>Ga0209274_10001382_pt1 | contig 12568 bp, 6 predicted proteins | sample HubBroMetageREF1_FD_188343 | JGI IMG/M metagenome (GOLD analysis project Ga0209274, IMG submission 188343) | Reference soil microbial communities from the Hubbard Brook experimental Forest, New Hampshire, USA - Hubbard Brook CCASE Soil... | ecosystem: Environmental > Terrestrial > Soil >...
GGAATGCAGCCGCGCGCCGATTGCTGGGACTTCGTACGCGGGCGAGAGTGATTTGCGCGATCGCGTCGGCGAAGAGATGGCTGCGGGTGGTGGAGCGGGCGATTTGCGGTTCAGCAACTTACGGCGCGGGAGACTCCGGCTTCAGAGCTTGCTTCGCGGCAGGTTGCGTTTTGTCGGGCCGGGTAAATTCGTAAATCCCCGCGGGATCGGCGACCAGCAGGATGCGATCCGGCTCGACCAATATGCCCACCGGCTGCAGCGCGGCGCCTTGGGGAGTTGCCACGCGGTAGATATCCACTAGATTTCCGTCGCGGTCGAAGCGCAGCAGCATGTCGCCGATCGCCGCCCATACTTGCTGGCTCGCGCGATCCACGCCCAACGCGTGAATCACCGGCTTCGCCGTAACATCCCGCTCGCGTTCCGTAAACTTCACGACTCCGGCAAAACTGTTCAGGCCTTCTTGCCGGAAGCCGTGGCCGAAGTGCTCACCGTATTCGCCGTGGCCAGCGCCGGGATTTTCCGCTCCGCCGCCTCCGCCCGCTGGTCCGCCGATATGGGTGCCAGGAAATCCTCCGCCGGCGCCTGCTAAAGCCGCTGCGGCTTCTGCTCCTCCGGCATCGGCGCCAAAGGAATGATGTTCAAATCCGCCCCCGAATCCACCGCCAAATCCGGGGAAGGCTCCAGGGCCAAAAATTCCTGGCGCGCCGAAGCCTCCGCCCGGTCCCCCCACGCCAAGCAGAGCGTTGAAGTCCGGCGTGCTGCTGGAACTGGAATTGGACGAGACATTGCCGTTGTTGCTGTTGGCCGAAAGCGAGCCGCTGAGATCGGAGCCGTCCGCGGAGCCAGTCGCGCTCGTGGTCGGGTCACTATCGCTGCTGCCGCCGCTCGCCGTACCAGTGGGTGTTGCGCCTCCGGCGCCGCCAGACGCCGCGGAACCGCCGCGACGTCCGCCTCCGCCATGGCCGCCATTCGCCGTGAACGCCGGGGCGCCGCCCCCAACCGAGTACATGCTGCCGAACGAAAACATTTCGCCCGGCGCCGCCATCCCGGAAACGCGCATGCCCAGTTGCACCTGGGATTTATCGTGAGTGACGTCCGGGATCAATGCGTTCGCGGGGATTTCGGCTTCGTAGCCCGCGTAGCCGAAGCGGTCGTACTTTCGAAATTTCGGATCTTTCAAGGAAGTGAACGCGAAATAAATATCGCCCGGCGCGCCGCTGTAAAGTTTCCCGATATCCATCGCGTAGGCCGGCGGCGGGCCCGTCGCGTAGCCGGCCGCGTAACCCGGCGAATCTGCCGCGGACGCGCCGATCGCGGGCACCGTAAGCTGGCTCGGATCGTTCACCGCATCGGAAATGTTTCCGAAGCTGCGCAGCAATTTGCCGTGCGCGTTCATCACCCGGACCAGGTGGTCGCTGCGCAGCGTGACCACCGCGAATTCCCCATTGGCCAGTGCCACCACGGACATCGGCGCGTTCACCGCGACGCTGGCCTCCAGCACGCCGTCTGGCGTAAAGATCTTTACGGCGTTGCCGCCACGGTCGGCGACGAAGACGCGGCCGCTCAAATCCAAATCGAAATCCACGGCGTATTTGATGGTGGCGCTGCCGGGCTGCAAATTGGGAATTTGCCCGAGCTGCCTTCCGTCCGCGGTGTAAATGCGGATGACGTTGGCGGGGGCAGCCAATATGTAATACCGCCCAGCGGCGTCCCGTTCGATCACCGTAGCGCCACTCCCCACGTCCGGAAACACCCGCCGCTGCGCGTGCAGTACAGTTTGAACGCCCTGAGCCTCCGCCGGGCGAAGCACCGCGCCGAACAGAAGCGCCAGAGCAGACGCCCAAACTGCCGAGCGTGAAACGACGCTTGTCGTTGGCCTAATATGTCCGGTTTGCCTCCCCATCACCCTTCTTCCCCAGCCGTTTTCACGGAACAGATGCGGTTAGAATTCGCAAGGGTTGCCACGCATGTTTCAATAGCTCGAAGAATTTCTTGGCCCCTGCTGCCGTGCCGCGCTGCTTTCCCCTAGTTCTGGTTTTCGTGTGGAAAAGTTCCGGAATTTTGCCGATGCAGCCTGTTGGAGGGCTTGGTTTGCGTGCGCAGCGCGGAATTCTGGAACTCCAGGGCCATTGAAACTGAATTACTTAACGGCGCAGGAATTCAGATTCCATAAGCAGTGGCATGATTGGCCTATTACAATCGGGGAATCTCCGCGGCCGGTCTGCCTGACTTTGACCGGGCGGCGTCTCGCTGCGGCGGCTACGCGGCAGGCGGCAAGCCGGCCGGGATCGCCGGCGTAAGAAACTGTTGTTACGGACGAAGCGTCCAAGCATCAACAGTAGGCCGCGCAAGCTTTTCGGCTCGAGGGAACGTCATTTTCAATCGTCTCCAAGGGAAGGTCCTGGCGCTTCTGCTGTTCTGGCTCGCCAGCGGGAATTTGAATTTGGCGCAGCAGCCTGCCAATCCGCCGCAGCCGGTCACCGGAGTGGTGCACACTTTGGAAGGTACGCCGGTCCCGGCCGCGACCGTGCATTTGATCAATACCGATACAAACAAAACCTGGCTCAGTTGGACAGACGAATCCGGCAAATTCGAGTTTCCGCAAATTCCCGCGGGATCTTATCGCGTGGAAGCCAGCCAGCTGGGATTTACAAACGTGTCGCTCGTTGTGCAAGTTTCGGTAGTTCCGCCGGGCCCCATCCCGATCGTCTTGCGCGTGGCAACTTTGGCGGAGCTGACGGCGAAGCCCGCGCCGACGCGTCCGCCGCGCAATCCGCAAGCGCCCGGCGGCGCCGCGAATCCGAACGCCAATGCCGCCGGCGCGGGCAGACAGGGCGGCGGACGCGGAGGCCAGTTGCCCGCAGGCGTGAGCAATGCGATCTACGCCGGACTGGCGAGCGGCGGCTTCGAACAGACTGACTTGACAGAGGAAGGAGCGGGCGGCCCGGCAGGCGCGACGAACACGCCCGCAAATGAAGGAACGCAAGTCGCGGCGGAGTTGCCCGCGGGCGTCGGTTCCAGCGCCACTTCGGATTCATTTTTGTTGCAAGGAACGGTCGGCCAGGGCCTCGCGGGAAATGGACCGGGCGGATTCGGACCTAACGGATTGGTTCCGAGCAATCCTGCGGGTGAAGGCGGACCCGGTGGACAGGGCCCCGGCGGAGGGCGCGGCGGGCCGGGCGGCGGTGGACCCGGCGGAGGGGGAGGCTTCGGCGGGCCCGGTGGCGGAGGGGCAGGTTTTGGCGGAGCTCCTGGCGGAATGTTTGGAGGCGGAGGAGGTGGCGGAGCTGGCGGCGGTGGGCGCGGAAGGTTAAATCGCCAGGCGGTGAATCGCATACGATTCAGTTTCTACGACCACTACGAAAATTCCATATGGGATGCCAAACCGTACTCAATTACAGGCAATCCCGTTCCGAAGCCCAGCCACTATGACGAACGCTTTGGCGGCAACCTGGGCGGCCCGCTGAAAATTCCACACATTTATAATGGCAGCGACAAGACTTTTTTCTTCGTCAACTACCAGCACGAAACGCAATCGAGCGCGCTGGACACTTATTCCACGGTGCCCACGGCGGCGGAACGGATCGGAGATTTCTGCGGCCTGGGAGTCACGCTCTTCGATCCCTTCTCGAATTTCAGCGGGCCACGAACCCCACTTGGCAACGGCTGCCAGGTTCCGACCATCAACACAGCCGCGGCTGGCCTGCTCGCGTTCTATCCCATGCAGAATTTGCCCGGCACGGTGCAAAATTATTTGCTGCAGACCACCGTGCCCATCAACAGCGACACGTTGAATCTGCACGTGCTGCACACCATCAATTCCAAATTCAGCCTGAACGGCGGCTACAACCTGAGTTCCCAGCGCCAGAATACGTTTGGCAATTTTCCGGATACGGCCGGAACGCAATCCACGCTGAGCCAGTCCGTCACGCTGGGGCTATCGCACAACTGGACGTCGCGCCTGGTCGAGACCACGCAGTTGAATTGGAGTCGCAGTCGCGCGCAAGTGCTGAGCGACAATTCTTTCGTCAACAATGTCACGGGCGACCTGGGCATTACCGGCGTCTCCACCGCACCTCTGACTTACGGCATTCCCACGATCGGCCTCACCAGCTTCTCAGGGCTGAACGATCCGGTGCCCTCGCTGGTGCGCAATCAGACGCTGCGCCTGAGCGACAGTTGGAAATGGATTCACGGGAAACACACTTTGACCATCGGCGGCGAGCTGCGCCGCATCCAACTGAATTCCGAAGCTGATCCCGTTCCGCGTGGGTCATTCAATTTCACGGGCGTGATGACCTCGCAATTGACTGCGACGGGCCAGCCCGTCCCCGCAACGCCGCAGACCCAACCTTTTTACGAGCTTGCTGATTTTCTACTCGGCCTGCCTTACAGCACCACCGTGCAATTCGGACCCAATATCTATTTACGCAGCTGGGATTTCATCGGCTACGGGCAGGACGACTGGCGAGTGACCAAGCAGTTTACGCTGCTTTACGGGCTGCGCTACGAAGCCGTCACGCCGCCAGTGGACAAATACAACCAGATCGCGAACCTCGATCTGAATTCCACGGCCACGGCAGTGGACGTTGTCACGCCCGGTGGCGTGGGCACGTTCAACGGTCCGTATCCGCGCGCCCTGGTGCACGGCGATTACGGGAATTGGGCCCCGCGCATCGGCTTCGCGTGGCTGCCGCCGTTCATTAAGCCCAAGACTGTGATTCGCGGCGGCTATTCGATTTTTTACAATGAGGCGATTTACAATTCGCTGGCGCAGAAATATTTATCCTACGAGCCACCCTTCGCCACCTCGGAAAACCTGATCACTTCCGGCACGCAGGTGCTGACCCTCGAAAATGGCTTCCCCAGCATCAGCACGATTACCAATCGCGGCGGCGTCAATCCTTTTTACAAGGACGGCTACGCGCAGATTTGGACTCTGGGCACCGAAACATCCTTCAGCCAGAATTGGATCCTGGATCTGACTTACACCGGAACGAAAGGCACCGACCTGGACTTGTTGCGCGCGCCGAATCGCGCTCCGCTCGGCACCAGTCCGCTCGACACCCAGGACTCCCTCCAAATTCCCAACGCGAACAGTTTTTACTACGATCAATCCGGCGCGAATTCGATTTACAACGCGCTGCAGGTGCGCCTGGTGCATCGCTTCACGCGCGGAATTTCGCTGCAAGCGTTCTACACCTTTTCCAAATCGCTCGATAATGCCAGCACCATCGGCGGCACCACGCCCGTCGTGGTGCAGCAGGATGGCAACTACGCTGCGGAGTGGGGACTTTCTTCCTTCGACGTGCGGCACCAATTGCGCTTCTTGACGCTGTACGAACTTCCGTTCGGCGAGCATCACCATCTCGCCACGCACGGCTGGACGGAACATGCCTTCAGCAATTGGCGGCTGCAGAACATCGTCACCTGGCAAACCGGAACGCCGGTCACCGCTTATCTGGGCGGCACGGAATCGGACAACGGCACCGGAGCGAGTTTTTCGCTGCGGCCCGATCAAGTGGCCAATCCGAACCTGGGAATCTGCGGCGGTTCCCCTCTCGCATTTTTCAACACCGCCGCATTCACTACGCCGGCCGCAGGCACCTACGGCGACGAGCGTCGCGGCGCGATTGAAGGCCCGTGCAAGTTCAATTGGAATATGTCGCTCGCGAAATCTTTCCGTTTCGGGCCCCGCGAACGCCATCATCTGGATATTCGCTGGGAAGTCCAGAATCTGACGAACACGCCCGCGTTCTCGGGGCTTTCGGCCACGCTGGGTTCTTCCTCACTCGGACGCGTGACGAGCGCGGGCACCATGCGTACCATGGACGTCATGGCCCGGTTTAATTTCTGATGCGAGATATCGCTTACAAAATCGCGACGCTTTGGCTGATGGCTACGCTGGTCGCAGGACCGTCTGCGGCGCAATCCGGGCAAGTCACTCAAGCGCCACAGCAATCTGGCGGCGTCACGAGTAGCCAATCGGGCAATCAGTCGGGCGCTCAATCGGGCAGCCCATCCGCGCCTGTGGTGGTCGCGCCGCCTGCTCCCGCGCCCCAGCAGCAAACTCCAGCGCAGCAGGCGGCCGCCCATCAGTCGTCCGCCGTTCTGCGCAGTTCGTCCGATCTGGTGCGCATTGATGTGGAAGTCACCGACAAATCCGGCAAGCCCATCAAAGGCTTGACCGCGAATCAATTTTCGATAACCGACGAAGGTAAGCCGCAGGCGATCACTTCCTTCTCGTACGCGGACATCGAAGCAATCGAAACCGCGACAGCCGACGACACTAAGCCCATCGTGGTATCGGTTGATAACGATGGGCCGAATTCGCCTTCCGCTGATGCCATCAGTGACGCGCTGCGCGACCGCCGCCTCATCGTGCTGTTCTTCGATCTCACTTCGATGCAGACCGACGACCTGATTCGCGCGCACGATGCCGCCGACAAATTTGTAAAGCAGCAGATGACAAAGGCCGACGTCGTTGCCGTCGTCGTTTTCTCCACGCGCCTCAACGTCCTGGCAAATTTCACGAACGATCGCACTGTCCTCAATAAAGCGATCGCGCAGTTGACGCCGGACAATTCCGCGAATCTCGCGAGCCCTCTCTACGCCGCAGCAGAAAATGGAGAATATGACGTCCAGGAATACACCGGCGCGGCCTACACACCGGATGAAACCGAATTCAACGTCTTCAATACGGACCAGAAGCTGGCGGCCGTCGAAGGCCTTGCGGATGTCCTCGGCGGAATCCCCGGCAGAAAGGCGATGGTGGAATTTACCGGCGGCATCACTCAGACCGGCGAGGAAAACCGCACGCAACTGCGCGCCGCGACGGATGCCGCGAATCGCGCCGACGTCTCCATTTATTCGATTGATTCACGCGGCCTGTTCGCCGCGCCGCCAGGTGGCGACACCACAACGAACGCCGCGACCGGAACCTCGATGTTCACCGGCGCATCCGTCTTCCACCAAACCGATCAGCGCGAAGACTCGCGCGACACTCTCGCGACTCTCTCGACGGACACGGGCGGAAAAGCGTTTTTCGATCTGGGCGACCTGAGCGATGCATTCCCCGCGATCCAGCGAGACAACGGCGGCTACTACCTGGTCGGCTACAATCTCGGCCCTGATGTAAAACACGATGGCCGCTGGCGCGCCATTCGCGTGAAGGTCAACGTTCCGGGCGCGCACGTTCGCTATCGCGACGGATATTACGCTCCGCGCGATTTCCAGCACCTGGAAAAAGAAGACCGCGATCAGCAGCTCGCCGACGCGATTAACTCCGATCATCCCGTCGTCGAGCTTCCCGTGGCGGTCGAAACTGGGATCTTCCGTCTCAGCTCGACGCAATCATACGTTCCCATCGCGGCGAAAATCGCTTCCAGCGCGCTCGATTGGGCGCAAAAACACAATAAACAGCACGCCGAATTCGATTTCGCGGTGGAAGTGCGCGCCGTGCCCTCCGGACAGATCGTCGCACAATTGCGCGACACGATCACCGTGAACCTGGATGCGGGACATTTCGAGCAGGTGCGCCACAGCAATCTGCTGTACCAGGGCGGAGTGGTGCTGGCGCCGGGAAATTACCGCTTAAAATTTGTCGCGCGCGAAAATGAATCGGGAAAGATTGGCACATTCGAGCAAAATCTGGTGGTCCCGGCGGCGCAGCCGGAAAAAGTGACCCTCAGTTCCGTTGTGCTGTCGAGCCAGCTCGTTCCTATCGAGAAATCATCCGAGGTCGCCACCAAAGGCCAAGGCGTGCGCGCGAAACTTACCAGCTCCCCGCTCGATATCGAAGGCCAGAGAATTATCCCCAGCGTGACCAACTATTTCACCCAAGGGCAGACGCTATACGTCTTTCTGCAGGCGTACTATCCGGAAAAAGCCAATAAGAGCGAGACGTTCGATCCGAATTCGCTGCGTGCGGGCCTGATCTTTCTGCGCAACGGAATTCAGATGAACGCCACGCCCCTGATTCCGCCCGCACAGGTGGACCCGAAAACGCATACCGTATCGTTCCGTATCAGTTTGCCGCTGCAGAAGCTGCCCACCGGGCGCTATACGGTTCAAGTGATCGCCGTAGCGCCGGGCACGCAACATTCCGCATTTGGCCGAGCGTACCTCGCGCTGCAACAGAATCCGGCAGCGACTACTACACCAAGCCCCTGAGGTCAGAATGAGCGTGCACTGTTTCCCCGCACGCCGCTATTACCGGAACGCTCGCCGCAACGACCAAGCGGGCGGCGCGCCACTAACGATCGATGTAAAACCCTTCGCGCGTTTGCACCGCTGCTTCCTTCTGTTTAACGGTCAATTCGATCTTGTGATAGCCCACGTCGGCGTCTGCTTTAGCGGGCGTGTAGCCCAGCGCATATTGATTGCGCAGTTCCTCGTCAATCTCCGCGTAAATCTGGTCAATGCTCTCTTTCTTGGTGACTTCAAAAAATCGTCCGCCGGTTTCCTTTGACAGCTGCTGCAGAATTTTCTTGCCGTCTGGCCGCGATTCCTGAGGATAGTGCCGGTGTCCGCCGCCTCCCGTGCCGCCTCCGCCCATGCCGCCCATGTGCCCGCCGCCATAGCCTCCGCCGTTTCCGTATGCGTCTTTATCAGCGAAGAGAATCGAATAGATGAGTGTGTCAGCGCGCTGTGCCGTGTCGATGGCGTCGCGCAAAGTCTCTTTGCTCCCGCGATCCACGCCATCCGTCAGCACCACGATGGCTTTGCGCCCCTGCTGCTTTTTCATCAACTCGTCCGACGCCAGATACACAGCGTCGTACAACAGCGTCCCGCCTCCTCCATAGCCGCCGTGTGAGCCGCGTCCGCCACCACCACCGCCGCTACTGCCGCCGCCCGGATCGCTTCCCGACGAGCCTCCACCTCCCGTTTGCGAAAATTGCGGCCGTCCCAGCTGATCGAGCGACGCTTCCAGTTTCTGCCGTGAAGAAGTCAGGTCCTGCAGCAGTTCCACTTCGCGATCGAAGTGGATCACGAACGCCTTGTCCTTATCTTCGCGCAACAAATGATCGATGAAAGCATGGCTGGCGTCGCGCTCCTGGTCCAGGACGCGCCGCTGGCTTCCGCTGGTATCCACCAGCAGTCCCAGAGTGAGTGGCAGATCGGAATCCGGCGCGAAATAAGTGATCGTTTGCGGATGCCCGTCCTGCTGCAGCACAAAATCATCCTTGGTCAAATTGCGGATTAGCGCGCCGTGTTTATCGCGCACCGTCGCGAACATGCTCACCAGCTTCACGTTCACCGAAATCGTCGGGCCTTGCTGCTGGCTGCGCAGCGGCGCGCCTGCCAGCAACAGCAAAACTGCCGAAAGAACAATCGCGGCTTTCCTGCGCACGAAGGACTGCTGCGTTACAAGGTTGTAGTTGTGCGCGCGCATGTGCGTTCCCTTGATTCTCCGTTTCGTGATGGACATGAAAATACCGCCTGCCTGGAGTTCGGTCGCCATGGGTCGCGTCGCTCAACCGCCAGACGCACACCTCTACCCACGCTGCCGCCACTGGAACATTCCGTGGTTGCTCCCAGGAAGTTCCATCTTTTTGGATGCTGCAGAGGCGGATCTTGGGGTACGGCGCGCCGCAACGCCAACCGAAGGAAGAGGGAACCGTCGCCTAAGACGAAAAGAGCCTGCGTCCTTGGGGGAGGCCGCAGCACGTACCGCCAGCCGCACCGTAATGTTCGGGTCACAGACCGCGCATTCTGCGATTTCTTTGCATCCAATTGGCGCTAGTGTGGTCCGTACAAAGAGGTCTGAGGAGACATTGATGGCGAGACGGAACGCAACGATCCCCGCGATGCTCGCAGCGCTATTTTTTCTTGGCGCCACGACGATGCTGCCTTATCCCAAAGCAGAGGCGAAATCGAAAATGCAAAAGCAGGTATTCGGCAAAATTCAGGATGGGCAAAGCGTCGATCTGTACACTCTGACGAACAAGTATGGGATGACCGCCGCGATCAGCAACTTCGGCGGCACGCTTGTCTCGCTCAAGGTTCCAGACCGCGACGGAAAGATTGGCGACGTGGTGCTGGGCTACGACAATCCCGCGGACTACGAAAGCGGCAAAGCCTATTTCGGTGCTACCATCGGCCGCTACGGCAACCGCATCGCCCACGGCAAGTTCACTCTGGACGGTGTCAGGTACGCGCTGCCGCTTAATAACGGCGAGAATACTTTGCACGGCGGCATTCGCGGTTTCAACAGCCGTGTATGGACTGCGAAAGATGTTTCGAGCAGTGCGGGCGAAGCGCTCGAACTAACTTACCTGAGCAAGGACGGCGAAGAGGGCTTCCCGGGCAACCTCAGCGTAAAAGTCGTTTACACCCTGCTGGCCGACGAGAATGCGCTGAAGATTGATTACACCGCGACGACGGACAAGGACACTGTACTCAATCTGACCAACCACTCGTATTTCAATCTTGCCGGACAGGGCAACGGCGACATTTTGCAGCACCAGCTCACTTTGTACGCCAGCCAGATCACTCCTGTGGACGCGACGCTCATCCCCACCGGCAAACTTCAGGACGTGCACAACACTCCTTTCGATTTCCTGCAGCCCATGGCCATCGGCGCACGCATCAATATGAATGACGAGCAATTGAAATTCGGCAGAGGCTACGATCACAACTGGGTGCTGGACAAGAAATCACCAAGCGCACTGTCTCCGGCGGCGCGCGCCTACGACGCGCAGAGCGGGCGCGTTCTGGAAGTTTCCACCACCGAACCCGGAGTGCAGCTCTACACCGGCAATTTCCTGGACGGCACCGTGCACGGCAAGGATGGAAAAGTGTACGGCTATCGCTCCGCATTCTGCCTGGAAACTCAACATTTTCCCGATTCGCCGAATCACAAAAATTTCCCCTCGACGGAACTGAAACCGGGACAGACTTTGCACTCAACTTCGATCTACAAGTTCACTGTGCAAAAATAAGCAGCGCCGAGAAGCGGCTCACCGGCAGCCTTGGGGCGCTGAAGTACGGATTTTGTAGTTGTCGCGCAGACTGGTAAACTTCGACCCTCGACTTCGCCCGGAGAAGAAATCAACGTGGAATATCGCGCGCTCGGCCGCACCGATTGGAAAGTTTCGCAAGTCAGCTTCGGCGCATGGGCCATCGGCGGCTCGTGGGGCCACGTTTCTGACGAAGAGGCCATGGCCGCCCTTCGCACCGCAGTGGAGTGCGGCGTCAATTTTTTCGATACCGCCGACGTGTACGGCGGCGGCCGAAGCGAACGCCTCATCGCCGACCTGAAAAAAAATTACAAAAAGGATATCATCGTCGCCACCAAAGCCGGACGACGTCTGGCCACGCAGTCCGTGGCCGGCTACAGCGCCGCGAACCTCGCCGCGTGGGTGGATGACAGCCTGCGCAATCTCGCCACCGACGCGCTCGACCTGCTGCAACTCCACTGCCCGCCCACCGAACTGTATTTTCAGCCGGAAGCTTTCGATATTCTCGATCGCATGGTGAAAGCAGGAAAACTGCGCTACTACGGCGTCAGCGTCGAAAAAGTGGACGAAGCTCTGAAGGCCATCGAGCATCCCAACGTCCAAAGCGTGCAGATTATTTTCAATTGTTTCCGTCAGCGGCCCGCCGACGAATTCTTTCTGCAAGCCCAGCGAAAAAAAGTGGGCATCCTCGCGCGCGTCCCCCTCGCCAGCGGCCTGCTCACCGGCAAGCTTCGTCCTGATTCCACTTTTGAGGCGGACGATCATCGCAATTTCAATCGCCACGGCGAAGCGTTCGACGTGGGCGAGACTTTTTCCGGCGTGGATTACAATGCTGGCCTCGAAGCTGTCGAAGAACTACGCGCGCTCCTGCCTCCCGGCGTCACCATGAGCCAGTTCGCGCTCCGTTGGATTCTGATGTTCGACGCAGTCACTTGCGCCATCCCCGGCGGCAAACGCCCCGATCAAGTTACCGATAATTGCCGCGCTGCAGGCCTGCCGCCGCTCAGTCCCGAGGCAATGGCTACGGTACGCAACATATACGACACGCGGTTCGGCGCGGCTCTGCGCCATCGCTGGTAAAATCCCGCGACAAAGCGCTGAAAGCGTCTCTCTCTTTTTAGTTTGGAAAGTTACGAGGCTTCAAATCACCAAGGGTCGCGAAGTTCGCTCTGCAGTTTCCGGCCCGATGCGAAATTCCCGGCCGATTTCTTCCGCGACTTCCGTCACGACGCGCCCGACCACCATGATCGCAGGCGCCGGCAGCGCGCCCTCGTCGGCCAGCTTCGCGAGAACCGTCGAGCGGATCGCCTGATCCTTTCCGGAAGCATGCGACACTATCGCGCACGGCATATCGTCCGGCCAGCCCGCGTCGCGCAACTGCTGCATCACGCGCGCATAATCGGTCCCCGGCATGTACAGCACCAGCGTGGTAGTGCTGGAAATTCCGCCCCACTGTATCGAACGGTTGTCGGTGGCGCGCTGGATCGTCGTAAACAACACCTGCGAAGCAACGCGCCGGTCGGTCAGCGAAAATCCCGCCGTAGCCGCCGCTCCGAAGCCCGCCGTAATCCCCGGAACGATCTCGAAGTCCAGGCCCGCTCGCCGCA
>Ga0209274_10001383_pt1 | contig 12565 bp, 12 predicted proteins | sample HubBroMetageREF1_FD_188343 | JGI IMG/M metagenome (GOLD analysis project Ga0209274, IMG submission 188343) | Reference soil microbial communities from the Hubbard Brook experimental Forest, New Hampshire, USA - Hubbard Brook CCASE Soil... | ecosystem: Environmental > Terrestrial > Soil >...
GGCCTGAACTCGTGCCTCCCGGAGCTTAAACGAGCGCCTAAGGAACTACTTTGACCGCGGCCCCGTCGAACAAGGCCTTGTCCTCCGCCGGCAGGGCCACCGAGTCTCCCGCGGAAAGGCCGGAGGTGATCTCGACCCTGGTGAGATTCTGCAGGGAAAACTCAATCGTCTGGTGCCTCAAGTGATTGTCGACGATGCGGTAAACATAGGGCTTGGCCTCATCAATGCGCAGAGCATCGCGCTCCAGGGTCAGGACGTCGCTGTGCTCGGCAACCACAATGGTAACGCCGACGTTGACATTGGGCAGAAGGCGGAGATCTTTGTTGTCGACGATGCAAGTTGCCTCACCAACATTTCTGGAAACGCGCAGTTTGACCGTCGATGGCACCGTGTTGAGGGTGCCGGTCCAAATGCGGCCGGGGACGGCCTCCCATGTGACTTCGACTTTTTGTCCAGCCTGGAGGCGGCCCACGTCCGGCTCGTCGACGAAAGCGCGAACCAGCACCCGCGAAAGATCGGCTTCCTGCAAAAGTAACTCGCCGGCTTGCACAAAGGCGCCCTGCTTTACGGGAAGGGAATACACCGTGCCGTCGAAAGGAGCACGTACGCTTGATTTGCGCAGCGCGTCTTCGGCGGCGTCATAGGCGGCCTGCGCCTCCGCTGCCTGAGCCTCGATCCGTGCCGCCTCCGGCTTCGAGTAGCGGTCCTTCTGCTTTTGCTCGATCAAGGTCAGGTCCGCCTGAGCGCTCTGTAGGGTGTTTTCTGCCTGGCGAACTTCGCCCGGCGAGGCTGCTCCCTCTTGCTGCAGGCGCCGCAGGGCATCGAGATTGTGCTGGGCCGCATCGCGCGCACTGCGGGCTTTGACCAGTTGCGTGTTCAGGGTCAGAACCTCTTCGTGCGTGCCCTCGGCCTGGAGGGACGATTGATTGGCCTGCGCCGCCTTGACTTGAGCCTGGGCGCGGGCGGCCTGGGCACGAACGTCGGCATCGTCGAGTTGCAGCAGAAGTTGGCCTTTGCGCACGTGGTCGCCTTCCTTGACCAGCACGCGCCTTACCGTGGTCGAGAAGGGAGCGGGCGCCTCAAAATTCTGCACGGGCTCAATTTTGCCGTTGGTGGAGACCACGCTGCGGATGGGACCCCGCTGCACTGCAACGGCGCGCACTTTTACTGGAGTCTGGTGAAAATAAGAATAGAGCAGCGGCAGGAGTACCAGAACGACGAGCGCGGGCCAAATCCACCGCCGCCGGGACGGCGGGTTCGAATTGTTCGTCGATGCCAACCAGTTTTTCTTTCAGGTAACAGCAGGAACAACTGCAAGCGTTAATTTACCATTCCGGAGGCCGCGACAGATACACGTGGTGCCTCTGAGCACGTGCCTTGTTGGATGCGGGTGGGGCAGCTTCGGCTTCGGCTTTATGTTGAGCTGCGATCCTCCAGCTTGATTCGTGGTTTCGAGTAAATCCTGATTTCTAGTGAATCTGGCAACGCTACAATAACGGCATGGCTAAATCGCCCCGCTATACACCTGAGCACGCCGCCGCGGGTCTCGACGCGAAGTTTCCGGAGATTGAGACCTGGCCCAACCAGTTTCCCGGGTATGAAATTGTAGTGGATGACCCGGAGTTCACTTCGGTGTGTCCGAAGACCGGGCTGCCGGATTTCGGAGTGCTGGCCATTCGCTACATGCCGGAGAAGAGTTGCCTGGAGTTGAAATCGCTGAAGGAGTATTTGCACTCTTACCGGAATCTTGGAATTTTTCAGGAGAATGTGGTCAACCAGGTTCTGGAAGACGTGGTGAGGTGGGCGAAACCCGTGTGGGCGGAAGTAAGAGGCGAGTTCCGCCCGCGGGGCGGGATTTCGACGACGATTGTGGCGCGGTGGCCTCGGCCGAAGGGGCGGCGCAAGTAATCCTTCCCGCCATGCTATATTCGCTGCACCCGTGGCCCAGACTGACCTCCAGCCCCGCACTGCGCTGATCGTTCTGACGGCGCTCAATCTGCTCAACTATGTAGATCGCAACGTGCTGTTTGCAGTGCAGCCGCTGGTGCAGGATGAGTTCCATCTGACCAACGCGCAGATCGGATATTTGACCAGCGCTTTTTTGGGTTTCTACATGATTGCGGCGCCCTTCGTGGGACCGCTGGCGGATCGATACTCGCGGAAACTCATTATCGTACTGGGCGCTTTGTTCTGGAGCGGTCTCACGCTGCTCACCGCGGTCACGCATACCTACACAGAATTGCTGGTCCGACATACATTGGTGGGGGTGGGCGAGGCGACGTTCGTCACGATTGCGCCCACGTTTGTCGCGGATCTTTTCGCAGAGAAAAAACGCGGGCGCATTTTGGGCGTGTTTTATCTGGCGATTCCGGTGGGATCGGCTGCGGGTTATCTGCTGGGCGGGAATCTGGCGCCGCACTACGGCTGGCGATTTCCGTTTTATATTGCCGCCGCGCCGGGCTTCCTGCTCGCGCTGGCGGTACTTTTTCTGAAGGAACCGGAACGCGGGCAGTTTGATTCGGTAAAGGACGTTGCAGAGCAGGATCTATCTCCGAGCGGTATCGGAAACGGCCTATCTCAGGCACTATTCCTTCGCGTCTTCCTTTACTTGAAAAAGCTCTTGCATCTGGTTTTCGCTTTATTCCGAAATTCTGCCTTTCTGGCTGCGACGCTGGGTATGGCGGCGATGACGTTTTCTCTTGGAGGCATTCAGGTGTGGATGCCGAAGTTTTTATACAGCGAGCGCGGGTACACGCTGGAAGCGGCGAACTTCGCATTCGGCATCATCATTGTGGTCGATGGCATTGTGGCGGCTCTGGCGGGCGGGTGGCTGGGGGACTATCTGTTGCCGAGAATCAAGAGTGCCTACTTCCTGGTTTCGGCGGCAAGCATGTTGCTCGGCGTGCCGTTCATGATTGTGGCGCTGTTTGCGAAGGGACCGCTGATGATTCCGGCGATCGCCGTGTCGGCTTTTTTTCTTTTGCTCAATACTGCGCCGCTCAACGCTGCGGTCATCAATTCCGTGGGGGCGCACATTCGCGCTACGGCGCTGGCGGTGAATATTTTCATCATTCATATTTTGGGCGATGTGCCTTCGCCGACCATGATGGGATGGGTAGCCGACAAGCGCTCGCTGCAAACGGCATTTATCCTGCCGGTAATTGCCATGGGGATTTCTTCTGCCATACTGTTTTATGGGATGAAGTTTGCGAAGCCGATCGCGATTGGTGGGACGTCCGCGGGAGAACGGAAATAGGGAAGCGCGCCAAACACGCGATTTAGCGTTTTCGCAAAGAACGCGAAAACGTTCGCGCGGCGCGCCCGGATCCTTCGCGAGACAAAAGCGTCTCGCTCAGGATGACAAACTGAATGGTTTATTTTTATTGGATTGCGGGAATAATTCTGGCGCTGGCTTGGTTTTCCCGCATTGTAGATGCTGCGCTTGGCATGCCCAGCGTGGCTGATGTTTCTCATCCGAAGTGGGATCGGAATCCCGTTTCGCCGGCGGGGAATCCTCGCGTCTCGATCATTGTTCCGGCGCGTAATGAAGAAGAGACCATAGAGCAGGCTTTGACTGCGCTGCTTGCGCTCGATTATGAGAACTACGAAGTGATTGTCGTGAATGATCGGTCGACGGATCGTACGGGCGAGATCATGGAACAAGTTGCGGGGAATGAAAGTCAGAGGCCCCACCCTGTCGCAGAGCGCGCGACAAGGGAGGGGCACCCCGTTCTAACGGTTATTCATCACAACGAATTGCCTCCCGGCTGGCTGGGGAAAACTCACGCCATGTGGGTGGCTGCCAATCAGGCGACTGGCGACTGGCTGCTCTTCACTGATGCGGATGTTTTGTTCAAGCCGGAATCGCTGCGGCGCGCGCTGGCTTACGCCGAGAGTGTTCCGGCGGATCATGTTGTCCTGTTTCCGCGGATGATTATGAAGGGGACGGGGGAATACATGATGATCGCTTTCTTCCAAACCTTGTTTATGTTTGGGCATCGCCCCTGGAAAGTAGCCGACCCCAGTGCTGACGATCACATGGGGGTGGGCGCGTTCAATCTGGTGAGGCGCAGCGTTTATAACGCGGTCGGGACGTATGCGGCGCTGCGCATGGAAGTGGTCGACGACATGAAGTTGGGCAAGGTCGTGAAGAACGGGGGCTTCGCCCAGCGCAACGTCTTCGGCGGAGATTTGATTTCGATTCGCTGGGCGAAGGGCGCGATGGGCATCGTTAACAACTTGACCAAGAACTTTTTTGCTGTGTTGTCGTTTCAGTGGTGGCGCACGGTGATGTCAGTTTTCGGGTTGGCGTTTCTAAATTTCGGGCCGTTTCTCGGAACATTTCTGGCGCATGGGTGGGCGCGCGTGCCCTATTTGGTGGCCCTGGGATCACTGTTTTCGATTTATGTCGGAATATCCTGGCGGTCGGCGGTGCCGGCATATTATTTCCTGCTGCATCCCGTCAGTGCGGCGCTATTTATTTACACGTTGCTGCGGTCGATGATCTTGACTCTGTGGAATGACGGCATTGAATGGCGTGGGACGAAGTATCCGCTGGATGAGTTGCGCAAGGGGATGGTTTAGGAAAGGGTCGTGCTCGCGCTGGGGGTTACGTACGACGCCGTGTGTCGCGCCGCGACGACAAGCAACCCGATCAATCCCGCTGCGAAAATTACGTTGCCGATCCGCGTGCTCCGTCCAGCGTCGCCGACCGCGGGATTCTGAATAAAAGCATGCCATGCGTAGGCCAGGGCGGCTCCGCCAGCGAGTGCCAGGCGATGCAGGCCGTTCCATCCTTCGCGATGAGACAAGAGCGACATCGCCGCAATCATCATTAGATCGAGGAGCAGGTAGATTGCGACCGCAGTCCATGCCCAGGTCGGGGGGACGATCATAAATATGGAGCCGGCAGCCAGAGCCGCAGTTCCGATGAGCCAGGGGCTTGGGACCGATCCGGGCCTTCGCGGCGCGGACCGCGCGGGCAGCAGAAACGCTGCCACGATGGCTACGACGCACACTGATGCAGAGACGCAGAACTGGGCCGTCGATGCCATGAAGTGCGAAGTCTTGATTTGGTGCGCAGTGCTTGCGATGGAGGACAGCACGAACAAAATGCTGATCACGGTCAGGCCGGTTCCTCGCAGCCACGGCGTAGTGGCGCGATCCGGGACCAGCGCTTCGACCAATGCGATGGACACCGAGATACTCCAAACTGTATGCAGCGTGAGCACGAAGACCGTCCACCAGATGCCAATGCCCAGCGCCGGAATATACGCCGGCTGAAGAAGATGCAGATTAAGGTTCAGGTAGTTGGGATTGAACAGAGTCTGCGTGGTAAACGCTTCTTCGAATACGGCGTAGGCAAAGGCCAAGACGAAAATGCTCGGCCATCCCCGGCCAGTTCGGCGAACTGCTTCGCGGATTAGCAATGCGCCCCCGCCGTAGAACGGCGCCAGTATCGCCAGCACGCCCAGCATTTTGATGGGTAGATCGCCGAGGAGATATTCCGCGACGAGCGGGGCGACAAAGTAAAGTCCGATAGCGGGCGCTACGCGCCTCAGGCCGGAGTTCGACATGGCCTAGATAGTACCGCACCGGGTCATGGGATCGAAGTCAGCGAGGCCGCGGACTACTCCGGCGGCTGGGTGCCTTCAACGTCGTAGGTTGCGCTGGCGTTTGGCGTGGCGGTGGTCTTGGCCGGCTTCTTGGTGGGGCGCAAGTGGCCGGCGCTGTAGTGGCCACGGTTTTCGACATCGTAGTTCTTGGGCAGGGCTGGAATCATGGCTGCGCCTCCGGTGATCTGGCTGATGCGGTTGAGGACGATCTCGGCGCGGCCGTCGTAGAGTTTGAGGTCTCCGTGAATCTCGATGGTGCGGCCTGCCAGGCGGCGCACGTCGCCGACATCTTTCAGGCCGGAAGGGAAGACCACGACCGAGAAGGGGCAGGCCATTTGCTCTTCGCAGAAGTCGAGGAAGTGAACTCCTTTCGCGCCGACTTTAACGCGCAGCACCTTTCCGGCTACGCATTTGGTTTGGCCGACATGCTTACCGGCTTCGTATATGGGGATGCAATCGGAGGCGTGGAGAGTTGGTGCGGCGAACAAGAGGATCAGCACTGCGACAGGAGCCCATATCCTGGCCACGGTGGTGGAACGCGCTGCCGGGCTGTGTCCCGGCGGACGGACGAAGGCGTCCGTCCCTCCAGGAGTTGGGGTGATGACTGCATTCTGCTTCGGCATACTGTGATCCTAGGAGAAGCACAGCAACGCCGTCAGTGATGTGATGAAAAAAACTCGCGGGAAGTTCCGGAATGGGATTGAGCGGCGAAGTCCCCACTTCTCGCACAAGACGCGAGAAATGGGGCACCCATGGAAATCAGCGGATCGACATCAACTCTATTTGAACGACTTGACCGCGGAAGCTTCGTCGTCTTTCACGTCGAAGACGGTGTACAGCTTGGTGATCTGAAGTAGGTCGTTGACCTTTTTGGTGAGGTTCAGGAGTTTCAGTTCGCCGCCCTGATTCTTGGTGGTGGTGAAGGCGCTGACCAGTTCACCGATGCCTGAGCTGTCAATGTAGTTGACGTCCTGCAGATTCAGAACGATCTTTTTGTTGCCCTTGCCCAGCAGCTCGCGAACTGTGTCGCGGAGAATCACGCTGCCTTCGCCGAGGGTAATGCGGCCGCTGCAGTCCACAATCGTAACTCCATCCACCTGCCGAACAGCAACCTTCATGCTCACTGGGAAGCCTCCTTGCCGCCCGCGGTTGGTCCGTGGACGTGCTTGATTAATTTAAGTTCGGTGCCCGATTCGGTGGGCCGAATTTCGACCGCATCCATAAACGAGCGCATAAGAAAAATTCCGCGTCCGGAGGTCTTGAGCAGATTCTCCGGCGCCAGAGGATTCGGGATCTTGCTCAGATCCATCCCCCGGCCCTGGTCGCGAATAGTGATGATCAGGTCGCCGCCGGCGCGTTCAAAAGCCAGGATCACTTTCTTGTCCGGGGCATATGCATTGCCGTGCAAGACGGCATTGACCGCGGCCTCGCGCACGGCCATGGAAATCTGCATGATCTCTTCGTCGGCGAAGCCAAGTTCGGTAGCGACGCGTGTGGCCTTCTCCTCCGCATTGTCGATCGTCTCCAACGAGGAGTCGAGCGTGTACGAAACCCGTTGCTCGGTCATGGCCATGGGCGAAGTGTAAGCAGTGATTATAAGACTTAAACGGCTGTTTCCGCTTGCGTGCCGCAGCAGGCGTCCGCCAGACCCGATTCCCGGCGAATGCGGTAGTTTGCCTGTCGGACGGGCGAATTGTCAATGTGGGGTGGGATGGGTGGCGGCTCAATTTGAAATCGAGCGCTTACGGATTACCCGATAGATGTCATCCTGACGGAGCGCGCCGAGCGCTCCGGAGGGACCTTACGAAGCGCGTTCAGGGGTTGCACGGGCGCGAGGAATGCCTGCGCCGCAGGAGGTGCGGGCACTCCCTTCGGGAGCGTCAATGGCGTCGGGCGACGTAAGGTCCCTCGCCCGGCTGTCGCCGCGCTCAGGATGACATCGGGAGGGTGAGGGGAAGGGCTTATAATCTGGCGACGCGATGGGAACCACTTGGCGAAGTCTCAAAGTACGTTTGCGGCGAATCTTCCTCGTCGGGATTCTGGCTGCAGTAGGGGCGTCGGCCCTGGCGTACTGCCTGGACTATGCCGTTTTCCGTTTCCGCGAGGCAACTAACCGCAACGCCTACGGTTCAGTGACGGTGAATCATTACACTGCCCTGCTGATGAAGAACGGCAAGACTCTGTTTACGTTCGATCCGCCGGCCCCGCAGACGTGCGTGCACGCTCTGTTTCCGCATGAGGGATGGCAGCCCTGCTGGTATCTGAGCCGGCATCCAGATCAGCGCACGGATATCTGACGGAGCAGCGCTCCAACAGCAGGCGATCTGGCATTTGCTCTAGGGCTAAATCAATAAGTGTAATGGCGGTTTTTCGCCAACCGACAGATAGTTCCGGAGTCAAGTAAGTCATAAGTTGACCATGCGGTTGAGGTTCCGGTCCCGCTTGAACAGGATGTATCGAGATTTGGTCGTGCTAGAGTGGGGTGCTGTTTATCTTGACCGTCTGGGAGATTGAAATGGTCCGAATTCTGGTTCCGCGCATCGCACCGGAACAGCCTGTGCGCAGAGGCCATTCGCATTTCAGTTTGTCCTTGATATTCCTGTTTGCTCTGTTCAGTGTTCGCGGCTGGTCCCAGTCGCTTGTGATCAAGGACGTAACCGTGATCGATGCCACCGGCCGCGCTGCCGCACCGCATAGCACCGTGGTCATTGATGGCGATCACATCGTTGCCGTAAGCCGGTCGAAGAAGACTCATCTTCCACAAAACGCCGTGATCGTCGACGGCACTGGCAAGTTCCTCATCCCCGGCTTGTGGGACATGCATGTCCACGGCGCGTCAGACGCTCGCGCTCCTTGGAGTCATCTTCTTTTTGTGGCGAACGGAGTCGTCGGTGTTCGTGACATGTCAGGTCCGCCCGACGCACATGCGTGGCGCGCTACGCAGGCGTCCAATCCGGATCCGTCGCCCACCATTTACCTGGGCAGTCCGATCGTCGATGGCCCACACCCGACCTGGCCCGATTCTATTGTTGTGGCGGATGAAGCGCAGGGGCGCGAAGTAGTGGATCAACAGCAGCAGCGTGGTGCGGACTTCATCAAGGTTTACAGCGGGTTGTCGCGCAACGCTTACTTCGCAATCGCCGACGAGGCCAAAAAACGTGGCATTCCATTCGAAGGCCATGTCCCGGATGCGGTGACGGCGGCCGAGGCAACCGGCGCCGGCCAGCGGAGCATCGAGCATCTCACCCAGGTGGCTGAGGGTTGTTCAAAGGAAGAGAAGACCATCGCCGCAGAACGGCAGAGGCTGGAAGCCTCGTTCCGGGCGCCGGACGCGACCATGCCCCAAAAAATCGCCGCCGGGCAAAGCATCATTCGACTCAACTTTCGTGTGGTTGAATCTTTCGACGAAACCACTGCCCAGTCTCTGTTTGCGCAGTTCGCGAAGAATGGAACCTGGCAAACTCCCACGCTCACCTTGCTTCAAGGCCAGATCGACGATCCCTTGAATACGAATGACCCACGATTGCAATATCTGAGCAAAGAAGTGCGGGCAAAATGGGACGCTGGCTATTACAGTCATTTTCCTCCCCCGGCTCGAGCCGCAATGGTCCAGTTGGCAAAGGCTGAATTCGACGAATCGAAGAAGATTGTGGCTCTCATGTACCGGTCGGGCGTCCCCATCCTCGCCGGCACTGACACCATGAATCCGCACTGCCTCCCCGGCTTTGGCATCCATGACGAGCTCGCATTCCTGGTCGATGCCGGGTTACCTCCGCTTGCGGCTCTCCAGGCTGCCACTCGCAATGCGGCGCAATTTATGGGGCAGCAGAACCGCCGCGGCACGATTGAAGCCGGCAAAACCGCCGATCTCGTTCTACTCGACAAAGACCCGCTTGCCGACATTCATAACACCAGCTCCATTCAAGCGGTCGTGCTTAACGGCAAACTATTCCCCCGTGCCACTCTCGACGCCATGCTGGCCAAAGCCCAGACGCTAGCCAACATGCCGGATGCCGCTGCATCCGGAAAATGAGGAATAGCGTTTCTGAACTCAAGGCGGCCTTTGCTTTTGGCCTGGACTTTGCCGTTTTCCCTTTCCGTGAAGCGACTAACCGCAACGCCTACGGCTCGGTGACGGTGAATCATTACACGGCCCTGCTGATGAAGAACGGTAAGACGCTGTTTAGATTCGATCCGCCGGCCCCTCAGACGTGCGTGCACGCTCTGTTTCCGCACGAGGGATGGCAGCCCTGCTGGTATTTGAGCCGGCATCCGGACCAGCGGTCGGACATCTGACGGTGCCGGGCTCCAACAGCAGGCGATCTGGGATGCGCTCTGGGCTACATGAATGGGTGAAATAGAGATTTATGGCCAGATAGGGGCCGCGTGCAAATTCCTGCACCTTGACGTGATCTCAATACGAGCGTGGAATGATCGGGTCTTCAGAAAGAACGTCTCTCTGGGCCATACTTTTTCGATTCGCGTTCCGGAGGTATCACATATGCGCAGAGCAAACTCCCCACTCAGTTCGCTGCTAGTGGCTGCTTCGATTTTCGGAATAGCCACTCGTGCTGGAGCCCAAACCGAAAGGGTACTGTACAACTTTAGCTCCAGCCCCATCTACCAAGACTACGGCCCGTCCGCAGGCTTGGTGGTGGATAAAGCTGGCAGTCTTTATGGCGTCACGGGGGGTGGTGGCAATGGCAGCAACCCCGACTGCAACACCGTCTATTACAACAGCTGCGGCGTAGTGTATGAGGTTTCCCCTAAGCCCGGAGGCGGTTGGGGCGAGAAGGTGCTGCACAACTTCGGCAACGGGCAGGACGGCTATTTCACGCAGTCGGCTTTGATCCTCGACGCTGCAGGTAATCTCTATGGCACTACGATGTATGGAGGTAAGAACGGCGGCGGCATCGCATTCGAGTTGATGCCACAGACCGACGGAGGCTGGAAAGAGAAGGTGTTGTACAACTTCTGCTCAGTCGCGAACTGTGCTGACGGTAACCGTCCCGATTCTCCGCTCATTTTCGATGCTTCAGGGAGCCTTTATGGTGAGACGTCGTATGGCGGAACTACCGAAACTGCTGGCACGATTTTCGAGTTGTCCCCCAAGGCCGATGGCGGCTGGACCGAGCAGGTCCTCTACGCATTTAGTGGCACCGAGGTATATACGGGGGCAGGATATGGGTTGACTCTCGACAAAGCCGGAAATCTTTACGGAGTGGGGTATCCTGGGATTTCAAATGACCTCTGCAGTTTCGGCTGCGGTCTAGTATTCGAGCTGAGTCCGCAATCGAGCGGGACCTGGGCTTATCAAGTCTTATTTGACTTCGAGTCCTATCCGGGCACCGGTTATCTGCCCTACTGCCAGCTGATCATCGATCAGAGCGGCAACCTTTACGGCACCACCTTTGGGGGAACTGCCTTCGAACTTTCTCCCGGTTCGGGCGGAGCGTGGACCGAAACGATCCTGCACAGCTTTCCCGCCTACGCCGGTGATGGCGCTTTGCTCGGGGCAGGGCTGGTAGCTGATGGCGCGGGTAATCTTTTTGGCACAACGCAGTCGGGTGGCGCCTATGGAAATTCCGGTGACGGCACGGCTTTCGAACTCACTCCGCAGGCGGACGGCAGTTGGACCGAAAGCATCCTGCATAGCTTTGGGAATAAAAAGGACGGAGTCAGCCCCGTGGGCGGCCTAGTCTTCGATGAATATGGCAATCTCTACGGCGCAACTGGGGGTGGAGGGACCAATGGCGGAGGAACAGTGTTTGCGATCAAGCCATAAGTAAAGCTCTGCGGACGCCCAAAAGCAGATTACATTTCTGTGGCTCACGTAAATGCTCCGTCGGTGGCTAACGAAAACGAGCCACAGCGCTCACTGCCCCATGACGCTCCCGGAGCATGGGGTAGAATGTGTCGGCACAAATACGCCGCCGAGGACTTCATGCCTAGGAACTTTTCTGACTGCATCCGCGGGATCGCCATCCTGCTTGCCCTGACCTGCGCGGCATTCTCTGCCCAACCCTCCGCCAACCCATCTGCCAATCCATCTGACGCCCGGCTGCAGAAGGCTTATCGATTCCAGCAGGGCGGGTGGACCTATGTGCATCTCGAAGGCTCGCCGGCGGACATCGGCTTTCAGCACGGCTATCTGCTCGCCCCGGAAATTGCCGATGGGTTGGAAGCGATCAAGCTGTTCGACACGCGCGAGACGCAGCGCGACTGGGAATTCTTCCGCACGACCGCGCGAGAAATGCTTTGGCCGCACATCGATGCGGAGTATCAGCAGGAACTGCAGGGCATCGCCGATGGCGTGAAGGCGCACGGAGTCGATCTCGACGTGTATGACATTGTGGCGCTCAACGCGTTTGAGGAAGTGCCCGACTACTACGTGCCTTGGCTTAATAAGCAGCAGAAATCGCAGAAAGCTCCAAAGCTCGCCGCTCCCGGCAACTGCAGCGCGTTCATCGCCACCGGCAGCATGACCAAGGATCATCAGATCGTCATCGCTCACAATAACTGGACGAGCTATCTCGCCGGGGAGCGCTGGGTGATTGTGTTCGACATCGCGCCCGAGCACGGCAACCGCATTCTGATGGACGGTTTTCCCGGAGTGATTACCAGCGACGACGATTTCGGCGTGAACTCGGCCGGCATCATGATCACGGAGACGACGATCACACAGTTTGAAGGCTGGGATCCGAACGGCAAACCCGAGTTCATGCGCTCGCGCAAGGCGCTGCAATACGCCAACGGCATTGATGACTATGTGCGCATTATCAAAGAAGGTAACAACGGTGGCTATGCCAACGACTGGCTCATCGGTGACCGCAAGACCGGCGAGATCGCGTATCTGGAGTTGGGGCTGAAGAACACACCGCTGTGGCGTACCAAGGACGGATATTTTGTCAGCTCGAATTTCGCCCGCGATCCGAAACTGATTCGGGAAG
>Ga0209274_10001384_pt1 | contig 12554 bp, 11 predicted proteins | sample HubBroMetageREF1_FD_188343 | JGI IMG/M metagenome (GOLD analysis project Ga0209274, IMG submission 188343) | Reference soil microbial communities from the Hubbard Brook experimental Forest, New Hampshire, USA - Hubbard Brook CCASE Soil... | ecosystem: Environmental > Terrestrial > Soil >...
GTTCGAGAGGGCGACGGCGTTCGATACATCCTGCGTGGTGAGGCGTCTCCCCTGCGCCTTGACGGGGTCGACGATCACGTTGATCTGGCGCATGCGGCCGCCGTCGGGGGCCGCGCTGGCGACTCCGGAAATACCTTCGAGGAGGGGCTCGATGTAGTTGAACGCGTAATCGTAAAGCTGCGGCCCCGTGTAGCCCTTGCCTGTCACCACGACCTGCACCACCGGCGCGTTGGACGGATCGTACTGAAGGACGAACGGAGGAAGGACGCCCAGGCTCTTTGGAACCGCCGCCATCGCGAAACCGACCGAGGATTGAACGAGCGTCTGCGACGAATTGAGGTCGGTCCCCCACTTGAGCCACACGTAGATGATGGAGAAGCCGGTGCGCGAGACGCTCTGCACATGGTCAACGCCCGGCGTCGAGCTCACGTACTTCTCGAGGCGCCACGAGATGGTGCTCTCGACGTCCTCCGGCGCGAGACCCGGGCAGAGGGTGCCGATGACGAGTACCGGCGGGGTCAATTCGGGGAAGGTGTCGACGCTCATGCGTGGAGTGACGACTCCTGCGAACACGACCAGGCCGACGCAGAGCATCAGGATGGCGACGGGATTTCGAAGCGCGAGACCGGTCATGGGCTACTTCTCGGCAGCGTGGAAACGCTGCGTGACTTTGCTTGCCGAACCGGTGGGCTCCTCCTGGCCGGGCTTCGCGGCGACCCGATCCCCATCCTTGAGGAGTGACCGTCCTTCGAGAACAATCAGGGCTCCGGGCGCGAGGGCGTCGGGGGGAAAAAAGACGCTCGGACCGGCCTCGCCCAGCTCGACCGTCGTGTGGATGTGGGCTACGTCGCCGTCCACGGTAAAGAACGTGGCTTTCTGGTCGGTCATCGTGACGGCCGACAGGGGGGCCGAGGTGGCCGGCACGGGTTGGCCCACCGGAAGATGCACCTCGCCCGTGGTGTCGACGGGAATGTGTCGATCGGAGTCGTCGAGGTCGATTTCGAAGTGAACCGTCCGCGTTCCGGAGTCGGCGCTCGGCGCACGCCGCGTGATTGTCGCGGGAATATCGAGATTGAGCGAGACGATGTGGACGGTAACCTTGGCGCCAGGGGCCACGTACGCGAAGTCGGTCTCCGGGGCATCCGCGCACATTCGGACCGTGTTCCGATCCACAACGCCGATCATCTCCGTGCTGGGACGGACGAACGACCCGGGATCGACCAGGCGAAGCGAGACCTCCCCGTCGAACGGCGCGCGCAAGATGCAGTCATTCACGTCCAGGCCACTCTTGGCGAGGTTCGCTTGCTGCGCGGCGAGTTCGCTGGCCTCGGCGGCGCTTTTGGCCGCGATCAGTTCGGCCTCGTTGGCCGAGACGAAGCCGCCGTCGAGCAGCGATTGCGTGCGCGTCGCTTCGTGCGAGACGGCGACCTGGCTGGCCGCAATGGCTCTCGCCTGCGAAGCGATCGCGGAGGTTTGAGCCGTTGAAAAACGGCAGTCGAGAGTAGCGAGGATCTCCCCTTTCTTGACGACCGCCCCAGGACGCACCAGCACGGTTTGGACGTACGCCGAAATAAACTGCGGCCCGACCCGGGCGTCGACCCATGGGCGGAGCGTCCCCACGTAGGTGTGAACCGGACGATAAGGTTCTGCTTTCGCGGTCACGACCGTGACCGGCTTGGGCGACGATGCAAGAGCCACCTTGTTGACCCGTGACTCCGCGCGATGGACGAGTGCAAAAGCGCCCGCGAGGATCAGGAGTGTCCCGGCGCCAATCACCATCGGGATGCGCCGCGACCGACGCTCGGCCTGCGCGGCCGCCGGCGGGGGCCCGGAATCGCGTAACGTCGAAACGGGAGGACTCTTGTCCATCGGCAATCAAAGTCCTTCCGCAATAGAACGTCCAAACGCTGCGCGCGCTTGTTCCAGGTCGAACTGACCGATCGCGAGCGCAATCTCGGCGTCGGTGCGGATCGCCTCGGCGTCCGCCAGTTCGACGGCGTTTCCGACGCCCGCCCGGAAGCGCGCGTCGGCTTGCTCCCAGTTGGCCCGCGTCGCCACCGCGGAGTTCTCCAGCGCCACGATGGCAGACCGGGCGACTTGCACCTTTTCGAAAGTTTCTCGAACTTGGGCCACCACCAGCAAGCGCGAGACGTCGATCTCGTCCCGGCGCACCTGCTCCTCCGCAACTGCCGCATCTTGCCGGGCGACGACGACACCGTCGAACAGCGGCCAGATGACAAGAAGCCCCGCATCCCAGTTCGGAACGTTGGGAACCCAGCCTTCACTCGTCGGGGCCAGCCCGGAGGAAGCGGGCGCCCCGCCCGCCCGCCCGGAAAGTGTTGCGGTCACAGAGAGGTTCGGCCGAAGCTCGGCCCCTATCGCGCGCGCCTGGTCTTCGGTCGCTTTGAGCTGTGCGAGGGCGGCCGTCAGTCGCGGGTTGCGCTGCTGCGCCAGCGCAATCGAGTCACGGAGCGTGGGCATGTCCGAAGGCCTGACCGCCTGGTCGGCGGCATCGATACCCGCCTCGGGCGCGCCGATGGATGCGGCCAGCACGGTCTGCGCGACCGAAAGCCCCCCGCGAGCCCGCACGCGGTCGACGTCGTAACGCGCGAGATCCGCTTCGGCGCGCGTCAGGTCGATCGGCGAGCGCAGACCCGAGTCCACCCCCCGCTTGGCAAGATCGCGATGCACTAGGGAACGCGCGTACGCTTCTTCGGCCGCGTGCACGATCGCCTTGGCCGCAAGCACCGAGAAGAACGACTCCTCGACGCCGAAATCGATGTCCAGACGCGCGGTGTCGGCGACGTCCCTCTCGACGGTGACCAGCGCGTCGGCGGCCGCGCGCTGTGCGCCAATGCGCCCAAAGTCGAAGAGCTCCTGGAGCACCCCCGCGCCGACGAAGGTGGACGCGTAGGGAGAGAGGCGGCCGGTGGTGGTCGCTGGAGTCGCGCCGATTCGGGGGATGTCCATGAAGTCGGGGTCCACGTACGTGCCGGTCGTGTTGTTCGCGGTCATTGCAAAGAGCTGGGCGGTCGCCGTCACGGTCGGTAACCACTGTCCGCTCGGGATTTTCGCCTCGGCGATGCGCGTTTCGACTCGCGACAGCGCAGCGCGGATCGCTGGCTGGTGCGCGTGCGCATACGCGAGGGCTTCGGCGACGGTCATGGTGCGCACCGGGGCAGGCGCTTCCAGTATTGGAGCTGGAGGAGGGGCGGGTTGCGCCGCAGCTTGACGTGCCGTCAGGATCGTCCCGAAGAGCAAGAGGCCAGCGACGCACGTGCGTTGGAGAGGCATGAGCGCGTGGTGCAAGAGCAACACCCATACCACCGATTGTTGACGCTTCATGGACCGATGTTCCAGAGCGGCGCCGCCCCATGCAACAGGGAAATTTTCCCTGACCTAGGGGAAATTTCCCTGTCGACTTTTTCCCGAGGCATTCGCGGAGCGGACCGCACCTGTTGGCCCGCGACCTTGCTGCGACGCACGCCAACCAAACATGGTCCACGAGACCCTCCGACCGGTCATCAGGCCCCCGCGATTGAATGTCTTCATGGGCGAGGTTTCTAGGGGGAGCGCGCCCGAGACGGAAATTTTCCCTGCTACTAGGAAAATTTCCGCGTCGACTTTTTGAGCGGGCCAGCCCAGGTCTCGGGAAACGCGGGGTTGAGAGCGTGGCCCGCAACTTGCTGCAACGTGCGTTCATCTTGGCTCACGACGCCTCCCGATCCGCAACAAGCCGCGCGCCCCGCGACCCGCGCCGGGGTCACCTGGTGGCGTGGATGCTGCTCGCCATCGGCGCCGTTACGGGCCTCGCCTGGTGGGACTCGCGGCGCGAGTCCGAAGCGATCCTTCGTGATGTCGGACGGGAGGAGAGCGTCGTGGCGTCGATTGTCGCACTCGACCTGCGGACGCACATCGAGGCCGCCGAGCGCGACGCCGTTCTCCTTGCCGAGCGCGGCCCCTCTTGGGGTGAAGGTCGCTACCGGAAGACCGCCGTGCGGGCACCGGGATCGCCGCGGCCCCCCGAAGGCGATCCCGCGGCCATCGTCCTCAGCATCTTGGTGGACGGACGTGTCATCGATCTCACCCTGCGCGCGGCCGATCTCCTGGGAAGTGCCCAGCCCATCGCGCAGCCCACTGAGCTCCGGCTTTTCGTTGCCCCCCCCAACGAGACCGGCCTCTACTCGGCCGACTCCTGGGTTCTGTCGTCGCCCCCCATTCGCGACGCGCTTGATCGAAATCTTACGACGACACGCCTCAGTCGCGAACAAGCTGCGGAGATCGGACTCGTGGCCCGAACCGCCATGGCGGGGTTGGCTTACGTCGACACGGCAGTTGTCGGGCGCTGGGGAGTCGTGGCTGTGGGCACCGCCGCTCGGCAACGCGACCGAGAAGCGCGAGCGTTTTGGCGCTTTGCGCTCGGAGTGGCGGTCGCAACCGGACTTGTCCTGCTCTTTGGTGGAATCGCGCTCCGAAACCAGCGCAAAGAGCTCGTGGCGCAACGCGAGCTGGCGATCTCTGAGGTGCAGCGCGAACGCGACGAGCGGCTCGCGCAAGCCGCGCACATCGCCACCATGGGTACGTTTGCCATGGGCGTAGTGCACGAGGTGTCCACGCCCTTGGGTGTGATCGTGGGTCGCGCCGAGCAGCTGCGCGCGCGTGCGGGGCAGGACGACCGAAGCGTCCACGCGGCCCAGTCGATCCTTACCCAGGTTGACCGCATTCATGACGTCATCCGGCGCTTTCTCGACATGGCCCGTGGAGGCGCACCTTCGCTCGCCCGAGCCAAACCGGGAGATTTAATTCGTTCGGCAGCCAACGCTGTGGAGCACAGGTTCGCGAAGGCACACGTTTCGCTCTCAACCGACGTTCCGGATGAGACGAGGGAGGTTCTCTGCGACCGCGCTCTGCTCGAGCAGGCTCTCGTCAACTTGCTACTCAACGCTTGCGACGCGTGCCTCTCGGGCGGACACGTCGAGATTTCAACTCGGTCGGACGCCGAACAGGTCGCGTTCGTGGTCGCCGACGACGGGGTCGGCATTGAGCCCGATGTGGCTACGCGTGCCCAAGATCCGTTTTTCACCACCAAACCCGCAGGGACCGGCACCGGGCTGGGGTTGGCCATCGCCACGGAGATCGCCAAGAGCCACCGAGGCGATCTAACCATCACCCCGAATGGCCCGCGAGGCACACGCGTGCTGATCGAGATCCCTGTCGCCGCGCGAGGAGCCGTGCATGCCGCCCAGTGAACTTCCTCGAGTCCTAGTGGTCGATGACCAATGCGACATGGCGCAAATGATCGCCGAGCACTTGTCCGATCGTGGCTACGCAGCCGTGGCCGAGTCGTCCCCCCGCAAGGCCGTCGAGATGCTCAGCACTCAGCGCTTCGATGTGCTGGTGACCGATCTCCGAATGCCGGACATCGACGGAATCACACTGCTTCGCATATCACGCGAGCTCGACCCCAAGCGCCCCGTCATCATGCTCACGGCGCACAGCACGGTGGAGACGGCGGTGGAGGCCACGGGGCGAGGAGCGTACCACTATCTCATCAAACCGTTTCGACTCGACCTGCTCTTTCGATTGATCGAGCAGTCCCTCGCGGTCCCGCGCTAATGCGGGAGCGGGTCTCGGCCTCGGCAATCTTCCGCTTGGCGTCGTTCTACGGTGTCGCCGGATTTGGCGGGGGTTACTCGGTTCTCGCGCAAATGCGGCGTGACCTCGTCGAACGTAGAAAGTGGCTTACCGGAGACGAATTTCTCGTCCTGGCCGAGCTCTCAAAGAGCCTTCCGGGTACGCGGCGACGACTCTTCTCGCGCTCCTCGGTCAGCGGGTTTCGGGTCTCGGCGGCGAGCTGCTCGCCGCTGCGGCGTTTCTACTCCCGAGTTCGATTCTCATGGTGGTCTGCGCGGCCGCCTACTCACTCGTGCGCGCCGCGACCGGCCTCTCCGTCTTCTTCGATGGGATGAATGCCGCCATGGTCGGTGTTGTGGGCGCCGTCACCGTAGAACTTGGGCGTAGTGCGCTGCGCAACAAGCGAGACCTGCTGTTGGCCGTGCTCTGCGGCATCTTGCTCGCCATGCGAATCGGCTCGGAACCCGTGCTCGCGGTGGCGGCCGCTACGATTGGTGGCTTTTACGGCGCGAGGGGGCCTCGTCCGGCGACCCGTTCGAGCATCCCCAATCATGAGGCACCAACAAACACACACCTGTACTTTGTTATGCCACCGCTCGTCCTGCCCGGGGTTCTTGCGGGCAGTTTGTCTGCCCTTGCGGGCTTGACGCGGGTCTTCCTACCGATCGGTGTGCTGACCTTCGGCGGTGGGCTCGCGATGATTCCGGCCATGGAACATATGGTCGGCGGCGAGCAGCGGTGGCTCGACCCAAAGGCATTCGCGGACGCTATTGCGTTGGGACAAATCACGCCTGGACCCGTGGCCATTTGCGCCACATTCATCGGATACCGCGTTGCGGGGTTGCCGGGTGCGCTCGTCGCGACCTTCGCGATGTTTGCGCCCGCCACGGCAGTGGCTCTTGTCGCCGGACACTCCGTCGAGCGTTTCCGGGAAGATGGTCCCCGCATCGCAAATAGCTGGGGAGTGACTCCCATCTTCGACAACGTGTCCATCATCCGAGACGGCAAGACGATGACGGTCAATGAGTACACGTTTCTGAGGGGGGACCTCGTCGCTCCCATTAGCCCGAAATTGCGCTATCGCCCTTTTGAGTTCTGACGGAGCTTTTTCGCATGCACAAGGAGAAGCCCATCCAGTGGCTGCTTGCGAGGGGTCGCATTCCCGAGCCGGACAATCGATGAGTCCGCCGCTGCCGCAGCGCAAGCGCCCTGAAGCATGGCATGCACCGCGAGGGGTCCCCGGCATAATATGACTATCGTCATGCTCGTCGGCATCGGCGTCTCGGAAGGTTCATGCTGAAACATCACGACCGATGCCGCTGCTTTGGGGCCCCGGGTAAGGTGATCCGATGAGGAAGATCCTCGGTGGACTCGATCGCTGCGGGTCACCGGCCGCGGTGCGGCCTTGAGCGAAACGCGGTGTACGTCGTGTGATGCTCGGACGGAAAGCAGGACCTCGTCTCGCTCAGGTGGTGATTAAAGTGGTGATGCGAAAGGCGACCGAGGCGCGCCACGCGGCCGCGATTCCGTGCGGGTCGCGCTTGGCATGAGGCGCGGTCGCTTCGTAGGCGGAGGTGCCCGGAGCGACAATCATTGCCCCCTGCGATGCGTTAGCGGATCGCATGAAGGTGTGCTCTGGCCTCTGCTCGCTTCATCGGCAACCTGAGTCGATGACCTGCTTGACGTGCTTGCGGGCAGTCTCATCGCCGTTCGCTTTGATTGCGGCATCGAGAACGTGCGCTCTTCGAGAGGAGCTCACTCCACGGCCGAGTCTACCGAAGCGTCGGGACCGACAGGGCTCGCGCCGTCATTCGACGCGTCGTTGTTCGCGTCGGAAGCCGACGCTTCGCTCGGCGCGGCATCGGGGCCCGAATCGGTCGACACGGCGTTCGCGTCACTCGAGTCGGCCTCGGTGCTCGTTTCGCCCGACGACGAGTCCTTCGTCGATGACTCCTGCGAGGCCTCGGCCGCGCCGTCGTGTGCAGTCGTGGCGTCGGCGTGAGCATCGGAGCCTGCATCAGGCGGCAGCGGGAGGGTGTTGTCGTCTCCCTGGCAGCCGCAGAGAGCGGCGGCCACGAGGACGGATGCAGCCGTGAATCGAACAACGCAAGTGAATGACATCGGATTCTCCTTCAAGGGGACATCTGGGCGGCGAATCGACCTCTCTCAGTAAACGACCTGGGCCCGAAGGAAGAGGATGTTCTCGGCCTCCCGATGGCCGATGGCAACTTCGGCCGGCGTCGAAGCGCCGCCCTGAAACTCGGTATGATCCCAGTTGATGACGAACTTTGCGTTGTCGCTCCAGTACCAGTTCGTACCCAGAGTCACTTCGGTGGCTCCGTGCACGGAGCCCGTCTTCGACGCGTAGTTCGGAAATGCCGCCTGGTCGATGTCCAGGTGTCCGACGCGAGCTGCCAGCTCGAGCGCGCCGAAGTGGCCCGCTGCGGGCTGCACGGGGGTGTCCACGTGCACGTAGTCGTACGACGCGTTGGCACCGAAGAGAACGAACGTGGCCTGACCTTGGTAGGCGCGGTTGTGTATCGTGACGTTGGCGAAGCCGGCACGGCCAACCTCTTGGTCCGATAGGTAGTACTCGCCGAGAAGGCCGAACGGCCCCAGGGCCTCGTACAGGAACAGGCCGTAGCGATTGTGGGGCCCGTTCGCGACGACCGTGTTGGCGTAGGTCGCGGTCGTGCCCGAAGCCGCCGAGATGTACGTGAAGTCGTTGATCTGCCCGGGCGTCTTGTAAGCGGGCGTCGAGGCGGGATTGGTCAGCGAAGTATTCGTCGGCGTGCCGTAGTGGCGTCCAAACGTCGTCGCGCCGCCTACGAACAAGCGACCCAGCGCCTCGTTCGGAACGAGCAGCAGCGGCCGAAAGTAGGCGCGTCCGTTGAACTCCTTTTGGTTGTCGTTCGCAAAGTCGGCGCTGCCGTTGTCGGGCACACCATTGAAGACCCCGCCTGCGTAGCCGAAAACGCCTTTGAACAAGTCGCCGTGAACCATGGCGCCGACGTCCCGGTTCGGTGTGAGCAGAGTCGGTAATCCGAATTCGACGAACGACAAGTTGGAGGTCGGCTGAAGGCGCTCCAGGCCGAAAGGCGGGCGGAACTTGCCGAACCTGAATCTCACCGCGTCGTCCAAGTCGAGGCCGAGGTACGCGTCTTGAAGTACCGTCGTCCCACCGCCGAAGTCCGGGTTGACGAGGAACGAAACGCCGTACGGAAGCTTCCCTTCGAGAAAGGGCTGTGCCCGCCGGATGAGGAACGTATTGATTTCCGGTCGCTGCTTGTCGTCAAACCAGAAGCGGCCGTCCGCCTGCACGAGGGCGCGAAAGCGAATTTCCCATTGCTTGTCGGCAGACGAGAGCGCGAAGCCCCCGGGTCCCGCGACGACCGAGGCCGGGTCTCCAGGACCTCCTCTGGCGATCGGCGTCGCCCGAAGCTCGCGAAAGTTCTGCGGGGGACCCGACCTGTCCGCGGGAGGCGGGTTCGGGACGAGGACGGGAGCCGACTCCGACACCGCGGGGGCGCCGCCGCCTCCCGACTCCGGAAGCGGGGGTCTCGCCGGGACGTCCTGCACGACGGGCGGAGGGCTCGACCCTGGAGGCTGCGCGGGCGCAGCTTGTGCGGACGGCGCCGGCGCAGTTTGAGTTTGAGCCTGCGCCTGCACGACGAAGACAGAAGCGAGCGCGAAAGCAACGAGGGAAGCGGCCGAATGCGTCATAAGCGTCTTGTATAACAGACGAACTCAGCTTGCCAAGAGCAATCGCACGCCTCGATTGGATCGAGCGTTCGGCAGGCCTTCGGCTGCCGATAGCCTTATTGCCGGGCTTACCCGATTGCCCGATCCGGGCGGCTCGCGGAAGCGATGGGGCAAGAGAGTTGTTCCGTATAACGGATTAACCGAGGAGCGCGGCGCTCCCTTCCGACCGACCGAGACTCGCGCACGCATGCTTGCGATTCGCGCACGCCATTTCAAGGGACTCGGGCCGAGGCGTTCCGCTTTGGCCGGTCGTAATTTCGGTCCGAGCCGTGAAGATGCGGAGGGTACAGTTCACCCTTGGGTGGCAAGGGGCCATCCGAGGCTTCACGAGGGCAGAGGGGCGAAAGTCATAAGGCGACTTGTGCCTCATGGCCGTCTGCCAGGTCCCACTATCCTGCGCCGTCGCGGGCGATCGCCTCCCAGGCGGCCGCTACGGCGAGCATCGCCGTCTCTTCAAGCGGACGTCCCATGACCTGCAAGCCGACGGGCAAAGCCTCCGGAGTGGGCGCGCACGGGACGCTCATGGCCGGTAAGCCCGCGAGGCTCGCCGGGAGGGTGTAGACGTCGTTGAGATACATCGAAAGCGGGTCGTCGCTCTTCTCACCGAGGCGAAACGCGGGCGTGGGAGACGCGGGGGAGCAGATGACGTCCACCTCGCGAAACGCGTTCTCGAAGTCGCGACGAATGAGGGTGCGGACCTTCTGCGCCTTGAGGTAGTACGCGTCGTAGTATCCTGAGGAAAGCACGAACGTTCCGAGCAAAATCCGGCGCTTTACCTCAGCTCCGAATCCGGCGTCCCGGGTGGCGCCGTACATGCCCCGGAGGTCACGCTTGCCCGGGGCGCGTAGCCCGTAGCGAACGCCGTCGAAGCGAGCGAGATTGCTCGAGGCTTCCGCGGTCGCCAGGACGTAGTAGGTGCCGACTGCAAATCGTGTGTGGGGCAGGCTCACCGGACGCACGACGCATCCGGCCGCCGACAGAGCGGCAAGAGCGGCGCGGACGCTCGCCTCGACCCGTGGATCGAGGCCTTCGGCGAAATACTCCGTGGGAACGCCGATGCGCACGCCTCTCACGCTCTGGTCGCAGGCGCCTTCGTAGTCGCCGACCGCAACGTTGAGCGAGGTCGAATCGCGCGGGTCGTGGCCCGCGATCACCGATAGAACACGGGCGGCGCTTCGTACGTCGGCGGCAAACGGCCCCACTTGGTCGAGGCTCGAGGCGAACGCGATGAGCCCATAACGGGATACGCGGCCGTAGGTTGGCTTGATGCCGACCGTACCCGTAAACGAGGCGGGCTGACGGATGGATCCGCCGGTGTCGCTTCCGAGCGAGCAGGGGGCCATGGCTCCCGCCACGGCGGCCGCGCTGCCGCCGGACGAGCCCCCGGGCGTTCGCGACACATCGCGCGGGTTCTTCGTAGGTCCGAAAGCGCTGTTCTCGGTCGATGAGCCCATCGCGAACTCGTCCATGTTCGTCTTGCCGATCAGCACCGCGTCTTCCGAACGCAGGCGAGCGACCACCGTGGCGTCGTAAGGCGGCACGTAGGAAGCAAGCATCCTCGACGCGGCGGTCGTCGGAATGCCGCGGGTCACAAGGGCGTCTTTGATGGCGACCGGGACGCCGGCGAGTCTCCCCAGGGCCTCCCCGCGGTCGCGCTTGCGATCGATCGCGCGAGCTTGTTCGAGGGCGTCGGTCGCGACGTGAAGAAAAGCGCGGATCCCTGGGTCGGTCTCGCGAATCCGGGCGAGCGAAGCGCTCGTCACGCTCTCGGCCGTCGCCTCGCCTCGTCGAACTTGATCCGCAATCGCGCGGACGTCCAAATCTGCGGGCACGGGGGCGCTCACTCCACGAACGCAGGGACGCCGAACCCATCGCGCTCGCCTTGGGGCGCCTGGGCGAGCACTTCGTCGCGGTTCAGGCCCGGGGCCACCTCGTCGGGTCGGCGGGGTGCGCGGCCGACGGACACGTTGGCGGTCGGTGGCACGTCGCGCGTATCGAGAGAGTCGAGTTGCTCGATGTACCCGACGATCCGACCCAGCTCGGACGCAAAGCGGTCGACCTCCGCGTCCGAAAGAGACAAGTGGGCGAGCTTGGCCACATGCTGGATCAGCGTTCGATCGATCTGGGGAGCCGGCATCGAGGGCGCTTACCGTAGCATGCAGGGCTAATCGGCTGAGCCGGCGTCGGCGGAGCCTGCACTCGCGTCCGAAGGGCTCGCATCGGCGTCGGCGAGGCTCGCACGGGCATCCGAAGCGCCCGCCTCTGCGGGAAGGTCGGCCTGCACTTCGATGAGCAGCGAGTACTCTGCGCAGCTTGCGTTGAGAACCGTCAGTTGCTGATCGGTGTTGGACATTTCGGCCAGGTACGCCGGGCCGGCAATGAAGTTATCCGAGGCCTCCGCCGGGGCCTCGGCGGAGACAAACGGGAGGGGCGGCAAAATCGGCGTCGTGCCGAGCGGGGGAGGGAAGTTGATGATGTACTCTCGGTTCCCGGGAAAATCGAGCCAACGACCGTCCACCGAAGAAGTCGTCCATGTCAGCGTGTTTCCGTTGACATGGACGATCGTGTTGTAGCCGCCCCCCGGGATGGGCGCCCACCCCGGCCTTGGGTGCGCGAGCGTGCCTCCCACCCCGGGCGTGCAGTCGCTCGGGTTGTCGACGATCTTCTCGAGGCCGGTCACGTCGATACACACGAACGTGAGGTCGCACAGGTGCGTCTGGCATCCGGCCGTAAACGAGGCTTCGACGCCTCCGAGCACAGCCGCGCTTGCAAGGGGGGCCGCGACCGCCAAGAGCGTCCCGACGAGCTTCATGGTGGCCCCCCCTCGTTGCCCCCGGCCGAAGGCTCTTCGTACTCGGGCGCCGGGAGCGTCGGACGACCCGCGCGGGGCGCGCAGGCGCAGGCGATGAGCGCCGAGATCGCAGCGAGGATAGCCGCCGCCTGCCAAGCCCCTCCGGCAATCCGCGAGCGCCGCGGGATGTAGCGCCAAGGCCGCCTGCCGAGGCCGCCACGGCTACCAGAGCTGCTCACGCGGTTCACGCTCATTCGGGTGCGCAGCCGGTCATAGCTTGCTTTTTTGCGGCCGGCGCGTACCTTTCGCACCCCAATCGCCCGTCGGGTTCCTTTTGACCCGCCGAGCCCAAACACCACACGCTCTC
>Ga0209274_10001386_pt1 | contig 12532 bp, 9 predicted proteins | sample HubBroMetageREF1_FD_188343 | JGI IMG/M metagenome (GOLD analysis project Ga0209274, IMG submission 188343) | Reference soil microbial communities from the Hubbard Brook experimental Forest, New Hampshire, USA - Hubbard Brook CCASE Soil... | ecosystem: Environmental > Terrestrial > Soil >...
ACATGCGGCATTGGTTGTACACAACGTCACCAGCGACGATCAGGCCGATCGATGGAACGTAGAGAGAGGTCGAATCGGGACTATCGGTGCGACCCTGTGCGATGATGCGCAATTCGTGGCCTTCGAGAGTGAACGTGTCGTGCTCATAAGGCTCAGGCGCAACCAACTTAGTGGCCACTTGCCCAGGAAACATGCGGCGGGCTAACCGCTCCACCGGGGGAGTAAAAGACATCTGCATCGCGTTCACTGTCTTGGGCGCTGCGATCGCCCGAGCGCCCGGGAAACGGTCGAGCAGAATGCTCAGACCGTAGAAATGGTCGAAGTGGGCGTGCGTTATATAGATGGTCTCCAGGTTGCGGTTGTGCAGAGCAATCCAATCCGCGAGGGCTTCGGCCTCCGCCACCGTCGTCATTGCGTCTACCAGCACCGCGTCGTTGTCGCCGAAGATTAAAGTCGACGTGATCGGGTCAAAGCCAAGCGCTTCGCCGAAGGGCTTTGGCCGCTCGCCGACCATAGCCTTTCCCGGGGCGGTAAAAACGTTCACACTCAGCGTGCTCGACGCGACAGGCCCGGTCACGTGCGTGGTCTCCTTCAGTCCATTTGCGCCGTCCATTTGGAACTTCCTTTCGATATTGGAGCGAATGATTCTTCAACGAAAGGTTGCAGAAGCGCGACGACGAATCCATCGGACGAACGTATCGATCTATACCAAAGTATCGGCTGGACGTTGCGGTCAGGAACGGGCATCGTTCTGTGGCCTTCATTGCGCGTATTTATAGAGCCCCACGGCTTAAAACGGGCGCTTCACGCCCGTGCGCAGGGATGACTTCCCCACTGGAGCGCAGCCCGTCGAGATAGTCCGCCCACGCCTGCATCATCTTCCGCCGCTCCCCGAGACGCTGCGCCCGGTTGTACGCCGCGCGCACCTTGTTGCGCTCCTTGTGCGCAAGCTGCAGCTCGATGAGGTCAGGATGCCAGCCCTGCTCGTTCAACAGCGTGCTCGCCAAGGTGCGAAATCCGTGCGCCGTCATCTCGTCACTGCTGTAGCCGATGCGTCGTAACGCTGCCCCCAGCGTGTTTTCACTAAGGGGCCGAGGCTGTCGACCGATGGCCGGAAATACATAGCGATTATTGGCGGTGAGAGGTTGCAGCTCGCGTAAGATGTCAACGGCCTGACGAGAGAGCGGCACGATGTGCGTCTCATCCATCTTCATGCGCTCGGCTGGAATGCGCCACTCCGCGCTCTCCAAGTCGAACTCAGTCCACTCCGCCCCCCGCAATTCGCCTGGACGCACGAAGACGTAGGGCGCGAGCTGAAGCGCAGTATGGGTCGTGCGCTGCCCATCGTATTCGGCGATTGCACGCATTAGCTGCCCCACTTTTGTCGGCTCAGTGATCGCGGCATAGTTTTTAGTCGCCTTGGGCGCGAGCGCTCCTTTGAGATCCGCGCTCGGATCGCGCTTCGCCCGTCCGGTAGCAATCGCGTAACGAAAGACCCGGCCACAGACCGCGCGGACGCGATGAGCAGTATCGCGAATGCCTCGCCTTTCGAGGCGCTTGAGAACGGCCAGCAGCTCGGGCGCTTCGATCTGCGCAATTGGATAACTGCCCAGATAGGGTCCGACCAATTTCACGAGTTGGTCGCGGTCTCGCGTCCAGGTGCCCTGCGTGAGCGTCTTCTTTTTCGTCTCGAGCCACTCCTCCGCAACAGCGGCGAAGGTTTGCGCCTGCGCAGACTTTTCAGACTTTCTCTTCGCACTCGGGTCTACGGCATCGGCGACAAGTCTGCGGGCTTCGTCGCGTTTGGCTCGCGCGCGCTTTAGCGGAACGTCAGGGTAAACACCGAGCGCGAGAAGCTTCTCAACACCCGAGTACACATACTTGAAGCGCCACAGGCGGACGCCACTGGGCTTCACCAAAAGGAACAAGCCCTTCTCGTCGTAGAGCTTGTAGGGCTTTGGCTTTGCTTTAGAGGCTCGAATTTCGAGTTCAGTGAGACTCATAGAAAATTGGGGTACCGGTTTCTTAAACTTCAGGATACCCCACCAGATACCCCAGTTTGGAGCTTGCCTTGCGATTGACCCTCATAGCTGTCCGTAAACCCAGATAGACTATAACTGATTGAAGATATTGAAGATAGTGACACAGCCATGGACAACCATGGTGACCCATGGACATCGATAGAGGGTGGGGATGTGGAGCGGAAGGGGATCGAACCCTCGACCTTCGCATTGCGAACGCGACGCTCTCCCAGCTGAGCTACCGCCCCATCGCGAGGCGCGCGATTCTAGCATCGTTACCCACGCGATGCGGCTATCATCGGCGGGCGACAGTGCCGGGACGGGAAGGAGCGGAGATAAAGCATGCTGGCCATGGGCGGGCGCGCGCCGGAATTCACGTTACCGGACCAGGACGAACAGAGCGTTTCGCTCAGTACTCTGCTGCGCCACGGGTCGCTGATTCTGTATTTCTATCCAGCTGATTTCACGCCCGGCTGCACCCGCCAAGCCTGCCTGATCCGCGATCTGCATACCGAAATCCAGCAGGTGGGCCTGGATATCGCCGGCGTGAGTCCGCAGACCCCCGCCAATCACCGCGCCTTTCGCGACAAGTACAAACTGCCCTTCCTACTGCTGTCCGACGTGGACAAGTTCGTGATCCGAATGTACGACGTGCAGGGCCCGCTCGGCATCGGCGTGCGCCGCGGCACCTATCTCATCGACCAGGCGCGTTATATCCGTGCCACGGTGCTGGCCGACTTTCGCATCGCTCAGCACGAGGCCTTCATCCGGCGGGCGGTGGCACTCAGCGCCGGCGGCGGCACGCGCCGCGAGCGCACCCTGTGAGGCAGCGGGCTTCAGAACCTGAAACGCACCACGTTCGCGTGACCCACGCTGGGGACACTGATTACGTAAATGAGGTCGGGCTCATCTGGTGAGGCCGGCGGCAGAGCCGCACCGATCAGCTCCTGACCGATCTGCGACAGTGCCGCTCCGCTTGCGATGATCAGCACGGCGCCCCCGCGGTGCTCGTGCAGGGCGCGCCCGGCAACCGAGCGGGCCTCGGCGGCCTTGAACACGACCGGCGCACGGTGCGATTGCTGCGTCAGGGGCGCGGCCGTCTGCTGGGCACGCCGCTCGTCGCTTTCATAGATCGCATCGATCCCACCCGCGCCGGCGGTGCGCCCGAACATGCGGGCGAGACGCTGGGCGCGCTCCTCCCCTTCGGGCGAAACCGGCGGGTCATCAATCGATCCCGGATCCTTCTCCACCGGCCGCACCAGGAAGACAACGGTCGTGGTGGCGCTGAGGTAGAAGGCCCAGACCACTCCCGCGACCGCCACGCCGGCCACCAGGATCAGCCACAGCGGCGCGAGGAACGGTCGGCGGTGTCGGGTAATGGCGGGCGGCTCCATGGCGCAATCATACGTCGCACGGCGGGTGGCCGCGGCTTTCCCGCCCTCTACTGCTGCGCACCATGGCGCGCCCGCGTATTTCCCGCCCGGTACCTGTAATGTAGGGTCCGCATAGGGGGTACCCGACAGCTCCAGGCATTGGGGGGTCAATGTCATCGGGCGGCCAGACAACCGTCATACAACGCATCCTCGAGAGGCGCGCTGAGCGGCCGCCTGCCAATCACGAGGAGACCACCGCGACCATCGCGGTCATGCTGCGCGTGGTGCCGCCGCCGAAGGCACTGCTCACGTTTCACGACGCTCAGTTGCAGCGCGACTTCGAGCGTCGGATCACCTCCGACATGTTCGACTGCGAGGCGCTCGCCGATGAGCGCGAGGCACTGCGCGCCTTTGGCGTCGAGCATCGGCCGGTCGTGATCACCGACAGTCTGGAGCTGGTGCGTAAGCTGCGCGCCCAGGCGACCGAGCGTGCGCCATTCATCCTGTACGTTGCAGAGCTCGATGAGGACGCTGAGCGCGCGGCCGGCTTTGCCGCCGGCGCGGACGAGTGCGTCGGGCGGCGTGCCTCGGAGCGCGAGCTCGACGCGCGCATCGGCGTTGCGCGGCGCATCTCGGAACTCGAAACGGTGTTGCGCGTCACGCTGGCGGAAAATCGCAAGCTTTCGGCCACCGATGACCTGACGCGCCTCGCCAGCCGACGTTTCTTCAGCAAGCACTTCCCGCGCGAGATGGAGCGCGCCGCGCGCTACGGGCGTGCGCTCTCGCTCGTGTTGTGCGACATCGATCTTTTCAAGGGCATCAATGATTCCCTGGGTCACGCCGCTGGCGACCAGATCCTGCGCCAGTTCGGCGCCCGTCTGCAGGCAGGTCTGCGGCGCGGCGTCGACTGGGTGGCGCGCATCGGCGGCGAGGAATTCGCCGTCGTGCTGCCTGAGACCGGCTATCAACCGGCCCTTGAGGTCGCGCGCAAGCTGCGCGCCGCGATTGCGCAGCCGCATTTCAAGAGCGACAGCAAGAGTCTAGCGGTGACGGCAAGCTTCGGGCTGTGCGGGCTCGACCGCGTGCCCGCCGGCGAGCGGCGCCTCGCTGAGCGCGTGCTGAAGATCGCCGACGCGGCGCTCTATCGCAGCAAGCATTCCGGCCGCAACCGCGTCACCGCGACGATGTTCGACGCCGGGGCGGACTGACGCAGAACGCAGACGCGCTGTACGAATAACGACCGCTGTGGCGAAAAGCCGTCACCGTGACGCAAGCCTTTCCTGGGCTTGGCCTTTACGCAGCCCCGCCTGCCTGTGTCCACATACTTATGCACAAATTCTGTGGATAACTGTGCGAGGTGGCAACGCTCATCTGCCTGTGTGAAACTGACTTTTCTCCTCGCTTGAGAGTTCCGATAAAGAAGCGCACAGAAGCTTAAAGAAGATGAAGAAGATCAAGAACATGAAAAAGATAGATCAAACGCAGGCCCACAAGGCGGCCGAGCAGCCCGTCGCAGCTGCGCCCGTGGAGCGGGCACGACTGCAGGCAGATGTCGCCAAGCAGCGAGTGCGCATTGCCAAGGATGAGCTCAAACGCGCACGCAAGCGCCTGAAAGAGGCCAAGCGCGAGGCCAAGCGCGCACGCAAGCACGCCGCAGCGACGCGCAAGGCCTGGAAACGTGCGCGCCGCGCCAGTAAGGATCGATCGCCAAACGCGGTGGCCAGCCCGGACGGCGATCGCACCCCGGTGCGTCGCAAGACAGTGAAGAGACGCAGCGTACGGCGGGCCGCCCGTGCGCGCACCAACGCGGTTGTCGCGCGGCGTGCCGCGCGCAAACGGCCGACACGACCGCGGGTCCGTGCCAAGCGCGCAGCGCCGAGACCCGCTGTTGCGCCGCGCGCCGCGAGCGCGCGCCGAGGACGGCGCCGGCGGCCAGCCCGCGCCAAGGCGCCGGTGGCGGCGAGGGCCCGCTCGGCCGCGCGAGCGGCACCGGCCGCTCCGAGTGCACCCGTTTCCGTTGCGACCCCGCAAGTGACTCCTCCGGAAACAGCCGCCTGAGCGCCTAAGCTTCAGTGCCCACAATAAATTGCGGCATGGGGATCTGACAGTCATGCACGATCAACCGACACAGCCAGGCACTCGCCGGGACACCTCCCCGCCCGCGCCGCGAGGTGCGCCGACCGCGCCCTCCAGTTCGCGCATGTTGGCAAGCTACCTCACCGACATCGAGCAGTTGCTCGATGAGCAGCACTGGGATGTGGCATTACGCGAGGCCTTCAGCCTGCCTGGCCTCGCCGTCGCATTGCGCGACCCCCGGCTGCGCTGCACGGGTGAACAGGTCAGGACCTGGTGCGGGGAGTGGATCCGCCCGCCCGGTGCCGAACGTGACGCACAGGCACTGGAGTTTGAACCGCTGAGTCAGCGCCTCACCGAGCGCGTCATGCAACTCGCAGGAGCGCCAGGCGTGCCGGTGCGGGCGCTGCGGCGGCTGCAGCTGCGTCGCCACCTGCGCACGCCGCCGCGCGGCTTTTTCGCCGACCGTGCCAGCGACCTCACGCCGCGGGAGACCGAAACGCTGCTCATGTGCAACGCGCTGCTGCAGGCGACGCGGCGCTGGTACGCACGCAGTGCCTGCCACGACACCACCGTGCAGGGAAATCTCGCGCGCCTCGCCGTGCTGCGGTAGCTCAAGCCCGCGGCCTTCCGCAAATCCGTCCGCTGAGCGTGCCCCGCGCGGTCGCGTTCTCATCGGCCTGTGCGGCTGCCCCTTTGACTGAACGTGCATTCAATGCAGCCAATGCACTTTTAACAGGTTGTTTTTAGAGTGATTCCGTGCCGCCCAGCTGTCGCTTCTTGCGTCTGGTGCAGGCTTCAGCGAATATACCCCGCAGGGGAGAATACAACTATTGAGTGAGCGTTCAATGCACCACTCAAACGCCACACCACGCGGTTTTCCCGCGGAACGCACGACGCGTCCGCCGCTGCGTGTGGGCGTGATCCTGGCGCATCACTTCACCCTGTCCGCGTTCGCAGTATTCGTCGATCACCTGCGTCTGGCCGCCGATGAAGGGGATCGCAGTCGTCCACTGCACGTGCAGTGGTCCATCATGGCGAGCCGGCCCGAGCCGGTGCCCGCCAGCTGTGGCGTCACGCTGCAGCCCACCACCGGCCTGCTGCCCCTGGAGGCCCTCGACTACGTAGTGGTGATCGGCGGAATCCTGCACGCCGGCCCGCAGGTCGATGAAGCCACCATGCGCTATCTGCGCGAGGCGGGCGCGACCAACATGCCGATGATCGGCATCTGCACGGGCAGCTTCGTTCTGTGCCGCGCGGGATTGATGAAGGGCCGCCGCTCGTGCGTGAGCTGGTACCACTATCAGGACTTTCTCGAGGCTTTCCCGGGCCACGAGGTCATCGCCGATCGTTTGTTTCTGGCGGACGGGCCACGCATCACCTGCGCAGGCGGGGCCGGCGCGGCCGCGCTGGCCACCTATCTCATCGAGCAGCACCTCGGTAGCGCGGCCGCACAGAAGGCCAGCCAGGTTCTCTTGTTCGACCGGCCGCGCGCGGGAAGCGATGCGCAGCCCCATCCGCCCCTGTCCGAGACCGTCGCCGAGCCGCGCGTGCGTCGGGCGCTACTGCTCATGGAGCAGAATCTCGCCCGCCCCATCGCGGTCGCCTCGGTGGCCGCCGAGCTCGGCCTGTCCGCACGACAGCTCGAGCGTCTGTGCCGTCAGCACGTCGGAATGGGACCGGCCTCGCTGTATCGCCAGCTGCGCATGCGCTACGCCAACTGGCTGATCGAGAACACCGACCGCTCGGTCACCGACATCGCCAACGAGGCAGGCTTTGCGGACTGCGCGCACTTCTCGCGTCAATTCAAGGACGCCTACGGACTTTCGCCCTCGACGCGGCGCCTGCAGCCGCAACGCGCCGCCGGCGGGGATTCCGCGCGCGCCCGGGTATTCGAGTAACCTCAGTCGCGCCGCGAACATGCCATTCGCCTAAGCTAGGGAAAACGGGTCTCACCAGGGCCGGCAGCAGCCTTGGCGCATATAAAGCTCTGAAGGGGTCAGCAATGAAGTCGAAGATCTCCTACGCGGTAGCGGCCATCCTCGGAACCGCCTCCTTCGGAGCGTCCGCCCAGACCGCACCGACCGACACGACCGCCGCCACGGAGGCCAATTCTGACGCGCTGGTCGAGGTCACCGTCACCGCGCAGCGCCGTTCGCAGAACATTCAGGACGTACCGATCTCGATGCAGGCCTTCACGGCGCAATCGCTGCAGCAGCTCAACATCGCCACGTTCGATGACTACATCAAGTATCTGCCGAACGTCACCACCGCGAGCAACGGGCCCGGCCAGAACGAGGTGTTCATGCGCGGCCTGAGCGCCGGCTCGCAAGCCAGCCAGGGCAGCGGCTCGACGGGCGTATGGCCCAACGTCGCCATTTACCTGGACAACCAGTCCGGTCAGCTGCCGGGTCGCAACCTCGACATCTACGCCGCGGACCTTAATCGCATCGAGGTGCTCGAGGGTCCGCAGGGCACGCTGTTCGGCGCCGGTGCCGAGGCCGGTGCCATCCGCTACATCACCAACGAGCCGAAGCTCAATGTCACCGAGGGGAGCATTACCGGCGGCTATGGCACCACCGCTGGCGGGGATTCGAACACCAACCTGACGGCGGTGCTGAATGTCCCGGTGATCCCCGACACCATGGCGGTGCGCGCGGTGATCTACGACGATCAGCGCGGCGGCTACATCGACAACGTGCCGGCGACTTTCACGCGCAAGAACACCGATGTCGGTATTCACTATGCGGACTATCCGGCGAACGCCGCGGGAGCATGCCCGAACGGCCAGCCGCCGAGCGGGCCGCCGTTCGCCGGCTTTTGCGTTCCGCCCGGCAGCCCGTCCATCAATAACGCCAACGAGATCGGCAGTGCCATCAACCCGGTCACCTACGAGGGGATCCGCGTCGAGGGGAAATACCAGTTCACCGACGAGTGGAACCTGCTGATCAGCCAGTCGTATCAGGAGATGAACACGAAGGGGGTGTTCTACCAGCAGCCCAATTCCTCCGATGGCACACCGCTGCAGCCGCTCGAGGTCACGCTCTTTAATCCCTCTTTCGACAAGGACCAGTTCGAGAGCACGGCATGGACCGTGAATGGCAAGTTGGGCCCTTTGAAGGCTGTGTATACCGGCGGCTACCTGGTGCGCAACGTCGATCAGGTTGGCGACTACACCAACTACGCCCGCGGTGTATTTGCCGATTATTACCAGTGCTACGGTCCCCCCGGTGCCGGGACGTTCGTGAACGATCCGTCGTTGAAATCCACCTGTTTCTCGCCGAGCGCCACCTGGCACGAGACCGAGCGCAATGCGCACCAGCAGCAGGAGTTCCGCCTGAGCACGCCGGACGAGTGGCGCGTGCGCGCGATCGGCGGCGCGTTCTGGGAGAACAACGTGCTGTACGACCAGACGGCCTGGCTGTACAAGACCATTCCGCCGTGCACCACGAGCGCGACACCCGGCACGCCGGGCAATGGCAATACCGGCTGCCTGTCGAACGTCGGCACCTTCCCCGGCACGACTGTGCAAAACCCCGGGGTACAGAGCAACAACACGTCCTTCTATCAGGACCAACTGCGCGAGACCAAGCAGACGGCCTTCTTCGCCTCTGTCGACTTCGACCTAGTCCCGAAGGTGCTGACGTTCACCGCCGGCACGCGTCACTTCCTCTTCGAGAACTCCATGGCCGGCAGCGTCCTGTCAAGCTTCGACTGCTTCGAGGCGGGTGTATCGCCGAGCGGATGCCATGTCGGCCCGGGCGGCCCGAGCTACAACCTCAACGCGGAGAATCTCCGCGACAGCGAGTCCGGCTGGAAGAGCCGCGCGAACCTCACCTGGCACGTGACACGAGACGCCATGCTGTACTACACCTTCTCGCAAGGCTTCCGACCGGGCGGCTTCAACCAGAACGGCGGCTTCTTCGCCTACGCGCCGGGGCCGGACGGCGTGAACCAGTTCCAAGTGCCCCGGTCATACTCATCCGACAAGCTGACGAACAACGAGATCGGCTGGAAGACGGAATTCTTCGATCATCGCCTGCAGTGGAACGGAGCCGTATATCGGGAGGAGTGGGATAACGCTCAAGTCGCTTTCTTCGACCCCGGTGTCACCGGCAATATCTTCTTCGACACCAACGGCCAGAACTTCCTCATCAAGGGCATCGAGACCTCGCTCGTGGCGCGCGTGGTGGCCGGGCTCACCGTGCAGGGGGCGGCGTCCTGGAACCAGAGCCGACAGACCAATTCTCCGGCGCTGATCGACGAGAATCCCGCCAGCGTGAACTTCGGCAAGGTGATCACGGAGGTCTGCAGCACCACCGGTACCAATTGCACGGGGATCGGCAGCCCGTACGGCGCGATCGGCTCTCCGAGCGCCAATGCACCGCCGATTCAGTTCAGCGTGCGCGCCCGTTACGAGTGGAACATCCGCGGCTACGCGCCCTACGTTCAGCTCGGCGCTAGCCACCATGGCCATTCGTTCACCCAGGCAGGTGCCAATCCCACTTTCGGGCCGGATGAGACCGTGACCAACTCCCGGGGACGCTTCGATCTGCCCGCCTACAGCACCTATGACGCATCGATGGGCGTCGCGAAAGACAGCTGGTGGCTGAACGTGTACGGCGAGAACCTGAGCAATTCGAACGCCAGTGTGTTCACCAGCACCGATCAGTTTATCGTCCAGCAGACACCGCTACGGCCCCGGGTCATCGGCGCGGTGATCGGCTACAGCTTCTAGAGCGCGTAGCAAGCGGGCGCGGGGCGAGCGCATCATGTGCCCATGCCCCGCCTGCCTCACGTATGAACCGTCCCTCGGTGGTGGAACTCGAGGTGCGGCGCACACGCGAACTCGTTAAGGAGCGGCGTTTCGCGGACGCTGTGAAAGCGACCGACGCCCTCCTCCTCAGCGTACCTGAGAATCGCGACGTGCTGTACCTGCGCGCCGTCGCGCAACGGCATCTCGGGGAGACTTCCGCGGCGCTGGCCACGCTCGCCGAGCTCGAACGCCTTCATCCGCGCTTCAGCGGCCTGTACCAGGAACGCGGTTACTGCCATGTCGCGCTGCGCCAGGCGCCGGAGGCGATCGACGCCTTGCTGCGCGGCGTGCACATCAATCCGGCCCTGCCGGGCAGCTGGAGCATGCTCGAGGGCCTGTACCGGATGAGCGGGCAGGCCGCCGACGCCGCGGCGGCGGCCGCGCATGTCGCGACACTGAAAAAACTGCCTGCCGAGGTGGTGGCGGCGACCGCGCTGTGCTCCGACGGCGAAGCGGGCGCCGCCGAGCAGCTCATTCGCGCGTTCCTGCTCAAGCATGGCGATCACATCGAGGCCATGCGTCTGCTGGCGCGCATCGGCATCGAGCGCGACGTGCTCGATGATGCGCAGATATTGCTCGAGGCGGTGCTCGAGCGCGCCCCCGACTACCACGTGGCCCGCTTCGACTACGCACAGCTGCTGATCCAGCGCCACCTGCACCGCCAGGCCCAGGAGCAGGCCGCAAAGCTGTTGGTCGCCGAGCCCGAGAATAGTAACTACCGCGCGCTGTATGCGACGACCTGCGTGGGTCTCGGGCAGCACGAGCGCGCCATTGAGATCTACCGCGAGCTGCTCCCCGGAGCTGCGCAGCCGGCGGCGCTGCACCTGTCGATCGCCCATACGCTGAAGACTCTCGGGCATCGCGAGCAGGCCATTGCCGCGTATCGCGCCGCGGCGGCTGTGCGCCCCGGCTACGGGGATGCCTGGTGGAGTCTGGCAAATCTCAAGACCTACAGCTTTGCGGACGCGGAGCTGGCGCAGATGCGTGCCGCGGAATCGGCGGCAGCCACCTCCGAGATCGATCGCCTGCATCTATGCTTTGCGCTCGGCAAGGCGCTCGAGGACCGCGAGCAATACGCGGAGTCGTTCACCTATTACGCGCGCGGCAATGCCCTCAAACGCGCCGCCAGCCGTTACCGCCCCGAGGTGCAGGAGCTCAATACCCGGCTGCAGATCGAAGTCTGCAACCGCGAGCTGTTCGCGCGTAACCGCGACGGCGGGGCGAGCGCCGCCGATCCCATATTCATCGTGGGCCTGCCGCGCTCGGGCTCGACGCTGATCGAGCAGATCCTGGCCTCGCACTCGGCGGTCGAGGGCACGCACGAGCTCGCCGATGTGCCGCGTATCGTGGCCGCTCTGCAGGGACGTGACTCAAGCGCCGATAACCTGCGCTATCCTGCGCTGCTCGCGCAGATGAGCGGCGCGGATCTTCGCCGCCTGGGGGAGAAGTACCTCGCCGATACCCGCAGCTACCGCTCCGGCAACGCGCGCTTCATCGACAAGATGCCGAACAACTTCCGGCACGTCGGGCTCATTCACCTAATGCTGCCCAACGCCAAGATCATCGACGCACGGCGTGAGCCGATGGCCTGTTGTTTCGGCAATCTCAAGCAGCTGTTCGCGCACGGCCAGGAGTTCACCTACAGTATCGAGGACATCGCGCGTTACTACCGCACGTACCTCGAGCTCATGCGACATTGGGACAGCGTGCTGCCCGGGCGAGTGCTGCGCGTACAGCATGAAGCGCTGGTGGATGACCTGGAGGGGACGGTTCGTCGCCTGCTCGAGTATTGCGGGCTTGAGTTCGAGCTGGCCTGCGTCGAGTTTCACAAGACCGAACGAAGCGTGCGCACGGCCAGTTCCGAGCAGGTGCGCCAGCCGATCTACCGCGAGAGCCTGGAGCAGTGGCGGCACTTCGAACCCTGGCTCGGATCGCTGCGCGTGGCCCTGGGTGATGCGCTCACGCGCTATCGTGACTGAACCCGAAACCGCAGCTTCCCGGCTACGAACCCGCCCACGCCTGTATGAATTCAAAGAGCTATACGAGCATTTTGGGTTAGACGTACCGAGTGACTGAGAGTGACGCGTAGCTGCCCGTACCGTGTGCTTTGCGGCCTTGAAAATACTGGAACCCGGTACGTGGCCGAGTGCATCACGCTTGCGGGTCGTCGGCATTCGGATGGAACAGCTGCTCGCCGTTGATTCTGTAGTCGCCGATGGCTTTCTGTCCTGCGGGCGATACCAGCCAAT
>Ga0209274_10001388_pt1 | contig 12513 bp, 10 predicted proteins | sample HubBroMetageREF1_FD_188343 | JGI IMG/M metagenome (GOLD analysis project Ga0209274, IMG submission 188343) | Reference soil microbial communities from the Hubbard Brook experimental Forest, New Hampshire, USA - Hubbard Brook CCASE Soil... | ecosystem: Environmental > Terrestrial > Soil >...
CGGCACTTCGCGCACCCAGCGGTGCAGAAAGCGCGGGCTGTCGAGGTGCACGATCACCGGGTGATCGGGCGGCCGGCCCTTGGCCTCGAAGATCTTGCGCACCGCGGCCGGATTCTGTGCGTTGGCGCCGAGGCCGTAGACCGTCTCGGTCGGAAATGCCACGAGCTCACCGTCGCGCAGTGCCTGCACGGCAGTTTCGATCTCGACCTGGGTCGCTCGGACGGCTCGCACCATAGGAACCGCGAATTCTAGCAAGGCGGCGGCGCACACGGCCGGCGTGTTGTCGGAAAGCATCACATGCGTCACAGCGCGCGCACGCGATCCGGCGCCGGACGCGGCCGATCTGCTAAGGGCGCTGTCGCCCGCCGCCGACGCGCTGCCCTACTCGAGTGCGCGCCGCGACCAGCTGCCGGCGGGCGAGCGCGTCAGCTCGTAGGCCGGCCAGTAGTGCTTGTCGAGCTTCAGCGTGATGACTTCCGGGGCATTGTTCCAGGTGATGGTCTTCAGGCGCAGTGACGAGCGGTCGGGATGCCCGGTGGTGAGCTTGAGGAAGGTATCGAGATCGGGTGTCGGTACGCCATCCACCTCGACGATGCGCCGCCCCGGATACAGCCCATAGCGCGTCGCCGGCGAGCCGTAAGCGAAGTAGGCGACGTACACGCCCTCCGGCGGGATCGCCCGCTGCACGCTCATGGCACGGTGCGGAGCCTGCAGAGTCGCCCCGGCCCACTCCACCACCCGATCGATGTCCATGCCGGGAAGCTCGGAAGTGGCGACATCGAGCGTCTGCTCGGCCTGCCCGCGCCAGACGGTGACTTTGACGCGCGGCTTGTCGGCGGCGGCCTTCTCGACCTCGCGGAAGCGCGTCACCACCTGGCCATCGAGCGCGAGCAGCAGATCCCCCTGCTGCAGCTTCGCGGCCGCATCCGAGCCGCCCACCATGCGCACCACGGTGAGCGCCTGGTGCCGCGTCGGTGTGTGCTGCGCCAGACGCTGCGTCCAGGCGTCCGACAGACCCAGCTGGCGCGCCTGCGCGAGCGGCAGCACGTCGAGCTCGACCTCGAGGGAGTGCAGCGCAGTGGAATTGCGCACCCGCTCGATCATGTCGGCGACCAGCTCGATGGGCACGCCGCGGCTGTCCTGCGCCAGCTCGCGGCCGTTGTCGAACGCGAAGCTCGACCAGGTGCCGAGCACGTTGCCGCGGGCATCACTCAGCACCCCGTCGAACTCGCTCGGCGGATTGACCAGCTGCACGGTCTCGAGGTTGCTGTCGCGGAAGCGCATGGTGCGCGACAGCGGCAGCGTCAGCGGGTCGATGCTGGCGATCTCGGTGCTGCGCGCGTGCATCTGGCTGTCAGGACCTAAGCCGACCACCCACAGCTGTTCGCCCGCGTTCAGTTCGCGCGGCGCGAGTCGCGCCGACTTCACTGCGGTATCCCCCAGCAGACGTGGATCGTAGGCGACGACCGCGTAGTTGTGCTGCGGATGGATGTACACCACGCGCGCCGGGACCTGCACGGTGCCGGCGAAGGTCACCGTCACGTCGCCGACCGACACCGGCACGGTGTTGCGATCGACCACGACCAGTCCGCGCTGCGCGTCCACGACCAGTCCGGTGCCGTGGTAGTTGCGCTCGGTGATGCCGGACACCGAGTACGGCATGTCGAAGGTCACCATGACGAGCGAAGGCGCCAGCGCGCTCAGGCGCGGGTCGGAGTAACTCGGGAATGCCGTGGAACTCACCGGCACCGGCTTCGGCGCCGGTCCCGCGGCCAGGTCCCGGCAGTCCCACAGGCCGCTCGTGTCGTTGCGCTCGCAGTGGTGCGCCGGGAACCACAGGCGGTCCATGCGCACCGCGCGCAGCTCGCTGCTGTTGGGGTCGTCGATGGTGATGTAACGCACGGTGGCGTGATCGCCGTCGCCGAGCTCGGCGATGCCGGCTTCGAACTCTGCCAGGGTGTCGGTCGACTTGCCGTTGAGCCTGAGGATCACCGCACCGCGCGGAATGCCGGCGGCGGTCATGACGTAGCCCGGGTTGGCGACGTACACCCCGCGCGCCGGCACGTTGAAATGACGCGCCTGCTGGTAGGAGAGCGTATTCACCACGACGTCGCCGAACTCGGCATAGGCAGCCGGCGTGATCGCGTGCAGATCGCCGACCGGCAGTTTCGCCGACAGCGGTTTGCCACCGCGCTCCAGCTGCAACTCGACGCTGCCGCCAACGCTGCTGTCGAGCACTTCCTCGAGCGGCTCGAATTGCGCCAGGTAGCGACCGTTGAGCTTCAGCAGAATGTCGCCCGGCTGCAATACCTGCTCACTGGGGGAGCCGGGCAGCACCTCAGTGACCACCAGCATGCCGGTGTAGCGCGGGAAGTCCTTGCGCACCGCGGCCTCGGTGGCGGAATCGAGACCCAGGCGCTCGAGCTCGTCGTACGGCATGTAGTTGAAGACCGTGTAGAGCGTGCCGCGGCTGACCGGCTTGCCCTGCTGGATCAGCTGCAGTGCACGCTTCACGCGCCCGAGCGGCAGATAGAAGCTGGAGGCCGCGCCGCTGGCGCCACCGGCGTTCAGCGCCACTACGCGGCCGTGAATGTCGATCACCGGCGAGCCGGAGGAGCCGCCCGAGGTGCTCGAGGCGGCCTGCAGGTAAAAGGTGTTGAAGTCGTTGTACTTGGTGAGGCCGTACTCGGGCGCGTCGCGGTCGAGGCGTGCGAGCGTGCCGGCGAGGATCGACAGCTGCTCACCGGCATTGTTGCCGACGACGCGGATCTCGCGGCCGATCTGCGCCCCTTCCGGGTATAGCGGCAGCGCCTTCGGCTTGATGAAACGCAGCTTCTGCGGGTCGTAGCGGTAGATGCCGAAGTCGTGCACCGGGTCGCGGTATACCGGGTAGAGCTGCACCTCCTCGCGGTTGAGGAAGGTCGCCTCGGCGGTCACCGGCCCGGGCGTGACCACGTGGCGGTTGGTGAGGATCAGGCCACGCTCGGCGTCCACCACGAAACCGGTCGCTTGCGCGGTGGTGTTCCACTCGGTATCGAATGCACGCGTCTGGTCGACGTCGATCGACACCACGCTGCTGGCGATGCGCTCGAGCGTCTCGGCCCAGTCGGGGTTGCCCTCGACGGCGGCGGCCTGCTGTGCCGCCTGCGCCGCCTGCCCCACCGGCGTCTCCGGCGGTGCCGGCGGGTTGGGCTGCGACACCGTGGCCGTGGCGTTGGCCGGGGCGGCAGTGCCGCCCACCGGACCGGCCGGGCACACGCCGGCGCAGCACAGCAGCAGACACAGCGAGGCGAGGCGCGAAAGTCGCATCAGGGAATCTTTCCTAACATCGTAGCGGTTGATACCAGGCGCTGCGCCTGCCAGGTCGCCGTCAGCGCCGCCGCTTGCGCGGCGGCGTGCTGCAGCCGCCCGTCAGCGGCCGAGCAGCACCAGCAGCCACACGGAGATCAGCAGCACGAACGACATGAACACCGCCGCGGAGCCGATGTCCTTGGCCAGACCGGCAAGCGCGTGGTGCTCGAACGAGATGCGGTCCACGGTCGCTTCGATCGCACTGTTCAGCAGCTCGACGATGAGGATGAGCAGCATCGGTCCGATCAGGAGTGCCCGCTCCACGCCCGAGTGACCAAGCCACAGGCCCAGGGGTATGACGATGAGCGCGAGCGCGAGTTCCTGGCGGAAGGCGGCCTCTTCGCGGAAGGCCCCGCTGAGACCGTTGAGACTCGCAGCGAGCGCGCGCAACACGCGGGTGAGCCCGCGGGGTTTATAGCGATCTATGGCTGCGCCGTCGGCTTCCATGTGAGATCCAGTTGTCGGGCCGCCCGCACGTCATCGAGCCGCCGTACCGGCATGGTATGCGGTGCGCTGGTCACGCGCTGGGGTTCCTGCTCGGCCTCTTGCTGGATCTGTAACATTGCCGCCACGAAGGCGTCCAGCACGTCCTTGCTCTCGGTCTCGGTCGGCTCGATCAGCAGGCATTCAGGCACCAGCAGCGGGAAGTAGGTGGTGGGTGCGTGGAAGCCGTAGTCGAGCAGACGCTTGGCGACGTCCATTGCCGTCACGTTGAGCTCGCGCGCCTGGCGCTTGAGCGTCACGATGAACTCGTGACTGGCGCGGCGCTGTGGATAGGCGGCGTCGAAACCGGCCGCCTGCAGGCGCTTGAGCAGGTAGTTAGCGTTGAGGGTGGCGTACTCACCCACCTGGTGCATGCCCTCACGACCGAGCAGCCGCATGTAGATGTAGGCGCGCAGCAGCACGCCGGCGTTGCCCATGAACGCCGACAGCCGTCCGATCGACTGCGGCAGGTCGCTTTCGCTGAGCCAGCGGTAGCGCTCACCGTCGCGGCCGACGAGCGGGATCGGCAGGAAAGGCAAAAGGCGTGCGCCCACGCCGACCGCACCGGCCCCCGGACCACCGCCACCGTGGGGGGTCGAGAAGGTCTTGTGCAGGTTCATGTGGATGACATCGAAGCCCATGTCGCCCGGGCGCACCTTGCCGAGGATGGCGTTGAGGTTGGCACCGTCGTAGTACAAAAGGCCGCCGGCCTCGTGCACGACCTGCGCCACCTGGGCGATGCGCCGCTCGAAAACCCCGAGGGTGGAGGGGTTGGTCAGCATGATGCCGGCGGTGTGCGGCCCGACCGCTGCGCGCAGGGCCTCCAAGTCGACATCGCCGGAGGGCTCGACCGGGATCTCGCGCACCACGCAGCCGCACATGGTGGCGGTCGCCGGGTTGGTGCCGTGCGCCGCCTCCGGCACGATGATCTCGTTGCGCGCCAGATCGCCGCGCGCGCGGTGATAGGCACGGATCATGGCGACACCGGCAAACTCGCCGTGCGCGCCGGCCATGGGCGAGAGCGCCACGCCCTGCATGCCGGTGACCGCCTTCAGCATCTCCTGCAGCTCATACATGCACTCGAGAAATCCCTGGCCGTGTGACTCCGGGGCGAGCGGATGGCGCGCCAGAAACTCCGGCAGCATGGCGTACTGATTGCAGGCCTTGGGGTTGTACTTCATCGTGCACGAGCCGAGCGGATAGAAGTGCGTGTCGATGGAGAAGTTGAGCTGCGACAGGCGCGTGAAGTGGCGCACCGTCTCGAGCTCGCCCACTTCCGGCAGCAGCGGCGGTTGCGCGCGGCGCAACTGCGCTGGCAGGTCGGCGAGTGCGCTCGCCGGCAGCTCGTGCGGCCACTGGTCGCTCGCCCCGCGCCCCGGGTGGGAGTATTCGAAGATCACTTTTTCGCGTGCACTCATCAGTTACCTCGTGCGCCTCAGGCAGCGCGTGCCGCCTGCAGCACTTCGCCCAGCGCGTTGCGATAACGCTCGATGTCGGCGCTGGTCTTGGTCTCGGTGGCACACACCAACAGCGCATGCCCGAGTTCGGGGTAGTAGGCGCTCAGGTCCAGCCCGCCGAGGATGCCGCGGCTCATGAGCGCCTTGAGTACCGGGGCCACCGGGCGGTCGAGCTGCAGCACCGTCTCGTGGAAGTGCGCGCCCGCGAACGCCTGGCGCACGCCCGCTACGCGCGTGAGCGCAGCCACGAGCTCACGGCTGCGGGCATGGCAGGCGGCCGCCGTGCGCGCCAGCCCCTGCGCGCCCATGAGCGACAGGTAGATGGTTGCCGCGGTCACCAGCAGGCCCTGGTTGGTGCAGATGTTGGAAGTCGCCCGCGCGCGGCGGATGTGCTGTTCGCGTGCCTGCAGGGTCAGCGTGAAGCCTTCGTGTCCGGCGACATCGAGCGTGCGTCCGACGATGCGCCCGGGCATCTGCCGCACGTGCTCCAGGCGCGTCGTCATGAAGCCGAAGTACGGTCCGCCGGAGGACAACGGCACCCCGAGCGGCTGACCCTCACCCACGGCGATGTCGGCGCCGCGCGCACCCCACTCGCCCGGCGGCTTGAGCAGTGCGAGCGCAGTCGGATTCACGACCGCGATCACCAGGGCCTGGCGTGCGTGCGCCCAGTCGGTGAGCGCATCGACTTCCTCCAGGCGGCCGAAGAAGTTCGGCTGCGCAATCACCAGCGCGGTGATGTCTTCGCTCTCGTAGCGTGCGAGCGCGCTGCGGTCGAGCGTGCCGTCGGCCGCGAACGGCAGCTCCTCGAAACGCAAGCCCTGATTGGCGGCGGTGGCGTGCGCCACGCTGCGGTAATGCGGATGCAGGCTGCGCGGCAGCAGGATGCGTGCCGACTGCGACTTGCGGTTGGCGCGCACCGCCATGAGCGCGGCTTCCGCGGTGGCGGAGGCGCCCTCGTACATCGAGGCGTTCGCGACCTGCATCGCGGTAAGTCGCGCGATCATGGTCTGGAACTCGTAGATCGTCTGCAGCGTGCCCTGACTGGCTTCTGCCTGGTAGGGCGTGTAGGCGCTGTAGAACTCGCCGCGGGTGGTGATGGCCCACACCGCCGCCGGGATGTGGTGCTCGTAGGCCCCGGCGCCGAGGAAGCTCAGCTGCAGGCCGTCGCGGCGCGCGCGCTCGCTCATCAGCCGGCCGATCTCCATCTCGTTGAGCGCCGCCGGCACGCCGGCGAGTGACTTGACCCGCAGCTCAGCGGGGATTTCATCGAACAGATCCTCGATGCGCCGCACGCCGATGGTGGCGAGCATGGCGGCGACGTCCGCGGCGGTGTGCGGAATGAAGGCCATCAGCCGCCCTCCGCGTCCAAGAGCTTCTGGTAGTCCGCCGGCGAGAGCAGCTGCGCGGCTTCGAGCGATCCGGGCGCAGCCTTCAGGCGCATGAGCCAGCCGCCGGCATAGGGCTCGGTATTGACCGTCTCGGGTTCGGCCGTGAGGCGCGAGTTGCCGGCGACGACCTGGCCGGCAAACGGTGCGTATACGTCCGAGGCCGCCTTGACCGACTCGACCACGGCGCACGGCTCGTTGGCCTTGACGCTGCGCCCGGCCTCCGGCACCTCGACAAACACCAGGTCGCCGAGCGCGTGCTGCGCGTGATCGGTGATGCCGACCTCGAGCGTGCCATCGGCGAGCGTGCGCACCCATTCGTGCGACTTGGTGTATCTGAGATCTGCGGGGATGTTGCTCATGAAGGTTCCTTCGCTTCAAGTAATGAGAGCGCGACCGAAGCGTACGAACGGCGGCCGTACCACGCGCGCGTTCAGCAGCTTGCCGCGGATGTCGACCTGCACCTGCGCGCCGGTCTGTGCCGGCACGCGTGCGAGCGCGATCGAGCGCTCCAGCGTCGGCGAGAAAGTGCCACTGGTGATCTCGCCCGCGCCGCCGTCGGCGACCAGCACCTTCTGGTGACTGCGCAGCACTCCGCGATCCTCGAGCACGAGACCCACCAGCTTGCGCGGCGAACCAGCCTGCGCGATGGCCTCGAGTGCGCCGCGGCCGACGAAGCGGCGCGTGCGCGGCTCGAGTGCCACCGTCCAGGCGAGGCCCGACTCGAACGGCTGGGTGCTCTCGTCCATGTCGTTGCCGTAGAGGTTCATGCCGGCTTCCAGGCGCAGCGTATCGCGCGCCCCCAGGCCGCAGGAGGCCACCCCCAGTGCGTTCAGGCTGCGCCATGCGGGCACCGCATCCTCGGCGGGCAGCATGATCTCGAAGCCGTCCTCGCCGGTATAGCCGGTGCGCGCCACGAACCAGCCACCGAGCTGGCGCCCGCTGAAAGTGTCGAGTGCCAGCGCGGCATCCACATCCGCCGGCGGCAGCAGCTGGACCGCCTTGGCGCGCGCCTGCGGTCCCTGCACCGCCAGCATGGCGAGATCGCTGCGCTCCTTCACTTGCACGCCGTGAGCGGCGGCGCGCGCGCGGATCCAGGCGACATCCTTGTCGCGCGTGCCGGCGTTGACCACCAGCCGGTAGCCGGAGTCACCCAGGAAGTAGACGATGAGATCGTCGAGCACGCCGCCCTGCTCGTTCAGCATGCAGCTGTAGAGCGCCTTGCCATGGCTCTTGAGCTTGGCGACATCGTTCGCCAGCAGCTCGCGCAAGAACTCCGGCGTGCGCGTGCCGCTCAGGTCCACCACGCACATGTGCGAGACGTCGAAGACGCCGGCAGCGCGGCGCACCGCGTGGTGCTCGCCGATCTGCGAGCCGTACTGCACCGGCATGTCCCAGCCGCCGAAATCCACGATGCGGGCGTTGAGTTCCCGGTGCAGCTCAAAAAGCGGGGTACGTCGTCCCACAGGTCTCTCCAAGGCAGCGGCGGCGCCTGCGGCGCAGCCAATAAAAAAGCGGCGGGCTCCGCCTGGGGAACCCCGCCGCCCTTCTGTCCTGTGACCTGAGAGATCAGGCGCCGCCGGCGCCGCTCCCCTTCGGTGGGTGGAGTGTCCGCTCCACCACTCTCCAGAAGCCCCGCGACGCGCGCGATCGCGCGCCGCTGCCTGCCGTTCTTGTGCCTGAGCGTTTCCGGGCGGAATTTGCGCCTTCGGCGATCCGGCTTGCGCCGGACACTCTCCGGACAGACTGATTTCGGGCGGCCGGGATCATAGCAGGGGCGCTCGCTGCCGCCCAAGCGTCCGGCCGGGTAGAATGGCGTTCCTTCACCTTAATCCAGTTTCATGAGCCCCATTCCCCGCCGTCATTCTGTGCAGGTGGTCATCGGTCCGGTCCGCGTGGGCGGCAGCGCCCCGATCGTGGTGCAGTCGATGACCAATACCGATACCGCCGATGTGGAGGCCACCGTGCGCCAGGTGCAGTCGCTGGCGCGCGCCGGCTCCGAGCTGGTGCGCATCACGGTGAATTCGAGCGAGGCCGCCGCGGCGGTGGCGCCGATCCGTGCCCGCCTCGATGAGGCCGGGATCCACGTGCCGCTGATCGGTGACTTCCATTTCAATGGCCACAAGCTGCTGCGCGAGCATCCCGCGTGCGCCGAAGCACTCGCCAAGTACCGCATCAATCCCGGCAACGTCGGCCGCGGCAGCAAGCGCGATCCGCAGTTCGCCGAGATGATCGAGATTGCCTGCCGCTACCGCAAGCCGGTGCGCATCGGCGTCAACTGGGGCAGCCTCGATGCCGATCTGCTGACGCGCATGATGGACGAGAACTCCAAGCTGCCCGAGCCGCTGACGGCGCAGCAGGTCATGCGTAACGCGGTGGTGCAGTCGGCGCTCAGCAGCGCGCAGCGCGCCGAGGAGCTCGGCATGCCGCACCAGCACATCATTCTTTCGGCCAAGGTGAGCGGCGTGCAGGACCTGATCGCCATCTACGGCGATCTGGCGGCGCGCTGCGATTACCCGCTGCACCTCGGGCTCACCGAGGCCGGCATGGGCTCCAAGGGCATCGTCGCTTCCACCGCCGGCATGGCCGTGCTGCTACAGCGGGGCATCGGCGACACTATCCGTGTATCGCTCACCCCCGAGCCCCAGGGTGACCGCACCCAGGAAGTGATCGTGGCGCAGGAGATCCTGCAGACGATGGGCCTGCGTGCGTTCACGCCGATGGTGGTCGCCTGCCCGGGCTGTGGACGCACCACCAGCACCTTCTTCCAGGAGCTGGCGCAGCGCATCCAGTCGCACATCCGCCACCGCATGCCGCAGTGGCGCCGCGAGTATCAGGGTGTCGAGGAGATGACCGTCGCGGTCATGGGCTGCGTGGTCAATGGCCCCGGCGAGAGCAAGCACGCCAACATCGGTATCTCGCTCCCCGGCACCGGCGAGCGCCCGGTGGCCCCGGTCTACGAGGATGGCGCCAAGACCGTGACGCTCAAGGGTGAGCGCATCGCGGAGGAGTTCCAGGAGATCGTCGAGCAGTATGTGGCGCGCCACTATCCGCCGCTGGAGGCGCGCGCATGAGTGAGCTGGCTGCACGGCGCTGCCAGCCGTGCGAGGGCGGCACGCCGCCACTGGCGCGCGCGGCCGCGCAGCAGCTGTTCAAACAGCTGGCCGCCGGCTGGACGCTGAGCGATGACGTCAAGTCGCTGCGGCGCGAATTCCGCTTCCGCGACTTCTACCGCACCATGAGCTTCGTCAACGCGCTCGCGCACCTCGCCAACATCGAGGATCACCATCCGGACCTCGAGGTGGGCTACAACTACTGCCGCGTGACGTTCACCACCCACGCGGTCGGCGGCCTGTCGGACAATGACTTTGTGTGTGCCGCCAAGACGGATCTGATTCCGCTCTCCTGAAGCTCACGGCTGCAGCTCGCGCATGCGCGCGGCAACGAAATCGACGAACGCGCGTACCTTGGCGGGGATGAAGCGCGCGCTCGGGTAGACCGCATAGATCCCCTGCTCGGCGCTGGCCCAGCCCGGCAGCACGCGGCTGAGCGCACCGCGCCGCACGTCCGCGCTCACCACGAATTCGGGCAGCAGGCTCACGCCGAGTCCGTCGCGGCATGCGCTCAGCAGCGCAAACGAGTTGTTGGAGCGCAGTGGGCCGTGCACGTCGAGCGCCACGCGCGCGCGGGCGCGCTCCAGCTGCCAGTGGCGCGGCCGCGGACCGACCTCGAGGGTGAGGCAGGCGTGCTGCTGCAGCTGCTGCGGTGCGCGCGGCTCACCGCAGCGGCTGAGATAGGCGCCACTGGCCACCAGCACGCGCCGGTTCGGCGCCAGGCGTCGCACGACCAGGCGTGAGTCAGGATCGAGCGTACCGACCCGTAGCGCGAGATCGTAGCCCTCCTCCAGCAGATCGACGTAGCGGTTCGACATCTGCACATCGAGCGTGAGCGCGGGATGCGCGCGCAGGAACTCTGCCAGCAGCGGCGCCAGCAGGGTCTGGCCGGCACCGGTGGCGACGCTCACCTTGAGCGTGCCGCGAATGGAAGCCGCATGGTCGCGCACCGCGGCGTCTGCTCCCTCGAGCTCGGCGAGCAACACTTCGCAGCGCTTGAAATAGTCGCGTCCCGCGTCGCTCAAAGTGACGCGGCGCGTGGTCCGCTGCAGCAGCCGTACGCCCAGACGGTTCTCGAGCGCGGCGACTGCGCGGCTGACCGCGGACGTGTGGCGCTCCAGCTGGCGCGCCGCCTGCGCGAAGCTCTGGGCGCGCGCCACCTCCACGAAAGCGCTCAATTGCTCGAGACGGTCCAATCAGATTATTGCAATCCGCGCAATGGTGATTTGTATTTTAGCCAGTTTGTCGCAGTCGCGGGGGTGACTATGCTGGCGCCATGAAAGCGTCCTTTTTGGAGCGTCTGCCGGCGGCGGTCCTCGGTACCACCTTCGTCGTGCTGTGGTGCACCGGTTACCCGGCCGCCAAGATCGCGCTCGCGCACAGCGCGCCATTCACGCTGCTGACGCTGCGCTTTGGCGCTGCGGCACTCATTTATGTAGTGGTATCCCTGCTGGGGCGTGCGCCCTGGCCGCGCGGCAGGGCAGCCCTGCACAGCGCGATGGTCGGAGCACTGACGCTGGCGCTGCAGTTCGGGGCGCTCTATTACGCGGTCGCAAGCGGCGTCAACGTGGGAATCGTCGCACTGGTGATCGGCACCATGCCGATCGTGACGGCGCTGCTCGGCTTGGGGCTTGGCGAGCCGGTGCGCCCGCTCCAGTGGCTCGGCTTCGCGCTCGGCTTCGCCGGAGTCGCCATGGCGGTCGCGGAAGGCATCGGTCCGGTACACGGCACCAGCTTCGGCGCGTACCTGGCGGTGCTGCTGGGTCTGCTGGCGATCAGCGTCGGCACTCTCTATCAAAAGCGCCTCGGTGTGCAGGTCGATCTGCGCAGTGGGCTCGCGCTCCAGAACCTGGCGGCGAGCGCACTGTTGCTGCCGCTCGCCGCCTGGGAGGGCTGGCACTTCGATGGCTCCGCGGCACTGCTGTGGAGTCTCGGCTGGATGATTGCGATCAACTCGATCACGGCGTTTGCGCTGTTGTTCGTGCTGCTGAAGCGCGGCGCCGTGAACGAAGTGGCGACACTGTTCTTCCTGATGCCACCGGTGACCGCGCTCATGGATTACCTCGTGCTCGGCGATCCGCTTTCGGCGCTGAAGATCGCCGGTATCGCGGTGGCGGCGTTCGGCGTCTATCTCGCCACGCGCCCGGCGCGCGGCGCTGCGGTCAGCGCGCCGCCGCCGGCAGCTCCCCGCTCATCCCCAGCGCCCTGCGGACCAAGAAGCGCTTGAGCTCCTCGCTGCGGTTGACGAGGGCCAGACCGCGCTGCGCCAGCTGCGCGAGCGGCCCCTGTCCGTGCGCGAGGTAACGATCGAACAGATCGATGGCTGTGCTCATCAGGGCGACCTCGCTCTTGCGCCAGCGCTCGTAGGTGCGCAGCGGGCCGAGCGCACCCGGGTCTTCGCGCCGCGCGGCTGCCGCGCGCAGCAGCTGTGCGAGCGCTGCGGCGTCCAGCAGGCCCAGATTGACGCCCTGTCCTGCAAGCGGGTGCACGACGTGCGCCGCATCGCCGATCAGCGCCACGCGCGGCGCCACATAGTGCGACGCGGCCAGCCGCTGCAGCGGGAATGACACGCGCGCGCTCGTGAGCCGTGTCGCGCCGAGCGCCTCATCCAGTGCGCGCGCGAGCTCGAGGGCGAACTCGGCGTCGCTCAGCGCGAGCAGTTCCCCGGCACGCTGCTCATCTGCGGACCAGACGATGGAACTCGTGCCATCGGCCAGCGGCAGA
>Ga0209274_10001389_pt1 | contig 12493 bp, 9 predicted proteins | sample HubBroMetageREF1_FD_188343 | JGI IMG/M metagenome (GOLD analysis project Ga0209274, IMG submission 188343) | Reference soil microbial communities from the Hubbard Brook experimental Forest, New Hampshire, USA - Hubbard Brook CCASE Soil... | ecosystem: Environmental > Terrestrial > Soil >...
TCACCGAGTGGATTATCAGTCAAACCAGAGAATTCAAGGCGGCAATCCCCACGGCGCCCATGACCGACCTGATCAGCTACACATACCTGACCGGCATTCACTACCAGCAGCAGGAATACGGCCAATACATGCACCAAGGCAGCCTCCTGGACTTCATTTGGGAGCGTTCACCCCTCCGCCACGTAAGCAGCGTGGCCACACCGACGTTGCTGCTCTCCGGCGCGAACGACCCAGCGGCCACCATTTCCCAGGTAGAGGAATACTACATTGCCTTGAAGCAGGTCGGGGTGGAAACCGAGATGGTGCTGTATCCCCGCGAAGGACACGGTCTGCAAGAGACGCCGCATATCATCGATGACATTGATCGTTCCATTGCGTGGTATGAAAAGCACTTTCCACCCGCAAATGCTCATGTGCATACCAACGTGCAACCGTAAGCTCGGGCAGCAATCCGGTTGCCGGGGTCACTTCTAACGTGTTAGCCGATGCTGTCGCGGCTTCCGCCCGAGATGAAAATCACCGACATTAGAACGACGCCGCTACTGGTGCCGTACACGAAGCCGTACTACTGGGCCCAGGGCATTATCGAAGGGGCATCGGTCATCCTGGTCGAAGTACATACGGACGTCGGCATCGTCGGCTTCGGAGAATCGATCGGATCGCCAAGTCCGCGGGCCGTGCAGTGCTACCTCAAGGAGGCGGCGAGGATCTGCATGGGTCGCGATCCGTTCTCGAACACTCGACTGATGTCCGAGGTATATCAGGCGCTGTTCCAGGCCTCTGGGACCTGCCGCTCGGTGCAGTTTGCGGGGCAGGTGCTGGCAGGAATCGAAATGGCGCTGTGGGACGTGATGGGCAAGGCGGTCGGGCGGCCCGTGCATGATCTCTTGGGCGGCGCCGTGCGGGACGAGGTGAGGTATTTCGGCTTCGCGCAGGGCGAGACCGCCGCCGAGGTGGCCGCCGACGCTGGCCGGCTGGCGCACGAGGGATTTGAAGTCATCTATTTTAAAGCAGGACGGGGCGATCTTCTGGATATCGAGAGCGCCGCGGCGGTCCGCTCAGCGATCGGACCGCAGAAGCGCCTCCGGATAGACCCCAACGAACATTGGACTCCCGACAGGGCCTCGCGAATGATGCGTGAGCTATCTGCGATGAACATCGAGATGGTCGAGCAACCGACTACCAGCGAGAGTATCGGGGCACTGGCGCAGGTGCGGGCGCGCGCCCCGGTCGCGATCTCGGCGGATCAATCTGTCTTTACATCCTTCGATGCCTATGAGGTCTGCCGTCAACAGGCCGCGGACATGATCGTCATTGGCCCCCACGAAACGGGAGGGTTGGCACGGCTCGCCAAAGTCGCCCACGTTGCCGAGGCGGCCGGAATCAACGTGTGCCTACACGGGCTGTACGAGACCGGCATCACTACCTGCGCGGCAAATCAGATTGCGGCCACCATCAGCAACCTCGACGATGCCAATCAACACATGACCCGCTTCCTGGCCTTCGATGTCGTCCAGCAGCCGGATTTAACTCCGCGTCGCGGCAGACTGCCGGTATTAAAAGGCCCCGGGTTGGGCTTCGAGATATGTTGGAACGGAGTCGAGCGAGCCAAGACAGCGTTCGTGGAACGCGAGAGGGGGGCAGCATGAGCTTCCGCTCACCAGCGGCGGCTGCAAGACATCACGCCAAGGCAAACCGTTGCGGGTTATAGGGTTCAGGATCGATCGAGGGCGACTCGTTAGAGAGCAGATGCGTTATCAACTGAGCCGACCCCGCTGCCATCGTCCAGCCGAGGTGTCCATGACCGGTATTCACCAGGAGATTTGACACAGATGTCCGACCAATCAACGGGACACCGTCGGCCGACAGTGCCCGCAGGCCGCACCAAGGTCTGGCGGTCGCCGGATCGAGCCGCGCCTGGGGCAGTACCTGTCTCACCACCTTCATTAGGTTGTGAATGCGCACAGGCGAAAGCGTCAGATCATAGCCGGCGAATTCTGCCGTCCCTGCCACTCGAACGGCGCTACCCAACCTCACTACGGCGGCATGTAACGTGTCGTCAACGATGGGAATTCGTAACGCAGCATCGTGGGGTGGGCGATCGAACGTAATGGAGTATCCCTTCGCCGGCCTCACGGGCAGATGAATACCAACCTTTCGCAGCAGGGGCGTGCAATAGCTGCACGCCGCCACGACATACTGATCGGCCGCAAGCCGCCCTTGCCTGGTAATTACGGCCGTCAGGAGTCCCGAGCGAACCTCCAGCGATACGACGTCCGTGCGAAAGCGAAACTCGACGCCCCGCTGGCTCGCGTACTCTGCGAGCGCCGTGCAAAAGCCGTATGCATCACCGGTCTCGTCGACATCGTAACGAATTCCCCCGGCCAACTGACTTGCGATCGGCGTTAAAGCCGGCTCGGTCGCTAGCACTTCCGAGCTTGAGAGCCTCCGAAAGCTCAGGCCTTCACGTGCCAGGTACTCCGCCCTGGCGACTGCACGATCGAGGGCGCCAGGCTCTCGGAAGATTTTCAAACTGCCGGTTGCGCTGCGCTGGTACTCAATACCTGTCTGCCTTCTCAGCGCTTGCATCAGCTCAAGAGAATAAAGAGCAAGCCGCAGATTACTGAGCGTGTGACGTTCGAAGGCGCCAGACTTTGAGTTCATCAGAAACTGGGCACCCCACCCTGCAAGGGAGGGAAGCGCCCGCAAGCGAAGCTGCAACGGTGCATCCGAGCGAGTGAACGATCCGAGCAGTCCGCGCCAGCTACCGGGGGCGTTCCACGGTTCCGGCATGCTTGGGGTCAGAAGCGTGCCGTTTGCGAAGGTCGTCTCACGTCCAGGGCCCTCTTGCCGGTCAATGACGATAACCTCGTACCCTCGAGACCTGAGAAAATGGGCGGTGGTCACGCCGGCGACGCCGCCGCCGATTATCAGCACTCTCACAGCGCGACACTACGGGGTTCAGTTGCAGAGAGCGCGAATGCGCTCCAACAGGCCCACATCAATATTCCGCGGCGCCGTGGACAAACGGTTGCTGTGCCGGCGTGAGCCCGGCAGGCGCGCGCCCTCAATCGTAGCGAAGCGGCTGAAAAAACTCTCACAATGTTCAGCCCAGTCCGGGCCCGCAAGGAGCTCCGGGGAAATCGCCAACATAAATTCTCCACCGCGCGGGGGACCACCGTCTTTGTTATCAGCTTCGGCTGCTTCGAAGCTGAAGCGTTCGCCGACCGCGCCGGCCGCCAGCAACTCGACCATGAGCGCGATGGCTGAGCCCTTGTAGCCCCCGAACGGAAGCAACATCCCCTTGAGAATTTCCTTCGGGTCAGTCGTCAGCTTGCCGTGTTCGTCGAGCCCCGTGCCTAGCGGGACCAAGTGGCCTTCGCGCGCAGCGATCTGCACCTCGCCAAGCGCCATTGCCGCAGTAGCCATATCCACCACGACGGGAGACTGTCCCGGCCGCGGCCAAGCAAAGGAGATAGGATTGGTGCCGAATAACGGCTTTGTTCCTCCAGCCGGCGCCATGAAAGGCGTGTAGCAAACACAGGCAATGCCAATCAGGCCTTCGGCCGCCAAGGCCTCAGTCTCCGGCCATAACGCAGCAAAATGGTAAGTGTGGGTGATCGCCATGACGGCGACCCCTAGTTCCTTCGCTGCTGCCGCCAAAGCAGGAACACCCCGTTCAATGGCTAGAGGCGCATAGCCATCGTCACCATGAACGCTGACTATGCCCCGGGTCCCGCGCGCCACCCTCGGACTCGCCTTGCCGTTGACCTTGCCACTGCGCAGAGATGCGATGTAGCCCGGCACCCGGAAGAGCCCATGAGAGAGCGAGCCATCCCGTTCGGCGGTGACAACCGTACGCACCAGCGCTCGAGTATTCGCGGCGTCACAACCATGTTTAGCAAACACGCGGGCCGCGAGCTCGCCTATTGCTTCCAGAGACAGCGATTCGGTGCTCATGTGCGAATCCCCGGCATCTCTCACTTTGTGCCGACACCGCACGGCAGGCTGCGGCACCAGAGCTTCCGTAGGCGGCCCGGCGTTGCAAGTCACCCACTCAACGCAGCCAGGGTTACCGAGTGGTCAGGCGCAGTTGCCTTCGCTTACCGGGGGACTCTATCACGGTGCCGAACAGGTAAACCCCGAGATAAAAGTCCGTATCCTTCCGATGACGTGTTTTCACACATATCGTGGCGCACTCCTACTACCCGGTGCGCTGCCCCGTGATCCTCTCCATGATTGCGATGCGTATCTAGCATGGACGCTTGACCAGCTCGAGGTGCTGGAGGACATGGCTCGTGCTGCGTATGATGTACTCGTACCGAATGTCCGCCGAAGCTTAGGACGGAGAGGACTTTGTCCAAGGGCATGGGCAAAGTACCAATGCATTCAGCATAGAAAGGTCACACGCGGACACAGAGCACGATAAGGCAATCCGAGTCGAGGGGGAACGAAGTTGACCATAGATTCGAAAACGCTTCACTCAAAGCGTTTGGACGCTAGAGCTGTTACGCCACCTCATGCTCATCCCCCGAATGTTCCACGGCGACATGACGGCTCACCCGCTGCCGTGAGCGCGGGAGCGACAAAGCTGCTGTGGGGCGAAAAGTTGCTTCGCGTGGGCTTCGTTTTAACCAACAACTTTACATTATCGACGTTTGCCGACTTCATCGACGTATTGCGGCTGGCTGCGGACGACGGAGACCACAGTCGGCCAATTCGTTGCCAGTGGCACGTTATGTCCTCCTCAGAGGAGCCCATCAGGTCGAGCTGCGGTCTGCTCGTATGCCCGACGGCCAGGCTCATCGACCCGCTCGACTTGGATTACATCGTCGTGGTTGGCGGCCTTCTTCGTCAACACTCTCCGCTCGATAAGGGAACGGAGGATTACCTCGCGCGGGCCGGGCACACTAAAGTGAAGATGGCAGGAATTTGCACGGGGAGCTTCATTCTGTGCCGCCTGGGGCTTTTAGAGGGGAAAAAGTGCTGCATCAGCTGGTTTCACTACGGGGACTTTCTCGAGGAGTTTCCGAACCTCGTGCCAGTTGCGGATCAAATCTATGTGATTGATGGAGACAGAATTACCTGCGCCGGAGGCTCAAGCGTAGTATTTCTAGCAGCGGAAATCATAATGCGCCACCTGGGCTTCTCGACAGCGCAGAAGGTCCTGCATATACAGCAGATTGACCGCTTTAAACCCGGATCGAGTGCGCAGGCGGCCCCACCCTTCGGGGTTTGCGGGGATAGCGCTCGGGTGTCGCGCGCACTGCTATTTATGGAACAAAACCTCGCTCGTCCTGTTCGCGTTTCGAAAATCGCAGCGAGACTGAACACGAGCACTCGCCAGCTGGAAAGGCTCTTCAAGGAGAGGGTCGGTTGTGCCCCACAGACCGCTTACCTGCGACTGCGGTTGAAGCATGCTCGGTGGATGCTCCGCTCCGACCTTTCTCTTGCATCCGTTGCGGCGAACACCGGCTTTTCGGACGGGGCCCACTTCGGGAAAACGTTTAAGGCCGCGTATGGAATTAATCCTTCGGAGGAGCGTCGGCAGCTTGCTAGGAAGGTTGGCCCACTCGCTGCGGCGGGAGGAGCCGGGAATCTAATGCGCGTGTTCGATCCGTCCGACGTATCAACCCCTTAGCTCTCCAAGAGCCAACTCGAGAAATGCTCCGCCCAGCTGCGATCTACGAAGCAGCGGAATCTGCCGGCCTCCCCCGGCCTCCAGACGATCATGGGCACACCGGCCATGGCGGTGCGCATGACGCGGCCGGGGACGAACGCTTCGGGACGAAGGTCGAGCGAGCAGCCCGTCATGAGCATGTCGGAAGCTTCCTTGCCTTCGACTTCAAAGCACGCCAGTCCATCGCTAATGTCCGTCACTGCTACCAGCGTGGCAGCGAGTTGCGCCATAAGTGGCCCTCGAATACTCGAGGACTCCGATCGCGGACCGATGAGCAGCCACTCTCGCGGTGTGATCCACAACAGGGCTCGGGCCTGCTGGACACTCGCTTCGAGCGGTCCGGGTATTCGCAGGCCAAGCTCCTCCTGGATGACTTTGCCCAGCAGCGCGTCCCGAGGATCGCCCTGAATCAGCAGGAGCCCGTGTTCCTGGACGACTACGTGTAGATCTCGCCGTCGATGCTCAAGCACGCAGGCGCTCCCCATTTGGGTCATACCACGCGGGCGAGACGATACGGGCCGGCCAGTCCCTTCCCGAGGCGTATACGTGAATGGTCTCATTGAGCCGCTGACGTCCGGCGCGTACGAGACCGAGTGCCACGCTCCGCCCCACCGCCTCACTCGCGCAGCTCGAGGTGACGTACCCTTGACTACCTGAACGGCTCTTGTGATGGGGAACCACGTGTGCGCCCACCGGCAGCACGACTTGCGGATCCTCCACTGCAACTCCCACGAACTGCAAACGATCCTCGCGCAGCGCATCAGCCCGCGTTAGCGACCGGCGGCCGATGAAGTCGTCGTCTTTCTTCGCCAGCATATCGCCCATCCCGACATCGGCGGGGAGTGTGCAGCCATCGGTGTCGGTGCCTACGTGCAAAAATCCCTTCTCGGTCCGCAGCTCTTGCAATGCATCCATCCCAATCGGGGCGACACCGAGATCAGACCCCAACTTCAATAATGTCTCCCACAGCGCGAGTGTGCAGCACGCCGGCACATTCACTTCGAAAGACAATTCCCCGGTAAATCCAACGCGCGCGATGCGCGCAGGAACTCCCTGCACGAGGCCACACCGCACTGTAAAGTGTGGAAACGCCCCACTCGAAAGGTCGATGTCCATTCCCAGGCGTTGCATCAGCTCGCGGGCGCGTGGCCCCGCCACCGCGACGTTTCCCCAAGCGGAGGTGACATTCGTTACCAGGACCCGTAGATCCGGCCACTCGCACTGTATCAAGTCCTCGAACGTCGCGAAGATGCGGCTCGCGCCACCGCTCGTTGTGCTTACCAGAAAGTGGTCTTCTGCAAGGCGGATACACACTCCATCATCTATGATCGTTCCGTGCTCGTTGAGCATCACCCCGTAACGCACGCGACCGACACCCAACGTACGGATGTTGTTGTAGTAGAGCCGATTCAAGAATATCCGTGCATCAGGCCCTCGCACCTCGATCTTACCCAAGGGCGAGCCGTCGAACAGGCTCACGGCATCGCGCGCCGCTCGCTTCTCGTTCCGGATGCTGGCCTCACGTGAGTCATCCGACCGCGTATACCACGCAGGACGACGCCAGCCGCCGAAATCCTCGAATACCCCTCCGTGCGCCGCGTGCCACGCATCGATCGGTGTGCGACCTAGGGGATGATAGAACGCTCGGACACGCCGTCCAGCGAGCGTGCCCAGCGTCACAGGATCGTATGGAGGACGGAAGGTTGTTGTTCCGAGTCTTCCAATCTCCACGCCGTTGAGCTTTGCCAGGACCCCGAGCGCATTCATGTTGCTCGTCTTGCCCTGATCCACCGCCATACCTGTGGTCGTGTAGCGCTTAACGTGCTCGACAGAGCACAGATTCTCGCGCACGGCCAGTTCAAGGTCGGCGGTAGTTACGTCATTCTGAAAGTCGATCCATGCCTTGGCACCTCGTGCCCGAGGAGAACCCCAGAACGGCGAGACCTGCGTCGACGCTGCTGCCGCCAATGGCTCTCTTCCGCAGTCGGCGACAGCGCCCACGCGCTGAGCCGCTTCCCGACCTGCGGCAAAGCCGTCCCTCAAGCACTGATGAATCGAGAAGCGTCCAGCGCTCGCGCCCGCACACTGAACGGTCGAAGGGCCTGCATCAGGCACGAGCGCCACGGCATCAGATGCGTAGCGAAGCCGTCCGCCCGCCTGAGAGAAGAGGTGCACGGTTGGTGTCCAGCCGCCGGAAACGCATACCAGGTCGCACTCCAAGCGCTTCACTGGACCGGAACGCCAAGCACGCCCATCGTCCGCGAGGGGGCGTACTTCAAGCGCCTGCACGGCGCGCGAGCCCAGTACACGCACGGGCGCATGCCCGGTCAGCACTTGGGTCCCAGCTGTCTTCGCCGCGACCGCGACCGACCCGGGCTCAACCCGAGTGTCGACGATCGCCACGAGCGCCGCTCCCCGCACGCGAAGCGCCTCAGCCGCCTCGTACGCCGAATCGCAGCTGGTGACGACGACCACCCTCTCCCCGGGACGCACCGCGTACTGTACGGCGTAGCTCATCGCCGCCGAGGCGAGCATTACGCCCGGAACGTCATTGTTTGCAAACACCAGTGGCCGCTCGATCGCGCCCGTCGTAAGCACAACCTGCCGCGCGCGCACCTGCCAGAGCCGTTCGCGCACAGCCCCCTGCGTCGATCCATCCGTCAGCGCCGGCGCCGTGCGCTCACACAGAGCCACCAGGCCGTGATCGTAGAAGCCGAACGCCGTCGTGCGTGTCAGTACTCGCGTTCGGGGGCCCGCTCGGAGTTCTGCCTCGGCATCTCTCACCCAATCGCGCGCTGGCCGATCCTCGATGAGCGCGTCCTCCCCCTGCAGTGATCCCCCGAGAACCCCTCGATCGTCCACCAGCAGAACCCGGGCGCCCGACCGTGTTGCAGCGAGCGCGGCACTCAGGCCTGCCGCGCCAGCGCCGACCACCAGCACGTCACAGTGCTCGTACCGCTCCTCGTACCGATCGGGGTCGGGAACAGTGGGCGCAATGCCGAGGCCGGCCGCGCGGCGGATCAGCGGCTCGAACCAACCCCAGCTCGGCCAAAGAAACGTCTTGTAGTAGAACCCCGCCGGCATAAATCGGCTCAGAAACTGTGCAACCCCAAAAAGGTCGAAGTGCGCGCTCGGCCAACAGTTGACGCTGCGTGCGTGCAGGCCATCGAAGAGCTCGATCTGCGTAGCTTTGATGTTCGAGACAAGCTTCGCGCCCTCGCCGAGCTGAACGACCGCGTTCGGCTCCTCGCACCAGACCCCGACAAGCCCGCGCGGCCGATGCAGCTTGAAGCTTCTCCCCACAATCCGCACACCGGAAGCAAGAAGCGCAGACGCGAGGGTGTCCCCAGCGAATCCCACATAGCGGGTTCCGTCGAAGGTGAAAGATAGCGGCCTCGACCGGTTGATGCGCCCCCCGCTCGGAACCCGGAAAAGCTGTGCGCTCACGCTCGCACCTCAGGTGTCGGATCTGAAATCTGGCTGGTCGAGCAAATCTCATGCGTCACCGTATTGCGCACGACCACGAACCATTGCCGACAGCCGAGAGCATGCAGCCACCGCTCCCGCACCAATCCCTTCGGATTGTCGCGAAAAAATAGGTAGGCCGCCCAATCCCACTCTGAGACGAGCTGCGGTGGGCCTGGCCGGACCAACGGAACCTCACCGCCCCAACGGAATTCAGGCTCATCGCGCGGCCCACAATACGGACACTCAAACTGCAGCATCAGACCGTCCTGTGTTCACGCAACACCATCGCGAGCCGTGCTCGCTTCAATGCGAGATGCCCGCGGCAGAGGCCTCGTCGATAAGCGCGCCGCTGGTGAACCGTTTGAGTGTGAACCCTGTGGCAAGCGAATGCGGACGCCCAGTCGCGAGTAGATGTGCAAACACGAAGCCGCCCCCCGGGATTGCCTTGAACCCTCCGGTCCCCCAACCGCAGTTGAGATACACGCCCTTCACCGGCGCCGCATCGATAATCGGTGACGAGTCGTGAACAACATCGACGACGCCCGCCCACTGCCGCAACATGCGCAGCCGGCTGAAGCACGGAAAGAGCTCCATCAGCCCGGCCACAACGCCCTGCAAAGTCGGGAGATTGCCGCGCTGTGCATATGAGGGATAGAGGTCGAGCGCTCCGCCCACCACGAGTTCCCCCTTGTCCGACTGACTCAGGTACACGCCGGTCGCCATGGAGAGCGCCACGCACTTGAGGACTGGCTTCACTGGCTCGGTCACGAAGGCCTGCAGCGCATAGCTCGTCACCGGCAGGCGAAACCCCGCCTTGCCGGCGAGCACGCTGCTGTGTCCCGCAACCGCCAAGCCAATTTTCGGCGCTCGGATAATCCCCTGCGTGGTCTCGACGCCAACAATCCGATCACGATCGCGAAGGAAGGCAGTCACCTCACAGTTCTGGATGATGTCGACCCCGAGCGCATCCGCTGCGCGAGCGTAGCCCCAGGCGACGGCGTCGTGACGAGCGATTCCGGCGCGGCGCTGAAGCAGCCCTCCCCGCACCGGGTACCGCGCCGTCGTCGACTCGTTGAGCAGTGGTAGCCACTCTCGCACCTGCGCCTCCATGAGCAGCTCCCCGTCCACTCCATTCAGGTTGAGCGCATTCGCCCATCGCGACAGCATCTCGAGCTGATGTGTGCTATGGCCCAGCGTGATCATCCCACGCTGGCTCAGCATGACGTTGAACCCGAGCTGCCGAGAGAGCCCCTCGTAGAGGCGCAGTGATAAGTCGTAGAGGCCTGCGCTCTCCGGATAAAAATAATTAGAGCGCACGATGGTGGTGTTGCGCCCGGTGTTGCCTCCCCCGAGCCAACCCTTCTCAAGGACCGCCACTCTTCGGATGCCATGTTCCCTGGCGAGGTAGTAGGCGGTCGCAAGTCCATGACCGCCGCCGCCAACGACGATCACGTCGTACTTCGACTGCGGGCGCGGACTACGCCACAGCTTCGGCCACTGCTCATGAAAGGTGAGCGCGTTACGCGCCAGGGCAAAGGCGGAGAATCGCATGAGGGTAGCGCTCGCTGCGTCCAGACCCTGCTTTGAACTCAGGTCCTGCTCGACACCGGCAGCTCCTGACCGCCTGCCTTGCCTCTGCGCAAGATCAGCCACAGCCCGCGTGTCAGCACTGGCACGGCGATCAGCGCAAGGAACACATAGGTACTGTATCCATAGCCCTTCGCAATCAAGTCAACAATTCCTATCCTGCTTGCCAGCACCGTTGAGATAACCATCAACGCAACGGCAATGCCTGCGCGCAACCATCTTGGCATCTCCTGCTGCCCTTCACTCATCATGTCCGCGATGCGCTCATTGAAGCCGTGGATCAAAGCGGCTCCTGCCTCCACTAGGGTGCCAAAGATAACCAGCTGAAAGACCGCGTCAAACACCGGTGCGCGCAGCTGTGCCAGCATATAAACGATTGGAATATGCTGGTCATTAACCTCGGGATAGCGCGATACCATCGCTAAATAAAACAAGAAAGCCGGAATCATCGCAATCGGTCCAGAGAGCAGTCCCGACATCACCGCGTCCCTCGGGCGGGTGAAGTGCCGGGCGCAATACAGGATCGTAGGAATCGGAGCCATGGCGTAGCCGGAATACAGGAGGCCGTCCGCCACGGCGCCTGCCGACACGTGGCTTGCTGTCCATCGCGCAACAATGTCCGATCCGAGCGTTCCGGCCACCCATACAAAAAAGACGAGGAAGGCTCCGTACAAAACAATCGCCCAAGCCGTAAAGAAGCGCTCAATAAAGCGCGTGCCGTAAAGGACTATGCTCGCAACGCATAGCATCTGTAACGTTGTGCCCACAAAGTTCGGCACGCCGAACTGCTTCGCGACGATTTCCCCCGACGCCGCACCCAGCACTGACAAGATCAGCGCCAGCAGCGCAAGGAAGGCCACCTCGTAAACAATCCATCCAGGTCCGAGCAGCTTCCTTAGGAAATTCCGATAATCGTAGAGCCTATATCGGCGCGCCAACTCAAACACCACGGCGAGAACGGCGCTGAAAATCATCGCCGCAACCACCATGCCGAAGAAGCCTGTTACCGGACCACTACTGAGAAAAAACTGAACCAGCTCACGGCCTGTGGTGTATCCACCGCCAATCAAGACCGACTTAAAGATGAGCGCGCTAAGTAGATAACGCTTGAAGAAACTGTTGGCAGATGAAGTCACCGCTAGCCGCCTGCTCGCAGCCATCGGTTGAACCACTCCACAACGTCTGAAACGCGTTGAGCTATCGTGACGGGGTTATGGAATTCATGCGGCTCGCCCGGATATATCACCAGCTTGGTCGGCACCTTATAGGCGATTAGGCCCTGCCAAAACTCCCACATCTGTGGCGGGGCAGCGCCTGAGTCGAGCTCGCCAATGGTCAGCAGCGTTGGGGTCTTAGCGCCCTGGATATAGCGGATTGGCGAGGCGCGATCGTAAGTCTCCCAATGAGTATATGGGGGGCCGCCCAGATACAGCTCCACCCATGCCGGAATGACGGTTTCGCTGTAGTACGATCCCCAATCGGACATGCCCGCACCGGACCATATCGCCTTGAATCTGTCGGTGTGCGTCGCAGCCCACATAGTGAGAAAGCCGCCATAGCTTCGCCCGAAGAGACCTAACCGATGATCGTCGATCGGAGCCACGTGTTCGACTGCATCGACACCAGTCAAGATGTCATGCAACGGCCCATTGCCGAGGTCATTTACGTTCGCTCGGACGAAATTCTCACCTGCACCGCTGCTCCCGCGGAAATTGGGAGAAAAGACAGCGTATCCTGCGCGCAGGAGCACTTGGGTGA
>Ga0209274_10001392_pt1 | contig 12479 bp, 14 predicted proteins | sample HubBroMetageREF1_FD_188343 | JGI IMG/M metagenome (GOLD analysis project Ga0209274, IMG submission 188343) | Reference soil microbial communities from the Hubbard Brook experimental Forest, New Hampshire, USA - Hubbard Brook CCASE Soil... | ecosystem: Environmental > Terrestrial > Soil >...
CTTGGAGCGCTTTCACATCACCCACGCCCGATTCCGCGAAGCGAAGAAGCGCGGAGAAGATTTGCATTGCGAGGGGCTTACTCAGGCTGCGGACATCGCTTTTGGCGGGATCGGTCCAGACAATCCCCCTCACTTCGGGTCCCGATAGCCGTCGACCTCTTCTTGAGCGATACCGAGTTCGGCTAGGAACTCCTTTTGGGGAGTGCTTTTGTTTTGCTTCGACCACTCGCTGGCTTCCGCGAGAGCCCTCTCGTCATCCGCGGTGAGCGGTTCGTCGTCGATAGGGGCGTTCGCAATGGCTCGCGCAACCGGATCAAGGAGGCGCTCAAGCATACCTACCGCCGCCGGCACCTGACTGGGTGCTAATCGTTCAATGAGCTCGTGAGCATGTTGCTTATCTGCCGCCATAACATCACCCATTCTACGCCCGGTGCCCACCCTTTCGCGTGTTTTGCGAAACGATGGGAGTCCCCCAAACCCGAGGTTTCACCTTGTAGTATTCCCCTAAAACTTTTCCACAGCGCGCATTGTGACGTCCAACCTTGCCTTCAACATCGAACTTGCGCAATCATGACCGAGGACGTGACTGCCGCGCATAGCGCGATTGGCAGAGCGCCAAGTCCTTTGTTTCACGGATTTTAGTATCTAAGTTCTTTGACAAACGTATTTTGCGGGGAATTTCGCGCCAACTCGATGATTCCGGAGATCGAGGGGGGAGGGGGGGATACCCGCGTCGCGTGGCTGGCGTCACCCAAACGACTACTCCAGATGCACGTCTCCCACCCCGACATGGGCGCGCAACTCGTACTTGCCTTCGCCGTGATATTTCAGGGTCTTGCCCAGCCAGCCGCTGGTTTCGCCGTAGCCGTCGCCATCGACATCGCCGATGCCCGTGCTCGCGCTGACCAGGCGATATCCCGCATGGCCTTTGCCGACGCGGATGTCGCCGACGCCGAGGCTCAGATCCTTGTCACCTTCAACGTCGTTCACGGTCACATCGCCGACTTTCTCATGTACGTCGAGATTGGTGTTTTGCGGGACTTCCAGTTCCACGTCAAACTGCGTGTTGCCGCCAGAGGGCGCGTGAAATTCGATCGTGGCATCGTTGCCGTGGACGTCGAAATTCACCGTCGCTTCCTTGACGTTCCTCTCGCGGCTCGACTTCACCGTGTAGCGCAGGCTGATCCTGCCGGCATCGCCCCGCTTGATGTGTACATCGCCCACGCTCAGGCGCACGTGCACGAAGCCTCCAGCGGCAAACTCGCGGGCGTCGCTGTGCGATTCTTCGTAATCCCAGTCATGACTTGAGGAAGCGGCCGCGCACAAGGGAGCCGCGCAGAATGGAAGCAGAAACAGACACGCCAACACCATTCTGTAGTGTGGACTCAAACGGGCAAGAGACCGTCCAGGCATGAAGCACCTCTCGGGCGCAAAAGCGCCTGTCTCAGGTACGGGACCGGAGCCGGCGAAGTTCCCGGAAACTTCCCGGAAACTTTAGTTGTGGAAGTCAGCGACACCGTTCCACACCAGTTGGACGGCGATGGCGAGAATCAGAAAGCCAAAAATCTTGTTGATCGCGCCCACCGCGCTCGGCCCCAGACGCCGCACCAGCGGGCCTCCGAGGCCGAAAAAAAGCGATACGCTGAGGGCGATCGCAGCGATTCCGATGACCATCCCGAAATAGGCCGCCGCGTTGTCCACGTGGGCGGCAAGCGCCATCACCACTCCAATCGCGCCCGGGCCGGACATCAGGGGCATGGCCAGCGGAGTCAGGGAAATGTCCTCTTTGCTTTCTGCTTCGTGGGTCTCTGCCGGAGTGATGCGGGAAGTCGAGGTTACCATGCCCCAAGCCGTGTTGGCCACGATCAGGCCGCCGGCAATTTTGATGACTGGCAGCGAGATTCCGAAGAACTGCAGCACGAAGCGTCCGAAAAAGAGAAACGTTACCAGAATCACGAACACCCAGATCCCGGTCTTGATCGCGGTGCGGCGGCGATCCAGCGCGCTCCACGTGGACGTCATACTGAAAAAGATGGGAACGCCGCCAAAGGGATCGACAATCGGAAACAGTGCGAGAAAAGTCGCCGCCGCCGAAGCCGGCAGGGTGCGCAGGAACTCGCCGAGGGCGTGAGCGGAAGTCATTGGGCTAGCGAGTTCCCTCCAGCGTTTTTGCGGCGCGCTCCAGGGCAGCCGTGAGCACCGCCAATTGCTGGCGCGCCCGCTCGCTATCGCCTTTGTCGAGCGCCTCATTCACTCCGGGAATCACCACCGCGGCGTATCCGGTGTATTCGCCGGGAGCATAAATCACATGGCGAAACCACGGGCGATGAGGCAATCCCTGCGGCACCAGCAGTGCCCGTTCGGTCCCGCGCAGAGCCTGGTTCAGCCGCGCGGCATTCTGCTGCGGATTCTTTTGCTTCGACAACATTTTCGCGCCCGCGCTCTCGAAATGGCGCACGGCGGCATTCGCAGTGGCGAAATCGAGCACGTGGCTGCCGAATTTGTCATCTGCCCGTTTGCGCGCGGCCTCAAGATAGCCAGCAATCTCTTTCCCGTATTCCTCGTAGTCATACGGTAAAGCGTCGGCATCGGCCATGCGAATGGCCTCCAATCCGAAGACGCGCGCCATCTCCTGTACGTACACGAACTCGGGATCGGCAAATTTCTTGAACCAAGCGAAATCGTCGAACGCGGAGTGGTACACACCATAATCGCCGCTCGAACCCATGTCGGTCGAGGGAACGCCGGAATGCTGCAGGAAAGCAGTGTAGTCGGAACCGCTGCCCAGGTCCCCGACCGGGACGTCGCCCTTGCCCGGCGCGGCTGGACGCCGACGGTTTTCTGTGAAGGTCTCACCGAGAGACTGCACGGAGACCGCGTCCGGCTGCGCGGCTTTCTGCCACGCTTCGTAGACTGTCCCGCCTTTCGGGCTGGGCACAACTTTGGTGATGTCGCGCAGAAATTGTTTGAGAGTGGGCACCGCCGATGCGCCGAATTTTGACCCGGAAACCGCGACGTCCATGTTGAAATACGCGGCGGCATTCGCCAGTTCGGGTTCGTGCTGTTCCACCCATTCGGTCGAGCCCATCAGACCCTCTTCTTCGCCATCCCAACTGGCGAAAATCAGCGTGCGCTTTGGCCTCCAGCCAGCCTTCAGCAAGTCGCCGACGCCGTGGACTGCCTCCAGCATGGCAGAAGTACCGCTGTTGGGATCGACTGCACCGTAGACCCACGCGTCACGATGATTGCCTGCGACCACCCATTCTTCCGGCGACTCACTGCCGCGCGCGCGGCCGATCACGTCCCACAGCGTGCGGAACTGGTAGTCCTGCCGGAGGTGCATCTTCACTTTCGCCGGCCCGGGGCCAACGTGATAGGTAAACGGCAGCGCGCCCTGCCACTCGCGCGGCGAATCCGGTCCGCCCAGGTGCTGGAGGATGGGCCACGCGTCGTGATAGGACAACGGAGTGACCGGGATCTTCGGCATCTGACTCGATTGCTGGGGAGAAATTCGCTCCGACTCCGGCAGCGATGGCACCGACGCGACTCCCGGCGTGGTCGGGTCTCCGGGAAACTCGAACATGTATCCTACCGACCCACGCTGTACGCCGGTGTCCGGCAGCCACGGCCCTTCCGGATATTTGTCTCCGCGCTTCCAGCCATCATCGGCGGGATCGGAGTAGATGATCACGCCCGCCGCGCCGTGCTCCTGCGCCACGAAAACCTTGACTCCGCGAAAATTCTGACCATAGCGCACCAGCACGATCTTGCCGCGAACGTCAACTTTGAGCCGGTCGAGCTTTTCGAAGTCGTCGGGCGAGCCGTAGTTGGCGTAGACCACGTCGGCTTCGGCGTCGCCCGATGGCGACATGCCGCTGAAGGGCATGACCACGCGGGGATCGTCTTGGAACGGATCGTGGTCGACGTGCTCGCGCGAGGGGCCGTGCATTTCGACTCCGGCGGGCGCAATCAGATCGACACTGATTTCGGAGGGATAGTTCATCCACACTTTGTATTCCACGATTTCGGTGTCGAGCCCGGCGGCGCGGAATTTCTGGGCGACATATTCGGCCGTCGCTTTGTCCTCGATTGTGCCCGCCATGTGCGGTGCCCTGGTCAGGATGCGCAGATGCTCTTCGGCCAGTTTGGAATCCGGCACGCCCAGGAACTGCGATTCCGTGGCCTGCTCCGCGGCGGCATCGCGGAAACCGAAGATAGTGGGGGGCGTTCCGGCGCCGGTGGACGTCAGCGCGAGCAAAACAGAGAAAGATAAAAGTGCGGCTGAGAGAAGTCTCATCGATACCCTAGTGTGAAAGGTAGTAAGGTAGCACAGCAGCGGTCAGGCTTCACGTTTGGAGTACGATGAAAAGCAAATTCAAGGCTCTCAAAATCGCGGCAAAGGCTGACAGTGGAGTTCGCGACGTTAGCGTAGATCATGACAGCTATTTGGCGGAATTTACGTACGCTCGCAAGGTCGCCGGACCGAAAGCTACTGGGGAATCAACTCGGCCAGCCCGAACTGGACGCGAGGGCTCCTCAGACTCCTCGGCATGCGCAAGCTGCGGCACAACGCGCTATCCCCTAAAGGCTCGGGGCATGTGCGGTCGGTGCTACAACGCTCAGCGACACCTGGATCAAATTGAGAGGTGGAACTTATCCGATGAGCAGAGCCTCAAGGGCTACCCGCCCGGCGCGATGTACAGAAATCCCAAGAAGCTGGCCCTCTTACAGTTCGGGCATAGGAAAGAGTGGCAACGTCGTCTAAGTTTACTTAGGTTAAGGGAGAAAAGACTGAGAGGCCCAATCGGCGGCAAGGATCTTGAGGATCAACTCGGCCGAATAGCGCGCCTGGCTGGCGCCAAGAAGAACCTTTTCGATGGAGTAGCTGGCCCGGTAGGGCAGTGCTTTGGCCCTGAACAGCGGAGCAGACTGTACGAACTCCTGAATCGAATTGAGGAGAGTGTTCCTTGGCGAGGCATCAATCAGTTCAGGGCTTTGTCCGAGCCGTACGTGGATTGACACGCGTCATCACCGCACCTGCCCGGTTCCGATAATCTCGTACTTCGAGGAAGTCAACTCCGCCAGCGCGAACGGACCGCGGCAGTGGAGTTTCTGCGTGCTGATGCCCATCTCGGCGCCGAAGCCGAATTCTGCACCGTCGGTGAAGCGCGTCGAGGCGTTCCAGTAGACCGCGGCCGAATCGACGCCGCGTAGGAACTTGCGCGCATTCGCCTCATCATGCGTAACGATGGAGTCGCTGTGTTTGGTGGAGTAGTGGTTGATGTGAGCGATGGCGTCGTCGACGTTGGCGACTACGGCCACAGCCATGCACAACCGTAGATATTCTTCGTACCAATCTTGCTCGGCCGCGGGACCGACCGGCAATCCAGCAGCAAGGGTGCGGGCTTTGCCATCGCCGCGCACTTCGACGCCGGCTTCGATCAACTTCTTCACGATGCGCGGAACATATTCCGCCGCCACGCGCTCGTGCACCAGCAATTTTTCTGCCGCGTTGCACACCGACGGACGCTGCGTTTTGGCATTGATCACAATGCGGTCAGCCATTTCGAAATCGGTTGACTCGTCGACGAATATGTGGCAGTTCCCTGCTCCTGTCTCGATGACCGGCACCGTGGAATTCTCGGTTACAAACGTGATGAGGCCCGCGCCGCCGCGCGGAATGATCACGTCGACTAGGCCGCGGGCTTTGATCAGTTCCTGAACCGACTGCCGCGTGCTCGAATCGAGCAACTCAATCGCGCCCTCGGGCACGCCAGCAACTCCGGCCATGATTTCAACCAGGCGCTGGCAGCTTTGCGCCGCTTCCTTGCCGCCGCGAAGCACGATGGCGTTGCCGGTTTTGAGCGCCAGCACTGCGGTGTCGACCGTGACGTTCGGGCGCGACTCGTAGATGATTCCAACGACGCCCAGCGGCACGCGTACTTTTCGAATGCGTAGGCCGTTCGACTTGGTCCACTCCGCCAGAGTTTCACCGATGGGATCGGGCAGCGCCGCAACTTCGCGCACTCCGCTCGCCATTTCCTTGACTCGCGAAGGACTCAACAGCAGGCGGTCGCGCATGGCGCCTTCAAGGCTGGAATTCTTCACGTCTTCGTGGTTCGCGGCCAGAATGCTCGGCGCGTTGGCTTCGAGGGCGTCGGCGATCGCCAGGAGCAGTGCATTTTTTTCTGGTGTGGAGAGCAATGCCAGCTTGGCCGACGCGGAGCGGGCGCGCAGCAATTTTTCCTGGGTTGTCGCGGCGGTGGTGAGAGTGGTAGCCATCTGCTATCTATCCTTCTGAGGCGGAAAATACGTTCCAATTTTCCGTTCCATCCCAGCGGTGATTGCCTTAGGATGCCGCCCATTCACGATTGCCACATGAACTCCGCCTTCGCTGGCCAGTTTGGCGGCGCGCAGTTTCGAGATCATGCCACCGCGTCCCTGCGAACTTTTGCCGTTGCACTGCGCCTCGAGCGCCGGAGTCAGCTTGCGAATCACCCGCTGCAGGCGCGGCTTCTTGCGGCCATTGGGGACCAGGAACCCGTCCACATTGGTCAGCAGCAAGAGCCAGTCCGCCTTGACGGCGGTGGCCAGCAGTGAACTCAACTCGTCGTTGTCGCCGAATGCACCTTCCAACTCGCGTACCGAGACGCTGTCGTTCTCGTTCACGATGGGGACGACGCCCAGCGCCAGCAACTCGGCCAGCGCGTTTTGCAAGTTCCGGTAGCGCACTGGCGAGGTGAAGTCGTCGCTCGACAGCAGCAGTTGCGCGACGACCTTCTTGCCGAAGAATAAGCGCTCATAGGTGTGCATCAGCTTGCTCTGTCCGACGGCGGCACAGGCCTGCATGCGGGGAACATCGTTGGGACGCGCCTGCAGATCCAGGCCTGACATGCCCGCGGCAATCGCACCGGAAGTGACGATCAGGTATTCGTTCTTCGACAGATCGAACTGATCGACCATGCCGCGCAGCAGGTTGATGTCAATCTGGCCGCCGGGTGCGATGAGGCTGGTGCCGACTTTGATGACTACTCGCATAATGTATAGCTGCGGGCCGGGGCGAATTCACTTTTCCTTCGCTGCCAAGAACTCCGCCTGGAGTACCCGGCGGGCGGATTCGACTGACCCAGCGGGGAGGGACAACTCCTCTATCCTGCCGTTAGAATGGGTTTCTGGCAAGGTGAAAAATCTTGCCACATCGCGTCTTTATGCCAGCTTCTAACGCTACCAGCCGATTTTCCGATCGCGTGGAAAATTATGTTCGCTACCGACCGGGCTATCCACCAGAGGTCTTGCGAGTCTTAGAAAAGGACTGCGGCTTGTCGCCAGCCCACGTGGTGGCGGACATTGCGTCGGGCACGGGGATCTGGACGCGGATGCTGTTGGAGAATGGCAATCCCGTCTTCGCGGTCGAGCCCAACACCGAGATGCGGCAGGCGGGCGAGCGTCTGCTGGCGGGGTTTCCGAAGTTCACCAGCGTGGCTGGAACTGCCGAGGCAACCACGCTCCCGGACGCGAGCGTCGATTTCGTGACCGCAGCGCAGGCCGCGCACTGGTTTGATCGTGTGCAGGCGCGGCGAGAATTTGTGCGCATTCTGAAATCCGAAGGCTGGCTCGTGCTTCTGTGGAACGAGCGGCTCACCGACTCGACTCCGTTTCTTCGCGAGTACGAGCAACTCCTGCTGGCTTATGGCACGGACTATGAAAACGTGCGCCACGAGGGCACGACCGATCAGATCCACCAATTCTTCGATCCTGTGCCCTTCGAGGAGCGAGCCTCTGCGATTCGCCAGGAGTTCGACTACACGGGAATCGAGGGCCGGCTGCTCTCGTCTTCGTATGCGCCGGGACCAGAGCATCCGAATTATTCACCCATGCTGCGCGAGCTGCGACGAATTTTTGACGCACACGCCGTTGCCGGACGCGCGGTATTCGACTACAAGACGCGCGTGTACTTTGGACAATTGAAGTGACCAGGGTTGGAGAACAGCTTGGCTGACGAAAAATCCTTTCATATGACGCCCGACGAATTCCGCCGCCATGGCCATGCCATGGTCGACTGGATCGCCGACTACCAAGAGCGGGTCGAATCGTTTCCCGTGCTCTCGCGGGTCAAACCGGGAGAGCTTCGCGCGGCGCTGCCGGCGAATCCTCCGGCGCAGGGCGAACCATTCGACGCGGTCCTGAAAGATGTCGACCGCCTGATCCTGCCCGGGGTTACGCACTGGCAGTCGCCCAATTTCTTCGCTTACTTTCCGAGCAACTCCTCCGGACCCGGAATTCTTGGCGATCTGCTTTCGTCCGGCCTCGACGTGCAAGGCATGCTTTGGTCGACCAGCCCAGCTTGCACCGAGCTTGAAACTCACATGATGGACTGGCTGGTCGCCATGCTCGGCCTGCCCAAGAAGTTCCTATCGTCGAGTACGGGCGGCGGCGTGATTCAGGATACGGCTTCGAGTTCCGCGCTTTGCGCCTTGCTGACTGCGCGAGAACGCGCCACCAACTACGTCAGCAACAAAAAGGGATGCGATGGCCGGCTCGTGGCTTACGTCTCGACGCAGACTCACTCCTCACTGGAAAAAGCTGCAATGATCGCCGGCATCGGAGTGGAAAATCTGCGGCTGATCGAAGTCGACCAGAATCTCGCAATGCGGCCTGACGCTTTGGCTCGCCAGATTGATGCCGACCTTCACGCCGGGCTGACTCCGTTTTTCGTGTGCGCGACGGTAGGGACAACTTCATCGAACGCCATGGACCCGGTCGCCGCGATCGGCGCGGTCTGCCGCGAGCACAATCTTTGGCTGCACGTGGACGCTGCGATGGCGGGCACAGCCATGCTCTGCCCCGAATTTCGGCATTTGCAGAATGGAGTCGAACTCGCGGACAGCTACAACTTCAATCCGCATAAGTGGATGTTTACCAACTTCGACTGCAGTTGCTTCTGGGTCGCCGACCGCAAGGCGCTGGTTCAGACCTTGAGCATTCTGCCGGAATACTTGCGCAACCAGGCTTCGGAATCGGGCGCGGTCATCGACTACCGCGACTGGCAAATCCAGCTTGGACGCCGGTTTCGCTCGCTGAAGCTCTGGTTTGTGATCCGCCATTATGGCGTCGAGGGATTGCAGCACCACATTCGCCAGCACGTGCAACTGGCGCAGCAGTTCGCCGACTGGGTAAGGAAAGACGACCGCTTCGAACTGGCTGCGCCCGTGCCGCTGAATTTAGTGTGCTTTCGGCTCAAAGCCGGAGACGCGGCGAATCAGGGAATCCTAGATCGCCTGAACCGGAGTGGCAACTTGTTTCTCACTCACACCAAGCTGAACGGCAGGCTCACGTTGCGCCTTTGCGTGGGGCAGACCCATACGCAGGTGCGGCACGTGGAGAACGCGTGGAAACGGATTTGTGAGGAGGCGGGGAAGGAATCAGCCGCCCGGACGTGATCGTCAACCGAGCGGTTCAGTTCGTAAGTAACCTTCGATTGGAGAAGCAGCGTGACGCGAGACGAAGCTAGAAATCTGGCCAACGACTGGATCGCGGCCTGGAATGCACGCGATCTGGACCTGGTTATGATGCACTATGAAGACACAATCGAATTGACTTCGCCAGTTGCCGCACAGCTTTTAGGGACTTCTGACGGGCGGGTGGTCGGAAAGGCAAACCTGCGAGCTTACTTCAAGCGAGGGCTGGAAGTTTATCCAGACCTCCACTTTGACCTTGAGGAAGTGTTCTGCGGCATGAACACCGTGGTCTTCTGCTACACAAATCAAAAGCGGACACGGACAGCTGAGTTTATGGAGCTGTCAGCCACCGGGAAGGTGGCGCGAGTTGTGGCACACTACAGCTCGTAACCACAGTTCCGCATCAGCCCTCCGGGTTCCAACATCAAGGCCCCCAGGGATTCGCGACTGGAACCTGGGTGCCCGCGAAGTCGCTGACGTTGCGCGACACGAGCGTAAGATTGTGGTGAAGGGCGGTGGCTGCCAGCAGTCCATCGATGGCCGATAGCGCTCGTCTCTTTCGCTTCGCCTCGGCGGCCAGCAGCCCCCAGCGGTCGGCGATCGACTCGTCAATCGACAAAATTCTTCCCGAGAAGCGGGCTTGCAGGTCCAGTTCCAGCCAGGTCTCGAGGTGGGTCCGACGTTTGCTTTGCGGCAATCCCGCTACGCCTTTGCGAATCTCCCCTAGCGTAAGCACGCTCAGATAGAGGAGGCTTTCCTCCGCGGCTTCCATCCACTCCAGCACGCGCGGCTCCGGTTTGCTGCGAACTAGTTCAGAGATGCAATTGGTGTCGAGCAGGAATCCGCTCATTTCGTTCAATCCTAGGTCAGATCGGTGTCGCGGCCGGGGTTGCGGTCCCTTTGCAGGTCAAGGTCAACGCCCACCAGAGGTGACTGGCGGAAAAACTGCACCAGACTTTTCGGCTGATGCGACTTGCCCACCAGCCGGGCGTATTGCTCCTCCGCGACCATCACCACGCCTTCCTTGCCTTGCCGCGTGATGCGTTGCGGCCCCTCGGTGCGCGCCCGCCGGAACACCTCGCTGAAGCGGGCTTTCGCGCTCTGAATCTGCCAGGATTCCGGGGCGACTTTCGGGTCGGCAGCGGGCATCGACGCAATTCCACGATCGGGATTCTTTAGGGATTTTGCCACGGAGACCTCCCTCTAAAGCATGACTAGTCTGACTAGTCATAGTATTGGGCTTCCGGGCGATCCCGTCAAGCAATATTCTCAGGGTTCCGCAGATGCGTTTCGAACGACTCCCGAAGGTAGAACGGCGAGAAGACTAGGGTCAGAGGCTTGCCAGCGTCAGTCCGCGGGCATGGGCGCAGGGTCTGCCGCGGCGGGGGTTGTCGCGTCCGCCACAGGCTCCGGGGACGCGACCAGCCACTTCCGCACTTCCGGCAGCGCTTTGCGCATGGCCACTTCGCCGGCGTGAATCAGGTCGTCGGCGCGCTTGAAGTCGTCATAGGCAAATCCTGCAACGTCGGGTTCAATGACCACGTCGGCTGCATCGCGCCACAGGCTGGACATTGCATCCTGTGCGATGGCGAAGGATTGTCCGATCACGTCAAACAGATGGCGTGGCGGCCCGCCGGTCGCCCACGTACCTTTCAGATGTACTGCCAGCACGCGCTCGGCGCCCATTTCAAGCAAGGGCCGCGTGGGCACGGGATGCGACAACATGCCATCGATCAGATAACGGCCGCGAATCTCTACTGGCAGAAACATGCCTGGATAGGCGCAGCTGGCGCGCACCGGATCGACGATCGAACCGGAGTGAAACACCACGCCCTCGCCAGTATTGAAGTCAGTCGCGGTCACACCCAGCGGAATGCGCAGCTCTTCGAACGTCTTACACTTCAGGGTGCGCGTCAGGAACGACACCATGCGGTCGTTCGAGGCAAATCCGTAGCGCGATAGCGTCCAGCGCGCAAATGAGGTGAAGCGGGTGTTGTGCGCCACATCCTGCATTTCGGCGAGCGAGAGGCCGCTGCAGTAGCAGGCGCCAATCAGCGCGCCGACGCTCGTCCCGGCGACCAGCCGGACGGGGATGCCTTCTTCTTCGAGGACCTTCAGAACTCCGATGTGCGCGATGCCGCGGGCAAATCCTCCGCCCAGTGCCACGCCAATCGCAGGAGGCCGGGCCGTCAGAACAGGCACGGTTTTGCGGGAGATCTCCCGCCCGAAGGCCTGCACCGACCGAATAATCTTGTCCAGACTTTTCACAGCCAACCCCACGTTCCCGGTTCAGTATCGGCCGGAACGGCACCCCACATCTTACATATGACCCTACGTCCTAACATGTAAGATGCCACAATTGTTTGGATGCCGGTAAGAGCACAAGGGTGCTACAGGGTATTACGTTAGAGACTCCAACGGACACAGTAACCGGTTACCTTGGAATTCCAGCCCGTGACGAAACTCCTGTATTCCTGCTAAGTTGCCAACTGTATGGTGCGCGAGATCTCATCCGGCGGCGTGGTCCTGCGAAAGAAAGACGGTAGCTGGTGGATGGCGGCGATCGAGTTACCCACTGCGACGCCGGCCGCGCCGCCCGAGCCCGCCAAGCGGGCGGTTCGCCCAAAACTGAAGCCGGTTTTATGCCTGCCCAAGGGCCTGGTCGATCCCGGCGAGAAACCGCTGGAGGCGGCCCTGCGCGAGGTTCGCGAAGAAACCGGGATCACGGCCACTCTCGTAGTCAAGCTCGGCGACAGCAAATATGTCTACGTCCGTTCCTGGGGCGACCGCCAGCGGGTGTTCAAGATCGTCAGCTTTTACCTGCTGCGCTACGAATCCGGACGCATCGACCACATCGCCGACGAAATGCGCGTTGAAGTCGCGCGCGCCCGGTGGGTGCGCCTGGAAGATGCCCCCAAGCTGCTGGCCTATGGCGGCGAGAAAAAGATGGCACGCCAGGCGCTCGAGTATGTCGAAGCTCACCCGGACCTGTGATTTGTGGCGCTAGATAAATTGCCATCC
>Ga0209274_10001394_pt1 | contig 12474 bp, 10 predicted proteins | sample HubBroMetageREF1_FD_188343 | JGI IMG/M metagenome (GOLD analysis project Ga0209274, IMG submission 188343) | Reference soil microbial communities from the Hubbard Brook experimental Forest, New Hampshire, USA - Hubbard Brook CCASE Soil... | ecosystem: Environmental > Terrestrial > Soil >...
AAAGCGATCGCGGGCGAGTGGAGATTCTCCATGGCTGACATGGCTGCTTCCGTATTGTCATTACACACGAGGTCCATGCCACTGCTCGCTCATCTGGAGGAGTTGAGAAAACGAATCATCTTTTCAGTCCTTGGAATACTTGTCGGATTCATCTCGTGCTGGTCCTTTGCAGATCGCATTTTCGGTTTAATGCAGCAACCCATTATTGGGGCGCTGCGCCACCACGGCCTCGGTGGCGGGTTGGTGTACCTGAACCCAACTGAGCCCTTCAATCTCTATCTTGAGGTGGCGCTTGTAGGTGGATTATTTATAGCCTCTCCCTTTGTGTTCTATCAGCTCTGGCTGTTCATCGCCCCCGGACTATATCGCAAGGAAAAGCGCTATGTTCTGCCGTTCTTACTAAGTACCGCCGGCCTGTTCATAGCCGGGGGACTCTTCGGTTACAAGATGGTTTACCCGGCGTCCCTAGATTTCTTAATCGGTTACGGACAACGTTTCCAACCGATGATTACGATTGGAGAATATACGAAGCTGTTTGTAACGATAATCGTCGGTCTCGGGTTGATTTTCGAAATGCCAATTCTCGTGTTCTTCCTGGCCCTAATGCGAGTGATTACCGCCCGCTGGATGTTGCGGAATCTCCGATATTCCATCCTCGCCATTTTCGTCGTCGCGGCAATCATCACACCCACGGCCGACATACTGAACATGTGTCTTTTTGCGGCCCCCATGATAGGCCTTTACGCCCTCAGTATCGGAGTGGCATGGCTGGTGAATTCCGGCCGAAGGCGCGCCGCCGACGCTCTCTAGTGTGCAGTGCCGCTCTCCCCTTGTGCATCTCCCGAAGGCAATCCCAAGGTCTCACAGCGCATTATAAGTACACCTGTACACGAATATTTCGTTGACTTTGGAATAAAAGGCCGCCCGCCCGAGTTTTGTAGATAGCAAGATGAAATCGCAAGCCAGGATGAAGTGGAGATGAAGGCATTCTCGGGTCACTTATCCGGTGCCTCTGTCTCAACTTTCGCGGCGAGATTGTCAAGAGGTCTTCCAAGAAGTTGACAATCAAATGACATCCTCGATGTATCTCGTCAATGATCGTCGCGTCTAACGCACAGTACTGCTGGAACAAAATCATGAGCAAAGGAATTGGAGCACGAACATGAAAAAAAAGCCTCACCCATACAGCATTAGTCGTCCAGTTGACCGCCGTTCTTTTCTGAAAGGTGGTCTTCTGGCAGGAGGCGCAGCAGTAGGCGCCGGGTTGCTAGCAACTGGACCTTTGGCCCTTGCGCAAAGCAAAGGACAATCAAGCGCGTCCCTCAATGCGGGCGATGTCGCCATCCTCCGTTTTCTGGCGGCGGCAGAACTGATCGAGTCGGACCTTTGGACGCAGTATGCGGAACTCGGTGGTATCGGCAATAATCCACCCATTGAAGTAGACCCGAACCAGCTGCTAAATCCCTATCAAGTAGCCTTGTCCAACCTTGATTCGGACGGCCCGCAATACATCTCCAGCAATACGCTGGATGAGGTGAGCCACGCTACCTTTCTTAATGCTTATCTGGAATCCAGAGGGGCCGAACCGGTCAACTTCGATGAGTTCGTAACCTTGCCGGGAAGTACAGCTCAAGGATCCACGGGCAGTTCACGCCTGACCAACCTCATGAACCTCAACGTTGATACCAGTTGGTACGTTCGCTACCGCAGCGCAACCAATCCTGACTTGGGCGCCACTTTTCCCCAAGCAATAACTCTCAGTGGAGTTACCGCCATTCCCAGAAGCGATGCCGATTACGAAGGCAAATCCAATCCCAACTTTCCAGGCAACGACCATATTCAGGCGATCGCCAATGTGGCGGGCTTTCACTTTGGATACATCGAGCAAGGCGGTTCGAGTCTTTACGCCGCGATGAGTCAGAAAGTGACGGACCCAGAAGTACTCGCGATCACGCTTGGCATCGGCGGCGACGAGATTGCGCACTTTCTGGAATGGGTCGATTTTGCGGGAAACGGAGTGCAAGCTCCAGTGGCGCCATTCGCGGACCCGATCTCCGGGCTGAAATTCCCCAACTTTTTCAGTCCGCTCAACCCGTTGATTCAGCCCAGCTTGATCTTCCCGGTCCCCGTCGAATTCAAGCCCAACCTTCCCCGTGTCTCGATCATTCGTCCGCTGACCGATAGATTCGGTGGCGCCGTCGCAACGATCAAGAGTTTCACTGCGGATGGACTCTTCATCGGCCAAAGCCAGCAGTTCCTTAACGAGCTGCAAGCGATGGCTGTCGCAGCCGATTCCGCAGTGCGCTCAGCGCCGTAACCTGAACCTAACTGTCCGCGCCTTAGGCGGATAGGTTGTTGTTTGAGCGGGGGCGCCGCACCTGAACGCCGGTTGCGGCGCCTGCCTTTCACCAATCACGCATTGTTTGCACGTCTTTCGACGAGAAATTAAGGAGCATATATGTTAGAAGGTCTGTTTCAACCGATGCATCTGCTGATCATTTTCGGAATTGCCTTGCTGGTATTCGGACCTAAAAAACTTCCCGAGCTGGGCAAAGGAATCGGAGAAGGCATCCGCGGCTTCAAGTCAGCCATGAAAGCTGAGGAAGAGAAGCCGGCCAGCACAACCACGACCGTCGCTAACGACCAGAACGTAACCAAGGGGTGAATCGTGGGCTTTGGCATGGAAATCCTATTCGTGCTTATACTCGGGCTTTTGGTACTGGGGCCGAAGCGGCTGCACACACTCCTGGCCCACGCGGCACGAGCTAAAGCTGAACTCGAGAATGCGACACGTGGCCTAAAATCTCAACTCGCGGCCGAACTCGATACTGCGCCTGAGGCCGGCAAAACCGATTGCACTCACGTATTAGTTGGGGACTGTGACCTTTGTTCAACTCTCAAGCCTGAACCGGAGTCTCGGGAGCCTGCGGAAGGCGCCCTAATGAAAAGCTGAGCGGCCACATCAGCATTCTCAAGAGTATCGACCACGGCCACGGGAACTCGGTTGATCGCTCACAAGGCTAGTGGGCATTTGTTTGCAATTCTGCAGCGACCGCTAAGGCAGCGTTCAAGCGACCGCTACCGCTAAGGCGGCGTTCAACAGTTCAACACGCCCATGGCGCGCTATTTTCTCTCAACGTTTGCCACTCCTGGTTGGTTAAGCCCAGCTTGCGAAGGTTCCTGATCTCTTCCTGAGGTGTCAGGACATTGAAATCGGACCCGAAGAGGAAGCGCTTCATGCTGATTCGCCGCTTTTGCTCTGCCAAAGAAGTGGCAGCTAGTGCAGTATCGTCGGGCGCCGACACATAGGCAATATCGAACAAGACGTGCCGTGTGGCCGGATCGCCTCGCACGTTATGGTCGGCGAATGCGTGCAGCACAGCTAGATTGTTTCCGCGTTCTCGGGACCAGCCTCCCCGGCGTGAGCGATCTGCACCCATGACTCTCCCGCACTAGGCAGCACATCTCGAATGAAGAGCTCAGCATCGGCAGCATTGAATTTTCCTCCTCCAAGATGAATGACGATGGGAATGGTCTCATCGGCCGCAACTGCGATTACCTTTGCCAGTTGTCGGCGCTCAGCTATGTTCCTCATATCCACAGCAGAAGCAGTGAAGTGCAGCTTGAGACCGATGAACTGGCGACTTCCTTGCCAACTCCGGATCTCCTCGATCGCGGAATCGTACAGGGGATTCACGGAAAGAAATCCAACCAGGCGAGTTGGAAACTGCGCAACCTGTTCGGCGATAAACTCATTTTCGCGTCGCGTTAGTGCCGCGATCTCGTGCGGCTTCAAATGAAGCGATGGCATGCCATAAAGATAAGCGCAGGGTAGAATCACTCCTTTGGAAACATGGGCCTGATCGAGTGCACGTACCGCATCAGCGGCAAAAACAGCAGGAGGGTCGTTGGACGGGAGGCACTCGCCTACTAGACGGCCTAGTTCAGGAGAGGCCAGATGCATGTGGTGATCAGCCCTCCAGACCGGCGCGTTTGGTCCGGGCGCTTGCGATCGGCCGGAACCGGCGCCGTGAAAACTCAACAGCGCGATGAGAAGAAGACAGAACATGGCTAACCGGATTCGGTAGCGTTTAATATCGCAGAGGTCTTCGCGCATCAGATCCGCTTTATGCCACGTCGAGACCGTGTGCTGAACCTAGCGTTTACAACCTTATTTGCCACTTGTCCCGGATTCTCCACGCAAAATAGTACAGAATCCAAACTTCTCACCACACTAATGGCTCCGGACCGGTCCCCAAAAACGCACATGTCGTCAGCTTGGTCTCCTGACGGCATGCCGATTTGCCGGAAGCCGAGCGCGATACGCCAAACCGCTAAAACTCCGCACGGTACACGGAATGGGCTATAAGTTCGTCCGCTAAAGTCCTCGCTTGCCGCTGCCTACACTTTGATTCCAAGTGATACATCTGGAAGAACCGACAAATCGTCCTAATCACCGGGGCGGCCTTCTGGCCTCGGTTGGCCTAAATGGATTCAAAAAGTCTCTCCCGAACAAACATACCCAGTTCTTGGAATAAATCAGGATCGATCCGGTTAACACTAACAGGGCGCAAATTCTCCTGAACGTCGAGGGGTCACAAGTAGCCAATTTCGCGCTACGTGAGATCGTTTCAAACGAGGAATGGAAGAAATACAACATGAAATATCGAGCCATAGCACTCGCGTTCGTGGCTTGATTTATCACTTGCCTAGCTCTTGCTGGATATACCTGGACTCTCGACTCTAGTACGTCCAATGCCAGTTATTTTAGGGCTCTAGAGCGAACCCAGGTCAGCGGCGCAAAGGGATCGAAGCCTATGTCGAATATTTCAGCTATTGTGGCCGGCGCTGCCTTTGTCACACTGGCTGCCGCCAACGTAGTGATGATGCTGGAGGCTTCTCAGCCCTCGCGCAGCATAAGGATGAGAACCCGCTTGATCTCTGTTCACCGGGCGAGTGGCTACTTGTTTGTGATCCTGCTCTGCATCATGGCCTACAACATGAGTCAGAGACTCGCTGGTTTGGGGATAACGGGTCGTCTGCCTACGCACCTGGTTCTGCATATTGCGCTTGTGCTCGTCCTCGTGCCTCTGCTTTTGCTCAAAATATTGATCGCACGCCGTTACAAGCACAGCCACTCGTCGCTGAAGGCATTAGGAATAACTATTTTCGTGATTGCGTTCGTGCTTGTGGCCCTCCCTACGTTCTCAGAACTTCTTCGTTCGGCGAACCCTGGAAGCTTGGGCCTAAGGCTCGCGACTGGCGTGGTTGTCGCAGTGTGCCTTGTCCAGAGCGCCTTGGTGTTTAAGAAGAGGAAGCAGCCACATGCTTCCGGAGAGTCATCGGGTATTCCGGAGATTCCTGCACGGGGAACCCCATTAAACAACCACGAAAGCTCGAAGAGCCGAGTGCATCTTCTGCTGTCCCAGATCGAGCAGCAAACACACGACACCAAAACGCTGCGCTTCCAGGTTCTAGACGAAAGACTGCTCCGGGTTAAGCCAGGGCAGTTTCTGACGTTCAACTGGACAATCGATGACCAACGAGTAACGCGTTCTTACACCATTTCTTCCTCGCCGGTCCACGGGAACTATGTGGAAATCACGCCCAAGCGAATGGAAAATGGATGTGTATCTGTTTTTCTCAATGAGCGGGCCATGCCAGGGCTCGCTGTGGAAGCAAACGGACCGTATGGCCGGTTTTACTTTGACGAGACACGACACAAGAGCATAGTTCTCATTGCGGCCGGAAGTGGGATCACACCCATGATTTCGATGTTGCGTTATATCGACGACCTTGAACTCGCTACTCCTGTGACGCTCCTATATTGTGTGCGCACAAGCGCGGACATCATATTCGAAATCGAACTGGTGAGGCTTAGCAGGTCTCTTCCCAATTTCAAGTATGAAGTGTACCTGTCGAGACCAGATCCAACCTGGGAAGGGCGCAGTGGGCGCCTGAGTGAGGAATTTGTCACCCGCAACGTGACCGATCTGAATGCACCCACTTTCTTTCTTTGTGGTCCCAAGGGATTCATGGACAACGCACGCCAGATTCTGTCGACTCTCGGCGTGAACCAGGACCGGATCCTTCAGGAAAGTTTTGGGGAGAGCAAACCGACCACAGAGTCTCGTTCACTGGCAACCCGCGCGACCGAAACCGTTGTGTTCATTCACTCGCAAAAGGTTTGTCAGGCTTCCGCCGGGAGCACTCTGCTCGATCTGGCAGAACGAAACGAAGTGCAGATTCCGTATGGCTGCCGCCAGGGGCTATGCGGCACATGCGCTACGCGAGTTCTGAGCGGCACCGTCCAAATGGACGTCGAAGCCGGGCTGACGGCTGAGCAGAAAAATGCCGGTTATGTGCTGCCCTGTGTTAGCCGGGCTGAGGGAACGGTTGTCGTAGCGGCTTAATCTGGTTTCCCGCAGGGAAAATCCCAACTCCTACACAACTTCAACACGCATGGCGATTATTTGGGCTGAGTTTACATGGCTCTTGAGCCTCATATGAAAAAGTAGCGCAGAGCAGGGAATAAGAGCGACGAGCGCCAGTTATGAACTTGTGAAGGTCAGGTGGAATCGTGAAACTTACGGAGGAGATATGAGTAGCAACGCCCACACCGAGTCATCCAGAAACGACTGGCACCCTAATCTTATCCACGATTCACCATCCCAGTGTCTACAGGACCATCCAAGCATCGACGACCCGGTAAACGATACAGGACTCGGCGGGCCTTGCGGCGATTTGCAAGTTTCGGCTGAATTGGTTGTTAGCTAAGCCTGATTTGAAATACGAAGACCTTCATGACAAAAGAGGAAATTCGACTGGCCGAGTCTGGCACGCGCAGAAAGCACTGGAAGCGTTGGGGACCCTACCTCAGCGAACGTGCATGGGGCACAGTGCGCGAAGACTATAGCCCGCATGGGAATGCCTGGGAATATTTGCCACACGACCATGCGCGTTCACGCGCCTATCGCTGGAACGAAGACGGATTGGCCGGGATCAGTGATCGCCGGCAGATGATTTGCTTTGCCCTCGCACTGTGGAATGAGCGTGATCCGATTCTGAAAGAACGGATTTTCGGATTAACTGGAAACGAGGGCAACCACGGCGAGGACGTGAAGGAGTACTACTTCTATCTCGACAGCACGCCTTCGCACTCCTACATGAAATATCTCTACAAATACCCGCAAGCGGAGTTTCCTTACGCGAAGCTGGTGGAGGAAAACCGACGGCGCGACAAAAGCCAACCGGAGTTCGAGTTACTCGATACTGACGTATTCGAGGAAGATCGCTACTTCGATGTATTCGTGGAATATGCCAAGGCCGATGTTGAGGACATTCTGATCAAGATCACGGTCACAAATCGTGGCCCGGAAGCCGCTAATCTTCGAGTTCTACCCACAATCTGGTTCCGCAATACCTGGTCATGGGGGAACCGTGCCCGACGCCCGAAGCTGCACCAAGCGCGCCCCGCTCCCAACCCCGTCATCGAACTGGACCTTTCTCCGCTGAGCCAACCCCAATCCGATGCCCGCTGGCTCCACTGTGAAGGCTCTCCGGAGCTTCTCTTTACCGAAAACGAGACGAATGCCCGAAGGCTGTTTGGAATTGAGAATCTCACTCGCTTCGTCAAAGACGGGATCAACGACCATATCGTGCAGGGTGCCAAGGAAGCGGTCAATCCCGAACAGGTTGGTTCCAAAGCAGCCGCCCACTACAAAATGTCGCTCGGTTCCGGAGAAACGGTTGTAATAAGGATGCGACTTGCCGACTCGGACTTCAATGGAACGAACGCGTTTGACGCCTACGACAGAACGTTCGCGCTCCGGCGACGTGAGGCCGATGAATTTTACGCAACAGTCATTCCTCAGGATCTCTCCGCAGACGCGAAGAACGTCATGCGCCAGGGTTTTGCGGGGATGCTCTGGTCCAAGCAGTTCTATCATTACGTCATCAAGGATTGGCTGCGCGGCGACCCGGACAACCCACGCCCACCCGAGACGCGAAGGAAAGGGCGCAATCATCAGTGGACTCACTTGTACAACGCTGACGTGATCTCGATGCCGGACAAGTGGGAGTATCCGTGGTATGCAGCTTGGGACCTGGCATTCCACTGCGTTCCGCTCGCCCTCGTCGATCCTGACTTCGCCAAAGAGCAGCTCACGCTAATGCTACGCGAGTGGTACATGCACCCCAACGGGCAGATTCCCGCTTATGAATGGGCTTTGGGGGACGTTAATCCGCCCGTGCATGCGTGGGCCGCATGGCGCGTTTACAAGATCGACAAGAAGCGCACAGGCAGAGGAGACCGCGAATTTCTGAAGCGCATCTTCCACAAGTTGATGTTGAACTTCACCTGGTGGGTAAACCGCAAGGATGCCGAGGGCATGAATATCTTCCAGGGCGGATTTCTCGGTCTGGACAACATCGGCGTGTTCGATCGCAGCGCCCCCCTGCCTACCGGCGGCTATCTCGAACAGTCCGACGGAACGAGTTGGATGGCCATGTACACCCTGAATTTGCTGGCTATCGCACTGGAATTGGCCAAAGAAGAACCCTGCTATGAAGATATGGCCAGCAAGTTCTGGGAGCATTTTATCTACATTGCTCATTCCATGAGCCATCGCGGCCGCAACTGCATCGGACTTTGGAACGAAGAAGACGGCTTTTTCTACGACGTGCTGAAGCTGCCTGACGGCTCACAATTTCCAATGAAGATCCGCTCCATGGTGGGACTGATCCCGCTGTTTGCAGTGGAAACTCTGGAGCCGGAAGTGCTCGATCGGCTGCCCGACTTCAAGCGACGCCTGGAGTGGTTTATCGATAACCGTCCCGATCTCACAGAAAGCTTCGCCTGCATGCGCAGCACAGGCATGGGCGAACGCCGGTTGTTGTCCATCGCAAATGAGGATCAGCTTCGCCGCATTCTCAACTACATGCTGGACGAGCGCGAGTTTCTATCACCGTACGGGATCCGCTCGCTGTCAAAATTCCATCGGGAACGTCCTTACGTACTCCACGTCAACGGAACCGAGCACCGAGTGGACTATGAACCGGGCGAATCGACGACAGGGGTATTTGGAGGAAATTCTAACTGGCGTGGCCCGATCTGGTTCCCGTTGAATTTCCTCCTAGTCGAATCCTTGCAGAAGTTCCACCACTATCTAGGTAACGATTTCAAAGTCGAGTTCCCGACTGGATCGGGAAACATGAAGACGTTGTGGGACGTGGCTGGTGAGCTGTCGCGCCGGAAGACAAACATCTTTCTGCGTGACGAAAAGGGCCGCCGGCCGGTATTCGGCAACTTGGAGACGTTCCAGACGGACCCGCATTGGCGTGACTTGCTTCTGTTTCACGAATACTTCCATGGCGACTCCGGCTATGGTTTGGGCGCTAGTCATCAAACCGGATGGACTGGCTTGGTCACCAAGCTAATCCAACAGAGCGGCGAATTTCGCGAACACCAGCAAACCGAGCCAGCGGCTGCCACTGTACCCGCGAGCGAAATTGACTTGTGGGACGACGCTTCCGTACCTACATAGAGGCGAACCTACGCTAGCCCATTTCCACACTTACCACCGGTGAAGGCAAGGACCGACTATGATTCAGTTCGAACGGGAGACATGGAGTGATCTGGAAGCTGCTCTTCGCCGGGAGTGGCTGGAAACCAATGGGCTCGGCGGTTTTGCTTCATCAACAATCGTTGGTTTGAACACCCGCCGCTACCACGGGCTTCTCGTCGCCGCCACCAAGCCACCTGCCGGCCGCTTGGTCCTCCTCTCCAAGCTCGAAGAGACGCTGTGGATCGATGGGAGGCGTTTCGACCTGTCGGCCAACCGCTATCCAGGGGTTATTCACCCGCAAGGATTCCACTATCTCAAACAGTTTCGTCTCGACCCGTTTCCAGTGTTTACGTACGAAGTAGAAGACATCGAGATGGAGAAGTCCGTGTTCATGATTCACGGCGAAAACAGCGCGGTGATTCATTACGAAGTGAGGAAGAACACTCGTCCGGAGGTACCGAAGAACCTGCGGCTGGAAATTCGTCCGTTGATTGCATTCCGCGACTACCACGGCACCACTCACGAAAACGACGCCATCAACTCGGCGGTGCAGGAACGCTCTGGATTGGCAACTGTCACTCCCTACCAACGGTTGCCTAGCCTGCACTTAGCGCACAACGCTATCGAGCTGCGGAAGACGGGCGATTGGTATCGCAACTTTGAATATGACGCCGAGCGCGAACGCGGGCTCGATTTTTCCGAAGACCTCTTCAATCCCTTTACGCTCTATTTCGATCTACGTTTGCACCGCCAGGCATCGATCATTGCTTCCACCGAGCAGCGTGATGTTACTCAGGCGGTCGAATATAGACGGGCGGAAATCACGCGTCGCCGAAAAGCCCTCGTGGCATCCCCTATTGAGGATGGCTTTGCCCAAAGCCTCGCCGCTGCCTCAGACCAATACTTGGTTTCGCGTGGCGATGAGAAAACGGTCATCGCCGGCTATCACTGGTTTGGCGATTGGGCCCGCGACACCATGATCGCCCTGCCAGGCCTCACGTTACCGACCGGCAAGTATGATGTCGCGCGTAGTGTCCTGCGCACCTTTGCAAAGCACGTGGATCGGGGCATGTTGCCGAATCGTTTTCCTGACGCGGGCGAAACACCGGAATACAACACGGTCGACGCCGCTCTCTGGTTTTTCGAGGCGGCTCGCGCCTACCTCGCGTACACGCACGATCTGGAGTTCGTCCGCGATGAACTCTATCCCGTATTTGCCGACATTATCTCCTGGCACACTCGCGGCACTCGCTACGGAATCAAAGTGGATTCCAGCGGCTTGCTGGCTTCCGGCGAACTGGGAGTCCAACTCACGTGGATGGACGCCAAGGTTGGCGACTGGGTGATAACACCGCGCAGGGGCAAGCCGGTTGAAATCCAGGCTCTCTGGTACAACGCGCTGTGCATTATGGAAGACTTGGCCAGCAGGTTCGGGAGTGAGGCTGCACAAAAGCGCTATCGCCATATGGCCGCGGTCGCGCAGTGGAGTTTCAACAGGCTCTTTTGGAACGAAAAGCTCGGTTGCTTGTACGACGTGGTAAACGGCGGTCCGCCCGATCCATCCATTCGTCCCAACCAGATCTTCGCAGTGAGCTTGCCGCACGGCATGTTGCGCCAGGACCGGGCCAGAAGGGTGGTGGAGAAAGTTGAAGAGCACCTGCTGGCCCCTTTTGGGCTTCGCACCCTGGCACCGAGCGACCCGCTATATCGCGGACACTATACGGGCGGTCCCAAGGAGCGCGATGGAGCCTACCATCAGGGAACGGTTTGGCCGTGGCTGCTGGGACCGTTCATCACTGCGTATATAAAGGTTAATGGAGAAAGCGAGGAGGCGAGGCACCAAGCGCAAGCCTGGTTGTCTCCACTAGAGTCTCACCTCACGGACGCCGGGTTAGGTCATATCTCGGAGATCTTCGAAGGGGACGCGCCCCATCGCCCTTGCGGATGCATTGCTCAGGCCTGGAGCGTAGCCGAGATTCTCCGTGTTTACTTCGAAGATGTAAGAGGTCCGCGGCCGAACAGGCGGCCAAATGATGAGACACCGAAGAAACTTGAGTCTCGGGTTGAAGAGGCGAGGAGTCTCCTCTCCCTGGGGAAGACCCTCATTAGGTAGCGGTACCGTGCATGTGCGTCCTGGCTGATCCCTTTCGCCACAGTGATCTTCAAACTAAATTCTTGATCCATTCATGATCCACGAACTGTTTCCATCCCCTACCGAAACTGCTTTTGGACGCCATCCATGTCGCGTAGTTTCAGTAACTTACCGTACACTGCGGCCCTTTCACGGCGGTAACACGGGTTCAAATCCCGTCGGGGACGCCAAATCTTATCAACGCTTTACACGGAAACTCCATCTGCATCGCGATACACAGAAAATACACGCTCTTTCGGCCGGATCATACCTACAACTTTGCTTTGCGCGGCCCGCTTGTCGGGCCCGAGAGCTTGGGTGTAGGTGTCCAGCGTCATCCTTGACGTTGAATGTCGCAACAACTCCTGCACTACTTTCACATCCTCACCATTGCCCTTGAGAATCGAGGAAAATGTGTGTCGAAAGGTATGCCACGACATCTTCTTCTGGATGCCCAACTTTCGGGCCATCGGCTGGATGTAGTCGCGCATCACCGTGCTTAGCCAGACGGGTTGCTTCCCGCGCTTGGCTCCAGCACGGTTGGCATCGGTGGCCCATACATAGTTGGACGGCTTCTTGTACGGTGTCACATCGTGCCAGGCTAACAGTTCACGAGCCACGAACTCGTCGATCGGCATTAGCTTTCTTGAAGTTTCGGTTTTCACCGGGCCCACGTGCTGGTCAACCAGTGATCGGGTGACACTCACATGGAGCTTCTTGAAATCGAAGTCTTCCCACTTCAGCCCAGCCAGTTCGCCTCGGCGAAGCCCGGATGGC
>Ga0209274_10001395_pt1 | contig 12472 bp, 8 predicted proteins | sample HubBroMetageREF1_FD_188343 | JGI IMG/M metagenome (GOLD analysis project Ga0209274, IMG submission 188343) | Reference soil microbial communities from the Hubbard Brook experimental Forest, New Hampshire, USA - Hubbard Brook CCASE Soil... | ecosystem: Environmental > Terrestrial > Soil >...
TGGCACTACCGGAAGAAAATCCTGAAGATTCGCGAGGCCATGCCGACCGCGGCGATCGGCGCCGATGTGATGGTGGGATTTCCGGGCGAGACCGACGCTGAGTTTGGCGAGACGCGGCGCATGATCGAAGAGCTGCCGTTTACGTATCTGCATGTGTTCACCTATTCGCCGCGTCCGGGGACACCGGCGGCGGAGCAACCGGGGCAGGTTCCGGTCGCAGTGGCGCGGGAAAGAAATCGCGTGCTGCGGGAGATTGCATCCCAGAAGAAAGCGGCGTTTATGCGATCGCTGGTGGGAACGGTGGTCGAGGCGATCACATTGCAATCGGGCCGAGCGGATTTCACTGAAGCGCTGACGGACAATTACCTGAAGATGAAGATTTCCGGGCATCATGCCGCGAACCGCTGGATGGACGCGCAAGTCGAAGGGGCGGATGGCGAGATGCTCTGGGGGGAAGTCGTCGGTGGAGCCGGCTTGGAGCGATCCGAGCTGGAACATTGTGCGTGCAGCGCCAGCGACGGCAGTAACTCAGGAGTGCACAAAGGGGAACAATTGACCTATGAACCCTTTGCAGCTTACGATAACAAAAAATAAGGAAATGCGGGAGTGATCCGAACCCCATGTCACAGTCAGCGCTACGCCCTGTGTGCTGTTTACTGGCGGTCCTGTTTCCGGCGCAAATGATGCTGGCGGGGGAAACCGCGTCGGCTATGTTGTACACGAACGGTTCGGCGTGGTTGAACGGGAGCGAGGTGCCGAAATCGGCGGCCGTGTTCTCGGGTGACATGTTGCAGACGCGGCCGGATTCGACGGCGAGTATTCAATCGAGACGGATCAAGCGTAATGGTGCTGGCGGACTCTCTGGTGAAATTTGAAGGGCTGGCCGTGGAGCTTGAGCATGGCGCAGTGCGGGTGACGACTTCGCGTGGACTGACGGCGCGCGCCGGCGATGTGACGGTGAAGTTCTCCCTGCCAGTGATTTTCATGCGAGTGAGTTCCTGCCCGAAGTTCTCTCCCAGGCGTTCTGGGGTGAATCGTTGAATCCAGATCGTTGAATCCAGATCACTGAATCAATGTCGCGCTATGTTTCCTACCGAGATTTCGACTGGGTCCTGATGGGCTTCGTGCTGGTGATCTGCGCGCTGGGCGTGGTGCAGATTCACAGTGCGACCGAGCACACCAAGTTTGCCGGGTCCCACATCAAGCAAATCTACTGGATTCTCGCGGGTGTGGGAGCCATGTTTCTGGTCAGCCTGCTTAACTATCAAGCCCTGCTCGAGCAAATCCACTGGATGTATGTCGCGGCGCTGGCGTCCCTGATCGCAGTGATTTTATTCGGGCAGAAATATCTGGGCGCGCGGCGCTGGATCAAGATGCCGTGGGGCGCGCACTTTCAGCCGTCGGAGTGGGTGAAGTTGATCCTGATTCTGGCGGTGGCAAAGTATTTTGCGGATTTGCATGAGCGGGAACTGTCGTGGTCGGACTTTCTGAAGGCAGGAGCCATTGTCGGGTTTCCGATGCTGATGGTGTTGGCGCAACCGGACCTGGGGACGGCGCTGACCTACCTGCCGGTGGCGGTCATGGGTCTATTTTTGGGTGGGCTGCGCTGGAAGCAGGCGCTGATCGTGCTGATGATCATGGGGCTGCTGGTGCCGGTGGCCTGGATGAAGGTGTTGAAGTCGTATCAGAAGGAGCGGTTGACGAGTTTCATGAATCCGGATGCGGATCGGCAGGGCTCCGGCTATCAAGTGAATCAATCGCTGATTGCGGTGGGGTCGGGGGGGATCTTTGGCAGCAGCCAGGGATCACAGACGCATCTGGCGTTTCTGCCGGTGCCGCAGACCGACTTCATCTTTGCCGCATTTGCCGAGGAACACGGGTTTGTAGGAGCCCTGGCGGTTCTGCTGTTATACTTTATAGTGCTGATGAGGTTGACCCAGAATGCACAAACGGCGCCCGACCGCGCCGGGGCATTTCTGGTGATGGGTGTGGTGGCTGTGCTTAGTTTTCACATCCTGGTCAACGTCGGCATGGTGGTTGGCTTTATGCCAGTCACGGGAATTCCTCTACCGCTTATGAGTTACGGTGGGTCTTCCGTTCTTTTCATGTTTTTGGCGCTGGGGATGGTAATGAACGTCAGGATGCGCCGCTTCGTGAACTGAGACGGGGCAGAGGAAGTTAGGGCGCTCCACTCAACCGTTTTTGCTAACGACGAGAATGGCGCCACGAAACAAGATTCAATACGGAAACAAGATTACGAAGGCCCTCGCGAAAAAGGAGGGCAGAATGCCGGCAGAAGTCAAAGCCGGACAGGATTGAAGCCAGTCAGGCGGGGAACGGCCCCCTCAGCGGAATGCGAGAGAGTGGTCACAGACCTGACGGAAGGCTTAACGCGATCAGTGCAGACGAGTAAGAACAATTCACTGCAGTGTTGGTCCGGGGAAGAACTCCAGGACCGCGCCCGCTCCTACCCGGAGCGGCGCTGAACGCTATCGATCTCTTGGTCCGCCTTGCGCTTCTGGTCCGGTGAAGAAAGACCGGAGTAGAAATGAACAAGGAATTGTATGTATCGACCACCCCCCACGAAACCAAAGTGGGGATCACCGAAGACGATCAGCTAGCAGAAATTTACCTCGAACGAGAAAACGAATACACCTTAGCAGGCTCGATTTATAAGGGCCGAGTCACGCGCGTGCTGCCAGGCATGCAGTCGGCTTTTGTGGACATCGGGTTGGAACGCGACGCGTTTCTCTACGTCTCCGATTTCATGGACCTGGAACAGCAGGACGAGGACCTGGATGAAGCGATCCCGGCGAATCGTCCGGCGGAGACACGTCCGCGCAACGGGTTGGAAACGGGTGGAGGCGGTCCCTCGATTGGTACGAAGAGTGACGGGCAGCTTGCCGAAGCCGGCAACGGAGCGGACGAGGGCGAAGCGCCCCAGGTGACAGCTTCGGAAACGTCCGGTAACGCCGCCGGCGCAGGTGCGGCACGTGACTTTCGCGGACGCCGCCGTCGTCGTGGACGCCGTGGAGAAACCGGCGACCGGGGCGGGCGCGGGCCGAGTACCGACCGCGGCGAAATTCGAAGTGAACCGCGCAACGAAATCCGCACCGAAGAGCGCAGTGAGACCGGCGGTGAACCACGTGGTGAAGCAAGGAACGACCGCTTCAACCGTGGCGACCGCTCGGGACGCAGCGGGGCGGACTCGCGATTCCAGCGGCCGGCGCCGACTGCGCGCACCGGTCGCGACTACGATTACGGACCGCCTCCGGGGTATCAACCGATCGTGCTCCCCGGCGAGTCGATCTCCAAGTATCAACGACAGGGTCAGAGTCAGAATCAGAATCAGTACCCGGCTTTGCCGGCGCAGAGTTCGTCAGAAGGTACCGCTGCGGAACGGCCGGCGCCGGCTTCGGCCTCGATCCTTGCGAACTTTCCTGAAGACGAGCCGATCTTCGCGGCGAAGGTTGCTGAGCCGCTGCACGAACAGCATGAGCATGTGACGGAAGAGGAAGTTTATGAAGAAGAGGACGTGCGTGGGCCGGTGGCCAGCGCCGCGCCGGATATAGCGGAAGCGGGGAGCGAGGCGCGAGTGCGGGCGGAGATTTACTCGGCGCCGGAAACTGCGGTGCACGAGACGGCGGTCCGCGACGCCATGAACGAACCGGTCGGGGCATCTCCGCAGGTTACGCACAATGGGCGCGCCATGGAGGAACAGGAGATCGAGGAAGAGGAAGCCGACCTCAGAGCTTACGGGGAAGAACCAGGAGACGACGAGGGCTTCGAAGAACTGGAAGAAGAAACACGGGCGGCCGGTGGAGAGTTGTCTGGTTCCGGCGTTGGAGAAGTTGTTCCGCCGCTCTCAGCCAGTGGCGAGGCGACAGTGAACGGCGAAGCGGTTCCTGAAGCCGTGCTGGAAGCCGAAGAGCGAGAAGCGGAAGAACTGGAACTCGAGGAGGCGCAAGCGGAAGCTGAGGCGCTGCTCGAGGCCGAAGCGATTGGCGACGGCACCGTGGATGCCAGCGCTGAAGTTCGCGGCCCCGCACCCGAGGCGAGGTTGCTGCAACGCACGCAGCGTCGTCCGGATCGGGGGCCGGATCGCGGCTCGGATCGCGGGCGTGGACGGCGTGGTGGACGGCGCTTCCGCAGTCGCGAGAACACGGTGGTGCCGCAGATCAGCGAACTGCTCAAGGAAGGGCAGGAAGTGCTGATCCAGATTGCGAAGGAGCCGATCGCGAAGAAAGGTGCGCGCATCACGAGTCACATTGCGCTGCCGGGGCGCTTCCTGGTTTTCATGCCGACGGTGAACCACACGGGTGTGTCGCGCAAAATCTCGTCGGAAGAGGAGCGGCAGCGGCTCAAACGAATTATCCAGAGCGAGCGTGAAAACGGCGGCGGCGGCGGTTTCATTGTGCGAACGGCGGCGGCCGGCGCTACGGACGAGGAACTGCGCGCGGATATCCGTTTCCTGAAAAATCTGTGGAGTGAGATTAAGACGCGTTCCGAGAGCAGCAAGGCTCCGGCGCTGATCTATCACGACCTTAACGTGGTGGAGCGAGTGCTGCGCGACCAGGTGAGCTCGGATTTTTCCGTGATCTGGGTCGACACGGAGCAGGAGTACGAGCGCATTGTGCGGTTTGCCAATCGCTTCCAGCCGGCTCTGGTCAAGCGCGTCAAGCTCTACACCAAGGAGACGCCGCTCTACGATCAGTTCGGGCTGAACGAGGAAATCAACAAGGCGCTCAAGTCGAAAGTCTGGCTGAAGAGCGGTGGCTACATCGTGATCAACCAGACCGAAGCGCTGGTCGCCATTGACGTGAACACCGGCAAGTACGTCGGCAAAACGGCTCGCCTGGAAGACACGATCGTGAAAACCAACGTCGATGCCATCAAGGAAATTGTGCGCCAGGTGCGGTTGCGCGATCTGGGCGGCATTATCATCATTGATTTCATCGACATGGACGAGCGCCGCAACCGGCAGAAAGTGATGCAGGCGCTGGAAGAGGCGTTGCGCCTGGATCGGGCGCCGTCGAAGGTGCTGCAGTTCAATGATTTCGGTCTGGTGGCGATCACGCGCAAGCGCGTGAAGCAGTCACTGGAGCGGACGATCGGATCGCCTTGTCCGTATTGCCAGGCTACGGGCTTCGTGAAGGCGGTGAACACCATCTGCAACGAGGTGTATGTCGAAATGCGCAAGATCTCGAAGCATTTGGAGCACAGCGACGTGATGTTGCGCGTGAACCCCGAGGTAGCGAAAGCGCTGAAGGCGGACAACGCGCGTCTGCTGAATGAGATGGAAGAGCTCACGAAGAAAACGATTATCGTGAAGTCGGATCCGGCGCTGCACCAGGAGCAGTTTGATATTCACTAGGCGCTAGCTGCGGCTTGAATCTGGAGGGATGAGGGATGGGTTCACAGCCCGTCCCTTTTTATTTTGTGGTTACGCTGCGGCGATGAGCTTGGCGGCCTCAGTGGTGCGCTCGCGCAGCTTTTCGAGCGAGTTGCGGAGAGGCTCGCTATTGGTCTGCGCTTCCGCCTGCTGGCCGACGGTCAAGGCGAGCCGGTCGACAGCTTCGGCGAGGTGTTTGGCGAGGTCGACGAGGACTACCAGGGAATCGGCGTGCAGCTTCCAGACGGAGCGCGAATTCTGCGAGCGCTTGAGTTCCTCCACCTCAGTGCTGATGCGCGCGGTGACGGCGACGAGGCGGAGCAGCATTCGGGCAGCATCCGCACGCGGGCCGGTTTGGTCGAGATAGTCGGCAGTGTAGGCCTCAATCTCGGCGGAACTGAGCATCAGGTTGAAATAGCGCATGGGCACGATCTGGCGGAATTTGGGATCGGCGACGCGCACGAAAACGCGAATCGATTCTTCCACGCGGCGCAACTTTGCTTCTTCGGCCGAGAGCGCCTGCGGTGTGATGGCCGCCGGCACATACGGTAGAACCAGCGCCGGAGCAGGAGCAGCCGCTGCGCCGCCGGGGGCTTTCCCGTGAGCGGCGGGGCTGTTGCTTGTGGCGCGCCGGATCGGCGGCCTGCGCTCCAATTCTTTCTTCAGCCGCGAGACGCGCCGGAATTTGTCCAGGGCTGAGCTGTAATCAATCTTCAGCAAAGCTTCCTGGTTGAGCGCGGCGACGTCCTCGACTGTGACTTCCACGCCATCGACTGTGCTCAGGATGCTGCCGCCGAGTTCTTCAAGGCGGTTGGCGAAATCCTTGATTTCTTTTGTGGCGGAGTTGAACAGCTCATGGAAACGATCGCCGAAAGCGGCATTGTAAGGCGCGAGCGTCGCCAGCACTCCGGGGTGATAAATCGATTCGCCGAGCGAGGCTTTCAATTCCCGCACCCGCGGGATAATGCCGGAGTCCATAAGCGTGCTGAAGTCCTGGAAGCGTTTCGCTTGGTCGAGTAAGGGGCCGAATTCGCGCAGCAGTTGCACGTGACTTTCCGGGAGTGTGGGCACATCCGACTCCGACAGGATTTCAAGCAGCGCAATTTCAAAGGGAGACAGAGGGATCGATCCATCGAGGCCGTAGCCACGTTGTTCCCATTGTCCGGGCACGCGGGGATGACGAAACAGAAAAGTCGCGACCAGATCGGTTTTGTCACGATTGGCGCCGGAATCGTCGCGATGGCGCGCAAAGTAGCGCAGCAGTGCCTCGGCGACTTCGGGATCAAGGTCAGATTGCACTCCCAGCCGCAGCATGGCGGGAGTGATCGCCATGTCGAGGAGCTGGATCCAGAGCTGCATTTGATCGAGCGTGGAGCGTACGTCCTCGGCATGACTGATGACATCAGGGGCGAGTTCGCTTGGCGCGGGCAGCTTTCCGCCGAGCTGGTCACTGAGCAGTCGCTGGTAAAAGCTCTGCACGGTGGCCAGCAACGCGAGTTCCCATTTGGGATCCTCAACCAAAGTCTGCTCCTTCGAGATCGCGGGGTAGTGTTTTCAAAGGGGTACCGTTCTTTAGTAAAACCGAAAGGACACGGCAGCGCAATCGGTTACCCGGTTACGGAAGTGACTGCACTATTACCCTGTGGCTGATTGTCAGTACTGTGATACCCAGTGGAAGAGCGGGCGCGGCTGGATTCGCGGCTGCGCGGGTTTGCTGAGCCGAACTATTGAAACACCACGGCTTTATTCCCATACAGTAGGATGCGATTCTCCACGTGCCAGCGGACGGCGCGCGACAGGACGACTTTTTCGATGTCGCGGCCTTTCTGGACCAGATCGTCGACGGTGTCGCGGTGGTAAATGCGGACGGTGTCCTGCTCGATGATGGGGCCATCGTCGAGAACTTTAGTAACGTAGTGCGCGGTGGCGCCGATCAGCTTGACGCCTCGCTGAAACGCCTGGTGGTAGGGCTTGGAGCCAACGAACGCTGGGAGAAATGAGTGGTGAATGTTGATGACGTTCTCTGAGCCCAGCGTGGCGATGAACTCGTTCGAGAGCACCTGCATATAGCGTGCCAGGACAACGAGACTGCATTTGTGTTCGCGGACGAGGGCGATCTGTTTTTGTTCCGCTTGTCGCTTGTTCTCTTTCGTGACCGGCACGACGAAGAAGGGGACGCGGTAGAAGTCGGCGATACGCTGGTTGTCGGGATGGTTGGAAATGATCAGCGGGACCTCGCAGTGGAGTTCGCCGCTCTGGTGGCGATAGAGGAGATCCTGCAGGCAATGGTCATACTTCGAAACGAAGATGGCTACGCGTGGGCGGCCGCTGGAGTGGGCGAGCCGCCAGTCCATCTGGAAGTCGCGGGCAACGGGAGCGAAGCGCTCGGAAAACTCGGCCAGGTCAAAATCAAAGTCCGCCGGGTCAAACTCGACTCGGGTCAGAAAAAGATTGGATTCCTCGTCTCCGTGCTCATCGGCGAACAGGATGTTGCCGTTGTGGCGAAAGATAAAATCGGCAATCGAGGCGACGACTCCTTTGCGGTCGGGGCAGGAGACGAGAAGGATGGCGGAGTTGGGCATAAATAAGTGTAGCGCCGGCGTCCTCGCCGGCCGCTCCGGCCGCCGGGACAGCAGCGCTACTTTTTCAGCGCCTTCGCAATCTCGCGCGCGGCGTTGGCACCGGAGCCGCCCGTGAGCCCTGTTCCAGGATGCGTTCCACTGCCGCACAGATACAGGTGTTCAATCGGCGTACGATAACGAGCCCAGTCAAGCAGCGGACGCATGGTGAAGAACTGATCGAGCGCAAGCTCACCGTGGAAAATGTGGCCTCCGGTGAGGCCGTACGTTTCTTCGAGATCCTTGGGCGTGATGATCTGGTGGCGCAGGATGACCTGCGGCAGATTCGGTGCGTACTGCGCAATCGTCTTCACCACGGTCTCGCCGAGTGCGATGCGCTGGTTTTCCCAGTCACCATTTTTCAACTTGTACGGAGCGTACTGCATGTAGATGGACATCACGTGCTGGCCAGCCGGGGCGAGCGACGGATCCGAAAGGGACGGAAACGTAATTTCGATATACGGGTGACGCGAGAAGTTACCGTACTTCGATTCGTCGAAGGCCCGCTCAAGGTAATCGATCTCGGGACTGATTTGAATGCGACTCCGTAGCCAGTTGCCGTTACCCGTCGACCGTGAACCAGCCTTAAGCGCGGTGAATTCCGGGAGCGCGGAGAGTGCGAGATTGATTTTTGCGACCGTCCCCATGGAGCGGTAGTTCTTGATTTTCTGAACGAAGTCTGGGCTGAGGTGCGCGGGATCGACCAGGCGCATGAGAGTACGCTTGGGGTCGGCGTTCGACACCACGGCTCGCGCGGAAATCTCTTCGCCCGAGGCGAGGGCGACGCCAGTCGCGATACCGTCTTTGACGCGAATCTCTACGATGTCGGCGCCGGTGCGAATTTCCGCGCCCGCTTGCTTCGCCGCTGCAGCCATGGCCAGAGTGATGGCGCCGGCGCCACCGGTAGCGAACTGAACGCTTCCGGCAGGACTGGGATCGGCTGCGGCGCGCAACATCAACACGAGTGCGCTGCCCGCCGACCACGGGCCCAGAAATGTTCCGAAGATGCCGCGGGCCGCGATGGTGGCGCGCAGCGGTTCGGTGTCGAAAAACTCAGCGACCAGATCGGCCACGGCCATCGGGCCCCAGCGCAGCACGCGATACAAATCTTTCTTGCCAAGATTTCGTATCGACCGGCCTGTCTTCAACATCCCCCAGAGATCGCCGCTGTTGGGGTTGTCAATATTCGGCGGCGTGAGCAAGAGCGCTTCGCCGATGACCTTGCCGATCTTTCCCAGGGCCGCGCCGAAGTCCAGGTAGGAGGCGGCGTCTTTCTGCGACCACTCTGCAATTTCCTGCGCCGCTTTTTTTGCGTCCGCATACAGGACGAGCGCACGCCCGTCACGAAGCAGCGAGACTGTGCTCACATCGGGAGTGGTCAGCTCGAGGCCGTGCTTCTCCAGTTGCATGTCGCGCACGATGTCGGCACGGAGCGGGCCGGTGTTGTGGGCCAGCGTGGAGCAACGGAAGCCGGGATGAAATTCTTCGGTGATGGCTGCGCCGCCCACCTGGGTGCGGCGTTCGAGCAGCAGCGGTTTGAATCCGGCTTTGGCGAGATAGAAGGCAGTGACCAGACCGTTGTGTCCGCCACCGACGATGACGACATCGCGAGTTTCGGCCACGGGTTATGCCCCCCCGTCCTTCAGAATTTCGAGCGCCGCCAGACGTCCGGGCGCGCCCATGATGCCGCCGCCGGGATGCGTGGCCGATCCGCACATATATAGATTCTTGATCGGCGAGCGGAATTGTGCCCATCCCGCAACCGGACGCAAGAAAAATAATTGTTCGAGCGAGAGTTCGCCCTGGAAGATGTTGCCTTCGGTCAATCCCCACTCTCGTTCAAGGTCGAGCGGCGTGACGACCTGCCGGTGCAGAATGATGTTTTTGATGTTCGGCGCGTATTCGGCGATGGTGTTGACCACGTTGTCACCGAATTTTTCTTTTTCCGTATCCCAGTCGAGGCCGGGCGCCAACTTGTAGGGCGCATATTGCACGAAGCAAGAGAGGATGTGCTTGCCCGGCGGCGCGAGCGACGTATCGGTGAGCGTCGGAATCACCATGTCGATGTACGGGTGCGATGACCAGTGCCCGTATTTCGCTTCGTCGTAGGCTTTCTCCATGTACTCGACGCTGGGCGAGATCGACATAGCGCCGCGCAAATGCGCGCCCACTCCCGGCATGCACTTGAAATCCGGCAAGCCGTCGAGCGCCATGTTCACTTTGCCGGAAGACCCGCGGAACTTGTAGCGATTCACGCCTTCCATGAAATCATCGGGCAGATTGCCGGGCTCGATCATCTTGGTAAACGTAAGTCGTGGATCGACGCTGGAGGAAATTACTTCGGCGTAAATCTCGTCGCCGTTGCCGAGCACAACGCCGGTGGCGCGTCCGTTATGGACCATGATCTTCGCAATCGGAGCCTCGGTGCGGATTTCGACTCCAGCCTCGCGGGCCGCGTCGGCGATCGCATTCGAGATGGCGCCGGTGCCGCCGCGCGCGAATCCCCAGGCGCGGAACGCGCCGTCAATCTCGCCCATGTAGTGATGCAGTAAAACATAAGCGGTGCCGGGCGAGCGCACGCCGAGAAAAGTTCCGATAATGCCCGACGCGGACATCGTCGCCTTGAGCACGTCGGTCTCGAACCACTGATCGAGAAAGTCAACGGCGCTCATGGTCATGAGCTGGACTTGGTTGTATTTGTCCTCGCTCGACATACCCTGGAAGCGGCGGCCGATGAAGAGCAGTTTCATCAATTCCTTCGGATTCAGGGTCGCGGGGTCGGGCGGAATCATGCTGAGGATCGGCTTCACGAAGCGGCACATGGCCTGCATCGCTTTGCCAAATTCATCGTAGGCTTCGGCGTCAACGCGCGAGTGGCGGGCAATTTCCCGATGCGTCTTGCCGTGATCGTTCACGCGCCACAGATGATCGCCGTTGGGCATGGGTGTGAAAGTGCCATCCAGCGGGAGGATCTCAAGTCCGTGGCGGGGAAGGTCGAGGTCGCGAATAATCTCGGGCCGCAGCAGCGAGACGACATAAGAGCACACGGAAAACTTGAAGCCGGGAAAAACTTCTTCCGTGCAGGCCGCGCCGCCGAGGACGTGGCGGCGCTCGAGCACCAACACTTTCTTTCCCGCTTTCGCCAGATAGGCGGCGTTGGTTAGGCCGTTGTGGCCTCCGCCGACCACGATCACGTCGTACTTCGTACCGCGCGCAACAGAAGGCATAGATTGACCGCTCATGTCCGCATAATGTGACTCGCCATTCTATCGAGAAAGTAGCTGTTTGTCGCTGCTTACACATGATTAATGACTCTGGGTCAGACAATTTGGGCGCTTGCCGAGGAAGCAGGGCGGTGCATATAATCCGGCGTTGGAGTTTCTTCGGAGATTCCCCCGTGTCCGCTGGGGTGAGGATTTTTCTCAACCACAGAGGTCACAGGAGGTTCACCGGGAGAAACACACAGGGGAAACCTCACGAGGTCGACTTTGCCGATTGGAACTGCATTTCACGAGAGAACTTTCGCCCTCTGCCACAGTCTGAATTACCGCGAGTGGTCGGGATACTACACGGTCAGCGTGTATGAAGTGCATCACGAACACGAGTACAACGCGATCCGCAACGCGTGCGCGCTGATTGATATTTCTCCGCTCTACAAGTACCTGGTCACTGGCAAGGATGCAACCAGACTGGTGAACCGCGTGATCACGCGCGACGTCAGCAAGGTCGCCGTGGGACAGGTGATTTATGCCTGCTGGTGCGATGAAGATGGCAAGGTCATCGACGACGGTACGATCACGCGCCTGGAAGAAAACGAATATCGCTGGACGGCCGCCGATCCGAGCTTGCGCTGGTTCCGGCAGAACGGCCTGAACATGGAGGTTCAGATCGAGGATATCTCCGAGCAAACGGCGGCTCTGGCGCTGCAGGGGCCGGCCTCGGCGAAACTTTTGAAGGCGGTCGCCGAAGCTGATATCGCGAATCTGAAATATTTCCGAAAAGCGAGCGGCATGATTGCCGGCGTGCCGGTCGATATCTCGCGCACCGGCTACACGGGCGATCTCGGCTACGAGATCTGGATCCCTTGGGATCAGGCCGTCCAAGTCTGGGACGAGCTGATGGACAAAGGCAAGCAGTTCGATATTCACGCCGCGGGAATGCTGGCGCTCGACGTGGCGCGGGTCGAGGCGGGACTGCTGCTGATCGAGGTCGACTACACGAGTTCGAAGAAGGCGCTGATTCCGTCGCAGAAATTCTCGCCGTATGAGTTGGGTTTCGGGAAGATGGTGCATCTCGATAAAGAGAACTTCATCGGCAAGCGCGCGCTGGCGCGAGATAACAAGCAGAGCGTGGCACGGCAGTTGGTGGGACTCGAAATCGATTGGGTGGAAGTGGAGGAGCAGTTCGACAAGTTCGGACTCTCTCCGGCGGCGCCCAGCCAGGCGTCGCGCGTCGCGGTGCC
>Ga0209274_10001397_pt1 | contig 12466 bp, 13 predicted proteins | sample HubBroMetageREF1_FD_188343 | JGI IMG/M metagenome (GOLD analysis project Ga0209274, IMG submission 188343) | Reference soil microbial communities from the Hubbard Brook experimental Forest, New Hampshire, USA - Hubbard Brook CCASE Soil... | ecosystem: Environmental > Terrestrial > Soil >...
CGGGGGGACCGGAACCTTGATGCGGCCGCGCCCATCGAACCGGCGACACTCACGTCGAAGGTGGAAACCGTGAAGCACCGAAAGCTCGGAAAGAATGGGCCGACCGTCTCGGCGGTCGGTCTCGGCTGCATGGGCATGAGCCAGAGCTATGGCCCCGGGGACGAAACGGAGTCGATCGCGACGCTCCATCGGGCCCTCGACCTCGGCGTCAACTTCCTCGACACCGCGGACGCCTACGGCCCCTATACGAACGAGGAGCTCGTCGGACGGGCGATCCAGGGTCGACGGGACGAGGTCTTCCTGGCTACGAAATTCGGATTGGTCGTCGACCCCGCAACGGGGGTCCGCGGTGTCGACGGAACTCCGCGGCATGCGCGCGAGGCGTGCGAAGCGAGTCTTCGACGACTCGGGGTGAGCTCGATCGACCTGTACTATCTCCACCGGGTCGATCCCAACACTCCGATCGAGGAGACGGTCGCCGCCATGGCGCGCCTCGTGAAGGAGGGGTTGGTCCGTCACATCGGTCTTTCCGAGGTCAGTGCATCCACGCTTCGACGAGCCCACGCCATCCACCCGATCACCGCGGTGCAAAGCGAGTACTCCCTTTGGACGAGAGACCCCGAGGGCGGCATCCTGGATGCGTGTCGAGACCTCGGGGTAGGGTTCGTTCCGTTCAGCCCCTTGGGTCGGGGGTTCCTCTCCGGCAAGATCCGCAGTACCGAACCGTTCGAGACGCAGGACTTTCGACGGGGTCTTCCCCGGTTCCAGGCCGGCAATTTCGAAAAGAATCTGGCCCTCGTGTCGAAAGTCGAGAGCATCGCCCACGAGAAGGGATGCACCGCCGCCCAGCTTGCGCTCGCGTGGGTTCTTGCCCAGGACGAGACCATCGTCCCGATCCCGGGAACCAAGCGACGCGCGAACCTTGAGGAGAACGTACGAGCGACGGAACTTCATCTCACCCCGAACGAACTCCGGGAACTCGATGCGGTATTCCCGCGCGGGGCCGCGGCCGGCGAGCGGTATCCGGAATCCGGGATGGCGAGCGTCAATCGGTGATCCCGTCGCCCGACCCGATCGGGAAGGATTGTTCCCAGAACGGGTTGGGGGGATTCCGGGCGCCGCGGCGGCGAGGACGGCTGGGGCGACCCGATCCCCGCGGGAAAATGGCACCTACGCCGGAGCCGACGTTCTCCGCCGGCTCTCGGGCACGGCCCCGTGCGGGATCAGATTGTGGTGTGCGAGCAACACCGAGTTGGCGAAACGTTCGCCGCAGAGGGAACACGGGTGGCCCTCGGTATGGGCCTCCGGGTTCATCTCTACGTCCAGCGCGGGGTCGTCATTCTTGTGGTCGTGCCGCACATGCACCACCAGGTCCGAGGGGGAGCCGTACGCCGCTCCACAAATTGTGCATTCTTCGCTCATGTTTCTGCTTCCTGCCCTAGGCAAGGTTGCACTCGATTCGCATGGGTCAAGTAGGTTTGTCCAAAATTCCGCCCGAGACCCGGCGATTGCCGGAGGGGAGACCCGTAAAGTTCCCCGATTGTCGAACCACGGTCGCCGACCTCGGGTGAACTCCGGCGTGTGAATCCCCGGCATTCTGCCGGAAGAATGTCCCGTGCGCGCGAGACGCTATCCCTCATCGCTGTGTGGTACTTCGGGGACCTCGCGTGGCGTCGCTATCCATTTGCATCAATACGCAGACGCCGCTGATCCAATTCCTTCAGCCCAAGGAGCCGGCCATGCTCGACGAGGCGAACCGCTCCTCGGACAGCCTCGAGGGGCTCCGCGAGGGGATCGACTACCGATTCTCGCCCGGCGGGGTCACCCGGATGGTCTATCCACTCATCCGCCGGCTCCTCAAGAAGAAGGTCTTGAGCGAGGCCCATTGGGTGGCGCTCAATCCGCACGGACCCCGAACCCTTCGACTCGGCGGGATGACCCTGCACAACGTGTCGATCGATGAGAGCCGGATGGAGGGCTACGGCGCCGTGAAGGAGGCGATCTGGGGACGGATCCACGAGATCGATGCGACCGACACGCATGACGACCTTTTTTGGACCGAAGCGTTCTCCGAATACGCCTACTACAACCGGGTCACGGCCGAGCTGATCCGGAAACTGGACGAGGAGCACGACTTCGACGTATTCTACATCCACGACTTTCAGCAATTACCCATCGGGCACATGGTCGGCGGTCTGAAGCCGAAGGTCTTCCGCTGGCACATCCCGTTCGACGCTTCGGTCATCCCGGAACAGTGGCGGGCCCTGCTGACCACCTACCTGGACAGCTACGACGTGGTGATCGTGAGCACGCGAAAGTACGTAGACTCGTTGACCGCGCTCCAGCCGAAGGGGACGCTCCTCACGCTCTATCCGTACGTCGACCCGGACGATTACTCCCGTCCGGATGCGACCCGAGTGGCCGCACTCTGCAGTCAGTTGGGAATCGCCCCGAAGGACGAGATCGCGCTCATCGTGGGGCGGATGGACCCGATCAAGGGGCAGGATTTCGCGATTGCCGCGCTCGCCCGTCTGGCGAAGAAGTATCCGCGCCTCAAGCTGGTCCTGGTGGGGAACGGAAGCTTCTCGGGATCGGCCGGCGGCCTGGGGATGTCGAAGTCCGGGAAATGGCGGACCCACCTTGAGCTGATGGTGAAAACGGCGAAGCTCGACGGGCGCGTCATCTTCACCGGGCATTTGCTTCAGGACGACCTCGATTGCCTGTACGAACGCTGTCGCTTCGCTCTCGTCCCCTCGGTCAAGGAGGGATTCGGCCTCGTCGCGGTCGAGAGCTGGCTGCACGGCAAGCCGGTGATCGTGACGAAAGCGGCGGGGATCGCCGAGATCATTCGGGACGGTGTGAACGGACTACTGTTCGACCCGGAGGTTCCGGGGGAGCTCGCCCGGAAGATGACGCTTTTATTGAACGACCGCTCCGGCCCCTTGCGTGCTCGGCTGGCCAAGAACGGACGCACCCTCGCGAAGAAGGTCTCGCTCGATGCTGCCGAGAAGGCCGAAGGCGACATGTTGCGCAAGGTCGTGGAATCGTAGATGTCGGCTCTGACCGCAGTCTGGGCTGCATTCGTGCCGTACCTACCCGCCGTCGTCATCGCGCTCCTGACCCTCTTTTTCGCGTGGTTCGTGAGCTTCCTGGTCGGCCGCCTCCCGAAGCGAGGCACGCCGCAGATGTCGCGCGCCGGCCGTACGCTGTCGGTCGTCGTCGTCGGGGTGATCGGCGGCTCCCTCGTCCTTCAGGCGCTCGGCGTGAGCCCCGACATCCTGTTCCTGATCGTGGCGCTCCTCGGTGCGACGACCCTGGTGGCCCTCCGGGAGCCGCTCAGCAATTTCGGGTCGAAGTACTTCTCCGACATCTACATGCCGTTCAAAGTCGGCGACACCATCCAGGTACAGGCGTTCTCGGGGAAGGTCATCGAGATCAACGCGATGACCACGATCCTGCTCTCGGAGAACGAACAGTTGGTCTCCGTCCCCAACGTCTGGATGATCCGGGACGTGGTGATCAACACGTCCCCCCAGGCCTGGAAGGAGCTCTCGATTCCCGTGTCGATCAGCGGCAACATCGACCTCCCGGCGTTCGAGAGTGACCTCCTGAAGACGCTCTCGAAACTCCGTACCCGTCTCGACCCGAGGTTCCCTCCGGTGCTCACCACCAAGGCCCGTTCGCCCCAATCCACGGACCTCACGCTGACGCTGATGATCCGCCGACCCGAGGACCGCGACTCGATCACCGTCGAGGTGAACAAGCGGCTTACGGAGGTTCTCGAACGGGTGCGAGGCGTCCGACGTTGACCGCCGCCCCCCCGGGCTCCGCCGTCATCCGCCGCTGTACCGGGCCCCGAACGAACTCCATCACCCCGAGCTCGTAGCGCGCGCGACAGACGTAATCCACGGCCGACCGGATGTTCGGCACGGCATTGGCGACCGCGCCGGAGAGCGCCGCCCCCCGGAGCATCTCGAGGTCGTTCTCGGCGTCCCCGATCGCGGCGTACGGAGCGTCCGGAACGCCCAGTTGGCGCAGGGCCGCCCGAATCCCGGAGTGCTTCGTCACGCCCCGCGGAAGGACCGTCACCCGGTCGACGTTCGCCACCAATTGGATGGGAATACCCGCCAATGCCTCGAGGAGTCGGCGCCGGTCTCGCCGAAGGAAGGAGACGACGACGTCCCCCAGCTCGCCCACCAGGTCGGGCCGGCTCTCCAGACGCCGGCGCACCTTCTCCGCTACGTGGCGACCCACGACCGTCGGCTCGCTCCCGACCGGGGCCTCCACGATGGCACCGCTCTCGGAGACGATCCCGTCCAGGTCGCCCAGCTCTCGGGCGAATCCCCGAAGTTGGGCGTACGTCCTTCCCGAAACCAGGAGCACACGCAGCCCCATCGCGCGCGCTTCCCGCAGGGCGGTCCGCGCGGTGGGGGTGGGCCGGTCCCCGACCTTCACGAGGGTTCGGTCGAGGTCGGTCGCGAACCCGACGAGGTCCCCTCTCACGGGGCGGGGGGCTGCGGTGGTCGCGCCTCCTGGGCTCGGTCCGGATCGCTCCGGGCTCCCCGTGCGGCGAACCGAAGGGGACGCCGGGGCGCCCCCGGACCCTCGAGGAGGGCGGCGTTCCGTGGCACGGAAACGGCTATCCCGCGCCCGAGCGTATTCTGGAGTGGGTTGAGGCGGGGTCATTGATTCTGCTTCGAGGCGCTCATGGCTAGTTACGGGTTGCTCCACGCGCCGCACCCGTCGGAACTGCTCGTTCCCGGTCCCGGCCCCCTCTGCCCCGAGGCGCCTGCTCGAACCGACCACGTGGGGGAGTGACGACGGGCGGAGCTACTCCCCCCGGGAGCCCGGGTCGAAATGTGGAGCCGCCCGGAGGGGTGGCCCCGCTTCCGCCCGCGGACACCGGGGAAACGTGGCTATCGCTCCACGACTACGGGCTCATCGGGAACGAGAAGACCGGCGCGTTGATCTCCCGTCGCGGCGGGGTCGACTGGGCCTGCATGCCCCGGTTCGATAGTCCGAGCGTGTTCGCCCGGCTCCTCGACCGCCGTAGCGGGGGACACCATCAGCTCGCTCCGATCGAACGGTACGTCTCGCACCAGCAGTACGTGACCGGGACGAACCTGCTCACGACGTTCTTCGAGATCCGACGCGGCGTCTCGCTCCTCGTCACGGACTTCATGCCGATGGGACCCGCGATCACCGCCATCGGTCACGACCCACGCATCGTCCGTCGCATGGTCGCGCGCGGCGCCCCGATCGAGGTAGCGATCGCGGCGGACCCTCGACTCGATTACGGACGCGTCGTTCCGCACTGGAAGCTCGATGGGGATTGCGCCGTGGCGGAGGGCGGTGCCGACCGGATCTCGTTCAGCTCTCCGTGGTCTTGGCGACCCGAGGGGTCGGCGGCCCTCTCGACGGGAACGGTGGCGCCGGGGACTCCGCTCTACGCGCAGGTCCGATGGGGGGACCCTCCGACGGCCGACCCGACCCCCGCGACGCTGCTGTCGGTGACGGACGCGTACTGGAGGGGATGGGTATCGCCGCCGGATGCGCCCCTCCGCCGGGTCGCGGCGCGCTGGCACCCGTGGGTGGAGCGTTCGGAGCTCGTCCTCAAACTCCTTTCGTATGCTGATTCGGGCGTCTTCGTTGCGGCCCCAACCACGTCGCTCGGCGAATGGCCGGGGGGACCTCGAAACTGGGACTATCGGTACGTGTGGATCCGGGACGCCGCGTTCACCGCGCAGGTATTCCTTCTCTTGGGACACCTCGCGGAGGCCCGCGCCTACGTGGGATGGGCCTTCGACCGGGCCTCCGAACTGCGGGAGGGAGAGGAGCTGCGAACGATCTACACGGTCGACGGAGGCACGCCCCCTGGCGAGATAGAGCTCCCCCACCTCGAGGGGTACCGGGGCTCTCGGCCGGTCCGGGTGGGGAACGCGGCCGCTGACCAGCGACAGTTGGACATCTACGGGGAGATCCTGGATTCGGCGCTCCTGCTCGAACGGCTCGACCCGGCGTTCGTGAGGGACCGCTGGTCCACGATCGAGCGGCTCGCGCAACGGGTCGTCGCGCTCTGGGCCTTGCCGGACAGCGGGATGTGGGAGGTCCGTTCGGCGCCCGAGCACCACGTCCATTCCAAACTGATGAGCTGGGTTGCGCTCGACCGCGCGATCCAACTGGCCCAGGATTTCGGAAAGACCGAGTCGATCGACCGCTGGACTCGGGTCGCCGACGAGATCCGGGCGGCGATCCTTTCCCGGGGCTACGACGACAAGCTGGGGTCGTTCGTCCGGGCGTTCGGCCGGCCGCTGATCGATGCGAGCGCCCTGCGGATCGCGCTGGACGGGCTCCTTCCGCCGAACGACCCGCGGGTCCTCGGAACGATCGCCGCGGTCGAGCAAAAGCTCGCGCGGGGAGCGTTCGTTCGGCGCTACGAGGGCGACGACGGAGTGCCCGGCCCGGAGGGAGCGTTCCTCCTGTGCTCGTTCTGGCTCGTGGAGTCGCTCGCCAAGAGCGGTCAGATGGACCGCGCGCTGGAGAACTGGCGGGCGCTGCTCGAGGTTGCCGGCCCGCTCCTCTTGTTCTCCGAGGAGTTCGACCCGGCGTCGAACCAACCGCTGGGAAATTATCCCCAGGCGTTCACGCATATCGGCGTGCTCCGTGCGGCCTTCGCGCTCGGGCTTCTGTCGCCCGAGGGCTGAGTTCCGGCCGATCTCTTCCGCCAAGGGATAACTAGGGGTCGCACGCCTCGGCCGTGCGAGCACCCATGACGAAGGCCGACGTCGAGACGATGGTGGCCCAGCTCGATACCGAGTACCAGTCGGCCGTAGAGCGGAACGACGCCGCCACGATGGACCGCATCCTGGCGGACGACTTCGTGTTGGTGGTCGGGTCGGGGAAGGTCTTCTCGAAGGAGGACCTCCTCGAGGAGGCTCGAAGCGGGCGTATCGTGTACGAACGTCAGGACGACGCCCAGCGCACGGTGCGGGTCTGGGAGGACACGGCCGTCGTCACCGCGCTCCTCACCGCGCGGGGGACGGAGGCCGGGAAACCGTTGGGCTATCGGGTCTGGTTCAGCGACACGTACGTACGCCTCCCCGGAGGCTGGCGGTACGTCTTCGGTCAGTCGGGGGTTCGCCTGCCGTTGGAGCCGTAGCGGGCCCTCCGCGGTCCGTCATCCTGAGTTCGGTGCTCAAACGACCGCCCGGAGCGAACTCCTCCGACGGTCCGGGGAGATCTGTTCGGGATTTGGCGTTCGAAAGTTCTTCAGAATGGGTTGGGGCGGTGGATCGGACCGATCCACCCGCCGGGTCTTCGGGGGGAGAAGGGTTCACTCCGGGCGATAGTCGAGCAGGACCTCGTTGCGGGGCACATCGGACCCCACGACGTCGATCCCGTGAATGTCCTTCAACCGTTGGAAGAACCACATGTTGAACGGGTCCTTCATGCCGGCCAGAGACTCCCACGCCTTCTGGGCGTTCTCGGCCTCTTGAACGACGACGACCATCTCACCCTTGGGGGTGGTCTGCAGGAAGATCGTCTCGCGGTGGAATCCCGCGTTCTCCCTCGCCGTCTCGTAATCCTTCTTCTTGGAGCCGCCGAGGTCGGCGACGAACTGGCGGAACTCTTCGGTCTTCCCAGGCTGAATCGGCGCAGTGAACGCATAGAGCGACATCTTCTATCCTCGTCCGGACCTTCCTGCTCTGAGGGGATAAGCCTCTCCTCAATCGAAATCGAGGAGGCCCCGACCCGAACTCCCTCCACCGGGCGAATACATGATGCCGTCATGCAACTCCCGGAGCGTACCCCGAGGTAGGGAACGGCATGGAGCATCCGTCGATCGCGATCGGGACGCCGAGGGAGTATGCCTACTGGGTGGCTCGCTTGCGTACGTTCCTGACGGGGTTCGGCGCGTCGGAGGACGCGCTGGAACAGGTCGACGCTCGCTACAACTACAAGGGGAATCGGATCACCCTGTACCGGCTCCCCGATCCCGCGGACGAGCGTACGGTCTCCGACACACTCTCCCACGAGTTCCTCCACGCGATGCTCCACCAGATGGGCGAACCGTATGCCGCCCGAGCGATCGACCTGGTCGGCAAGCCGGTCGGGAACCCCGCGCGAGTCGGGGGCATCTGAGGGAGCGACCGGGTGCGGACCCCGGTGAGTCGAGTCGAGATGGGCCGGAGGGCCACCGAGGACCGCCGTTCCGCTCCCGGGCGGCGGGTGACCGTTCCGTGCGAAGTACCCGGCTCAGGAAGTTGCGGCGTTCGGGGTCGGGGACGTACGCCGCCCGACCGCGAGAGCTCCCGCCACGGCGGTCAGCACGTACGTCACGAGCAGCGCATCGTAGAGCCCGGGGATGTAGGAGAGGGCGTCCGGGTAGGGCGTGACGCCGAACAGATACTGCGCGAACTGGCTCATGCTGCCGAACCCGACCTGCTGGTAGGCGGAAACGATCCCCACCGAAGCAAGGATGGCGAGGACCGTCCATAGGAGTGCGGCCATCGCCCCGCGGCGGCGTACCGTGGGGGACATCCTGCGTTGTACCGAAGGGAAGGCGGCGGCGAGAATGACCCCACCGACGACCAGGTCGATCACCGCCATCGCGAGAACACCATACCAATGGAGGTAGTAGGGGGACTGAGCTCCAAAGTTGGTCTGCAGATTCTTGTCCGTCACCAACATGACGGTCGCGAGGACCATGTCCACGAGCAGCAACAGACCGAACGCGGCGAAGCGTCGGTCGCTCATTGCCCGTACTCCTGCGCAGGCCTTCCCGTTGAAGCACGCCGTCGATCGAATCGGTTCAGCGCTTGGTTCCTGTCGGTCATGTGATTCCCGGTCAGAGTTCCTACGTCGACCCGGAACCCTAGCGACGATCGGGGTCTGTGCCGATTTAAGGCATGGCTCGTTTCTCACCGACGGTTTCGCTTCGGATCGCCGTAGACGCCACCGCAGGGCTCGTTTCCACGGCATGACCATCTTGAAGCGCTACGATCCGATTCCCTGACCCGCCGCCATGTACGGGAAATGGGACCACGGAACGTTTTCGATCGTAGCGTGCGACGCCGACCGGAGATTCTGGGGCGTCGCCGTGACGACGAAGCCGGCGAGCGTCGGGGCCGTCGTACCCTGGGGCGAGTGGCGTGCCGGAGTCGTCGCGACCCAGGCGATGGCGAACTTCCGGTACGGCCCCCTCGGGCTCGACCTGCTTCGGAAAGGACGGACCTCGGAGGAAGTCGTCCGCCGTCTCACCCGGGCCGACCCCCAGCGAGAGCACCGTCAACTCGCGGTCGTCGACCGCCGAGGCCAGGCCACGGCCTGGACCGGCTCGAAGTGCATTGAACATGCACTTCACCAGACCGGGGAGGGGTACTCCTGTCAGGGCAACATGCTCGCGTCGGCGTCCGTCGTTCCCGCGATGGCGAAGGCGTTCGAGTCCGCACGCGGCACCTTGGGAACGCGAATGCTCCGAGCGCTCCGGGCGGGGGCCGGAGAGGGAGGGGACAAGAGAGGCATGGAGTCCGCCGCGATGATCGTGGTGCATCGCGAACCGTGGTTCGAGAGAACATGGTCCGACTACTGGGTGAACCTGCGAGTGGACCGCCACCGACGGCCGGTCGAGGAGCTGGGACGGCTCCTGCGAGCGGACGAAAGCGACACTCGACGCTTCCTCGCTCAACGCGCAGCGGCCGTTCGTAAACGCAAGAAGACCGGTGCCTAGGAGTCACCGCGTCACCGACGATCGAGACCCGCTCCGGAAGCCGCCCGGGTTCTCGGTTCGCTTCGAAGAAGTTCCCCACCTTCCCCGGTTCGCCGCCGGGGGAGCGGAGACTCGAACGATCGCTTGACGAGGTGCTGGGGGTTACGTGAGCACGAAGGTCAGGACGCCCGTATACGGCGACCCCGGCGTGTTCAACTGGAACGAGAGGGTCGGAGAACTGTTGGCCGGGATCTGAAGTGGCACGTTCGCCCCGGTAACGCTGAAACCGGGAGTCGTGGTGTTGATGCTGTTGATCGCGCACGCGGCGGTTCCCCCCGACGTGGTGTTGTTGCCGGAGATCGCGTAGCTGAACTCGATGGCTTGGCTGGTCGACGCATTGAAACCGTAGTCGGTGGCCCCGTCCAAACCGCACGCGTTGTCCGGCGAGTCGAAGTTGATCCCGGTGACCTGGATGCCGGAATTCCCCGGAGCGAAAGTGAGCGAGACGACGGCCAGCACCAGGATGATGACCAGGATCACGACGAAGACCACCACGATGGGTCGAGCGCGGCGCTGAGGTCCCGGTGGCGGGGAGTAGGAGCCACCGGCCGGCGGTCCGGCCCAGCCTCCCGCGGCCATCGGCGGGGGCGTACTCTGAGGGAGCGGGGCGGAGGTGGACCCGACCATCGCACTCCCGCAGAACTCGCAGAAGGCCGCGCCGGGAGGATTCGCTCCACCGCAATGCGTGCAGAAGGTCGAGGCCATGTCGGGGTCGCAGTAGGTCGGCCCTACTTAGGCCCGTCGGAGCCGTGTCACGTCCCCACAGTCGGAACGTCGCCCGGTGCCGTGCGCGCCGAGAGGCCGGTCATTCCGGAGCTTCGGACGCACCCGGCCGATCCGGTCGGAGCCTCCCCAGGACCGGCCTCGGGGGAGCGGCGAGGTCAAGAGGAGAGGTCAGCTCGGCATCTCGCGATTCCCGCCGGTACCGTAGATGACACCGAACAACTCGAGGACACTCGGCCGCGAAATGGATCAATGAAGAACCAGCCGGTATTCGGCCCCGTTCTGCCCGGCACGATGAAGGCATGGGTCCTCGCTCGGTACGGTTCGCCGGACGACCTCGAGCTGCGGGATGTCCCGTTTCCCCCCTTCCGAGACGACCATGAGGTACTGGTCCGAGTCTCCGCCGCGTCGGTGAACCCTACCGACCGATTCCTCCTGAAGCCGCCCATCATCTTGCGGAGAGGGCGGGGACTCGTCCGGCCGAAGTCGGGACGAATGGGAAGCGACCTCGCCGGTAGGATCGAAGTGGTTGGCAGGGACGTCAAGGACCTTCACGTAGGGGACGAGGTGTTCGGCATTGGCCGCGGCTCCTTCGGTCAGTATGCGATCGCGGACGAGACTCAGGTCGTGCGCCGACCCTCCCGGCTGACGATCGAGCAGGCCGCGGCCGCACCCATCGCGGGCGTCACGGCATTCCAGGGTCTTTGCGATAAGGCAGAGCTCCGGGCGGGTCAACGGGTGTTGATCAACAGTGCTTCCGGTGGGGTGGGCACCTTTGCCGTACAGATCGCCCAGGCGCTCGGGGCGGAGGTCACCGCCGTCTGCAGCCCCCCGAACATGGAGATGGTCCGCTCCCTCGGAATCGCCCGCGTCGTGGATTACACGAGAGAGGACTTCACTCAGAGTGGGGAGTGTTACGACGTCATTTTCGATACCCAGCTCAACCACTCCCTGAGGGCCTATCGGCGGGTACTCAGTCCGAAAGGGGGATTGGTGGTGATCGGCGCCGGATCCGGCAACTTCCTTGGGATCATCGGCCGGCTGATCAAGGTCACGCTGGGGACGCGTATCATGGGCCCCCGCTCGAAGTTTTTCATCGCGTCGGTGAAGACGGGAAGCCTGACCGCTCTCGGACGGTTCCTCGAGGCCGGAACGGTAACACCCGTGATCGACCGGCGCTACCCCTTCGCGCAGGTCCCGGATGCGGTCAAGTATCTCCTCGAGGGACACGCTCGTGGGAAGATCGTCGTCACGATGTAGCGCGGTGCCGCCAGCGAGTCCCGATTCCCTATCGCTGGGTCTCGACCGGGGTCGAGGAAGGCGAGTATTTTTGAGTCCACGCCGCGGACAGCTCGTCCCGACGCGGCCGGTACACGGTGTCGAAGAAGCCCCGACGCGATTCCAGGGTCGCCCGGTCGTAGCTCTCCATGACCTTCATCGCCTCGCCCCAGGCCAACAGAAAGTTCTCCCGGGTTCCGAATCGTGCGACCACCTGCCGTTCGAACTCGGCCGCGGTCTGGGTCGTGTCGCCGATCGTAAACAGGAGCTCCTCGGCCGAAGTGTCCCGGTACGCCTCTTCATCTCCGAGACGGTACGGCTCGCGCGGACCCGGTTCGGCGGATGCGCCGGGTTCGGCAGCGGCAACGCTCGGCTTCGAACCGGGCGACGAGGATGCCCCGCGAAATCCCTGCTTTGCGGCCGCGTAGAAGATGGCGCGATTGAGCCCCCAGGAGTAGGCAGACTCCGGAGGCATTCCGAGAGCCCGTGCTCGCGCCGCCTGAAGGACCGCCATCACGGTAAACCGTGTGACCGATCCTCGCTTCGGCGCCGGTTTGGCTGACTTCATCGGACGCATAGCGAAAGGCGAGAGGACCTTATCTGGGATATTGCTAACCGACCGGATAGCGGGGAGCAGTCGCCTTCATGCCCCGCTTGACCGATTCTCTGTCATGAACCGGTGGCCCTCCGTTCCGG
>Ga0209274_10001399_pt1 | contig 12438 bp, 10 predicted proteins | sample HubBroMetageREF1_FD_188343 | JGI IMG/M metagenome (GOLD analysis project Ga0209274, IMG submission 188343) | Reference soil microbial communities from the Hubbard Brook experimental Forest, New Hampshire, USA - Hubbard Brook CCASE Soil... | ecosystem: Environmental > Terrestrial > Soil >...
GACGTCCACGAGCTCGAGGGAGCTACCACAGCGCAGATTGACCAAGCGCACGCGGCCGACCTCAAGGAGCAGGGGAAGTACGGCGTCAAATATATCAAGTACTGGTTCAATGAGAGCCACGGTAAGGCTTTCTGCCTGGTCGATGCGCCGAGTCCGGAGGCGGCGCAGTTAGTGCACCGTGAAGCACACGGGCAAACCGCACAAAGAATTCTCGAGGTCCAGCCCGAGCTTGCAGAGGCATTTCTCGGTGGAGGTGAAACCGATCCGTCAGGAGCGGTCCTCGTCCCTGGTGACGCCGGCAACGAGCGAGACTCCGCAATCCGGACCATTCTCTTCACGGATATCGTCGGCTCGACGAATGAAGCCTTGGGGGACGATGCGGGCATGGCTCTGCTAGGCGTCCACAACACAATCGTCCGTGACGCTCTGGCCGCCGAGGACGGCCGTGAGGTCAAGCATACCGGAGACGGCATCATGGCGTCCTTCGTGTCGGCAGTGGCCGCGGTTCGCTGCGCAACCCGGGTTCAGCGCGCCTTGGCCAAGCATCGGGAGGAGCACACAGAGCATCCGCTCAAGGTTCGGATCGGCGCCACGGCAGGAGAGCCCATCGAGCGTGAGCACGATCTCTTCGGCGCGACGGTGCAACTGGCCGCGCGGCTCTGTTCCCACGCGCAGCCCGATCAAATTCTGGTATCGAACGTGGTCGCCGAGTTGTGCCTCGGAAAGGCCTTGCTCTTCAGAGACCTGGGAGATGTTTTCCTAAAAGGCTTCAATCGCCCAATCCGAGTCCACGCTGTCGAATGGTCCGCTGTGACGTAACGCCGCCCGTAGGATGAGGGCTCCTTCCTTTGCGATGACGCCAAAGACGCCGACGAGCAAAGGTTGTCCGAAGCCATATAGAAGCCCAAACCAAGTGCGCGAAGAGCGGCGATGTTCACATGGCTTTACCGCGTTTTCGGTGACGGCCCGCGCGACATCGTGTCGATTCCGGGAACGCTTTCGGTGAATGCTTTCCTGAGCGCCTCGGCGGACTCGTCGAGTGCGAGCTTGCCCTTGTCAAGCACTTCGTACATCGAAAAGAATCCGTGGATCATTCCCTCGTAGCGCGTGACGGTCACAGGCACGCCGGCGGCGCGCAGCTTTTCGCCGTAGGCTTCGCCCTCGTCGCGCAGGGGATCGAATTCCGCCGTGATGATCAGCGCGGGCGGCAGTCCCTTGAAGCTCTTCGCCAGCGCCGGCGCGATGCGCGGATCTTTGCGGTCCGCCGCGCTGCGCAGGTAATGGCTCCAGAAATAAATTATATCGTCCTTGGTCAGAAAGTAGTCGGTGAAGGTTTTGTGCGAGTAAGTGTCGAGCTCGGCCTCGGTCGCGGGATAGATGAGCAGCTGGAACGCGATCTTCGGGCCGCCCGCGTCGCGCGCGAGTTGCGAGATCACGGCCGACAGGTTTCCACCCGCGCTGTCGCCGCCGACCGCGAGCCGGTTGGCGTCGGCGTTCAGTTCTTTCGCATGGGCGGCGACCCACTTGGTCGCGGCAAAACAATCTTCGACGCCGGCTGGAAATTTATTCTCGGGCGCGAGCCGGTAATCGACCGACACCGTAACGCATCCGGCTTTGTTGGTGAGCGCGCGGCACGGACCGTCATGAGAATCGAGGTCCATGATCACCCATCCGCCGCCGTGAAAAAATACCAGCATCGGAAATGGGCCGGTGCCCTCGGGCGTATAAATTCGAATCGGAATCTCGCCGGCGGGGCCGGGGATCTTGCAATCCTCAACCTTGGCGACTTTCTCAGCGCGCTCCGGCGGCACTCTGAACATGCTCGCGGTCACGCGACGCGCTTCGGCCGGCGTGAGCGTATGCAGCTTGGGACCGGGCGCGGCTGCGAGTTGTTCCATCAGGACTTTCACTTGCGGGTCGAGCGGCATGATTTTTCCTCCGAACGATGAAAATCTTCGCGAGTATTTGCGGACGCTGTCCGACTCTTAGACCGAAACGGCCGCAGCCGACAAGCGCCGCAAGCTAGGGCGCGAACGTGGCAAGGAGACTGATCGCGCCGGGATGCCCGTCGATTCTCACGCCGCGCGCAATCAAACCTTCGCGCTCGAGGCGACGCGCCGCCCTGTCGACCAGCGCTGGATCGATTCCAAGCAGCCGCGCGATTGTGCGTTCACTGCCGAACGCTGCGGTCTCGAAGTATTTGCCGACAATCACGTATGCAGCCTGGTTGCGCGTGAGGCGGCGCGCCTGCGCAATCGCGTCGGGCCATCTATGCGCCATCGTGTCCCATACATAGCTGAAGGGGTCGGCGCGCTCGTCCACTTTGAGCGCGAGAAATTTTTCCTGCAGCTCCGCCATCGCGCGATCGAACGCCGCACGCCGCGACGGGAGCGCGTAGCCGCTCGACAGCTTCAACACCCGGGTCTCGGCCGCGCCGCGCTTGGACAGCGCGTCCATCACCAATTTGCCGCAATGCGACAATCCGCCGCGGAGGTAAAGCTTGCGATAGCCACCCGGCTCGATGCGCAGCCTCAGAAACGCCCCCAACATCTCGCGCGCGATGAAACTCGGGCGTCGCGCGATCACTTTGCCGTAGTAAACCGCGCGGCGCTGTGGCAGCGAGTCTTTGATTCGCCACGTCATCCCGATCGCGTAGTCGTGCTGGATGTGCTCGGGCATCGAGGGTTCGCGCGTTCCCGCGATCGCCTCGCGCAGGCACGGCACGCCCATTCCGGCGGTGAAGCCGGTGCAGAATCCGACCTCGTCGATAAATTTGAGCGCACTTTTCTCGCCGGTCACGCGCCGCGTGGCGACGCGCCTGAAGTGATGGTCGCGATGACGCTCGAGCGCGTCGAGAATATCGGTCATGCGGGGATTCGATCGACGCAATCGGCGAAGATTCGGCGGTAGTTGGTCTTTACCGCCAGGCCGCGCGTGATTCCCTCGAGTCCGACCAGTGCGCGAATCAGAAACACGCTGTGCGCGGGAGATTTGTATAGCTGGTTCTGAAGCGCGATCTCGCCGACCTTTGCCGCCTTGCCGACGGTGTCGTAGTCGAGCGGATCGACGGCGCGATCCACTCTCATGGGCTCGAACAGGATGTGAATTATTTTGACCATCGGCGCCGCATCCTGTGTGCGATCGAGATAGCCCAGCTTGACCATCGCGGCCGCCAGCGATTTGTCGTCGCCGCTCAGAATCGCGCGCGCGACTTGCAGGTTCGCCTTGCGCACCGGCTCGGGGAAGCGCCGAATCGAGCCGAAATCGAGCACGCCCAGGCGCGGATGGTGGCTGACGATATAGTTGCCGGGGTGAAAATCGGTATGCAGCATTCCGAATTCCAGGATCTGCCGCCACGCGAACTCGTGAATCTTGGCCGCGACCCATTCGCGCAAGTCGGCATCGACCTCCGGGCCCATCACGTCCGCCAGCGGGTAGCCATCGACGTACGTCATCGTCAGCACACGGCGCGAACTCAGCTCCTTGAGGTAGCGCGGGATCATGATCTCGCCGTCCGCGCCGAGACGCCGGCCGAACTCGCCGATATTGCGCGCTTCGTTCACGTAGTCGAGCTCTTCGCGCAGGCGCTGTTCGAGTTCCCTGTACACGGCGCCGGTATCGATCTGCTGGCGCATCACGTCATGACCAAGCGCCTGCAACGTCCGCAGCAGCAGCTTGAGATTCTGCAAGTCCTGCTCGACGGTATCCTCGACGCCCGGATACTGAATCTTCACCGCGACGTCGATACCGTCGCGCGTGACCGCACGATGCACCTGGCCGAGCGACGCGGCGGCAAACGCGGTCTGATCGAAGCTTCGGAAGACGACTTCGGGCCGCTTGCCTATCTCCTTGCGAATCTGTTCCGAAATAGTCGCGTAGCTCATCGGCGGCACGCTCGACTGGGTCGCGCGCAACACGTCGAGCGCCTCGCCCGGCAGCAAATCCTTGCGAATCGAAAGCATCTGGATGAGCTTCATGAACGCGCCGCGAAGCTGCTTTGAGCTCTCGACAATTCGCTGCGCGTTGCGGATGTGAGTCTCGAGCAGGTCGCGCTCGCGCTCGGGCGCGCTCTGAAACGGCCGCCGCAATTGATTCCACAGGTAACTGGAGCCGACCTGCGACGCGAGCTCGCCCATCTTGATCGCGCGGCGCGCGCGCCCGCTGGTGATTGAGGTGCGCTTCGCCATCAGCGGCCGTCGCGGTCGATTCCCACGCGGTTGATCAGCGTCGCCGCGAGCGCCGCACCAAAACCATTGTCGATATTGACGACGGTCACGCCGCTCGCGCACGAATTCAGCATCCCCAGCAAAGCGGCCAGCCCGCCCATCGAAGCGCCGTAGCCTACACTGGTCGGCACTGCGATCACCGGCTTGTCGACCAGGCCCGCGACGACCGAAGGCAGCGCGCCTTCCATCCCGGCGACGACGATCAGCACGCTCGCCTCGCGAATCACTTCGAGGTGGGCCGTCAGGCGATGAATCCCCGCCACGCCGACGTCGTAAACCCGCGCGATACGATTCCCGAACAGCTCGGCGCACAGCGCAGCTTCCTCAGCGACCGGAATGTCGGAAGTGCCCGCGCTCAGCACCATCACGACGCCGTGTCCCGACGGCTTCACGCGTTCCTTGACGACAACTCCGATGCTCGCGTCCTGATGGTATGCCAGCGCGCGAATTTTACGTTTGACGATGCGCGCCTTGTCCGCATCGAGCCGCGTAATTATCAGATTCGCTCCCGACGCGATCACTCGCAGCCCTATCGCCACGAGCTGATCCGAAGTCTTGCCCTCGCCGAAAATCACTTCAGGAATTCCGCGGCGGACGCTCCGGTGATTGTCGAGCTTGGCGAATCCGAGATCCTCGAACGGCAGCTCGCGGATGTGCTTGAACGCCGCTGTGGCAGTCATCCTGCCCGCGGCGACACCGTCGAGGATTTCGCGGATTCGCTTTTCGGTCATCGCCGTTTGAGGAGTTCCGGGCGGATCGGATGCGCAAGTGTCAGCATCAATTCGAGCACCGCGCGCGCGTCGCTTCGGGTCACCGTGATTGTCGAATCGCCCTCGATTATTTTTTCGCCGGGCTTGGGGATATGCCCAAGTCGTTCGACCACCAGCCCGCCGATCGTAGCATACTCATCCGCCTCCGAAAGCTTGAGGCCGAAGCGCTCGTTCAGTTCGGTAATCGGTGCGCGTCCGATAACTGACAGCACGCGCGGGTTAACAACTTTGGCCAGCTCTTCGCCGAGGTCGTGTTCGTCCTCGATGTCGCCGACGATTTCCTCGATCAGATCCTCGAGCGTGAGAATTCCCGCCGAGCCGCCGTATTCGTCGACCACCACCGCGAGATTTTCTCCAGTGCGTTGCATCGCGACCAGCGCTTCGTCGAGCGGCATCGATTCGGGAAAGTAACTGACCGGCCGCATTATGTCGCTCACCGGGCGGCTGAGATCGGGCGCCTGCAAAAGATCGAAGACGTGAACGACGCCAACAATGTCCGTGATGCGGCGCCGGAAGACCGGGATGCGGCTGAAGGCTTCGCGGCGGACAGTTTCGATCGCGGCCGCGAGCGAGGTCTCCTCCGGCACCGCGTCGACGCCCACCAGCGGCACCATCGCCTTGCGCGCCTCGGCCTGCGAGAAGCGAAAGATACGGCTGATCATCTGCTGCTCAGTGGGCAGGATGGCGTCGTGTTGCGGCTGCTCGGATGCATCGCTCTCGCGTCGGCGCATCAATCGCGCCAAATCGTCGCGGGTGAGGAACACGCTCTCGGCGCCGGCCGGCACCCCTGCCAGACGGCGCAGCAACCTGCTCAGCACGGTCTCCGCGTAGAGCAGCGGCGCGAGAATCGTCGCGAGGAAGCGCAACGGCCGCGCGGCGAACAGAGCGAACGCGTGCGGCCTGGTAAGCGTCACCAGCTTCGGGATCGACTCGCCCAGCACCAGCGTGATCGGCGTTAAAATAAACGGCGCGAGATAAACCAGGTGCGGCCACCCTCGATGCAGAAAGCTGGTGAGCACGACTGCCGCGACAATGGTGGCGAGGTTGGTGCCGGTGAGAGTGAGCGCCAGCAGGCGGTCGCGATTCGCCAGCAGCTCACCCAGTACTCGCGTGCGCTCGTGTCCGCCTTCACTCCCGGCGCGAACCTTCAAATCGTCGGCTGAAACCAGCGCGATTTCCGAGGCTGCGAAAAACGCCTGCACTACCAGGCATCCGGCCAGCGCGGCTATCAGCCAGATCAGCGTCATCGATGGAGCCTCACCTGCTCGACCGCCGCGCCGCGCACGCGCTCGACGGTGGCTTCGAACTCTCCGAGCCTCAGTTTTTCTCCCGTACGCGGGACCCGCCCGAGCCTGCGCAAGATGAGACTGCTGAGCGTCTTGCCGCCGCCATAGACTTCGATCACCCGCGCCGGAGCTAGCGCGTCGGCCAGCTTGCCCAGCGCGACTGCACCCGACGCCGACCATTCTTGATCGGAGATTTTCGTGAGCTCGGGACCTTCGTTGTCGAACTCGTCGCGAATCTCGCCGAACAATTCCTCGAGCAGGTCTTCAAGCGTCACCAGGCCCAGCAGCCGGCCGTACTCGTTGACCACCAGCGCTATCTGGAAGCGCCCGTGGCGCATCTCGTCGAATAAATCCGCGAGCAGCTTGCCCGGCGGAACGAAATACGCCGGTCGCACCAGGCGCTCGACCCGCGGCGGCGATGGCTCCAGGCGCCGCGCTGCGAGATCCTTGGCGTGCAGAATCCCGACGATATTGTCCTGGCTGTGCCGATAGACCGGCACCCGCGAGAAACTTTCGTGCGCGATCTCCGCCACCAACTGCGCCACCGGCATCTCGATGTCGAGCGAGAAGATCCGGTCGCGCGGCGTCATCACCTCCGACGCACGGTGCGCGCCAAAATCGAACACGCGATGAATCATCGCGCGCTCGGCGGGCTCAACCTGTCCCTGGTTCTCGCCAAGCCTCAACAACGTCTTGAATTCTTCTTCGGAAACCGGACCGGGACGCGGCGCCTGCTCGAACGGCGTGAAATGCCGCGCAATCGGATGGACCAGGTCGGCCAGCGCCGCCAGCGGCCGCGCGGTGAGCCAGGCCAGCGCGGACGGAAATCCAAGCGCGAACGTCTTCGGCGTGATGTCGCAGAACAACAGCACGACCACGAGCATGGCGGGCGCCGCGACGATCGGCCCCCATTTGTCGCCCAGCCACGCCAGCAGAATGATCGTCGCGAGGCAGTCGGCAAAAATGTTGCACGCTTCGTTCAGCCCGATAATCACGATCAGCGATTCGAGCGGTCGGCGCATCAGGCGGTCGAGCGCGCGCTGCACGGAGAGGCTCATCTGCTCGCGCGTGTGCTCCAGCCGCGCCATCGAGAACAGCGCGGTCTCGGACGCCGCCAGCGTGGCGCTAAGCACGACGAGGATCAGAACCACCAACGGCAGAATGGAAATCATCAATTCAATTTAGCTGCGCGTCCGCAGCTGATCCCATCCTGCGACAATCGGCGCGTCAGCACCAATCACCTTCAGCCGTTTGCCCCGAACGATCCTGCCGATTCGCCGCACCTCGACCCGCAAGCGGCGCGACAGTGCGGATTCATTGTGGCCGGGCTTCACGCAAAAAATCAGTTCGTAGTCCTCGCCGCCGGTGAGCGCATGCATCAGGTCGTCGCCCATCAGCGTACGGTACGCTGGCGAAATCGGGATTCGCGACGCGTCGATCTCGGCGCCGACTCCGCTCCGTTCAAGGATATGCCCGAGGTCCTGCATCAGTCCGTCGCTGACGTCTATCGCGGCTGGCGCGGGCCGCAGTGCTGCGAGCCGTTGCCCCGCATCCAGCCGCGCCTTGGGGCGGAGGAACCGCTCGACGACATATTTTTTCGCTGCGCGCTTCTTTTTCGCATCGCCGCTCAATTTCAACTTGCCCGCCAGGATGCGCCAGCCGAGCGCCGCGTCGCCGAGCGTGCCGGTCACGAAGATTTCGTCGCCGGGACGCGCCGCGTCGCGCCGCATCATCCCGCGTCCAGCTTCGCCCAGCAGCGCGATCGTTATCGACAGCTCACGCGCGCGCGTGATATTGCCCCCCACGATATCGGTCGATGCTTCGCGCGCCGCATCGCGCAGTCCAGCGTAAATTTGCTCGAGAGTCCGCGACCTGACTCCTTCGCGCACGCTGAGATTTACAACGCACGCCGTCGGACGCCCACCCATCGCCGCGATATCGCTCAAGTTGACCGCGAGCGCGCGCGCACCGAGCGCTTGCGGCGTGCCCCATCGCAGATCGAAGTGAACCTTCTCGACGAGGCTGTCGATGGTGAACAGCAACTGCCCCTGGGGCCGCGAGATAATCGCGCAATCGTCGCCGATGCCCAGCAGCGTGCGGCGGCTGAGATGGATTCCCGCGCTGAGCCGTGCGATCAGTTCGAATTCGCTGGAGAGTTTGCTCGAAGCGTCGGACAGTTTCCTCACGTTGAGCGCGCTTTCGGTGGATCCGCCGCGAGCGGGAATTCCGCGACCAGGATCAGCCCGCGCCGCCCAGCCGCGAAGCGGGCCCCAGTCCGTCCGCCCGCCGCTTCCGCCATCGCGCGCGCGAGATAGAGTCCGAGTCCGTGCGCGGCGCTGCTGTCGCCGTTTCGATTCGGCCGCTGGAACAGCGCGTCCAGATGCTCTTGCGAAAGAGCCGGGCCGCTATCGGCGACCTCGATAGCGATCGCGTCATTGCGCACCCCGGCCCGCAGCGTCACTTCGCCCACAGCCGTCCGTGCAATCGCATAGCCGATCAGGTTTCTCACTATCCGCTGGAAATGGCGCCGGTCGAGTTGGCACGCCGGCAGCATCCCGATCTCGACCCGCAGATTCAGGCGCCGCCGCCGCGCCTGCAGCCCGCAATCTTCCGCGATCTCGTTGAGCAGTTGACAGGGATCCAATTCGCACGGCGCCGCGACGATGTCGTCATCCTGCGCCTGGTAGTAATCCAGCACGTTGCTCACCACCAGGTCCATGTTCCACGCGGTCGATCCGATTCGTCCGAGCAGGTCGGTGCGCTCCTTCGCGCTGATATCAATTTCCTCGAGCAGGTTGACGTAGCCGCTCAGCGCCGCGACTGGACTGCGGATATCATGTGCCATCGTCGCGATCTGCGTCTGCCGAAACCGCGCCGCTTCCTCGAGATCCTCGACCTGTCTTCTGAGACGCCGGCGATACCGCTCGATGAAGACTGACGTATATTGCGCGAAGAACAGCGCAGTGACGAGTCCCATCCAACGGTACATCCCGTATGGGCTATCGATTGGCACGAAATATCCGGCTGCCGCGTAGCCGGCTACCGCCGACAGAGCCATCAAAAACTGCCAGCCCGTGCCCCAACTGACGAACGCCGCGGTCGCCATCGGACACAACATAATCGCGATGAAGCGAGACTCGGGGTCGCCCGTCTCTCGGCTGATCAGGATGAACGCCCCCATCAGGACCACGTTGTACAGCAGGATCCAGAGTTTCCAGCGGATCCTGAACAATCGCGTCCACGACAGGCCGAAGAACAGGCAGGTCGCGCCCAGGATCAGCCAGTGCGGACCCGTACCCGGCGCGTGCCTGCCCAGCGCGTACTGGTCGTACGCCAAGTACGCCAGCAGCATGAAGATTCCGAGGGCGCCGCCGAGCTTCAGGACGCGTAGCGATTCCTCATCATCCTCGGTCCAGCGGAACTCCGAAGTGGCGCCGCCGCCTCCGGAATTGGTCAGCCCGTTGCTCCGGCCGGATGAGCCGTTGTATTTGCTGCTGTCCGCCAATCAACCCCCAGTTCTGTCCCTGCCCCAGTCCCCGAATCTACAATCCGTGACTTCAAGTCCGGATTCCATCAAGCGCCAATTTCATCTCACTCAACGCAAAATCCAGTTCCTCCCGCTTGATCGTCAGCGGCGGTGCGAGCCGGACAACGTTATCCGCGTTCAGCGTCCAGTTCACGATAAGCCCACGCCCCAATGCCGCCGCGACAAACCGATGCGCCATCGACGAATCGCGAAAATCGATCCCAACGATCATCCCGAGTCCCCGCACCGCCGCTATCTCTGGCGCGCGCATCGCAAGAATTCGCCGGATGATCTCCCTGCCAATCGTCGCGGCGCGCTCCCACAGACGCTCGCGAACGATTACCTCCAGACTAGCAAGACCGGCCGCGGAGGATAGTGGATGGCCGCCGAAAGTGGTGATGTGCCCGAGGGGCGGATCGTGCGAAAGCGTGCCAAGAATTTCGTTGCGGCTACATAGCGCGCCCAGCGGCAATCCGCCGCCGAGTGCTTTCGCCATCACCACAATGTCTGGCACGACGCCGAAGTGTTCGAGCGCGAACATCCTGCCGGTGCGGCCGAAGCCGGTCAGAACTTCATCGAAGACCAGCATCGCGCCGGTGCGATCGCATTGATCGCGCAAAGCGCGCAAGAATCCCGTGTCCGGGATGCGCACGCCGCCCTCAGCTTGCACCGGCTCGACGATTACCGCCGCCACCGTCGAATCGATTTTGTCGAGCGCGCCTACGTCGTCGAACGGCAGATGGATCACCGGCCCGGGCAGCGCGCCGAAAGGCTCGCGCATCGCGCGATTTCCGGCCAACGCCAGCGCGCCCATCGTGTCACCGTGATACGCACCGTCGAATGCGACGAATCCCGCGCGTCCGGTGAACTTGCGCGCCACCTTGAGCGCGCATTCGATCGCCTCCGCACCGCTGTTGGTGAAATACACGCGATCGAGCGGCCGCGGCATCAGCTCGACCAGCCGCCGCGCCAGCATCACCTGGCTCTCGATCACGTACTCGCCGTACACCATGACGTGCAGATGGCGTCGCGCCTGCGCTACGATCGCCTCGAGCACTTCGGGATTTCCGTGGCCGAGCGAGGAAACTCCAATCCCCGCGATAAAATCCAGATAGCGCCGACCGTCCGACGCGATCAGCCACGAGCCCTCGGCGTGCGAGATCTCAAGGCCGATCGGTGTGTCCGAAGTCTGCGCCAGATGCTCGCGAAAGTAGTCGCCCAGTTGAGTCATCGCGGTCCCAACATCAGGTCGCGGAAGTCGCCGCCGCCGTGGCGCCAATCCAGCGGCGGCGATTGCATCTCGCCGGGCGCGCAGACGTACGGGATCTCCATCGCGCGTGCTTCGATTTCACAATCGGCGCCGACCACCGCCATCGCTTCGATGCGTCCCGACACATTCCCGATGCAAGCGCGGAACTCCGCGAGATCGCGCACTCCGCTCACCTGCACCGTCCTGAAGCCCGGCGAAATTTGGAATGAGTCTGCCTTCGGCTCGAATACCACCGTCCAGTCGAGCCCCCGACCCTCGAACAGCTCGACCGGCTCCCCCGCAATCGCGCGCCAGCGCGCTCGCTCCCGGACTCCGCGTATTTCGGCAGCGTCGCGAACCGGGATGCGCGCCGGCGGCATCGATTCGCCGATACGTTCGAGCGCATTCGACATTCGGATCGCCAGCTCGCGCGCCGCATGAGCGTCATGACTCACTACGAACACGTGATGGAGGGACAAACATCCGAGTTGCTCGAACAGAGCGACATCGCGCGCGAGCGACTCAACGATGCCGTCGATTCGCGACCGATCGATTCCGTCCGGCGCGATCAGCGCGCCACTCACCCGGCTGCCGAATCCGATCAGGTTGGGCCGCTGCAGCGCCTCGAGCGTCGCGTCGTCTCCATATGCTACCACCAGCTTGCAATTTGCAATGAATGCAGCGGTCAGGTCGGTCCGCGCGCGGCTCCAGTGAACGACCTCGACCCGCGCGCCTACCTCGCGATCGATTTCCGCGAGCGTCCGCGCGAACTCCGCGAAGAATACCGGCTCGGCCGAAGCGGTTTTTATCTGCACTCGCGCGCCCGCAATCAGCGCTGTCGCGATCTCATGGACTCCAGCGCCCGCGACGTTGCCCGCCGCGATGAATCCGATCGTTTGTGGCCTGTCGATCCTGCCAGCGGTCGAAACCCGCGCCGCCAGCGATCTCAACGCGTCGCTGGTGAATGGTTTCAGCAGCGCGTCGATCGAGCTGTCGAGCATCGCGACCGAATAGCCCGCCGCCTGCGCGATAGCCGCGATCGCCTCGCGCCGACGCGCGTAGTCGAGGTCGCGCCAGAGGGCGAACGCGTGCGCCAATGCGTCGGCGATCCGCTCGGCACTCGGGTCGGCACTTTCCGCACCCTGCCCACGCACCGCGCTGGCTGTTGACATCGCGCTCATCGCGAAGCCTCCGCTGCTTCAGTCGCCGAAAATTGCCCGATCCCCAGCGCGCAGCCGCGAGGCTCTCCTGCAGCCCTGCCGAGCATGCGAACCCGTCCCCGCTCGACTGTGCCCAGGTCTTCTGTCATGACGGCGGACACCGAGCCGGCGTTGGCGAGATCGAAAAATGTCAGCATTCCGATTTCCCCGTCCGGCACTGG
>Ga0209274_10001400_pt1 | contig 12434 bp, 10 predicted proteins | sample HubBroMetageREF1_FD_188343 | JGI IMG/M metagenome (GOLD analysis project Ga0209274, IMG submission 188343) | Reference soil microbial communities from the Hubbard Brook experimental Forest, New Hampshire, USA - Hubbard Brook CCASE Soil... | ecosystem: Environmental > Terrestrial > Soil >...
GATGCGAGAGGGGGGACTTGAACCCCCACGCCTTGCGGCACTGGATCCTAAGTCCAGCGCGTCTGCCATTCCGCCACTCTCGCGCGAGAGAAAAATTAGCTCCTTAATCTACGCCACCAGGTGCAGGCCCGCGACTATCGTCTTGCGGACCGCGAACCACGCTGGTACCAGCGCGCTCACGACTCCCACCAGCCACGCCAGACCGACTCCCAGCGGAATGATCGCCTTGCTCATTGGCAGCGGAATATTCACCCCCGGGAGCGAAGGCGCGAACTGTCCCAGCACCAGCCATGTAATCAACCCGCCGAGCATCCCACCGGTGATCGCGATTATCGAGGCTTCCGATACCAGATAGATCAGCACGCTGCTCGCGCGAAATCCGATCGCCCTCATCACCGCAAGTTCGCGACTGCGTTCTCTAATCGACATCGCGGCCGCGTTGGCCGCCACCAGCGTAACCACGCCTACGACTATCACGCCGAGGACCGCTGCCAGCGTGAAGATCGACGCGAGGCTGCTGAAAACGTTGCGCGTGAATTGCCCTTCTGCGTCGGTCTTTGTCTGATGCTCGGAGTTCGAGAACGTCTCATCGATCGAAGCGATCACAGGATCGATTGAAGAGAGACTATCTGCCTCGGCCCAGATGAGCGTCACCAACCCCGGAGTGCCATTCAGGGCTTCAAAGTAGTCGCGACGGAACACGAGCATGTTCAGCGGGCCGCTCGACGAGGGCCCCGGATTCAACTCGCCCACAATCTGCATCGGAACGTCGAGCGTCGGGAGCGTACCGTGCACGATTATCTGCTGGCCGACCTGCCATCGGTGGCGACGCATCAGCTCGGGGCCGATCAGCGCGGCGGTCCTTTGATGTTCGAATGCCGTCGCAGCGGAGGTTGAGACGCCCCATTCCGGCCACAATTCGTGCATGTCGACCGGATCGACGGCATAGCTGAGAAACTGATCCGAGGCGCCGGTGAACTGTGACGGCAGAAATTCCCACGCCTGGACGATCTTGACGTGTGGCAGTACCGAAATCTTGCGCGTGTAGGACTCAGGCAGCGAGTACGTCATCCCGGCAGCATTGCTGCACACCAGCCGGCGCGATCCCGCATTGCCGCGCATCAACATCGCGGGAATCTCCGCGATGCTCGCGAGGCCGCAGAACATGAAGATCGAGATGGCGATCGAGATAGCGGTAAGGATATTGCGGCGGCGATTGCGCCGCAGGCTTCTCGAAATGAGCCAGATGAATTTCACGATTCGCCGCCATTGTGGATCACGGCGACCATGGGGAACAAGGCGCAGCTGTGCGTCGAGCGTTACTGGACTGGATGCATCGTCGGTACCGGTGACGGCTTCGGAGCTGTGCGGATATGCTCGAATACCGTTTTGTTGGCGGTCGCCAACTGACCAACGGCCGACAGGATTCTTTGCGACATCTCGTCGGCGGCGCTCTTGCCGACTCGAAACACCGACGAATCTTCGTACACTTCGCCCGGCAGCCCGTCGGCGTAAATTGTGAACGCGACCGACACCGCGGACATCGTGCCCGTGAGCTTGCTGCTGACGCCCGGCAGTCCCGTGAACAAGTCCACGCACCAAAGATGCACGCCGATGCCGTAAGCGTCGAGGTGATCGACCAGCCGATACCCGTCCGAATCGCCAACCTTGTCTTTCAGGTCCGAGCAGAAGTCGTTGCCGACCGGGTCGGAACAATGACAATCCACAAAGACGCTGAGCTTGGTGTCGTTGCCTGCCGCTCGCGCCGGTGCGGGGGGGATCAGGAGCATCAGGGCGAGCATTCCGATTGAGGATGCAAGATTGGTTTTCAAAGTAAATCGCAGGGTAGCGGAGTCGTGGCGGCTCGGGCAAACCCCCGTTTTTGGCATCGCGACATCGCCCTCGTCGCATGATACACTGTGGCGGTTATATTCGACGAGGGAGTTCAACATTATCACGATGCTACTGAACACGAACCAGCCAGGGCGCAATCGCCTTGAATCCACACGGCGCACATTGCTCGCCATTGCCGCCGCCGTAGTTGTCTGTGCGGTGCTCGCCGGGCCGCGCGCGTGGGCCGACGATCCCAACGCCGTCGTTGCCACGGTCGGCGATCACAAGATCAGCGAGAAAGATCTCGATGCGAAGGTCAAGCCGCAGATCGCGCAGATGCATGCGATGCTCGAGAAGCGTGTCGATCAACTGATCGCGGACAAAACTTTCGATCTCAAGCGCCAGACGCTCGAATCGATGACCGACGACTACCTGATTCAGCAGGCCGCCCAGCACGATAAGCTGAGCGTCGACGATTACCTCAAGAAAGAGTACTCCGGAAAATCCGGGGTGACCGACGCCGAGGCGAAAGCCTTCTACGACAAGAATAAGTCGGCGGGGACTGCGCCTTACGACAAGATCAAGCCGCAGCTGATGGCGATGATGAACCGCCAGGCGCTGCTCGAACGACTGCGCAAAACAGAGCCGGTAAAGATTATGCTCGAGCCCAAGCGCGTGGTGGTGGACAGCGGCGGGCATCCGACGCTCGGTGCCAAGGACGCGCCCGTCACGATCGTCGAGTTCACCGACTTTCAGTGCCCGTACTGCAAGGCCACGCAGGCCACTCTGAAGGACCTGCGCGACAAGTATGGCGACAAGATTCGCCTCGTGCACATGGATTTCCCGCTGCCGTTCCATTCGCACGCGATGGACGCCGCCAACGCCGCGCGATGCGCCAACGACCAGGGCAAATTCTGGGAGTTTCATGACGCACTGTTCGCCAATCAAAGCAAGCTGGCGCCTGCCGATCTGAAGGCTACAGCAAAGAGCCTCGGCATGAATTCGGCCGAGTTCGACGCCTGCCTCGACAAGGCGAAGTATGACAGCCAGATCAAGGCCGACCAGGCCGCCGGCGAGAAACTCGGTGTCGACGGAACCCCGGCATTTTTTATCGACGGTCGCCCACTGACGGGCGCGCAGCCGCCGCCGAAGTTCGAAGAACTGATCGACGACGAGCTTGCGACCGGCGGCAACAACAAGCAGGCCTCGGCAAAGTAGGGTCTTCTTTCTAATCTCAGAGCTTGAGTCCGGCGCCGGTCAAAAACCGGCGCCGGATTTTTCATTGACAATCACTCATTTTTGTTGGTCGGGTTTGAGGGTGAACTATTCAGCCTGACGCTGCCGGATTTTCTGTGCTGCACAGACAGGATGCCGCGAATTCGCCAGCCTCGCCCGAAATCGCGCGAGGCCCTGCTGCAGGTAAAAACATTTTCTGACGGAACGAAACTACCCTTGGTGGTGGTGTCGTCCGAAACCACAACCGCAGGTATGAGAACCGCCACCGCAACCACCGTTCGCTTGCCTTCTTTGGTCGTTTAACCTTAAATTCATTCACCATTGATCAAATTATTGGGAGACCGCCGGGTACATCGATTTTATGGCGATTAGCTTTCCTTCGACCGAGTATTTTGAGGCGCTCAAGGCCCAAATGGCCGCCAACGAGGAAAAATTCAGGCGCCTCGGCTTTATCGACACGACCTTCGGCGTCAGCGTCGGCGTCAACGGCAAGGCGCGCAACTTCGTCCTCGAGTTCGAAGTGTTCGATCTCAAGAACGTCAGCGAAGTGCCGGCCATCGATCTGAAAAAAGTCGATTTTCAAATCGAGGGCGACTCGCGCGTGTGGCGCGAGATGATCGAGAACATCCGCCGCAACGGCGAGGCTGATTCATCGCACGATATCAACACGCTCGCGCATTTCGGCGAGCGCCTGAAGATTGTCTACGACGATCCCGATGGTCACGACAAACTCTACCGCTTCATGGAATCGATCCAGGAATTTTTCGACCTTTCGAGCAAGCTCGAAGTGAGTTTCAACTAAGCAGGCGCGGAGGCGCGGCGACGATGGCATACCTATCGACCACAGACTTTACTCAGGACAAGGACTTTATCGACAAGTGGCTATACACGATAAGGACCGGCGAGATGGACCTGTCGTGGATGAAGTCGGCGACCGAGAAAATCAGTCCTGCGGAAGCCAACCCGCGCCGTGGACTAACCTATCGCGATCTCAACGTCGGCACCTATGGCTACACCGACATACCTGAGAAGGTTCGCAACAATCGCTCCTATGCGCCGCGCGGCGCAGAGATTCCCGACGGCGTGCCCGACGCGCAGCCATGGGTCTCGCGCAAGAGCGAGCTATGGGCCTTCAACACCGAGAGCTATTACGAAGAGGCGGTATCGCGCCAGTGGAATGCTACCACCGACATTCCATGGGATCGCCTCGACGGCGTCGAGCTGCCTGAAGTTACCGGCAAGGCGCTGTCGCAGTTGATGACCTTCCTTACCGAAGTGGAAATGATCGCGACCGACACGCCTGCGATGTGGCTGCCGCGGCTCAACCCGGACTTTATCGAAGTGCGCGCGTTTATCGCGGCGCAGGCGATGGACGAGGCGCGTCACGCCGAAGTTTTCCGCAAGCGCGCGCTGACGACCGGCTGGGGGCTGATGCAGGCGAGCCCGATCAACGAGATGGCGCTGAAGCATCTGCGCGACGCCGATTCGTTCAGCGAGATGTCGGTGGCGCTGCACCTGGTCGCGGAAGGCAACGTACTGACGCTGTTTCGCTTCAGCGAATACCTGTCGCCGACTGACGTGGACAAGAAGATCTTCCGGCTGGTGATGCAGGATGAAGCGCGGCACGTCGGCTACGGCATGCAGCATTTCAAATACGTGCTCGAGCATTTTCCCGAGAAGCGCGAAGTGCTGCACGCACATCTGGACGAAGCCGAGAACATCTCGTTCGCCGGCGCGGCCGCAACAGAGTTGACCGAGGCATTTATCATTCTGGCCGGCGGCGGCCTCAAGAAAGAAAATATCGATCAGGGCATCAAGATCACCACCCAGTTCAATCTCAAGCAGATGCAGGAGCATTTCGAGCGCCTGGATAAGTGTGGGATGCCGGAGCGTCGCGACCGCTCAAAGCTCTTCATGATGTATGAGATGGGCCGCGCCGCCGCCGAAGCCGCGGGCATCAAACTGAACTAGGTCTTTTAACTAAGGGTTAGGTGATCGGTTCTAACGAGGCAGTACTAAGTGGCATTTTACGCTGACAAGGACTACACGGTTGATGAAACGGTTCTCCAAGCCGCCCAGAAGGTGATGGAGGGACACTTAGGCCTGCACTGGTACGAGGCTAAGACTGAGCGCATAGCGGGTCGCCCGTCGGACCCCAAGCGTGGCCTTACCTACCAGGACCTCAATGTTGGCACCTACGGCTACACCGACATTCCCGAAGACGTGCGGACGAGTCAGTCGATGGTGTCGCGCGGGAGTGAGAAGGTCGGCAAGCTGCCCGACATGGGCTACGTCGTCAATCGCAAGTCCGACGTGTGGTCGGACAACGTCGCGGAACTTTACGAAGAGGTGAAGGCGCGGAGATGGGTCCCGGCAACCGACATCCCGTGGACCGAGCTTCATACCAAGCCGCTCCCGCACGATCTCGAAATGGCGTGCGCGCAGCTCTACACCTTTCTGCAGGAATGCCAGATCGTGTCGATGGATTTTCCGTCGAAGTGGGTGGCGCTGATCAACCAGGACTTCCTTGAGCTGAAAAGCTGGATGTGCGCGCAGATGCTCGACGCGTCGCGCCTGTTCGAGGTGTTCCGCAAGCGCGCGCTGTTCGGCGGCGCGGGCCTCGGCCGCGCCAGCGCAACGGCTGAGCAGGGACTCAAGGAATGGCTGTGGGCGGATCAGTTCCCGCAGGGCTCGGTATCGATAAACCTCACGCTCGCCGGATTCCTGCTCACGCTATATCGCCAGGTGGGCGCCTTCGCGCCGACCAACGTCGATCGCAAGATCATGCGCTACGCGATGCAGGACGGCGCGCGCCAGACCGCGTACGGACTCGGACAACTGCGCTACCATCTCAAGCATCGCCCGCTCGAAGCGAACGCAATCGAGGGCTACCTCGAGCACACTGAGCACGCGCTGCTCGGATTGATCGGAAGCCCCGAGTTGCTGGAGCCGATGATCATCATCTGCGGCGGCGGCCTCGAAAAAGCGCAAGTGGACAAGGGCCGCATCGCGACCGCGAAGTTTATCCGGCTGGCAGTGCGCGAATACATGGAGCGAATCGCCGCCGCCGGCCTCGCCGGCCACGCCAATCGCAGCAAGATCCCCGCGATGATCGATCGCATCTCAGCCGCGGCGTAGCCCCTAATCCCTTCCCGAGCGAGAAGGGGAATCAGATTGTAGGAATTACCTACAAATCTAAAGAGCTGCCCAAGTATTTTCTGGCTCTTCCGCGACTGCTAAACTACGGCGCATGCCAAATCGTAGTTCTGCTGTAATCGCCGGTGCGCCGGAGACGGTGGATTGTTCCCCCGGGGAGCCGACTGGCTCTTCCGACGAACCCGACCAACAACGCCGCGGCTTCTTCGAGCGCATTTTCGACCGCCTCGTTCCGCGCACCGCCCTCGTGCGCTTTCTCGGTTATGTGCGGCCGCATTTGGGGCTGGTGGCGGGCGGCTCCGTCATGGGTATCCTCAAGTTCACGCTGCCGCTCGCGTTCCCGCTCGCCTTCAAATACGTCTTCGACGTTCTGCTGGTCCCGCAGCCGCATCTCGAGCATTGGAACTCGATGATTGACCACTGGTGCATCGCAATCGCCGCGATGCTTCATCTCGGCGCGGGTTCCGCCGCCAAGCTCGAGGCTTTGACTGCTGCGATGTTCGCGCTGTTCGTGGTGCAGGCGATCGCGACCTACTACCGCAATTACTGGGCGAGCATGGCCGGACATCGGCTGATCTTCGATTTGCGCTACGCGCTGTACAAGCACATGCAGCGCCTGTCCCATTCGTTCTTCGATCGCACGACGTCGGGTGCGGTGGTTTCGCGCTTCATTTCCGACATCTCGATGGCGCAGAACTTCGTCGGCTCCGCGATGATCAACATCTGGATGGACGGTGTGTCGCTCGGCTTCGTGATCTGGCTGCTGTTCTCTCTGAACGTGCGGCTGGCCTGGATCTCGCTCATCATCATTCCGTTTTATGTCGCGGTGATCAGGATTCTGTCGCCGCGAATCAAGGAGACCAGTCACGATCTGCAAGAAGTGGTCGAGGAATTCTCCGGCGAGCTGCAGGAGCGCGTCGCCGGTGTCTCGACCGTGAAATCCTTTGCGCGCGAGGCCGACGAGGCGCGCCGGTTTCATCAGCGCACCACCGAAATGTACGACCTGACGATCGAGAGCGTGAAGCTTTCGTCGACCCATCAGATGTTCACCGAGTTCATCTCGCGCGGCGCACCGTTGATCGTAATCTGGGCGGGCGCGCTCATGATCATGCGCGGCAAAATGACCATCGGAACGGTGGTCGCGTTCTTCGGCCTCCTGCCCGCGCTCTACCTGCCGCTGCAGCGCTTCTCGGAGTTGTCGGTTATCGTGGCGACCGCGCTGGCCGCCATCGAGCGCATCTTCGCCTTCTTCGACGAGACGCCCGAAGTGTACGACCGCCCCGGCGCCCCTGCGCTGAAAGTGAAGAGCGGCCTGGTCGAGATCGAGCATCTGCGCTTCGGCTACAAGCCGCTCGACGGCGGCCCCATCCGGATCACACTCGACGACGTGAACCTGAGCGTGCCGGCCGGGACGACGGTTGCACTCGTGGGCAGATCGGGCGCCGGCAAGACCACGCTCGCCGGTCTGATTCCGCGGTTCTACGAGCTGGCGGGCGGCCGGATTTTGATCGACGGCACCGATGTCTCGAGCGTGACGCTGAAGTCACTGCGCGATTCGATCGGGATCGTTCCGCAGGACGCGATCCTGTTCAGCGCTTCGATCCGCGAGAACGTACAATACGGCCGGCCGGGCGCGCCCGACGCCAATGTCTGGCGCGCGCTCGAGCAGGCTAACATCCGCGACTTCGTCGAGTCGTTGCCCGACAAGCTCGACACGCTGATAGGCGAGGGCGGCGTGCGGCCGTCGACCGGCCAACGGCAGCGCCTGGCGCTCGCGCGCGTGTTCTTGAAGGATCCGCCGATTTTGATTCTCGACGAAGCGACCTCGGGTCTCGATTCGGAAGTGGAGAACCTGATTCACGACGCGGTGCGCCGCCTGATGAAAGGCCGGACGTCGTTTCTGATCGCGCATCGCCTCGCGAGCGCCGTCGACGCCGACGTGATCGTGGTGCTCGATCGCGGGAAAATAGTCGAGGTTGGCGCGCATGCGGAGCTGGTCAAGCGCGCGGGCGTCTATTCGCAACTCTTCAACGAGCAGACTCGCAAGCTGCGGCTGACGCCGGATCACATCACGCGCGCTCCGGGCTCGTTAAGTCCGGCGCCGGTTGTGGAAGATCGTACTGACTAGAAAGGGCCTGAATCGCGGTTCGGCAGGGACTGTTAGAGTTCGCCAATCACGTAGGCGAACAGCGCGAAGAACGCCGCCCCTATGACCGCGTACTCGACCACCCTTCCGCTCGTGCTCCTGGGCGGAGCGAGCGACTTGTCATGGGTCTGGTACTTCAGAGTGACCGGGCCGGCTGGCGCGAGCGAGGTCGAACCATAGACGGTAGGTTGTTTGACAATCTTCAGAACGTTGACGCGTCCGCTGGCGTTCGCCAGGAATTCTTCGTACTCATCGGCGTTCGCGAACCGCCTTGTGAAAATAGCCATTCTGGCCCCCTGATAACGCCTTCGGTCAAGATTAAAAATAGGCAAGCCAGCACTCTAAATCAATCCTGTGACCTGTCACTTCCAACTCGCCTATCGGTATGGATAGAAGACGTAAAATAGAATCGACAGGACGCATAAAATCCACAATCCTGCGCGAACTTCACGGTAGCGGCCGGCCGCGACCTTGAAGAGCGGATAAAGAACCAGACCTGCCGTGATTCCGACGCCGATGTTGTAGGTGAAGCTCATCAGGGCAATCACGGTGAAGGCGGGAATCAGTTCGGTGTAGTCGTCGAAGTCGATTTTGACCACCGGCGCGACCATCATCGCGCCGACCACGATCAACGCTGGCGCGTAGGCGGCGGCGGGGAGCGCGACGACCAGCGGCGCGAAGAACAACGACATCGCGAACAGCGCGGCTACCACTACGGCGGTCAGTCCCGTGCGTCCACCGACGTGGACGCCCGCGGCGGACTCGATGTACGCGCCGGCGGTTGTGGTGCCTGCGAGTCCCGCGAACATCGTCGCGATCGCGTCGGCCAACATCGGGCGTTCAATCTGCGGCAAGCTGCCGTCGGCGTCGAGAAATCCAGCGCGTGCGGAAACTCCGATCAGCGACCCCATCGTATCGATCAACGCCATCACGAAGATCGTTAACAGCACTCCGAAAAATCCGACGCTCAACGCGCCGCGCAGATTGAGTTGCAGCATGATCGGAGCGGGATTCGGCGGCATGCTGACCCATCGCGCCGGCGGCTTAGCGACGCCGGTGACAAACGCAATCGCGGCTGAGGCAAGGATCCCGATCAGGATTGCACCGGGCACACGACGCACCATCAGGATTGCGATCAGCACGAAACTGAGAATCGCGATCTCGACCGACGGCGCGGCGAAATCGCCCAGCCTCACCGGTGCGCCAGGCACTCCAATCGCCACGATTCCCGATTCGTTGAGCCCGATGAACGTCAGGAACAGTCCGATGCCCACGCCAAAGCTGTAGCTGAGCCCGGGCGGCAGCGCTTCGACCATCCATGCGCGCACGCGCCCGACGGTCAACAGTGTGAACATCACGCCCGCGAGGAAGACGGCGGCCATCGCGGTTTGCCAACTGTAGCCGAGCACCTTCACCACCGTGAATGCGACGAACGCGTTCTCGCCCATGTACGGCGCGATCGCGAACGGACGATTGGCGTACAGGCCCATCACCAGCGTTCCGACGATCGCGGTCATGATGGTCGCGACCAGCGAAGGTCCCTCGGGGATGCCGGCGGCTTTCAGGATGGCCGGGTTGACCGCGATGATGTACGACATCGTGACGAACGTAGTGACGCCGGCGAGCATCTCGCGCCGAACCGTCGTGCCGGCAGCTTCGAGTCCGAAGTAACTTGCTATTCGCGATGCCAACAGAAACGGTCCCCCGGCTGTGCGCGCGGCTGAACTACCACGTCGCGACGAGCAAATGCCATAAAAGTGCGTGCGAATTCCAGTTGGTATATTTGCTATATAAAAGCCCGAACCGCGAGCGCACATTGCTGCAAAGGATCAATCAAGAGTGAGCAAATGAAAGAAGAACAACTTGCGAAGATTCCCGCAGGAAAATCAGCAGCGAATTCGGCAGCGGCGGTGAAGCCGCCAGCCCCCGCGACCCCATCGGCACCGAAGTCGATAGCCGTGCCGAAGTCGATAACGACGCTCGCAGTCGATGTTGGCGGAACTGGAATCAAGTCGGCCGCGCTCGACGAAAAAGGCAAGATGATCACCGAGCGGCAAAAAATCAAGACCCCGAACAACGCGACGCCGAAGAAGATTATCGGGATCATTCAGGAGCTCGCGAAGATGGCCGGCGAGTTCGACCGCGCGTCGGTGGGATTTCCCGGCGTGATCAAAAATGGCGTCGTCTATACCGCCGTGAACCTGGGCAAGGGATGGCAAGGATTCAATCTCGAAGCGGCGCTGAACAAGAAGCTCAAGGTGCCCGTGCGAATCGCCAACGACGCCGACGTCCAGGGCCTCGCATGCGTCACCGGCCATGGCGACGAGCTGGTAATCACGCTCGGGACCGGATTCGGATCGGTGCTGTTCGTCGACGGTCACCGGATTCATCTCGAGCTGGGGCATCATCCGTTCCACAACGGCAAGACCTACGAAGACGAGTTGGGTGAGCGGGCGTTCCTGAAGAAGGGCAAGAAGAAGTGGAACCGGCATTTGCGCGAAGCGATCGACGAGTTGGCGAAGACGTTCAACTACGACCGGTTGTATATCGGAGGCGGCAATGCGGCGGCGATCGACTTCCAGCTGCCGTCGAACGTCAGGCCGGTCAGTAACACCGATGGTCTGACCGGCGGAATCAAGCTGTGGCAGGATCAAGCTGTCGCGAAAAAGAAAGCGTAGCAGCTAGAGCGCACTGATGGATTTGGTCTCCGGCGTTTGCAGATGAGCATTGCGATTGCCCACGCCATTGGTCGCTTCGAGTATGGCCTTCAACAAGGTGTCCTTTCTGACCGGCTTGCTCAAGTGCAGATTGCAGCCAGCCGATAGACTTTTGATCCTGTCTTCTTCGAGCGCATAGGCCGTCAGCGCAAAGATTGGGATCGCCGACCTGCGCTGACTACGCTCCCATTCCCTGATCGTTCTGACCGCTGTGCACCCATCCACCACCGGCATCTGCATGTCCATCAAAACCAGGTCGTAAACTGCAGACATGAACTTTGTGACCGCGATCTCGCCGTTCTCAGCGAAGTCCAACTGGTACGGGAGATTCTTCAAGTAGGCACTGATCACCAGGCGGTTGATCTCGGTGTCTTCGGCGAGCAGGATGCGCAAGCTGCCGACGGGAACCTCTGCGCTGGACGGCAACGGGGACGGCGGCGGGCTTTCAGAGATGGCAGTGGCGTCCGCCATCGGCTGGGGGATCGATTGGGGATGAATCTCAAGTCGGACCGCAAAATGAAAGGTGCTGCCCTTGCCCGGTTCGCTTTCCACCCAGATCCGGCCCTCCATCAGATCCACGAGCTGCCGGCAGATGGCCAAACCAAGACCGGTGCCACCGTAACGGCGGGTGATTGAGGAATCGGCTTGCGAGAAACTGTCGAAGACTGTATCCAGCTTGTCGACTGGAATGCCGATGCCGGTGTCGGAGACCGAAAACCGCAGGGTGCCCGGTTCGCCTGCCGGCTCATTCTCGACCAGGAGACCGATCTCGCCAGTTTCGGTGAATTTCAGCGCATTGCCAATAAGGTTGACGAGGATCTGCCGCAGGCGCGTCGGATCGCCGTTGACCGCGCGATGCACATCCGGCGCGATGAAGCTGAGCGTCGCGATCGCCTTTTCGCGCGCGAGGGCGGCAAAACTTCCAAGGGTGCTTTCGATCAGCTGGTTGAGATCGAAGTCGATATTCTCGAGCTTGATATTCCCGCTCTCGAATCTGGAGTAGTCGAGGATGTCGTTGATGATTCTGAGGAGTCCATCGCCGGCGGTCCTGAAGCTGCTCACGTATTCGCGCTGCTCAGGCGTCAGCGGTGTTTCCCACAGCACATCGGCCATCCCGATGATTGCGTTCATCGGGGTGCGTATTTCATGACTCATGTTGGCGAGAAACCGCGACTTGGTTTGCGACGCCGCAACCGCCAGTTCGCGATCGCGTTCGAGGCGGCTGACTTCGCGCTCCAGCCGTGTCACCTCCAGCGCGCGCTGCTCCCGCGTCTCGGCCAGATGCCGTGCCTCGGTTTCGGTCTGAATGAGTTTTGCGCTCTGCTTTTGGATCAGCACCGACTGCT
>Ga0209274_10001402_pt1 | contig 12422 bp, 8 predicted proteins | sample HubBroMetageREF1_FD_188343 | JGI IMG/M metagenome (GOLD analysis project Ga0209274, IMG submission 188343) | Reference soil microbial communities from the Hubbard Brook experimental Forest, New Hampshire, USA - Hubbard Brook CCASE Soil... | ecosystem: Environmental > Terrestrial > Soil >...
CCCAGAATCCGAAGGAATTTTTCCGGCTGATTGTCGAAGCCCGGAAACACGTCGGCCAGATTCTTGTTGCCCATGTGGCGGGCGACGGCTTCTCCAATCACTTGGCGGAAGTCGGTGGTCAGAGCCAGGTCGCGGCCTTCGTAGAGCTGCGACTGATCGAGACCCGGCCAGCGGCCGTAGACCTTGCCGCCTTTTACCGGTCCGCCCAGAACGAACATGACGTTGGCGCGGCCGTGGTCGGTGCCGCGGTTGCCGTTTTCGCGGGCCGTGCGCCCGAATTCTGACATCGTAACCACCACCGTGTCTTCGCCCAAATCGCCGAGATCGGTCCAGAACGCGGCTAGCGATTGCGAGAAATCGGTCAGCACGTTTGCCAGCTGGCCTTCAGTCGAGCCCTCGTTGACGTGGTGGTCCCAGCCGCCAATGTCGGCGAACGCAACCTGCACACCCAGATTCGCCTTGATCAGTTGTGCCAGTTGCCGCAGTCCGTCGCCGAATCGCCCCTTGGGATAATTGGCGCCGGGAGCGGCCGCATATTTTCCGGGGTCGGCGGTCTTCAGCATCTTCACCGCATCGAAAGTTTCCGCGCCGGTGCCGTGCAGCATGCTGTCGGACGAGTGATCGTACATGGCCTCAAACGCAGTCGCAGCCGGCGAAGCCTTGGGATTTTTTCCGCCCACCGAAAAGTCGTTGATGTTATTCATGGCAACCGCGGGCTCGGAACCACTGAGAATCCGCGGCAGCGACGGCCCCAGCGCAATCGCGCGAAACGGAGAATTCTGCGGCGTCGACGGCGGCGGCGATGGCATCATCGCGGACATGCCTGCGAAAGAACTCGCGGGCATATTGTGAAGCGAACGGTTAAGCCATCCGTCTTCGGTGACCTTCACCCCAGGCGTGCCGGTCTCCATGAAATCCTGCGCATCGAAGTGCGAGCGCGTGGTGTCGGGCGATCCCGCCGCATGCACGATAGCGAGATGACCCTGCTGCCACAGCGGCTGAAAGGCCGCCAGCGACGGATGCAGCCCGAATCGCCCGTCGAGTTGAAGCACTGACTTGCGCGGAATATTGATGCTGGGCCGCATGGCGTAGTACTGCGGCTCGGCGTAAGGCACAACAATGTTCAGGCCATCGGCCGCGCCGCGCTGAAAAATGACGACCAGTCGCTTGGTGCGCCCGCCCGTATCGACGGCGCCGAAAGCCGCGCGGGTAAGAAAGCTCGGCACCGCCGCCGTGCCAACGACGGCCAGCGCGCTGTTGCGAAGGAAGATGCGACGCGTGATGGACATGGGAACCCCAGCTTTCAGCTTTCAGCTTTCAGCTGTAGCCTTCCCGACCGAGGCTGATAGCTGAGAGCTGACAGCTAGAATCTCATCTCTTCTGAAACTCGGGCGAGCCCAGCAGTAGGCCCGCGATCGTACTCGCGTCCGGCGGACGAGCCGCGTCGGGCGGCTTGCGTTGCGTCTTGTCCTGCGGGCTCTTACCCGGCAGACCCGCCACAGCATTTTTCGCCGGGGCCTGAATCTGTGGCGCTTGAATCTGCCCCGCCGTAATCTGCGCCATGATCGAGTCGTGCGTTTGCGTGGACAAATCTCCCGCCAGCAACTTCGCTTCGAGAGCGGACAGCGCAACGGTCGCGTCCGCGGGCGCCGGCGGCCCTCCCGCCAACTGCACGGAGTCGACCTTCACGCCGCGAACTTTTCCGGCCGTCAAACCCAGCGCAAAATTCATGCGGTTCAGCAGTGCCGACGAACTCACCCAGGTCTCGGCCTTCATCGAATAGCCGGTAGGCGGCTGCGCGGCATAGAGCGGCATGCCCATGTTGGCGATCTGCCGGGCCAGCGGCATGGCATCGTCCACATCTGCTCCGGTAGCGCGCACCGCCGAGGCCACGAATTCGAGCGGCGTTTTAACTTTGGCGCGATACGTGTCGGCGGCCCAGAATTCGGGTGACTGGAAAAGAGTGGTCAGAACCTCGCGGATGTCGCCTTTCTTTTTCTCAAAGGTTTTCGCCATGCGATCGACCAGCGCGGGCGGCGGATCATCCGACACGAACCGCTGCGCCAGTTTCAGCGAAATAAAATGCGCCGTCTGCGGGCTGGTTGCGAGCAGGTGCAGCACTTCTTTGCCTTCATCTTCGCCCTTGGGCTTGATCCTGTGTCCCAGAACAAACTTGGGGCCGGGCTCATGCATGCGGGGATCGTACTTGAAACCCAGACCTTCATAAGGCTTCTCAATCGTCCAGCCGGTAAACACCTTGGCGACTTCGGTGACGTCGCGCTGCGAATAGCCGCCGTTCACGCTGAGCGTGTGCAGTTCCAGCAATTCGCGGCCGTAGTTTTCATTGAGGCCGTTGTTCTGTTTGCGCTTCACGTACGGACTTCCCGGCGGATAATGCGGAGCATACCGCGATGGATGTTTAGGAATCCCCATCCCCTGCAGAGAGTTCGGCCCTTCGCTCATCCAGTTGTCCAGGTAAAACAGCATGGCCGGACTCTTCGCGGTAGCCACCAGCAGGTCTTCGAATTTCCCCATCGCGTGCGGGCGGATCACGTCCTGCTCATAGTTGGTGAGCATCACGCGCTCCGGGCCTTTGCCGACGAACACGTTGAAGTGATTGAACCAGAAATCGGTCATCACCTGTTCCAGCTGGCGATCGCTGTAGATGGCGCGCAGCAGCTTGGCCTGCACCAGCTCTTCCTCCACCACATTCTGTGGATTGGCCAGGGCGAGAAGCGTTTCTTTCTGCTTCGGTTCCATGCCCGCGAGAAAATCTGGCCCTTTTCCGCCGCGCAGGGCTGGAGCGAATGCGACTTTCTCATCCGTCGACATCGCCATGACTTTCTTGTAGCGCTGGTCGGGAGTGAGATCCATGAGTCCCTGAATCTTCACATTCGCATCCAGACGATCTTCGCGGCGCCGGGCTTGGACATCGTCCACCGGCGCGGACTTCGCGGCGGGCGCCATGGACATTTCGCTGGCGGTCACGCTGTTCGACGAGTTCATCGCGTTCATTCCGGGCGAAGCGATGTTCGGCGAAGCCGGGCTCGTCGAATTCGTGCTTGTCGGCGGCCTGCTCGTCGAGGTCATGGCGTTGCCGTCCGCCGCAGCGGCTATGGCATCCGCAGCGATGGCCGCAGCAAGTTCGGCCTCCGTCTTAGCGGAGTCGCTCGCGGACGGTCCAGCGGGTGCAATTGAAGTTGCTGGCGCGGGAGTCGGCGCAGCCTCCTCTGCCTTTCGTTCCTTCTTTTCCTCCAGGCGCGCGATCTGCACTTCAAAAACAGCGCGCCGCGCGGGGTCGGAAGGAATGGGCTTCTTGCCGTCCATGACCTGCTTGATCATCGCGTTGTCAGGAAACTCTTCGACAATCTCCCTCGTACTCATGTGCAGCGTGCGAAACGGCGCCAGGCGGGATTCCACGGCATCATCGGGAATTTTCTCCGGGTGCAACTGCAGATCGATCCAGCGATCAACGCCTATCGCCATAACCTGCTGGATGTCCCCAGGCCGCGGGCCAAACGTCAGGCGATTGAGCGCCTGCATCGCCCGCTTCTGTTCGTTCAGGCCGGAATCGGCAGCCTTTTCTTTTTTCTTGGCGAGCAGTTGCGGAACCGCGCTGATCGATACCAGTAAGGTCAGGCTCAAAACCAGAAACAGCGCGGATTTACCAAGGATTTTCCCCGGGCTGGTTTTCTCGAAACTGGTTCTCCTGCGGCTGGACCTCATGCAACTGGAGCTCATGAATACTCCCCGGACAAACCAAGTCTCTTGATTATGAACCCTTCCAGGAAAAAAAGTTGCTGCCGGGCGTGGTTCCATGAGGGTACGAAAGTCATTGCAGGAAAAGGCTTTCGGGGCGACAACGGCTGGGAGCCGATGACCGGGGCGCTACTGCCCGAGCTCTTTCGTCGAATACATCTTTCCGCGCGAAACTTTGTGCTGCAAAGTGGCGGCCAGTTGATCGATGTCCGCAGCCGCGATGTTCACCGACATCCCGTGGAGCAATGGAGCTCGGTTACTCCCCACGGCGTCGCGGCGCACCTGAATCAGCAGGCCTTGCACCACGTTCGGATCATATTTCTCGGGCGCCATCCGCACCAGATCGCTGAGTGCGCTGCCCACCGAGAGGGGAGCGCGATAGGGACGCGCGCTGGTCATGGCGTCGAACGAATCGGCTAAGCCGACAATGCGCACCGCCATCGGCAAATCGTCTTGACCAAGCTTGTCGGGATAGCCCGAGCCGTCGCTGCGCTCGTGGTGCCAGCGCACCGTCTCGGGAATCTTGGGCCAGGGAAACTGCACGCTGCTGACGATCTGGTGGCCGACGGTAGTGTGGTCCGCCATCTCGCGGAGCTCTTCCGGATTGAGTGCCCCGGGCTTGCCGAACAGCCGGCGATCGACGGCAACTTTTCCGATATCGTGCAGGTAGCCGGCGCTGCGCAGCGCCGCGACTTCACTGGACTCCATACCCATGGCTTCGCCGATGGCCGCGGCGTAACGGCCCACGCGCAACGAATGCCCGTGGATATTAACGTGCTTCACGTCGATGGCGGTGGCAAAGGCTTCGAGCGCGTTGTCGTAAAAACCGTGCAGCGAAGCCATAAGCCGCAGGTTTTCTGAAACCCGCTGCGCAATGCTTTGCGTCAGAGCATGATTCTGCACCGCCAGCGCGACGTAGCTGCACAACAAGTCCAGCGCGTCCAGTTCGCTGTCTTCATAAAGCGCATCGCCCGGCCGGCGGCCCAGGGCGACCACTCCGGCCAAACGTCCTCCCGCTTTCAATGGTGCAAGGCATTTGAAAAGTTCGGGCGCGACATTCCCGTTGGAGCTGAGAAAAATCGAATAGGTTGACGAATTAAGAACAATGGGGCCACGCGCCGCGGTCAGCGCATGCACGTGTTTGGGCAGGAGAGGAATGAAGGCCGGGTCCGGCATCAGGGCAAACCCTTGCGCCGACGCGGAGGTCAGCATGGCGGGCTTGTCATTGAACAGCAGGAGCGCACCTTCGCGCGCGCCCGCCGCTTCCATGATGGCCGACAGCATCAGCCGCGAAGTTTCCGAGAAGTCGCGCTCCGCCGTCAGCGCGGGCCCGAGCTCGGAAAGCGCCTCAACTGTATGCAACAGCCGCCGTAAATTTTGTGTCTGTATCGCCACAGACGAAGTGGGAGCCAGATCGCTGAGCAAGTCGAGGGTACCATGCAGGAAATCCTTAACGCGATAGCAACGTTGTTGGTTAGTTTGATGCTGCGGTGACCAGGAGTCAAACATGGTGACGAGGCTGATTCCGCCACTGGCGGGCCATTGCGGGCGAAGTGGCGTTGCTTTTACAGCGTAAAGGCTACTCCGTCGTGTTGCCGCGAGCACCGTCAGCGCCGCTTATCTTGGGCATAGATGCCCACTCGGCCACGAAGGCATCATGCCAGCCCTGAAGGACACGATAGAAATCGTCCGCCGGAAGCCAAACGTCGCTGAGGGTGGCAGGATCGTGGAGGTTTTCCTTTGTGGACTTGAACGCGATCAGACGGACGCTATCCCCGACGTCAAACTGAAGCACATAGCTGCCATCGTCAAAAGCCTCATCACCGTCAGGGGCCCACATGATACGTTTCGAATGAATCACGCGCACAAAATCTGGTAGAGGCATGCCAAAATGACGTTCCTGCTGCTTCTCAGCATAAATAGCGTCGCGAAAGGCGTCGGCGATTTGTCCCGCGTCGGACTCCGTCGCAAACGGGGTACTGTGGCTACCGCGCTCGGCAATGCGTCGCTTAACCTCATCGTACGAGCATGCCAGCATCGTACTATCGGGAGACCGTCTTCCATAGCAGCGTCCGCCAACGTAAATAACGAAAAAGCCGAGCGCTCGAAAACTCAAGCGTTCATATGCTTGCGTGATGCTCGATTCGATCGCAAAAACTAGAGAGGTTCCCGATTATCAATTCAGTCCCTCCTAGAAATGCTCCCTTAACTCGGCGAAGCGGCCCACGATGAGCAATTTCTGTTGCGGCGGAGCCGGGTTGATCTCTTCGTGCTCAAGAATCCAGGTATCGCCGTGGGGCACGAAAACGGCGTGGAGGCCGGCGGCGAGGGCGGGATTGATGTCGGATTTCGGGCTATTGCCAACCATCCACGCGGCATCGGGTTTAACACTGTGCTTCTCGACCACGCGTGAGTAGGCCGCCGAATCTTTCTCCGCTACGATTTCAACCGCGGCGAAATATTCTTTTAGTCCGGAGCGGTCGACTTTTCCCGACTGCTCCGCCAGGGCGCCCTTGGTCATCAGAATCAGGCGATGCCGCTGGGATAAATACTGCAAAGTCTCTGGCACTTCCGGCAACAACTCGACGGGATGGTCGGAGACGCTGTGGGCAAAGCTTTGAATCTGCGCGTGCAACTCAGGCGTGACGGGATGGACGCTCAAGCGCTCGAATGTGCGCACCAGCGCATGCGCGAAACTGTGCAGTCCGTAGCCGTGAGTCGCGATGCATTCGCGTTCCACGTCGTTGAGCACTGCGCGCACCTGCTCAGGCGAAAACTCGTGATGATTGAGAAACGAGATGAAGCGCGCGATCGCCCGCTCGAAGTAAATGTTGTTCTCCCACAGCGTGTCGTCGGCGTCGATGAGGAGGGTTTGGGAGGGCAAAGCTTCTGGCTCTTGGCTCTTGGCTCTTGGCTTTTAGCTCAAATCCCATGCCCGCGCGCTTTCGGGACTGCGCGAGGCGATTAGTTGTTCTTGACGAAAGTTTTGGTGAAGGCTCAAGAGAACCGGCCGCCACAAGGGGCTCGAAAGCCGAGAGCTAAAAGCTAAGAGCCAAGAGCTGCCTTCCTCACACCCAATCCACTTTCGCTTCCGGCCCAATAATCCCGGCCTTGTGCCCCATGTCGAGCAGGCGGCGGACCGCTTCGCGGCCGTCTTCGCCGTAGTCGAGGGTGCGTTCGTTCACGTACATGCCGATGAACTTGTCGGCCGACTGCGTGTCGAGATCGCGGGCAAACTGCATGGCATACGACAACGCCTCTTCGCGATGATCGAGTCCGTACTGGATACTGTCGCGCAACGCCGCCGAGACCAGAGGCATTAGTTCCGGACCCAGTGCCCGCCGAATCGCATTGCCTCCGAGCGGCAACGGCAGGCCCGTTACCTTCTGCCACCATCGCCCGAGATCGACGATGCGATGCAGGCCGGATTTGTCATACGTCAACTGGCCTTCGTGAATGATCAGTCCAGCTTCAAACTTGCCTTCAAGCAGCTGCGGGATGATCTGATCGAACGGAACGACTTCCGTTTCCACTCCCGGCGCAAACAGATGCAGCGCCAGATAAGCCGTGGTGAGCGTGCCCGGAACCGCAATGCGCTTGGTCTTGACTTCGCTGGCCGTGAACGGCCGCGGCGAAACGATCATCGGCCCGTAGCCCTCGCCCACGCTGCCGCCGCACCCCATCAGCGCGTACTTATCCTGTACGTACGGGTAGGCATGAAACGAAATCGCGCTGACGTCATAAACGCCTTCGCGCGCCTTCTGGTTCAGGGTTTCGATGTCGCAAAGCGTGTGAGTAAACTTTAGGCCCGGCGTGCGCACCTTATTCGTGGCCAGACCGTAAAACATGAAGGCGTCATCGGAATCCGGGCTGTGCGCCACGGTAATCTCGCGGACCTGGCCGGATGCACTGCTGCCCGGTGCTTTCGCGGTTTCGGATACTGCTGTCATCTTCTAAACTCCAGGAAATCGACTGCTGAACTGCTGCTCTTATCTGCTCTTATCGCGCCGACGCTTGCCACTTCACGGCTTCGCCGCGTGACCGCGCCAGCGACTGGCAATGCCCGCGGCCAGCATCACCTTGATGACCTCCGCGGCCAGAAACCAATACAGGCCGAGATAAGCGGCCTTGGTCAAGGAATGCGTGAAGATGTAAAGCCAGGTCAACCCACCGGCGAATAACAGGATCTCGGCAAGGAGTCCGGCGATCACCGCTCGTAGAAAACTCTTCGTCCCGCGCTCGAATACATAACCCGCCAGAAAAGCGACGAAGGGATATACCATCAAAAATCCGCCCGTCGGTCCGAGCAACTGTGCGATCCCGCCCGGCCCCGTGGGATTGAATACCGGCAACCCGACCGCGCCTTCAACTAAATAAAGCGCCAGCGCCGCGAAGCCGCGACGGCTGCCCAGCAGCAGGCCAACCAGCAGCACGCCCATGTTCTGCACCGTGAGCGGAACCGGCGTCAGCGGCATCAATGGGATGGTAATGTGGGCGCACACTGCAACTATCAGGCTCGCGCCCACCACCAGCGTAACTTGGCGTGAAGCCTCGAGGGCCCGGCCCTGCGGCGAGCTTAGAGTTTGAACTGCCTGCCTTGCCATAGCACGATCTCCAACCATCAAGTTGATATTCAGCTTTAATATTCGGATTTAATAGTCAACGTTCGGCGCGGCCCGTCTGATGTTCATTTTCCGCTTCACTGTGCGCCGCGTGTGCCTTCTGCAGATGCCGCCGCAGGCGCACGTACAGGGCGATAGCCACGCACACCACGACCAGCGTGCTCACCCCCAGGATCAGAAACCACCAGAGCATCCGCACAGCCGATTAGGATAACAGAAGAGAAGCTTCAGGCCTCCGGCTAAAGCAACAAGGAAGCCAGCAAATCTCAGGGGGCGGCACCGGCGTTCGGAGCTGGAAGCTAAGAGCTTTTCTTGCGCTTCTCACGCATCGCTTCCACTCGCTTCAGCGTGAGCTTCAGCCGCTCCCGGCCAAACTTGGATTTCGTGATGACCTTCTCGATGTTCGCGAACATGTGCGGGTCGCCCATCTTCTCGCGAAGCTCCTTTAGAAATGGCTGGACCTTGGCATAGAGGAGAAACATTTCCCCGCTCACCGCTGGCTGGATGAACAATTCCTCGTTCAGCGCCCCCTGCAGCACGAAGGCCGCAGCCATGCTCCAATAGCCGCCCACCTGGCGCAGCCAGTTATTTTCCGGCGTGCCCCTGGCTCCCGCGACTTTCGCAAAGTCGTCGGCATTCTCCGGCCAGAATTCGCCGACCCACCAGCTGCGGGCTTTGCGCATCTCCGCTTCGCGGCGCAGATCGTAGAGTTTCAGAATCAAGTGGGCATCAGCGGTCGTGGGCTTCTTCGCCATAGCAACTCCTCAACAGTGATTTGGTAATTGTGGAATTTGTAATTGGGTAATTTAACAGCTGGGATTAGGTTTCCGGCAGCGAAGCACTGCCAACATACTTTGGGCTTTTTCAAATTACAAAATTACTAAATTTCCCAATTACTCGATTTCTCTTCAAGCCGTGGTCGCAGCCGCTTCCGGCGGTGGCGCCGGCCTCTCGAAGTCGCACTCTTTATTGGGGCACGCGATTACCGGTCCAGCCTTCAGATTCTTCTCGACCAGATATTCGCTGCCGCAGGCCGGACACTTCTCGGCGATCGGCTTATGCGCTGAAGTGAACTTGCAGTTCGGATAATTTCCGCACCCGTAGAATGTGTTTCCCTTGCGCGCGCGCTTTTCGACCAGATCGCCTTCTTTGCATTCCGGACACTTCACCCCGATGAAGTTCTGCTTCACGTACTTGCACTCGGGATAGCCGCTGCAGGTGGTGAACTCGCCGTAACGTCCGTGGCGGATCATCATGTTGCGCCCGCACTTCGGGCAAAGCTCATCGAGCGGAATATCGGGAACCTTCTTGCCTTGGTCCAAACGCCGCGTAGTCTTGCAGTCGGGATATCCCGTGCACGCCATGAACTGCCCGAAGCGCCCGCGCTTCAGCACCATCACGCGGCCGCAGTTCTCGCAGTATTCTTCCTGCGTGGTCTCCTGCACATCGGCCGAATCGAGGTCTGGCAGATTGATCGGATTCTCTTTTGTGAACTTGCAGGTGTTCGGATCTTCCTTGTCGAAAGTGCTGCAGGCATAGAACGACCCGTGCCTGCCCCACTTGATCACCAGGGGCGCCTTGCAGAGTTCGCACTTCTCGTCTGTAGGCTTCTCCATCCGCTTGATGTTCTCCATATGCTTTTCGGCATATTTGAGATCTTTCTGGAATTTCTTGTAGAAGTCGGCGAGCGCGTCCTGCCACTTCTCTTTGCCTTCTTCGATTTCGTCGAGTTCTTCTTCCAGGCGCGCGGTATATTGCAGATCGAAAATATCGCGGAAGTTTTCAACCAGCAGATCGGTCACTACCAGGCCAATCTCAGTTGGCGAAAACTTTCCGCCAATTTTCTGCACGTACTGCCGCTCCTGAATGGTGGTCAGAATCGCAGCGTAAGTCGACGGACGCCCAATGCCGCGTTCTTCCAGCTCTTTCACCAGCGACGCTTCGTTGAAGCGCGGCGGCGGCTCGGTGAAGTGCTGCTCCGGCTTCAGTTCTTTGAGCGTGAGTTTCTGTCCAGCTTCGAGCGCGGGCAGTTTGTGTTTGAGTTCCTCGTCTTCTTCGTCCTTGCCGTCTTTCGACTCTTCGTAGACACGCAGGAATCCGTCAAACTTGAGCACCGATCCGGTTACGCGGAACCAGAAAACGTCGTTACCGGACTTTGCTTTGGCATCGATGTCGACTGTCGTCTGATCGAACACCGCCGGGTTAATTTGCGACGCCACAAAGCGCTGCCAGATCAGCTTGTAAACCTTGAATTCGTCTTCCTTCAAATACTGCTTGACCTGGTCGGGATGGCGCATCGCCGAAGTCGGACGAATCGCTTCATGCGCGCCCTGCGCATCTTTTTTGTCTTTGTAAGCATTCGGGCTCTCAGGCAGGTAAGCCGGACCGTATTCCTTGCCCACGTATTCACGCACTTCCTGTATTGCTTCCGGTGCCACGCGGACGGAGTCGGTACGCATATAGGTGATGAGACCGATCGAACCCTCTTCACCCAGTTCGACGCCTTCGTACAGCCGCTGCGCGATCATCATCGTGCGTTTCACGCTGAAGCGCAGCTTGCGGGAAGAATCCTGTTGCAATTTGCTGGTGGTGAACGGAGGCGCGGCGTTGCGGCGGCGCTCTTTCTTGTCGACCGTGCGCACGACCCAATCGGCGGTTTCCAGTGCGGCGCGAATCTTTTCCGCGTCTTCCCCGTTGTTGACTTCAATCTTCTCTTCACCCTTGCCGACGAAGCGCGCATCGAAGGCCGGGGGTTTGCTCGCCGAGAGGTTGGCGTCGATGGTCCAGTACTCGACCTTTTGGAACGCCTTGATTTCGCGTTCGCGTTCGACGATCAGGCGGAGAGCGACGGTCTGCACGCGGCCGGCGGAAATGCCGCGGCGGACCTTATCCCATAGCAACGGAGAAACCTGATAGCCCACCAGCCGGTCGAGCACACGCCGCGCCTGTTGTGCGTCAACCAGGTTCTGATCGATGGCCCGCGGATGTTCAAACGCGGCCTGCACCGCACGCTTGGTAATTTCGTTGAAGGTGACGCGCTGAATGCGCGGCGGTGCTGCTTCCTCGCCCTTCTTTAATTTGACCTTCTTCGCTTTTTTTGCCTTGCCGTTGTCGCCGAGTTCGAACGCCAGATGCGCGGCAATGGCTTCGCCTTCGCGGTCCGGGTCAGGCGCCAGGAAGATGAAATCCGCCGAGGCCGCCAGCTTCTTCAGCTTGGCGACAACCTTCTCTTTGCCTGGGATGACGACGTAATCGGTCTCGAAGCCGTTACTCGTATCCACGCCAAGAGTGCTCTTTGGCAGATCCCGGACGTGGCCGTAGGAAGCCTCGACCGTGAAGCCTTTGCCCAGATATTTCTGGATGGTTTTCGCCTTACCCGGCGATTCGACAATGACTAAACCTTTAGACAATGGATCCTCAATTTCGTTAGAGTTCGTTTCGAAACTAGCACGAATGTCAAGCTTGCAACAAGTTACTGCAAGAAAGCTGTCAGCTATCAGCTGTCAGCTCTCAGCTTTTGCATGAGCGATGCCAGCATTCGTTTTACCTCCACGGCTTCCTCTGATAGGCGCTGATAATCTGCAAGTGCCAGCAGATTCAGGTCCCGGGCCAGCAGCAAGTGATACTCTATTTCGCTTGCCGAACCTACGGCGATCTGCAGGAAACGCGCGAAATCTACGTCGCCTCTTCTGCAGGCTCCCTCAGCGATGTTAGCGCCGATTCGAAACCGACGCTCGGCGCATCTGACCGGTCAAACCGTATATCTCGTCCCTTGGGAAAGACTTGCTGGCCTTATAGATGTCGAGAGTCAACGCGTGCGCCTTCTCCCAGACCTTGAGATTCCTGAAGTCCTGCACAAGCCCTCCTCCACGACGAGCAAGCTGAAAGCTGACGGCTGATAGCTGACAGCTCTTTAGAAGCTTTTCACAAAATTCTTCCCCGGCATCTGCCGAATCTTCCCTGCCAATTCCAGTTCGAACAGCGCGGCGAAGATTTCTGACGACGAGAGTTCGTTCTCCAGCTTCTCGACAATTTCGTCGA
>Ga0209274_10001406_pt1 | contig 12416 bp, 10 predicted proteins | sample HubBroMetageREF1_FD_188343 | JGI IMG/M metagenome (GOLD analysis project Ga0209274, IMG submission 188343) | Reference soil microbial communities from the Hubbard Brook experimental Forest, New Hampshire, USA - Hubbard Brook CCASE Soil... | ecosystem: Environmental > Terrestrial > Soil >...
CGAGAGTGGAAGCACAGTGGCGGCAAGCCATCGGGGCGTCGCTCCAGTCGATGGCGATCGTCACTGTGCTTCCACTCTCGTTGGTCCAGACCCCAAACTTCTTTTCGAGCAGCAGGATCTCGGCGTCTAGCCGCTCCGCTTCGGTGTCCTCCTTGCCGCGCACAGCGTGCACGATCGCGTCTCTGACCCGCTGGACCGGAGCCCGATGATCTCGGCTGTACCGAAGAAGGTCGGTCTGCTGAACGAGGGCGACCAGGTTGTCCCGTCGCAAGACCATCTCGCCCGCGACGTGCGTGAGGGATTCTGCCCCCGGGCCGTCGCCGCGAACCGTCAACGCGGCGTTGGGCTGAAAGAGCGCCTTGGTTTCGACATGATACGTCCTGGGGAAAGCGAATATCGCACCGACCGTTGCGCCGACTATGGAAACGAAGACCGCAACGACGAGGAGCTTGTGCCTTCGAACCGAGCCCGCGACGAAAGAGGCATAGTTTCGGACTCTTTCGCGATCATGGCGATCGAACAGACTCGCATTGACGGCTAAGTTCTCTGGTTCTGCGTTGTTGCTCTGCATGCCCACTGCTCACGCACAGGGCTCAAGAGCACGTACCGTTCCAACGCGAGAACGGGCGCAGGGAGCGCTGTACGCCGCGACGCTCGGCAACGCGTCGTGGGCGATTGGCCAAACGAGAACGGGCCTCGCGAGTGTCTGGATGAGCCCGCGCAAGGGGAGACCTCTAGCCTTCGGACGGCGGCCGCGGCGCATACGTCATGCCGAAAGGTCGCATGCAAGGCGCTCTGCGGAGAGCCCGCCGACGAAACGAGTAATCAGGGTGTCGAGCCGACTCTGCGCATCTTCCTGCGTGAAGGTATGATCGGCGCCCTCCACGATCTCGAGCCGGAAATTGGCATCGTCCCGCATGCGGCTTGCGCCGCTGCCAAGGTGCTGCTCGATCATGTCGACGCCGCCGTCGTTGGAGCTGAAGACCATGAGCGTCCGGACACCCCGGCGTGACACCACTCGAAGGACACGCTCTACCGCGGTGCGCGGCTTGGGAAGGCCTTGCCACCGTGCCGCCAGGTCTCTCAGTCGAGCGGCCGCTCTCACGCCCGAGCGGTCGCGCAGCGCGCCCGCAATGCCGCGAAGGTCGAGCTTTCCCCGCAGCGCACGGGTCCACACGTGGAGATGCCGGAGCTCTCGCAGATAGTAGCGGGTCGACTTAAAACTCTTTCGGGTCGACAGCTCGAGCGAGTCCCCTTTTTTCCACTCGAAGGTCTGCGGGTTGATCACGATCTGACCGGCGACGCGCGCGTCGTCGGCGCTCGTGTGGAACGCGAGAAACCCGCCCGAGCAGATCCCGACCAGAACGAAGCGCTGGAAGCCCCGAAGGCTCGTCAAGAACGTCATGGCCGCCTTCACGTCGGCGACCGAGGCCGTTGAATAGACTTCGTTGTCCGCTCTTCCGGCGGCGCGCGCGCCGTCGCCGATTCCGCCCACGTCCACGCGGAACGCGGGATACCCGCGCGCGGCGAGATCACGAGCGAGCGAGACGTGAAGGCGGTTGGGCCCGACTCGATGATTGGCGCCCGCGTTGAGGAACACCACGGCCGTGGCTCCGCGGGCCGGTCCTTCGGTCTCCGTGAGGATGCCGAAGAGACGATTTCCTTCTCCGAAGGACAACGCCTCTTCGCGCACGACGCGGAGCGAAGCACGACTCCGCGTTGCGAGAAACCGCGCTCGTGTGCGATCGTCGGGTCGACGCGCGACGGGCGCCTCCGGCCGCCGGATCCACGCGACGATGGCATCCAGTGTGGCGAATGGAACGGCGGCGATCTCGGGGTGGTCCATCATGCGCGCGTATCCGGGGTCGGCGCGAAGCTCGGCTTCGACGCCGCACTGCCGAAGGTGCACGGCGAGCTTCTCGTCGTCGTTCGGCAGATCATCGCGCGGGAGGATGAGGGCTCGCTCCGCGAAGCGGCCCCGTTGCGAGAGCAGGTTGAGGGCCGACAGCTCGCGCAGCGTCGTCGGCTCGAAGGGAGGGCCGGCGACTGGGCCGCCTGGTTCGTCGGGCGCGTCCGGCGTAACCCCTCCGCGCGCCTGGAGCATCTGCAAGGCGCGAACCTCACGGAGAAAGGAGCGACCGGAGACGGCCGGCGCCCAGAGAACGAGGTCACGGACGTCGCACTCGAGGCAAGCGAGGGCCGCCACCGTGGCGCCAAGACGAACCCCGAAGAGGTCGATCCACGCAATGCCGGCGATCCGACGAAGCTCGTCGACGGCCGCCCGGACGCTCTCGATCCACGCGCGGATGCGGTCCGGCTCGTCGCTCCGCCCCGACGAGTCGCCCGTGCCGTGGTAGTCGAATCGAAGGACGTCAAAACCAGCGATCGCGAGCCGTTCGGCAAGCTGCCGATACGTGCGGTGCGTGCACATCGCTTCGTAGCCGAACGGGTTGCAAAGCACGACCCCAGCCCCAACCGCCCCCTGGGGCGCAGGCGCGTGGTAACTGCCCATGAGCTGCTTGCCGGCCGCCCCGAACACGACGGGTGTCACGCCAAGCTCCCCGAAGGACCGGAGCGGGTGGCATCGAGCGCGCGCTCCAGGTCGGCCTCGATGGGAGCTTCGGTGGCGTTGCAGGCATGCACGGCGAGCCCCTCGCGACCCTCTTCGGTCGTCAGGAGGGCCACGGGCCGAAGCGCTCGACCGAGGACGCGGTGTCCCCGATCTTCACGAGGTGGAGCCCTACCCAGAGTTGCAGCTCGCCCCTCACTTGCGCACCACCAGGTGAAACCACCAGACGTCGCCCGTGGAGTCGCCGGAGAGAAGCGGCCGCCCATCGGAGTTTGCGAAGACCAAAGGGCTGGGCCGAAAGCCGACGCGCGCGAGCTGACTGAGTTGGTCGGGCAAGGAGATGTAGTGGATGACGATGCCGTGGTCGTGCGCAGACGCGTTTCGGATCGAGTAGCCGTCGCCGTCGTAGCTGAGCTTCGAGTACCTCTCGTAGTTGCGAAGCGTTCGCGCCGCGTGAAGCAGCGCGACGAGGAGCCGACGCGCGAGCGTCACGGGGTTCCGCGTCTTGTAGACTCCATAGTTGAGCTCCTCGCCGTGGCCCGGTCCGTTTCGGTTGTGCGACGAGAAGAGGAAAGCGCCGCCAACGCGCAAGACGCGCCAGACCTCGCGCAGGATCGAAGCCCGATCGTCGGCGTTGACTGCATCGATGCCGTTGAAGCTGAAGACGACGAGCTGAAACGAGGCGTCCGCAAATTGCGAGAGATCGCGCGCGTCGCCCTGGATGATCCGCGCGTCGGGGTGCTTCGCTCGGCAGGCCTGCACGAGCTCGGGGGTGTAGTCCAATCCGACGTAGTCGTTGCTGATGCCTCGGAGAAGGGGAACCGTCCTCCCGGCGCCCACGCCGAGGTCGAGAATCGGCTGATTGGCCGCGTCGGCCCTCACACATTCGAAGGCCGCGCGCTCGCCCCCGTCTGTCCATCCTTCGCGATCTCGAAACGATCGCACCGTCGACCGGTCGCTCCAGGCGCGCCGGTTGATCTGGTCCATCTGACGCGAAGCTTCGGATGGCTGGTATTGAGTCTCGGCCACGTTGCCCTCCCAGAGAGCACGCATCGTGCCGCGCCGCCGACGCCGTGATCGAGCTTGGCCCCTTGCGCATTGGCGAGCGTTCTCCCCACGTCTCAGGCAACTTTGCAGATTCGGCAGGCACTTTGCGAAAGCGCGCGCCGGTCCTCGACGTCCGGCTGCCACCCGCGCCCGGGGCGTCGCCTCCATCGCCTCCAAAAAACGGCCGACGCGCATCGCGGCCCCAATCTTGCTGAAGGCCTTGCTGAGTGACGGCCCTTGTCGGCGCCTATGCAACGCGGCGCCGTCGACGTGGTTCTGCTTGGAGGTTTCATGTTTACTCGTTCATTCACCCTTACGGCTCTCGCGATCTCACCGTTCGCCCTAGGCTCCTTCATGGGCTGCACGACCGAGGCCCCAGCGACAATCGGCCCCCCCGACGGGGGCGGGGTCTCACTGTCGGACGCCGCGATCGTCGACGCAGGGCCTGGAGCCGAGGTATCGACGGATGCGGGCGACTCGCAAGGCGAGGCCTCGCAGGACGCCAATGAGGTGTCGACGGATGCGAGCGTCGGCGCGGTCGACTCGCAACCAGGCGAGGCCTCGCAGGACGCGAATGGCGAGGCCGAATCCGCGGCAGCCGCCCTGTCGGGCCCGGACTCGAGTGACTCCGGCACGGTCGGGGACGAGCTTCCGCCCGGCTGTGTCGCCAGCACCCTCGACGCGGGCACCCAAGCCTCGAATGTGCCTCCGGTCGGAACCCAACTGGTCTCCGGAAATACGTTGTCCGCGCGCGGGGTCACGAGCGACGGGTACGCAGTCTATTCCGACGACGCCGCGCTTCAGCTGTACGCGATTCCGATCGCGGGCGGCGCCGTCCAACCCATCGCCGCGCTGGGCAGCAATTTTTGGGTCACAGTCGTAGGGCAGGTGGTCTTCGCCTGGTCGAACGTGAGCGCCGCCGACGTCGGAGCCCTGACCATATGGTCGTCGGCCCGAGGAGCCCACGCGATCGCGCCCGCGTCGTTCGGCATCCTCGGCGCAGCCTCGTCCGATGGGACGCAGATACTCTATGTGGCCAACGTGGATCCTCAGGGGCTGACGGGGGACGTCTACCTTGCGACCACCGACGGCGCGAGCTCGACCCAACTCCTCGCTGGGCAGCAGCTCACGGGTTGCTTTCCTCAGCTCGGATTCGCGGGATCGTACGTCGTCGTGTCCCATTGCGACGTTCCTCGCGGCTCTGGACCCTCCTCGACGATAACCTCCTTTCGATCGCCGGCGTGGACGCGGGCCGACCTCCTCGGGGACGCGGCCAACACTTGGTCGGCCGACACAGCGGCCACGATGGTCCTCGTGTCGAGCGCCAACGGTCTCCTCGTGGTTCCGATCGGGGGCGGTCCGGGTACCACGATCGACCCCGAGGGGTTCATGGGGCAGCTCATCGCCGGAGGACAGTCAGCCGTCTACAGTACGACCTCCGGCAGCCTTCGACTCTCTTCGACGACCGCCCCATCGCCGAGGACTCTCGCGCCGACCTTCGGAGGCTTCTACGCGATCTCGCCCGGCGAGAGCACGGTCCTCTACTACCAGAACTCGAGCGCGGCGGGGACGGACCTGTACCTCGCGTCGACAATCCCTGCCGGCACGTCGGCCACGATATCGAGCGTGACCAACGGCGCCGTGAATGGAGACGCGTTCACGGCCGACTCGACCTTTGCGCTCTACTCGACGAGCAACGGTCCGTGCGGCGCCTCCGGTACGTTCAACGCGTTCTCGGTGGCCCAAAGCGCTTCGACGCTTCTCGGACGTAACGTCTGGAGCGACTCGAGCGCCACGGGAGCGAAAGTGCTCTTCAATGACAACTACGTGGCGACCGGAGGGCTTCGGTTCGGACGAGCCGATATCGAATCGGTCGACCTTATGACCGGACTGGCTCCCACTCGCCTCGTCAGCCAGGCCGACGCGGTCTTCGACATGACGCCTGCGAGAGACGCGATCGTCTATTCGTGGTCCCTCGCGTCGGGCTCTCTCGCCGGGCTCTATGTCGTTTCCGTTCCCTAGCCGGGGGGCCTGATTAGGCTTCAGTGCTGGGGGCCGGGCCGCAAAGCGCCTCTTGCGTTCTGCGCCCCCGGCCCGAACGTGGAAACGCGGCGGCCGCTGCAAAGAGGGACGCCCCCAACCGCCGCGGCCGACCTCGCCGATTGCGACTTGTGATGCCCCTTGGGCAAAGTGCCCTCCGCGGCGCGGGCAACCTGCGATGCGATGGCTCGGTTGTCGTCGCCGTGCGCGAGAGTGGCCAGGTCCGTCAATGCCCGTTTCCGGCTTCGCCATTTCTCGAGCGAGGGTTCGAGGGTGCACCGACGATCGCTGCCGCGCATTCCAACATGCGCGCCCCTAACCGCTCGATCTCTTCCGCGATCTGGCCGCCAAGTGCGGAAAACTGCACGGTCTCCGGGTGGCGTGAGGAACATGGTGTGTGTCGATCGAGCTCGTCGAGCAGAGACCGCACGAGCGCGGCTTGACTACGAAGCTGCGCCAGGACCTTCGGGAGGTCGATCTCGCCAGACGGAACGAAGGCTATGGCCATGGACACCTCTGCGTGCAACGAAGGGCGAGTAGGCGAGCAAGTCGTAGGCCATCGCCAGACCGGCTTCGACGGGCCACGCGCGGGTCTTGCCCTCTCGCGTTGGTGGGGGCGTCTCTGGGGTGCGTGGGGTTCTCGCCTGACCCAGCTCGGCATCGATCGTGCTTCGGACGGCGTCGCCTTCGGGGGATCGCCAACAGGAATGCACAAGTCGATCGCCACGGAGCCTTCGTGGGTCTCCCCTTCGAAAGAGGCCCCGATGTGCGCGTCGCGCGCATCGATGCTGCTGTTCGACGCTCACTATTACGGGACACTGGCCGCGGTCCGCGCTCTCGGGCGAGACGGGATCCACGTCACGGTCGTGGATTCGACGTCCTCCGGCCTGGCCCTCTGGTCACGCTACGCCGCCCGCCGACTGCGTTGCCCACCCGTGGCGGGCAGGCTGATGCCGTTTGTCGAGTGGCTGCTGCGACTCGGCGAGCGAGAGCCCGGTCAAGTGATTTATCCGACCAGCGACGACGTTTCGTACGCGTTCGCGAGTCATCGCGAAGACCTGGCGAAGAACTTCAAGCTCTACCAACCGGATCTGAAGACGATGATGGGACTGCTCGACAAGGGAAGGCTCATCGAGCATGCGCTTGCGGTGGGCATCGAGGCGCCCGAGACGTGGCTTCCCGAGGACGAGGCGGACGTCGAGCGAATCGCGCGCATCGCGGGCGGTCGGCTCATGATCAAACCGCGCACGCAGGTCCTGTCGAAGACCCACAGGAAAGGAATCTTGGCGTCGGGCAGCGCGCGTCAACTTCGTGCGGCCTACCGCGACTTCGCGAATCGCGTCGGATCTGGGCGCGAGATCCTCACGCGATCTCCGGAGGTCACGCGGCCGATGATTCAGCGGTACCACCCGGAGGCCGAGCAGAGCATCCATTCGCTGAGTGGGTTCTGCGACCGCACCGGGAGCCAATTCGCAATCATTGGGGGGACCAAGGTGCTCCAGAGGCCTCGCCGAATGGGAATCGGCCTGTGCTTCGAAGATGCCCCCGTGGAGGCCGAGCTTGCGACGAAGGTGCGACGCCTGTGCGAGCGCATCGGCTACTACGGCGTCTTCGAGCTCGAGTTCGTCTGCGTGGGAAACAGGCGCTTGCTCATTGACATGAACGGACGCTTCTACGGCCAGATGGCGTTCGACATCGCACGGGGAGTGCCTCTTCCCCAGCTCGCCCATGCGGCGGCGGTCGGCGACGAGGACGAGGTGGCTCGTCTCGTCGCGATGGTCCCGCGCCCAGACGCGCCGCGAAGACGATTCGCCTTCTGCAACGGATTCGGCCTCGGCCTGATGGTCGGGGCCCAGCGCCTCTTCGGCAGCATGTCGGAAGAAGAGGCGCTCGGTTGGCGCCAGTGGTGTCTCGAGCACAAGGACGCGCTAGTCGACTCCGTCGCCGATCCCGACGATCGCCGACCGCTCGCCGCCGAGGTGGTCTCGCAGCTCTTTGGCCACGCTCGCCACCCGCGCGCGTTCTTCCGAGACATCGCGCTGAATCGCTGAACGCCGCGTGTTGGCGCTGCGAGCCATTCGGCCCCCCCCCCAACCCCACCCGGGGGGGGGTCGGCGCTGCGAGCCGCCCTCGGGTCGCGAGACGGTGCGGGCCCGCTACAACAACGGGCCGGGCAGCCCCGGGGCCTCGTGGCTTGCGCCCATTGGTCCATCCACAACGGGCACGCCCGCGCGGAGCGCGAGGGGGACGCAGCCCGCCCAGACGGGCCAGCCCATGTCCTCCGGATCGTCGAGGGGACCGCCTTGCCGAACCTTGGCCGAAACTTCGAGCAGCGGAAAGGAGAGCACCCTCGTCGCGTGCAGCTCCTTGTCGTTCGGGGCCCTCGCTCGCGGCGAGCGTCCGGGACTGATCTTTTCGACGAGCAACGAGAGCGCGCGCAGCTTCTCCTCGCGATCGGTGACTTCGTGCGCGGTGCCGAACGCAAGCACGGAACGATAATTCATCGAATGATGGAACGCGGATCGGGCAAGCACGAGGCCGTCGAGAAGCGTCACTTCGACGCACACGCGTACCCCGGCTGCAAGCGTGCGCAGCGTGCGGCTCGCCGCCGCGCCGTGCACATAGAGCGTTTCGTCATCGCGTACGAATGCCGTGGGCACGACGAAAGGGTGCCCATCCTCGACGAACCCCAAATGGCAGAGTAGGGCTTCGTCGAGGATGACATGCACGCTCGCGCGATCGTACAACGCGCGCGCGGGGATGCGGCGAAGCGTCGTGCGTGCGGTCGGCTCGTAGGTCGTCATGGCTGGATCGTACCGCTTCCCGTCTCGCCGCGCGCGATCGGCAGCGTCCGGCGCCGCAGGCTCAACCCCGGTCCGTCTTGCCAATCCCCCCCGGCGCGGCGTTCAGCACCGCAGTCAGCAGCGCCTCCGCCGCAAAAGGCTTGCGCAGAACGCCTATCGCGCCCAGTCGGCGCGCCACCGTCTGCACGGAAGGGTCCGTGAGCGCCGTGATGAGAAGGAACGGGATGCTCCACGTGGTCCGCCGAAGCAAGGTCAGCACCCCGAGGCCCGAGAGGTTCGGCATCCGCACGTCGGCCACGACGACACGCGGGCGCCGCAGCGGATCGTCGCCCGTGTCGACCAACAAGTCGAGCAGCTCCGCGCCGTCGCAAACTTCGGTCACCTGGTAGCCGCCGCCTCGCAAGGTGGCCGCGACCGCCTCTCGCATGGCGTCGTCGTCTTCGGCGAGAAACACGGTATTGGTCGAAGTCGGCAACGCCCGATGGGAAGCGGAAGTCGGCCACGCGTGCGGAGAAGCCGCGCGCGGGTCCTCTTCAGAGCTCACTCGGAGCGGCTCGATGGGGGAGCAATTGCTCCGAAGCTCGCCCTCGGGGATCGGGCGTTCAATTTCCGAAATGAAGACTTTCACGGGATAAATCCTTATCGGGACCGAACATGGCTACCGCTGCTGGTAAGAGAGGCATTCATGGCGGCTCTCATTCGCCCCTCTCGCGCGAAGGCGGTGGAATCAACACCGGTTCCTCCGCCTCCACGCGGTTGCGCCCGAGGCCTTTGGCCCGATAGAGCGCCATGTCGGCGCGCTGCAGCCAATCGCGTACGGGTCCCCCCGCAAGCTCCGCAATCCCGACGCTGATCGTGAGGAATGTCCCCGCTTCGACCGGCGCATGGCGTATGCCGAGCTTCTCGATCTCGTGCCGAACCCGCCCCATCCCGGCCTTCGCGTCCGCGAGCGATTGCTCCGGAAGAATCACGAGAAACTCCTCCCCGCCGTAGCGGTAGAGGCTATCTCCGGTCCGAAGATGCTTTTGGATCGTGCGCGCGACCAGGCAAAGTGCGTCGTCACCCAACAAGTGACCGAACGCGTCGTTGTAGGCCTTGAACGCGTCGATGTCGCAGAGCGCCGCACAGTACCGGTGGCCATAGCGCGATGCGCGACCCTCCAGCGCCTCGAGATCCTCTTTGAGGCGTAGCCGGTTGGCGACTGCGGTGAGCGGGTCCAAGCGCGCCACCCGGTAGTCCCGCGCCGAGTCGAGCCGCAGCACGCTGTTGCTGGCCTCGAGCTCGCGTCGCGCCACCACCGAGCGCCATGCCGCCTCGAGGCGCGCCTCGAGCTCCAGGCGGTCGAGCGGCTTCGTGATGTATTCGTCGGCCCCGGCTTGAAGGCCTTCGACCAAGCGCCTGTCATTTCGCCCGGTGATGAGAATAAAATGCGTGTGCCAATCGGGCGGATCGCTCTCCCGTACTTCTCGACAAAGTTGCAGGCCGTCCATGATCGGCATCTTCCAGTCCGAGAGGATCACGTCCGCGCGCGTCGCCCGATGCATGCTCCAGGCGCTGCTTCCGTCAGCCGCGATCTGGCAAGAGTGACCGAGTTGGCGAACGATCTCCCCCAGGAGCTCGCCGGCCTCTAGGTCGTCTTCTGCGACGATGACGCTCAGCGGTTTCGCGGAGCGACGCGTCGTCATGGTTGACGCGCTCATGCGGTCATCCCGATGGCGCTGTAGGCGCGCGCGCCGCGCGCGGGCATCCTTCCACTCAGCAAAGCCGAGATGTTCAGGCCGAGCTCCGACATCGAAAAGGGTTTCACCAGAAAGGCGTCCGCCCCGGCGTGCTCCGCATAGGCAAGATATTCGGGAGATCCGAATTCGCTCGTCACCATGATGGGGAGAGACTTGAGGCCGAGCGGCCCCCGGATGTACTCGCACAGCTCGTAGCCGGACTCGGTCGGCAGGCCGATGTCGATACACGCAATGTCCAGCGTGCAGGCGTCGAGGTGGGCCAGCGCGGCCGCGTAGTGGGAGGCGGCCAACACCTGGAAGTCCATGGCTGCGATATGCTCACTCATACTGCGGCGCAACCGGGGATCGTCCTCGACGACGAGAGCTCGGCGCTGCCTTCGCGCGGCGTGCAGATGAACGACGCTCGAGGCCGGGGCCGGCTTGACGGTGAGCGCGGCGTACGCGAGGTTGGGCGAGAGTCCCATCCGAGCGGCCTGAAAGCCATTGAGAGCGGAAGCGAAAACTGGAGATAACATGTGAACCACGAATTCCTACGAGATGCTTATTGCGTGCCATCTCGATTTTCGCGCTATCGACGAATGGATCTTGCGATAGGTCCAAGTGTTGTGGAAATGCCCAATAATCATCCGTGCAACGCGAACTCGCGAGTGGCGCTTGGACCGGTCGCCTCCGTCGCGAACCTCCAGCCGGCGCCAGCAGGGGCGGCACTTCGCTCTCGCTTCGCGTCGCCCTCACCCGAAGCGGGTGCGTATGACGTCGGAGGCGCGTCAGTTCTTCGAGGAGCGGACGCTCGCCACCCGACGGGACGAATGCTGGCCCGATAAGTCTTCGCGCGCGGTGGCGCCCAGGCCTGAGCAAGCCTCGCCACAAAGACGAGCCAAAGCTCGGCGGTATCGGCGAGCGTCGCCCCTTCGAAGCGGCCATTCTCAGGTCCATGGCCGGATACGTCATAGACCTTTTCTTTCAAACCCTGGCGCTCGCGCGCTCGCGCGCCCGCCGCCGGCCGCCGGCCGTAACCCAGCACGACGCGCGGACGAGCTCAGGGAGTCATCGCGAGGCCGGACTCGGACGAAGCCCACTTGGGGCCCTTGCGTCCCGGGTCGCGGATGGCGAGCACAGAGCACGGCGCGATGCGCGCAAGGCGTGCGACCACCGCGTGGTGGAAAACACGAGGGGGGTGATCGTGCACCTCCACGACGATGATGTCGGCGGCTGTCTTGAGCGCAATGCGCGCAAGCTCATCCGCCGGACGACCGACGGGCGTATGCAGGACGACGCGTTCTCTCGATCCTGGCAACGACGATTCGCAGAATCCTTGCAGCTCTCGCAGGGCGAGCTCGGGATCGGAGCGAGCGCCGGTTTGGGCCGGCCGCAGCGATTCGAAGACGAGATGCCGCAACGGTTGCGGCTCGACGACGTGGACAACGTGGAGCTCCGCGTCGTCGATTGAGCGCACAAGATCGCGCGCCCGAGCGAGAACGTGCTCGCTGACGTCGCTTAGGTCGACGCCAACGACGACCACCATATGACTGCGAGCTTCGCGTTTTCCTGTTTCGATCATGGTGACTCCTGACCGCCCCGGGGGTCCTCTTTGCGTTCAGAGCATTGTTTGTGCCGGGACCCTCCGGCTTAAGCGCGTACGTTGTCGCAACAGCAGATCTCTGGGGGGCAAGGCACGTGCGGGCTTGGCCGCCCCCCGCGGCGAGGCTGTCCTGGAAGCCGCCCGGGATTGCGCGAGAGCGCAAAGGCGACCCCGCCACATCGGAGCGACCCCGCTATTTGCGAAGGAGTTGGAGGTGAAGCGCCTACTTCGTCCCGCGCCTGGGGTCTTCCGGAAGCGCTAAAAAAACGCCTCGACCGTCGTCCCTACGACGGGGATCACGACGCGCTCGTCATCCGGGCGCCGCGATCTCCGTGCTCGCGTACGCGTTGAGGGGCTGCACCGTCCCTTGGAGCTTGAGCGCCCCGCCAAGCGGACGAAGCAGGATCTCGCGCTCGGCGTCCGGCTCGAGGTGGAAGTAGTTATCGTGAGCGACATGGCCGCGCACGTCCACGGCGATCGCTTGGGCGAAGCGCTTGGTCTTGATTTTCAGGAGATACGTTCCGTTGCCGACGGACCGTGCGCGGGCTTGGATGCCAAGATCGTGTTGGACGGCGAACGCGTGCCCGAGGGGAAAGTAAAACGATTGCGCGACAACCTCCCCATGCGATCGGAGA
>Ga0209274_10001408_pt1 | contig 12410 bp, 11 predicted proteins | sample HubBroMetageREF1_FD_188343 | JGI IMG/M metagenome (GOLD analysis project Ga0209274, IMG submission 188343) | Reference soil microbial communities from the Hubbard Brook experimental Forest, New Hampshire, USA - Hubbard Brook CCASE Soil... | ecosystem: Environmental > Terrestrial > Soil >...
GCAGGTGCTCAGCCACGGCGTGCGGGCAGCCACACCTTGTACCGCCCACCCGATCGCCTCCGCCCGGGCTTGGTGGTCGGCGCGGGATACGAGGGAGACTTGCGAAGGATCGGTCTGCGTCAGCCCCAGCAGCGATGCCAGCCGCCGGTACGGCAGCGTCAGCACGGCGACCCGCAGCAGCCCCAGCCACCCGACCGCCTCGATGAGCAGGCGCCGCTCCGTCGGCGAAAGGCCCCGGGCGCGGACCACATCATGGCCCAACGACACGCAAGATCCCTTCGCCGGTCAGCTCGGCCAGGAACGGCAGCACGTCGGTCGCGACCTGATTCGGCGAGGTGTCGAAGTCCTGGCTTAGCTTCCGGCAGAGCTCGGCCACCTCGTAGGGTTGCTCGATGAGATCCCACACGGCGCGGCCGATCGCGTCGAGTCCGACGTAGTTGTCGCGCTCTGGGTTCAAGATCACGATCTCATCGTCGACCGGCGCCGTGAGAAGACCGGCGGTCCGGACGACGACCGTGGAAAGCTCGATAGTCATGACAGGTCCTATCTGTCAGGCGGGATGGTCGGCGAAGACGTCGTGGTGGCGGATCGATACGACCCGCCCGTCGGCCACCGTGATCACCTGGTCGGCGTCGCGGAGGGTGGAGTGCTGATGAGCGATGACAAGCATGGTCATGCGACCGTGCAGCATCGCCAGCGCGTCGAGGATGGCGGTCTCGTTCCCGGCGTCGAGCGAGCTGGTCGCCTCATCCAGTACGAGCAGCGCTGGCTCGCGGAGTAGCGCACGAGCTAGGGCGACGCGCTGACGCTCACCGCCGGAGAGCCGCTCCCCTCGGTCACCGACGACGGTATCGAGACCGTCGGGCAGCTGGCGCACGAATGCTTCGGCTGACGCCAGCGCCAGTGCCCGCCACAGGTCGCCCTCGCTCGCGCCGGGCTTGGCCCACAGCAAGTTGGCCCGGATGCTCTGGTGGAACAAGAAGACGTCCTGGGGCACCATCGCCACCTCCTCGCGCCACCGCGGGATCAGCTCACCGGCCAGCGCCGCGCCGTCAATGAGCACCCGGCCCGACGTCGGCACCAGCAGTCCGACGGCCAGGTCGGCGATAGTGGTCTTCCCCGCTCCTGACGGACCGACCAGCGCGGTGGTCGCGCGGGCGGGCACCTCAAGGGTCACGCCGTGCAGCACTTCGACTGGCTGGCCGTCCGGCCGCCGGTAGGAGAAGCAGACACCGTCGAGGCACAGTCGATCAGAGAGGGCGGGACGGCGCCGGACGGGCGAGCTGGAAGCGGACTGAAGTCCCTCTTCTTCGGCGGCGCGGGCGCAGTCATTGATCACGGCGGTGAGCTCGCCGAAGGCGGGCAGCGACTGGGCCAGCGTCTGCACGTTGGACTGAACCTGGGTGACCTGTGGCACCAGACGGGTGAAAATGAAGGCCAGCACCAGCAGTTCGGCGAGCGAGACGGCGTGCTGACCGGCGACGACGTCGATCAGCACCGCCAGGACCACGGCCGTTGCGCTGAACTGCACGGCCGCAGCGGCGGCCTGAGCCTTGGCGAAGTCGATCTGCGAACGCCTGGCCCGCACAATCGCGCTGTCGAAGCTAGTGAGGTGCCCGGGCTCAAGCCCGTGGACCTTGGCGAGCTTGAGCCCGTCAAGGAACCCGGTCACCGAGGCGAGCACGCCCCGGTTGAACTGGACCAGCTCCCGGCCCAGGCGGCGGCTGCGCGCCACGAGCGGCCACATCAGCACGGCGAGGCCGATGCCGGTCGCCATGGCCAGGCCGGTGACCGCCGGCGAGATCCGCAGGGCCACAGCCACCTGCACGGTAATGACGACCACGGCGACGCCGAGATTCAGCACGGCGAGCGTCCCCTGGCCGACCCAGCTGACGTCGACAGTCAGCGCGGTGAGCAGATCGGACTGGCGCAGGCCGAGAAGGTGGCGCCACTCGGCGCGGGCGATGGTTCCGTAGAGCCGCTGGCGCAGCTCGTCGACGAACTCCAGGCGATAGCGCACCAGCAGTACGCTCTGATAGGCCGTCAGTGCCGCCGCCATGGCGACCACGGCGACGTAGACGACTAGCATGGCGCCGAGGGAGAGCGGGATGCCCAGGGCATGGAAAGCCTCGCGGGCGCGCGTCATCAGCCCTCCTGCTGAGGATGCCCGGCTGACTCCGGCTAGCTCCAGGAGCGGCACCAGCAACAGCAGCCCCACGCCCTGGATCAGCGCGGCGATCACCTGGACGGTGAGCACCCACGCCAGCCGCCGCGGGTTGCCGGCGGCCAGAGCCGCGAGGAACGGGAGGAACCTGCCCGTTCCTGCGTCCGGGTGAGCCCTCATCCGCCGTCACCGTCGTCCTTGGCGAGCCTTCGGCGGTGCCGGACGAAACGCACGGCAGAAACGAAGGCCGGCGCGAGATCCCGCCACCACCGCGCATAGGCGAGCAGCAGGGTGCGCCCGTGAGCGTCAGGAAGGCGCGACACGTGGCGGATCCAGGCCGGGCTCGGGAGGAGCTTCGAGCGGATCCGCCGCGCCTTGGCACGCAATGTGGCAGCGGATGAGAACTCGGTGAGCGACGCTGAGCCCCGAGGGGCGGAGAGTATCCAAGACCAGGGATCGGCCGGCGAGAGATGCGGCAGAGCGAGGCGGTCGGCGATTTCGGCACCGACCGCATGGTGGCGCAGCCCAAGCCCGAGGATTCCCTCGATGCCCAGACGTGCCGCCAGGTCGGCGACCGGTCGCCAGTCATCTACTGACATCACCGTGATGGCTCGGCGGAGATCCTCGCTGGTGTGCCACTGGAACCCGTGCTGCACGGCGTGGACGACCACGTGCAGGGCGAGTGCGGTACGGCCGAGCACACAGACCTGAACGTCGCCGACCAGGATAGTCTCGGCGTCCGCGCTGCACGCTTCCCACAGGACTTTGTCGGGGGTGGGCAGCATGGGCAGGTTGCGATGCAGGTCGACGGCGTCGTCCGGGCCGCGGCCGAGTTTGGGCCGGCGGGCGAACTCGATCTCCACTTTCACACTCTGCTCGAAGGTGTGAAGCCCCTCCACTACCTCGAAAAAGCCGAGCGACTTGAGCAGGGCCCCAGCGCGGCTGAAGTCGCAGGCGGGAACGAGGAGGTCGGTGTCGAGGTAGCCGCGGCCGCCGGATGGATACAGCCACCGGGCAATCGACGGCCCCTTGAGCAAGATGCTCGGTATGCCGGCATCCTGAAAGGCGCCGACGACCTCGGCGCTGACCCGATCACAGCCCAGTGCGCGCGCGGCGTTGAGCAGCGCTCCAGCTGGGACCGCCCCCCGAGCGATAATGCTGACCCCCTCAGCACGTTCCGGTCCTAATTGCGAACTCTACTCGCGTGGCGCGACTTTTATCACTCTGGGTATCCGGGTAGTATCTAAATGTGACCAAGGTTAGCCGCAGGTCACAGCCGATGCCGCAGGTCCTAGGGGACATGAGATGCCAGAAAGCAAGGGGATGACTGCCGTCCGCCGGGCCGCGGCGATCGCCACAGACCTCACCTGCCGGGCAGCAGGGAGGCGCACTGTTGTCCGGACCGCCCGCTACGTCCTTTCGCGTGCACGACTGGACTACCCGAATGACCTGTCAACCAACGGCGAGTCGGCCCTGCAGCGCTGGATACTCCGGCTCTCGAAGGAGGGAGAGCAGATTCACGTGGCGGACGTGGGAGCCAACATCGGCAGGTGGTCGGAGTCAATGCTGGCCGCCGCGTCGGAGGGCGGCCGCGAGGCGGATCTCCGGCTGCACGCCTTTGAGCCAGACTCGTGGGCCTTCGCCCGGCTGGCGGAGGCGCTTGACGGCCTGCCGGCCCGCCTTAGCAAGACGGCACTCAGCGACCGGCAAGGGACCTCGCTGTTCCACGTGGTCGCACCCGGGGCCGGGACCAACTCCCTGTATCCCGTGCCTGAAGCAAACCCCGTGGCACAGGAAAACGTGGTCACGACCACGCTGGATTCATACGCCGAGCAGTCCGGCATCGCCCGTTTCGCGCTGGTCAAGGTCGACGCAGAGGGGCACGATCTCGCCGTCCTGCGCGGGGCGCGTACCCTGCTCGCTGAGCATCGCATCGCGGTCGCGCAGTTCGAGTACAACCATCGCTGGATCCTCGGCCGCTTCTTCCTGCGTGACGCGTTCGAATTCCTGCTGGCGCTCGGCTACCGGGTCGGCAAAGTTACCCCGCGAGGCGTGGAGTTCTATCCCGGGTGGGATGCGGACCTTGAAACGTTCGTGGAAGGCAACTACCTGGCCTGCAATCCGAAAGCAGCCGCGGAACTGCCCGCAGTGACGTGGTGGAAGTCCGAATAGACGGGGACCTCAGATGCACACGGAAAGGGTGGGTGACCGCCATTACCGCACGCGGCCGATCCCGGTCGGCGGTCACGCCCCGCTGGATGACTACGCCGGCGATCCTGCTTGCGGTCGCGATCGGGCTGTCTGGGCGGGCTGTGGCCATCGCGGGGCAGCCCACGCACGCTGTGGTATGGGGAAGCCTAGGCTTCGCCGCTTATGCGGCTAGCCTGCTTTGCCTGGTCGGCGGCGGCCAGGGAAAGTCTCTCGGGCTGGGTTGCTGGTGGTTGGGCCCTTGGACTCTGCTCTGGTACTGCACCGCATTCGGCCTGGCCACGCTGACCTGGGTCTCTCCGCAGACGGGAACGGCAGCAGAGATATCACCGTCCAGTGTGCTCCGAGCACTGTGGCTGGTGGCGGTGGGGATGACGCTGTGGGGACTCGGCTATTTGGCAGGGCCGGGCCGGCCGGCCCGACGTTTCGGGAACAGGGTGATGTCGGCGCTGAGCCTCCGTTACGAACCGGAGGTGCGCAGCCCGCTAGCGCCGTGGATCCTCTACGCGATAGGCACCGCGGCCAGGATTGTCACCGTGGTCACGACTGGGGTTTTCGGTTATGTCGGGGATGTCCAGTCGGGCGTCACCACTGCGTCGGGCTATCAGCAGGTATTGAGTGATCTCGGCCTTTTCGCGCCACTGGCCGTGGCCGCCGCGGCCATGCAAGTCTTCCGACAGCGCGTACCGGGCGCTCGGGTGACCCTGACAGTTCTCGTCATGGCCGAGATCGCGGTCGGGGCTGCCTCCGGGGATAAGGGGGGCTTCATCATCACGATCCTGGCCGTCGCCATCCCGTTCACCACTGCCCGGCACCGAGTGCACAACGGCTTGCTGGCCTTCACGGGGCTGGCCATCACGGGGCTGGCCTTCCTCCTGATAGTGGTCCCGTTCAACCAGGCGTATCGTAGTACCGACCGCAGCGCGTCAGGGACGCTCTCCGTTAGCCAGGCGCTTGACGCGGCGCCAGGCATTCTGGGCCAGACGATCGGCACCGGTAATGCCGGCGGGGTGCTTGCTTCCTCGGCTACCTCTGTGCTGTCCAGAATCAGCGAAATCGACAGTCCCGCGATCATCATGCAGCGCACGCCTGCACAGATCGGGTTCGTGGGCCCCGTGCAGCTTGTCACGGGACCCATCGTCACTCTTATCCCCCGGGCGGTCTGGCCGGGCAAACCCATCCTGGACGCCGGCTATGAGTTCAGCCAGATCTACTATGAAGAGCCGGCCGGAGTCTACACTTCGTCCGCGATAACGCCGGTCGGAGACCTTTACCTGCACGGCGGCTGGATCCCGGTGATCGTGGGCATGTTCTTTCTCGGCTGCGGGGTACGGCTCTTCGATGACGTGATGGACGTGTATGGCAGCCCGCATTGCATATTCCTCTTCCTGCTTCTGTTCCCTAGCCTCGTGAACCAGGAAGGCACCTGGGCGGGGACGCTAGATGGCATTCCAGGGCTCCTGCTGATCTGGCTCTTCGCCACTTACCTCACGTTCAGGAAGAGAGCGCGGCCACCTAGGAGCCCATCGTGGCGTGGTATAGACCACCACGCCGCAGGCTGAGCGGCAGCGGAACTATGGCAGGCCGACCAGCCTCCGGCCCAGCGGCCCGGCCCGGCGGGTCGTGTCGGTCCACGTTGACGCCTTATGTAGCGATGCGGTAACGTTCCGTCAACTGGTATCCGGGGGGAAGCAATAAAGAACGTAGCCATCGTTGCGCCGGTTCGGGGATCTTCCATGGGCGCCACGTGAACGTCATACTGCTGACAGCGCTGCTTCTCCAGGTAGTGGCGATTGTCTTGCTGCGCCACCGTCTCGGTCATTACTGGCTCCGCCACCCAGTGACGCTGATTTCGCTGCTTTCTGCGATATACCAGGGTATTTCGCAGATACTGCTAACATTCCAGTCGATCGGCGCCCAGGATCCTTACCGTAATGGAGTCGAGCAGAGTTTCATTAACTCTGCGACGCTGCTCATTTCGGCAGGGATGCTTATCTTCACGATTGCATATCTCATGACGCGCCCCGAGCGGACAGATGTTGCGGGAAAGTCGGCTGACATTCGGGAGGTGGTAAAAGCGCTGGACTGGAGGTGGCTGACAGGTGCATGCGTCCCCCTCGCGGTTCTTACCTACGAAGGGCGGGGTTACAACGGATCTGTGACAATGGCTGGGTCCGCGAGTCCAGTTGGCAGTGATCTTGCGTCGACCTTCTTCATCGTCCTTATCGTTATCGCGGCCTACAGCTTCCTGCTAAAGTGCGGCATCCGCTGGTTCATTCCGGTGCTAATACTTCAGTCGCTGGTGCTCGCCGCGGCGGGCGAACAGACTCCGGTCATCGAGGATGCCATAGCGCTGATCCTGATGCTTTCGCTTACCGTATCCCCACCCTCGGCCAAGCAGCTGAGTGGAGTTATAGCCCTGATGCTCACAACTATCCTCGCCATCACAGGACTCCGGGCGCAACATGACCGAGCCCTATTTAACCAGGATAGCGGGCTGAGTACGCGGATATCCGCCCTCGCAAGCGGCCTAACCGACTTCACCAGTACCTTTGACGCAAGCTCTACCGGTTCCGCTATGGTCGCTCAAGGTGCCAGCCGAGTGGACGGCGTTGACTTTGCCGCCGCGATCCTGCAGTCTCTGAGCTCCGGCCAGCCACGGCTCAGCGCCACCTACGTTGCCGAGTCGCTACTGATCGCCGTGCCTAGCCCAGTGTGGTCTTCGAAGCTTGATCACGGTGACGCTCTGAATCCGAGTCAGCTAGAGATCAACGACTTCGGTTTGCCAGATATTAACTTCCTGCCGACTTTGCCCGGACTTTATGTCGGCTTCCTTTCCGCACCATGGCTGCTAGCATTCCTCGCTTTCATCGGCTTGTTGTGCGGGTGGGGTGAGCGGTGGCTGCTCCGGCGCTGTACGCCGGCGAGGATTGTCCTTCTTGGAGGGGCGGTAATCGCTGCGATGTCATACGAGAGGGGTCTGCCGAGTATGCTGCTCGCTTTGCGCTCGGCTGCCGTTATAGCACTTGTCGTTAAGCTCATCGAGCTCCTGCGGGCGCGGAATACTCACAGACACGGCTCGGAAAACGTGGACGCAGGAGAAGATTTTGACCGGGAGCGGCTATCTTCGACTGCGCGGCTGAGTTCGTAGATATGAAGAGATACCAACGGGGGGACCGTGTCTAGGATCGGGGTCATCGGGCCAGTGGCCCCGGATTACTTTGCCGACAACGTGGGCGACGCGCTACAGCGCCTGGGCCACGTGGTCACCCAGCTTGGCGCGGCTCATCCCCGTGGCCATAGTGGGCTCGTCGACCGCACCGCAGAGCTGGCCTGCCAGGCTCTGCCACGCCTGGATGAACATGCCCAAGACCGGATCGTACGGGCCACCCGCCGCGCCGGCTGCGAGATCGTCATCAACCTGGACTCGCGCCTGATGCCCAGTGTGGTGACCCGGCTCAGGAGCAGCGGCGCCCGGGTAGCGTTCTGGTTTCCCGATTCCGTGGCGAACCTAGGGCGCCAGCTCATGCTGCTAGCTCCCTACGACGCGATCTTTTTCAAGGAGCCGTTCCTTACGGACCGCCTGCGGGCGATGCTGGACCTGCCGGTCTACTACCTGCCGGAGGCCTGCAATCCCCGCTGGCACCGGCCAATCACGGAGGCCGGCACCGAGCCTTTCCTGGTGATCGCAGGCAATATGTACCCAGGCCGGGTGCGCCTGCTCGAACGACTGATCGCGAAGGGAATCCCGCTCAGGCTGTACGGCGGCGGATTCCCCCGCTGGATCGGTGAGACGTCATGCCGGGCCGTGCACACCGGCCGCTATATCGCCCGCGCGGAGAAGGCCCGGATCTTCCGGTCGGCCGCCGGCGTGCTGAACACCTTGCATCTGTCCGAGATCAGCGGAGTCAACGCACGCCTGTTCGAGGCGGCAGGCTGCGGCGCCGCGGTGCTCACCGAGTTCCGTCCTACCGTTCCCGAGCTGTTCGCGGTCGGGAAAGAGGTACTGGTCTTTCACGATTTCGATGACATCGTCGAGCAGGCGACCAAGCTGCTCAGCGAGCGCGGCTTGAGCGCACGGCTTGGCGACGCCGCCACCCAGCGCGCCCACCGCGACCACACCTATGATCTGCGCGTCACAACCATCCTGGAGAAGCTCTCGTGACCGTTTCCCGATGCGAGTGCCTCGCCTGGGCCGACTGCGACGCTTCGTCCATCACGAGGCTGCTATGAGTCGTAAGGCACTCCGCATTGCGCTCGTCATCGACCATCCGGCCCAGCATTTCGCGCGTGCGTTCCAGCTCCTCGCCGACGAGCCCGGCCTGCGGGTACGCGTCTACTATGGGGTCGTGTCGGAGACCGGCTACGACGCAGGCTTCGCCCGGCCCGTCTCATGGGACATCGACCTGCTCGGGGGATATCCCTGGGCAGCTCCCGGATACGGCCGGACGGCGGCCGGGCGGGCGCGCTGGCTGGTCGGGCAGTTCCGCAAGTCGCGGCCGGACGTGGTGATCTGCTACGGGTGGGCGGCACCGATCGCGCGAGCGGCGATTATCTACTGCCTGCTGACCCGCACGCGGCTGCTTATGTACGGGGATACCACGTGGCAGCACTCGTCCAGCGGGCGGCACCGCATGGCCAGGTCCGCCGCGCTGAACTTGCTGCTGCGCCGGTGCGCCGGAGCCCTGTCAACCGGGACCTTCAACCGCGAGTTCTATATCCGGTACGGCATGGACCCCCGCCGTATCTGGCCGGGCGTCTGCCCTGCGGACACCGAGATGTTTGGGGCGGCGCGGGCCGCGCGCCGCAGCCTGCCCGGCACGGATGACGGCGAGCTGCGGATCGGCTTCGCGGGCAAGTTGATCGCCCGCAAGGGCCTCGACGAGCTGCTCCGGGCGGCAGCACTGCTGCCGCCCGCGCGGGCCTGGTCGGTCACGGTGGTCGGGGACGGGCCACTGCTGCCCGGGCTGCGGGCGCTCGTCGCCGAACTCGGCCTCGGCGACAGGGTCACCTTCCGCGGGTTCGCCAACACCACAGAGATGCCTAAGCTACTAGCAGGCTTCGACGTGGTGGTCGTTCCGTCCCGGCTCGACATGCGGGTCCTCGTCACGATCGAGGCGATGGCTGCGGGCGCGGCAGTGATCGTTAGCGACGCCACTGCAGTATGGGGACCGGGTGACCTGATCGAGGACGAGGTGACGGGGCTTGTCTACCGGTGCGGCGATCCTGCCATGCTCGCCCGGCAGCTAGCGCGTCTGCTCGATGACCCAGCGCTACTCGACCGCCTCAAGAACGAGGGCGCCGAGCGATCGGCGCGATTCGGGCCGGCCGCGTTCGCGCGCGCGGTAACGGAGGCAGCGGGTTTGTGCCTGTCCAATTAGCCTGCCCAGCGCCTACCGGTGGTCACGAGCGAGCGAGACCTACTACCGGACCACGACGGCGGATGACCCGCAGGCCCGCGGCGACCGTCGCGTCGAGGAGCTCGGACACCAAGACGGCCCGGTCATCGAAGGTCGATTCGTGCAGCTCGATCACTGCCCGCCGACATTTACGCAGCACTTCGGGATCCTGCAGGAGAAAGGCTGACTCGGCTCCCTCGATGTCCGAGACCAGATCGAAATCGTTTACCCCGGTTCGCCGCAGGATCTCGCGCAACGTGACGGTCGGCACTTCTACAGCGGTGTCCTGCGGCCGGACAGCGCCGAGGCGGGAGCTCATAGTCCTAGGCGAGAGGGCGAGAACCGCGCCGCCACAGTGGCCGGCGACCGCGGCGTGGATGAAATCGACCCGCAAGGAGGCGGTGCGGCGGGCAAGTCTCTCGCGGAGGCCGGGCAGCAGGCGCGGGTTGGCTTCGACGCACACGAGGCGACCACCCGGGGCCATCACTGATGCGATATGGGCCGAGGTGACGCCGAGACTGCTGCCGAGTTCCACGACAGCCGTGCTTCCCCGCAGCAGGCCGCGGATCATCCGGGTCTCTGCGCTCTCGTATACCCCCCAGAACATCTGCGCCCGCACCTGCGGAGAGAAGTCGCTGCTCCGGACGTCGAACCAGAGCCCGTGGTGTCGTACGCGGCTCCCAGGCAGGGCGCCTATGAGCTGACCCGCCGTGTCGCTTGTCACGATCCGGGCCACCCGGAGCTTCAGCGGGGAGGCGGTGCCGGATCCCCTCATCTCCCGTCCCTGCCGTTCGCCAGCTGCTTAGTCACTCCAAGCCTCCCAGCATCCAATCGAAGTAAGCGTCGGGATCGAAAGGTGCCGGATCTGGTCTAACCACAGTAGCCAGTGCCTCTTTAGTCGCCTGAAGTAGCGATTCTTTGTCTCCAGTTACGAATGCGCGCAGCGCTGGACCAGCAATTTCTTTGTTTTGTTCTGTATTACGGGCTATGACCGGCCGGCCGATTGCCCTAGCCTCGGCCAAGGGGAAACCGAAAGACTCAAGCCCCGTGGGAAAGAAAATGGCCTGGCTGCGCGCCCAAAACTGGCAAAGGCCAGGAACGCTAAGCTGACCGAGAAGCTTGATGCGTCGGTTGGCCGCCAGGGCCGGAGGTACGTCTTCAGTGGTCGCTGTTACGAGAAGACGGACAGCCGGATCGATGTGGTCATCGACTGCTGCGATCCATTCTGTGAGCCGTTCAGGCATACATTTATAAGGTGCGAACAAAATAGGGCACAAGATAAATTTCTCGGATGACCGTTCGGGAATCAAGTCAACGGAAACAGGATGCATTCTGGTAATGACACGGTTGCGGACGGAGGGCAAAGTCGTGATTACCCGATCTGCCATCGCCGAGCAGGGCGCTATCAGGACATCCGATCGACGGGCGGCCATCCGGACTATTGATGCCTGCCGCGTAGCGATTGAGCGCAAAGAAGGGTGGAGGCTATGAACTTCGGCCTCCGTCAGAAAGTGCAAAGCATTGCCCAGCAGCGTCCATCTTTGGCCGCCCGAGGTAACGAAGCCAACATTGTTAAGTGCGACCCGCCGGGTCCGACGAGTAGTAGCAACTTCCCTGCGCAGCAACCAGGCGGGGCTCAAGCGTCTCCCCAGACCGATAATCCGGATGTCATGGCGCCCGTTCCTCGCCAGGTAACGGTGCAACTCTTCCCTGAAACGCGCGGCTCCCCCCATCGGGCCGCCGGCGGCATCAACGGTAACCGTCTCAAGCACGACCATCCTTCCTCGTGCTGCTAGGCGCTGAGCGTGAGAATTCGCAACGGTGATCGTGGCGGAGCATGCGTCGGAAGGGCTGCGGTAAGCCCGGCGTGTGACGCAGTGGCGTGCCACCACCCAACTGGGCGCCGCTGTCGTGAGATCCGCAGGTAAGCGAGGTACCGGCTCAGTCGCGGCCAGTTCTCGCTCGCAGCGCGAAGCGGTGCAAGCGCTAGAGTCTTACCGGCCAGCCATTCGAGCCAGCGCATCGGGTGTGCGGGGTCGGGAACCGTGCACAATAGGATCCCGCTTGGCCGGAGTACCCGAGCACATTCGCGAAGGAAATCATCGGGGGAGTCGACATACTCGAGAACGCTTGCGGCAACGACCACATCAAAGGTGTCAGCATCGAAGGGAAGCGTTCTCCAGTTAGGATCAAGTTGCACCCAGCCGACTGCACCCGACTGATCCGCAGCAGCAGCATGGCTAAGCATTTCCGGCGAGATGTCACATCCGGTGGCGTGTAGTCCCATGAAAGCCATGTAGCGTGCCAGTTCCCCCGTACCGCAGCCGAGGTCCAGTACGCGCTCTCCGCTGGTAGCATGATGTCCGACCGCACCGGCTAGCTGGGCCAAGCGCCCAGCAAGCCGACCCTCTGGGGCGTACTTTTCCGACCAGGTTGCGGCCTTGGCGTCGAAAAGTTGCCGTACTTCTTCCGCGTGGCTCGGCACCTGGTCAGCCACGCCCTTCCGCAGCCCGGATCGTCGCCGCCTCATCGCCGAACACCACCACATCCCCCGCCGCGTTCGCTGACACAACCCGGATCTTATCAGAACTTAAGCTCTGAGTAGTCACTAGACTACACTTAGTGGCTGAAGCTGCATG
>Ga0209274_10001409_pt1 | contig 12410 bp, 16 predicted proteins | sample HubBroMetageREF1_FD_188343 | JGI IMG/M metagenome (GOLD analysis project Ga0209274, IMG submission 188343) | Reference soil microbial communities from the Hubbard Brook experimental Forest, New Hampshire, USA - Hubbard Brook CCASE Soil... | ecosystem: Environmental > Terrestrial > Soil >...
GCGTGCCGATGAAGCTCGAGGGTACCAAGCCCGCGAAGGCGCGCGTTGGTCGGTTTCAGCTTCTGCGCATATTTGAGGGTCTCGACGATGTGCACGACGGTGCTCTCCTCGAGTGCGCGCAGAGCAGCGTACGGCACCGTGTTCGCCGGATTCGTGCGAAAGACCCTCGGCTGCTCTTCCTCTGCGTATGTGTAAAAGAAACCGTCGGCCGCTCGCAGCACGATAGTCGCCCGAATCGCGCTCGCAATTGAGCCCGAGACGAAGAGCGCCTGGACCGCCAGGTTGTCGTCAAACTCGGCTTGGGTTCGTGGTGGTTTTCGCATCGTACAGGCGAACGTCACATCGAGACACAAACGCCTCCGCCACAACGTTGTCCCGAGGCGCACTGCTGACTGGTCGAACACGTGCAGAATCCGTTGGTGCATTGTCCGTTCGGTCCGCATTGGGCATCGGCGACGCAGGTGCCGCACGTACTTTGAACGCACGCCTGGCCGCCGCCGCACTGACTGTTCGACGAACAAGGACCGCAGGCACCGTTGACGCAGGCAAGGCCCTGGGCAACCGCTCCAAAGTCCGAGGTCCCCTGGTTGCAGTCGGCGTACGTCGAGCACGCGCCGCAAACGTGAGCGATGCACGCCTGCCCATTGCCGCAGTCGGCGGCGGAGTGACAGTCGGTGCAGAGGTTCATCCCTTTCCGGCAGCCTTGCCCTGGTTGACACTCGGAGGCGAGAACACAGATGCAGTACCCCCCTTGGCAGTGGCCCGCGGAACCGGGACCACATTGACTGTCCGAGGAGCAGGGACCGCAGACGCCAGATGGCAAGCCCGCTTCCTGCCCCTCTAAGCCTCCGTCCTCAGTACCTCCGCACACTTCGCCCGGCAGACAGTCGCTGTTCGATTGGCAGGCTGGGGTACAGGTGCCGGACACGCAGGCATCGCCCGACGCACAGTCGCCGTCAGCCGAGCACGTACACTGAAACGTCGTGTGCGTGCCACTGCATCGGGCGGTCGGCCCGCATTGGCTGTCGGAAGAGCAAGCTACGCAAGACCCGCCAACGCAAACCTGCCCTGCTTGACATTGACTGTTCCCCGTACACCCGGCGCAGCCGACCTCGTCGCACGGCATGCAGGTCAAGTAAGGTTGGCAGACGCCGTCACAATAGTTTCCTCCTTGGCAGTCCGCATTTGAGGTGCAATTCCCGCCTCCCGCCGTGGCTGGCGCAAGCATCTGACCCGGCGGGCATGACGCGAGGGCAACGCATGCGCCCGCGTCGCAAGTGAGCCATGGCGGGCAGTCGCTATCCGTCTGGCATGCTGGTCCGCACTGTCCAGTCCTGCTGCCGGGCAGCTGAATGCAGGCGAGGGGTGCGACGCAGGGTGGAGAGCAGGAGAACGGAGACGGAGGAGCGGGGGCAGCGCCAGAAGCGCCCGCGGAGGCCGAGACGCCCGAGGAGGTGGGCCCGCTGCCGCTTAGAGACCCGCTCGCGTCCCGCGAGGAGGAGTCGGATTGACCGCTGCTTGCACCGGAGGCGCCCGCCTCCATCGTCGACGACCCCGATTTGCCCCCGCACGCACAGAGAACAAGTCCAAGCCCCAAGAACCGTGTCCACGTCCGTCGAGCGGGCCAGAGGTTTGGAGAGAAGCGCACGAGAGCCTTCACGGAAGTGTACGTCACGGAAACACCACGATTGCGGTCATCTTTCGCATGGTCTGACGTGGCACGCCCCCACGTTCGTTCGCTCGTCGCTGCGGATGGGCTAGGCTCCTAGTCAACACAAAACTGTGGCCCGCGTCGTGTCGAGCGACGGGGCCACGCACGTAGCGCACGAGGGTGAATCGTGACGCAGCGAAAGTATAGCAGGGCCCACGGTATCGACGTCGTAAGCTCCCATAAGCACCTTCTTCACTGGTGCAAGACCGAGGGACCTGCCGCCGAGGCTTCCAAGCGGCGCGCCGTGCTTGAGGCCCTCGACGTGCTCGAGAGGGTCCGGCGCTATCGCCTGTACGCAAGGGCCCGCGACCAGGCCCTCGCCGTCGTCCCCAGCGGCAAAATAGAGTTCATTGAGTTGGGCCCACCGCAGCCAGGAGGCTCGAACTGCGTAGTTTCCGAGTTCAAGGTGGAGGTCGGTGAGTTCGGCTCGGATTGGACCATCCGTCCCTTCCGTGAAGTTGAGGCCACGACCTACGACGTCGCTGCCGCGCTCTTCGCGATTCTGCGCAAAGCCAGCTTCAAATGGCGGGAATGCGTCGGGCTACTGGACGATGGCGCCGGCGACGGCCCGGACGGCAAGACCCACCGCATAGACCGAGCAAAAAAAATGCTGCGACGTGCTCCGCCCGACCCGCACGAGTTTCTCGAGAAAACCCTAGCGGTGGATGCAAGCGGGTTCTTTGAGCGACCTGTCAAGCGACATCTGCGTTTATGGGGGGGGAATCCGGGTTTGTCGGGAGAGACCGCGATTCCCCAAGTTCGAATGCCTGCGACCGGCTTAGGGTCGCAGTCACAGGCGGATGCAAACGCAAGCGAACGAGCTGTTGCTGGTGGAGGAAGTCGCGCGCGAGATGCGCGTACCGGTGGCGACTGTGCGGTGGTGGGTCCGGACGGGCAAGCTTCCGGCCTCGAGACCCGGGCGGCGCCTGTTGGTGCGGCGGAGCGACCTCGAGAGACTGCTAGCCCCAGTCGCCGTGCGGCTCCCGGCGACTCCGGCGCAGCTCAGCGCCGTGGCCAACGGGGTTCTGCCCGTCGCACCAAGCGAACTGGAACGTAGGCGCGCCGAGCAGGCGCTCAAGCGATTGAGGTTGGAGCCGTGAGGGGCCATGACATGTCCGAAAGGCCCGCTGGCGTCCTTCACCTCCTTCCGGCGACGGCCGTGCCCTCGGACGGGGAGCTGTTGGTGACTTTGACGGTCCGCAGCCTCAAGGGCGTGTTCCGTGAGGCGCTGCGAGAGGCGTTCACCCTCAGCGAGCGCGAGACATTGGAGCCCGAAATTCTGACGCTGAAGCAAGCTGCGGCACTCCTGAAGGTCAACACTCACCAGATACCAAAGCTCATCCGGCGTGAGGGCCTGCCTGCTTATCGACTCGGCAAACAGTGGCGGTTTCGACGGAGCGAACTGCTGGCGTGGCTGACGCGTCAGAGGGAGAGCGCCTAATGGCAATCGTCGCCCGAAAACGAAAGACGGGGACCACGTACTACGTCGTCTTCCCCGATTCAGAAGGCAAACGCTGCTGGGAGCGCTCCGGCCCCGACAAACGCGAGGCCGAGATGCTCGAGCGACAGCGCGGACGCGAGGTCAAGGCGGGAACCTACTCGCGGGCCCGCCGACCAACGATGCCGTTCGGGGAATTCCTTTGCGCGTGGGCACCGAGTCGCGATACACGCAACGCAACTGAAGACCAGCGCGTCGTCGAGCGATTCCTGCTTTCGCGCGAGTGGCTGGCGCGGTTACCTTGCGAAGAGCTACGCCCGCGGCACTCGGCTCAGCTTGTCCGAGAGCTAAAGGGGACCGTGAGCGAGCAAACCGGACAGCCGCTCGCAGAGCACTATGTCTCGAACATCTACGGACTCTTCTGCAGTGCCGTTCAGGAGGCGCGTCGTGACGAGCTCGTGCCAGGCGACCCGTGCGTCCTGCCGCGGGGCCTACTCAATCGGAAGGCGAGGCGCGGCACGCGGGTCCCGTACTCGCGGGCCGATGTCCTCGCACTCATCTCGACGGGCGACGAGGCCGCCGTATTTTCCGCGCTCGCGTTTTTCACTGGTATGCGGGAGGGAGAAATCTGCGGGCGGCGCTGGCGCGACTGGGACACGGAAGCGAAGCCGCTCGGTTGCCTGGACGTCGCGACCCAGTACAACGACCGGCCCCTAAAGACCGCCCGTGGTCTTGGCGAGCACGCGAGAAAGGTTCCCGTGCATCCAGTGCTCGAGCGCATCTTGGACGGGTGGTGGCGTGATGGCTTCGAGTTTGTTCACGGCCGCAAGCCGGAGCGGGACGACTTCATCGTGCCGCGTCGACGCGCTGGGAAACCGAATCATACGCGCTCGAGCGGCTCCAAGCTATGGCTTCGCGCATGCGCTGGAGCGGGAGTCACGAACGTCTCGCTCCACTCGACCCGGCACACTTTCATCACTCTCGCCCGACGTGGTGGCGCGCGCACCGAGGTTGTCGAGCGGATAACGCACAACGCTACGGGGAGCATCGTCGACCAGTACACGCACTGGGACTGGACGCCGCTCTGCGAGGCGGTCCTAGCACTCGACCCGCCAGGTCTCCCGAGCGCTGTTGACGCGCGCAACGAGCAGCGGCGCCTCTCGGAATCCTCGAGCATTTCGGGGGCTCTGTGGGGTCACTTCCCCGAGGTGCAATTCCAAGGATTGCCAACGGATGCCGCAATCGGAGCGCTCTTCGATTCCCAGCGCCTCCACTTGTTTTCTCGGCAAATTCGGGCTTTCAGGCCCTCGTCTCCACAATGTCTCCAAAACCGAGCGAATTTTCGACCCCGTCCCGGCCGTTGAGTAGCCCGATGGCGCTTGCTCGGGCCGCCGGCGACAGGTGCATGTAACGAAGCGTGGTCATCAGGTTCTCGTGACCGGCGAGCTCCTGAATGGCCTTGGCAGGTGCTCCCCTCATGGCGAGGTGCGAGCAGAACGTGTGACGCAGAATGTGCAGCGCCCCAGGCTTCACGGGGAGCTGCGCCCGACGTTTTGCGGCCGTAATCAAACGCCGAAGGATTTTGTCCGTCATCTGCGCCCCGTCCTCCAAGCAGAGGACACGTTCGCCCCGTAGATGCCGGTGCCGTTGAAGGGCGGACGCCAGCGCGTCGGTCATGGGAATGATGCGCCCATGGCCGCTCTTTGGGGTGTCTGCGATTGCGGAGCGGACCGAGCTGAAGTTGCCGTTAGTCGGGCCACTGGCCAGAGCCTGCGAGTTTCTCCTGGCCCGAGGAACGCCAAGCTCCACTACATCAAAACCGAGGCTCCAGGATTTGCGGGAGGTCCACAGATGACCCCGGAGCAAGCTGGCGCAGCTGAGCCACCGCTTGGAGCTGACGGTACGAGCTGAGCTCTTCCCCCTCGGCCTCGATAAGGAACCGTTGATTCTCCAGCGTCGCCGTCCAGCGCGGAAGCGCATCGATGTTGATTCGGCCAAGAGTGACCTTGTTCTGCGCCAATTCGGCGTCACGCGCGGCCTTGCTCTGCGCCAACACGGTTTCGTGCATTGAGACTGCCAAAGACGGAGCCGTCGGTGGCGAACCCCCCGTTGGGTCCTTCTTCGAGCATGCCGGCGACGTGGTGGCGACGCAGCACACGACGAATGCGGCGGCAAATCGAGCTTTCATGCAAATCTCCCGTTGACGTTGTTGTTCGTCTACGCGTGAGCCGTTGGGGTTCGTCGGTCGCTCAGGACTGCGACCATCGCAGCGCGTAGAGCCCCATGCGCAGACGCCCAGAACACTCAGTCTCCCCCGCAGTGCCGCTGTCCCTCCCGCCGAAGCCGCAAGGCGCCACGATAACACGAAGCGATAGTATCGTGGTCCAGTCGCGCGGGGACCGGCACGACTTGGCGGGTGAAAGTCACCGCGAAGAGCGTGCTAAGGGACGTCGGCCGTCGAGTCGCCGAGCTCCGACTCGCTCGTGGATTGACGCAGGAGGCGCTCGCCGAGCGGCTCGACGTGGCTGCACGCTGGGTGCAGGCCGTCGAGGGCGGGCGCGAGAATGTGACACTTGGGACGCTTACGACGTTCGCAAACGCGCTCAGGGTCTCAATGGTCGCGTTCTTCGAGCCGCCGACGACGTCCAAGGCTCGACCCGGGCGGCCGAAGCGCTCGAAACGCTAAACCGCCGGTTGCGATTCGCGTTGTCGCCGACGGCGCCGGCATGAGATTGTGCCCCCCTTGTGCCGGCGAGGCCGCCTTCAGCTCGAGGCGATTGCGTACCGCGTGAACAGCGCGAGGCACTCGCCCGTCTCGTCCGCATGGTTTCGGACGCGGGACACCTGACAGGCGAGCTCATGGAGCGGGCCCGGCGCGGCGACCAAGTCGTCGTCGTTGACTTCTTTCGCGACCGCTATGAAGTGTCGCTCGAGCCGCGCGTACTCATTGCGACGTGCATTCCGCCAGACGTCGACGACGACATGCTTCGCCAGATGGCCGAAGGACAGCCGGTTCTCGAACCCGGCGAAGGCACCGCGGCATGGTGCTTCGCGTGCGACAACGCGCACCCCGACGAGCCGTCGACGCACATGCGCCTGTGCGGATATCTTCCCCAGTGACCGCCGACTACGGGCGCCGGCTCTTCTTGCGCCGTCGACCAACGAAGCCCGCGGCAGCCTCCGACGTTGCGTCGCTGAGGCGCTCGCTCAGAGCGCGGACCTCCTCCGGGCGCAGCTCGACACCAATGAACACTCCCTTCTTCCCGACGAGCTTGGCCACGTCGACCTCTTCAAGCGCCAGCGCGTTCAGAAGAACACGGCCATCGATGGTGACCGCGAACATGTCCCTCTTCGGCCAGGTCATGACCCGCACGGTTCCGCGTACGGGCACGACTTGCATGGCCATCCGCGCATCCGATGATTGACGCCCGCATCGATGGCGCGGTGTATGTCGAAGACCGTCTCGATGAGCTCTCGCTCGTCCTGGTCATGACGAACGAGGTCCTCGATTTGAACGGCGGGGCGCTTCGACTTCGTCGTCAGAACGAGCCTGAGTCCCGGCTGCTTGTAACCGAGGGATGCGGCCGCTCGTCGATACGCGGTGGTTTGCCCATCCAGCGCCATCTCGTCTTTTGACCAACGACGCTTCCCACTTTTCCACTCGACCACAATGGGCCGCCCTTCTTCTTCTACAATCGCGTCCATCGCACCGACGAGCGGCACCGGGAGTACCGCCCCGGTGACGGGGTGCGCGAGCGGGATGCTGAAGGGTACTTCTACCCCGAGGACGTGCTCGGGCAGCGGGACGTGCTGGAGGAAGGCGTCGAGCATGTGCATCCCCGTGTCGATGACGGCGTTGGTGTCTTGTTCATCCTCGTCGAACAGCACGGGAACACCGTCCCCCTCGATGCCGCGGACAATGCCGTCCCGCAGATGCGCCCGAAGCTCGTCGACCCGCACCGGGTCGTTGGGGCGCGACCGGGTGAAGTGCTCCGCGAGGGTCGCGTGCCAGGCCGTACCCAGCACCAAACTGACCGACTTGAATGCAGGGGTAGCTCTCTCCGTGTACTGGTAATAGTAGCGCCGCGGGCAAGACAGGAAGGTCTTCACTTGCGAGACAGACGTATGCGGCTTCGCGCGCAGCTCTGCGAGCGACGGCATGATGTTCTCCTTGTAGATGGAGAACGGCGCGGGCCCCCAGTGGAACGCCGCGCCGTTCTTCGTTGTGGTGTTACAAGCTCAGTGACCGTTCGCGGCCGTGAGCTCGCTGATGAGCGACGACGCCTCGGTGCGCGTGAGCGCCTGCGGATTGTTCTTCCCGAAGCGCTCGTCGACCATCGTGCTCAGTCGAGCGCTCGACCAACCCCGTCGCCGACAGGCCGCCTGCAGAGCAGCCAACTGACGTGAGGTGAGCCGGTCGTCGGGCGCCGGTGGCGGCGCTCGTGGCTTGGGCGGGGCCGGGACGGTACGCTCAACCTGCGCGTTCAAGTCCAGCGGGCAGCCCAGGAGTCGGGCGCAGCGCTTGATACAATCGGAGCTCGCCGCCTTCAAGTCGTCGCCCACGCTGAGGGCCCTTCCGTCGGCGTCGAGCGTGATTGGGGCGGTGCCGAAGTCGACGTTGACGATGCCGTCCGCGGTGAGGCGCCCGACGACGATGACCTCCGTTTCGAGAATCTCGTGCCGGAGCACCTCGAAGGCCACGGCGTTACACGCCTCGTGCAGACGCTCCAGGACCTTGCCCACATTGACGTAGCTCAACGTCCGGCCGTGCTGTCCAGGCCGCGACCGAATGGCTTCGGCGGGAAACGGGCGGCACATGACCTCGCGGTTCACGAGCCCCTCCCAACGTGCTGGTCGAGCAGTTCGCCGGCCAGCCCCTCTAGCTCCCATCTTCTTGCTGGAACCGCGGCTTTGGCTGACGCCGTCATCGCGTTGACCAAGTCGAATAGGGGCACGTGCTCCGGCAATTCCGGCGCGCCGGTCTCCTTGGCGAGCTCTGTCTCGAGGTTCTTGCGCTCAATGAGGGTGAGCTCCCGCATGGCTCCGATTTGCGCAGCCACGTTCTTGACCATGAAAGTCACGCCGCATTGCCACTCGGCCATGACGCCGCGCGCATGCACGAGGGCCGACGGGATGGCCTCGCTGACAGCAGCCTTCAGCCGGTCGCTGTCGCCGACGTGACGAAAGGACAAGCCCTCGCCCTTGGTGACACCTCGCAGGCCGTTACTACATACGAGCCGCCAGATGAGCGGCGCGATGTGCACAGCCGACCGACCGAAGCAGCTCGTACTGATATCGATGCCGACGTTCGAGACGTCGCCTCGCCTCAGCTCCCTTGTTTCACCCGGCAGGATGATGCGCATGTTGTCGACCAGGCCGGTGGCCACGCCGCGGACGCGGACTTCACTCAGAAGCCCGTGTCTCGAGAGCGCGGTGTGCAGCGTGTCGACGAGCTCGACGGGGTCGAGCGGGGCGTACCGACCGCTGACGACGGCCGCGACTTCCCCTCCTCGCAGGCGAAGCGTGGCGGTGGACGAGCCATCGGCGGTGCCGAGTAGCCAGTTGGCTGTGGCAATCTGGAGTGGTGCGGGCAAACGGTCCCGCAAGAATTCTGCCGGTGCACCGAGCCGCGTCATCAGATTCGAGAACGCGTTGTTCCGGAGGGGCTTTGGCTGGTGATGTCGAGCCAGCGGCACGAGCGCGAACTGCCCATCCAGCGGGGCGACGGCCCAGGTCTTCAGGTCCGTGATGGGCAAATCGGCCGCGTGGCCGTCGGCGGCATGCGCGGCGATGATGCGCTCGGCCGCCTCGTCGAAGGAAAGCTCAACGTCGTCCCAGTGCGGGCGCATGTCGGCGGCGGTTCGGAGCGGAGGCGGCAACGTGCTGCCCCCGAGTATGGAAGTACCATTCATGGGAATCCTTGAGGTGGCGAGGCGCGCACGAAGCGCAGCCTAGAGATGGAGAGATGGCGGGAACGCGCATGTGCGCGGTAGCTCGCCCGACCGTCGTCGCGATGGTGGCAGAAGAGGCGGTGGTGACATCGCCACCACCACCGCTAGATTTGGGACGTTAGGAGTGCAATGTCGGAAGTGAGGGTGCTTGGGGCTGGGGACGAGCGCGTGCTCGTCGACTTTCTCGAAGAGCGCGTCGACACTAGCCTTTTTCTGCTTTCCAACTCCGAGGCAGTCGGACTCGAAGACCACGGACGCCCGCTCGAAGGAACGTATGCGGCGACGTTCGAGGACGGCAGGATGACTGCCGTTGCGGCACACTTCTGGAACGGCTTTCTCATCGTCCAGGGTGCCGACGCGGGCGTCGAGCGGGCGGCCCAGGTGGCCGTCAGTCGAACCGGCCGTGCACTGAACGGCCTCATCGGTCCCCTTGGCTTGGTCGAGGCCGCGCGGCGTGCACTCGGCGCCAAGATGCGCCGCGAGAAAAAAGGTGAACCCGAGATTCTGTACGGCCTCGACCTCGAGCGGCTCCGCGTGCCTCCGCTGCTCGACGCCCCTGGGGTGGTGTGCCGACCCGCGACCGCAGATGAAGTCGCGGGGGTGCTCGTGGACTGGTGGGTCGAGTACGCGGTGGAGGCGCTCGGTCAAGACAGGCCCCGCGAGCCGCGTGAGACTTCGCGCAATACGCCACTCCAGCCCGGTCATCCGGGTTGGGTGTTGGTTCACGACGGGCGCCCGGTGTCGTACTCAAAGTTCACCGCCAGCACCCACGGCGTGGTGCAAGTAGGTGGCGTCTACACGCCGCCCGAGCTGCGCGCTCGCGGTTACGGACGCGCCGTCGTCGCTGGGTCTTTACGCGACGCACGCAAGGAAGGAAACCGCCGCAGCGTGCTATTCACGGCTCGCACGAACGTCGCGGCACAACGCGCTTATCGCGCACTCGGCTACGAGGCGCTCGGCGACTTTGCGTTGGTCCTCTTTTGAGGCCGGATAGCCGAGGTGTTCGCCGACGCTCGGCAGGCCCGCCGTAGGGGCGCTAACGTATCCGTTGCATGCGGGAGCGAGCCTTTTCGTCCGGCGTCAAAAGGCCGTCTCTATTGCTTGCCTCGGTCGTGGGTTTCGCCGCGTGCGGCGGGCGACTGGGTGGCCCGTCTGATGCAGCGACGGAGTCCGCACAGCGCCAGGAAGAAGTGGGCTCGGATTCTACCGATGCTTCTGCAGGGAGCGCTGGTCCCGACGGCAGTGACGCGACTCTCGATGCGGGTTCGGACGCGGCAGGCGCGCCGATGCCCGGCCTGGTCGCCTGCAAGGGACCGCAAGACTGCGAGGACAGCCTTCAATTCCTTCAACTAGGCGCCTTCGTCACGTGCTGTGTTGCAGGCACTTGTATTTTCGGCGACCAAGCCAGTCAGAGTTCCTGCGGCGCCCCCGACGCGCAGGTAATCGCCGCCGAGAACTACGACCTCTCCTGCACAACCGACTCGGACTGCACTCTCGTTAGGCTCGGTGACTTCTGCTCTCCGGTGACCGAGTGCCAGACTGGGGTCATCAGCCAGAGCGCCCTCTCGAAGTACCAGGCCGACGTCGCACGGACGTACGCCGCGCAGTGCTTCGTATTGAGCAGCTGTCCCATAACCACTGGTTGCTGTCGCAACGGCCAATGCGTAGCCGACATGTGCTTTCCCCAGCCGGGAGACACCCTTCCCGAGTGTGCAGACGCGGGGGGCACATGCCAGAACACGGGTACGCTCGGCGAGCAAGCCGCGTGCACCGGTCCCGGCGCTGGGCCGCCCGATTGGTGTGCGTATGCAGACGAAACGTGCTGTCTGACGAGTCCGTGAATTCGCGCGGATGCAGGGCCCACAAAGAGTCAGGTCACGTACCCCATCTCGCGTAAAATCTCGCCGACCCACTGGCCCCTTCGTCGCTGGTGAGCCGGGACAGCGCGTGGGGCGAGCGGCACGGTCAGCACCTGGTCGGCGAAGCACGGGTCGACCTCGCGCGACCGCCAGTTGTAGCCCCCGCGACCACCCTTCCACCGGAAGTGTAACCCCTTGTCGTCGACGAAGGACGCGAGGTCGATGTGCAGGCGCCGGAGCGGAGCCGCGTCTGCGATGAGATGGCGTGGGACGACGACCTTCAAATCGATTTGAGAATCGAACGACACCCACTTCTTCGTTCGGTCGGCCAGTAGGACACCGAGCAGAACATCGACGTCGAGCTCGGCGCCGACCTCGGTCCATCGGGCCGTCGAGCCCAAACGCCGGGCCGCTTCGAGCGACCGCTGCCGACGCCGTCCAAGGTGCTCTACTATATGGTGGTTACGCGCCCGCTCGAGCAGCTGACGGATGCGCGGAGCGAGCTCTTCGTCATCGACGATGCGTTCGGCCTCGAGCTTGCTGGCCGAGACGCCGAGCTCCTGGGCGAGCTCGCCGGCGTTGTCAGCCAGGAACCCGCCCAAGTTGTTCGACCCCGGCTCCGGAGCCCGCACCAGAAGTGCAAGCTCCCGCACAGGGTCACGCCGCGCGCTGCTCGCCATCGCTACGCGGCTCGGTCGTTGAATCGGGGAGTACCGGCGGCGTCGGCGACACTTTCTTCACCAACGCTCGGAGCGCTTCGATGTCCCCGCCCCGACCGGAAGCGAGGCGCTTGATTTGCCTAGCGACGGCAAACGGGTTTGCCCGACGAGGCACGCGAAGAAAGTCGACGCCAAGTGACTTGAGTACGCGTCTTTCCCTGAGGTCTGACGCTCGCAAAATACGGCCTTGCACACGCATATCGGGATGTCCTTTCGACAGACGGAAATGGCGAAGGCGTCCGGAGCCGGCGCGGCATGCGCGAGCTCGACGGACGCCTCGGTTTGAGGTGAATCAGCTGCGCCGGTACGGGTCGACTTCGAGCTCTCGCGACCAGAGCGGGATGCCGTCACCCGGAGTCACCCGGATATCGGGGAGAGGGTGGGTCCCGACGCTCGGAGTGCACGGAGTTCTGCGGTGCCATACGCGCGCCCACGAAAAGCAACACTTGCCCGCGGTCGGCGATGATGAGGCCCGTCAGAAGCTCGTTGTCGAGAGTACGCGCAGAGATGGGCGGGTCTGGTAGTCGTTCTGACGCACCTCATCGCGTTCGCGTCGCCCGTCATCCTCGCGGTCGGGGCCGTCCTCTACATCAAGCCCCGAGTGGCGGCGTGACTGCTTTTCTCGCCGAGGAATACTCGAGACAACTTGCCAACTTCTACATCGCTGCCGGGGATGACCGTGCCGCGGTGGCGGGCCTCAGGCGTCATTTGGACCGCGTCGCAAGCATACGT
>Ga0209274_10001410_pt1 | contig 12405 bp, 10 predicted proteins | sample HubBroMetageREF1_FD_188343 | JGI IMG/M metagenome (GOLD analysis project Ga0209274, IMG submission 188343) | Reference soil microbial communities from the Hubbard Brook experimental Forest, New Hampshire, USA - Hubbard Brook CCASE Soil... | ecosystem: Environmental > Terrestrial > Soil >...
CATCGAGTTGCCGGCCGCGAGCACCGGGCCGAACTTCCACGCGGCCATCACCAGGGGAAAATTCCACGGCACGATCGCGCCGACCACACCGAGCGGCTCGCGCGTGATGAGACCCAGTGCCTTGGGTCCGGTGGGCGCGACCTGATCGTAGACCTTGTCGACCGCCTCGGCGTACCACTGCACGCAGCGGGCGGCACTCGGCACGTCGATCTTGAGGCTGTCCGAGATCGGCTTGCCCATGTCGAGCGTCTCGAGCAGCGCCAGCTCCTCGGTGTGCTGCAGGATCAGTTCGGCGAAGCGCTGCAGAATTTTCTTGCGCTTCACCGGGGCCAGGTTGGCCCACACGCCTTTGCGAAAGGCGGCGCGCGCCGAGAGCACCGCGCGGTTGATGTCTTCCTGGTCGCCCGCCGCGACGCGCGCCAGCAGTTTACCGGTGGCGGGGTTGATGGAATCGAAGGTCGCCCCTGAGGCGGCATCGACATAACGGCCGTCGATGAAAGCCTGGGTGCGGAACTCGAGCGCGCGCGCGCGCTCGTGCCAGGAAATGCTGTCGGGTTGGGCGTTCATGAATTAAGTGCTCAGAAAGTCGGTGGGGTACTGGCGCTAATGATCTCACAGGCCTCGCGGCCGACGTTGCGGAAGCGGTGCGGCAGCTGGCTGGCGAAATAATAGGCCTCGCCGGGTCCGAGCACGCGCGTGGCACCCCCCACGGTGAGCTCGATCCGGCCGCGGATCACCACCCCGGCCTCTTCGCCGCGATGGGCCAGCATCTCGTCCCCGGTGGCAGCTCCGACCGCATAACGCTCGTGCAGCAGGCTCAGCTGGCGGCTCGGTCGTTGCGCGGCCACCAGACGCAGCGACACCTGGGCGTTCCCCAGCTCAACCAGATCCTCAGCACCGAAGAAGGCCTGCGGAGTGCTGCTGAGGTCCAGCGTGAAGAACTCGGCCAGGGACATGGGTACTCCATCGAGTACCTTCTTGAGGGAACTCACCGAGGGACTCACGCGGTTCTGTTCGATGAGCGAGATCAGGCCGTTGGTGACCCCGGCGCGGCGCGCCAGCGCGCGCTGCGACAGACCAAAAGTGGTGCGCACGCTGCGCAGGCGGGCGCCGACATCGATGCTCATGGTGTTTAGGATTATAGACGTGAGGGGCCAAAATGTCCGTCCCTGTGGCCGCTAGTGTTGAGTTTATTTATCATTCTGCCCCTTTTCCGCTGGATCCGAGTGGTCATGACGAAAGCCGCTGACACCCTGAGCCGCGCCGACCTCGAGGCCCTGTGGCTGCCCTTCACCGCCAACCGTCAGTTCAAGGCGCGGCCGCGCCTGCTCGCCCGGGCGAGCGGCATGCATTACTGGACCGCGGAGGGTCGGCAGATACTCGATGGGGTCGCGGGACTGTGGTGCGTGAACGCCGGCCATGCGCGTGTGGAGATCAGCCAGGCGGTCGCAGCGCAACTCGAGACGCTCGATTACGCCCCACCCTTCCAGATGGCGCACCCGCCCGCGTTTGAACTCGCCAACGCGCTGGTGAAGATCGCTCCCCAGGGACTCGATCACGTGTTCCTGACCAACTCCGGATCGGAATCGGTCGACACGGCGCTCAAGATCGCACTCGCCTACCACCGCATGCGCGGCGAGGCCTCGCGCACCCGTCTCATCGGCCGCGAGCGCGGCTACCACGGCGTCGGCTTCGGCGGCATCTCGGTGGGCGGCATTCCCAGCAACCGCAAGATGTGGTCGAGCTCACTGCTGCCCGGCGTCGACCATCTGCGCCATACCCACGATCCGGCGCGCAATGCTTTTGCGCGCGGCGCCCCGGAGCATGGCGCAGAACTCGCCGACGAGCTCGAGCGGCTGGTGAGCCTGCATGATGCCTCCAACATCGCTGCAGTCATCATCGAGCCGATTGCCGGCTCGAGCGGTGTACTGCTGCCGCCGCGCGGCTATCTGCAGCGGCTGCGGCAGATCTGCGACCGCCACGGCATTTTGCTGATCTTCGATGAGGTCATCACGGGCTTCGGGCGCACCGGCGCAGCCTTTGCCGCGCAGGAGTTCGGCGTCACGCCTGACATGATGACGCTCGCCAAAGGGCTCACCAACGGCTGCATCCCCATGGGCGCGGTGCTGCTCAGCAAGGCGGTGTACGAGGCCTTCATGCAGGGCCCCGACGGCATCGAACTGTTTCACGGCTATACCTACTCGGCGCATCCGGCGGCCTGCGCCGCGGCGCTGGCCACGCTCGGGATCTACGAGCGCGAGGGCCTCTTGACCCGCGCCAAGTCGCTGGCGGGCCAATGGGAAGAGTCGGCGCACGCGCTGCGCGCGTCACCGCACGTGGTCGACATCAGGAATTACGGGCTGATTCTCGGACTGGAGCTCGAACCGCTGGCAGGCAAACCCGGCGCGCGCGCCTACGAGGTGTTCACACGCTGCTTCGAGCGCGGCGTGCTGGTACGTCAGACGGGTGACGTCATTGCGCTGTCACCGCCCTTGGTCATCGACAGCGGGCAGATCGAGCAGATTTTCGGCACGCTGCGCGAAGTGCTGCGCGCAACGTAGTCCGTGCCGCGGCGGCGCGCGGCGGCCAGCGGCGGACGCGGGTTAGGCGTGCGGCTGCTGCTGGCGCTGCCGGCGCAGGCGCGCGAACACCATCCAGGCGAGGACGGCGATCACCAGGGCGCTGCCCACCAGCGTCTCCATTTCGGACAGGGTAAACGGACTCGGTCGCGACGCGACCACGGTGATGGTCTGCACGGTAGATTCTCCTGAGCTAAAGCAACTGCGACACTCGCCGTTACCTTTGCACCGGGCACTGCGGAAATGAAGCAAACCGTCGCGCTTGTGCGACGGGCATCAAGATCAGCGGGTGTTATGTCAGCTGAAGACTGCGGCGCTCAGGTGCGCGCTTCAAAGATTGCGTAGATCTTGGCGCAATCCTCGACCACTTCCCAGGTACCGCTGAAGCCGGCCGGAACCACGAATGCGTCACCGGCCACAAAGGTGCTGCGCGCGCCACTCGCGCTTTCGATGATCACCTTGCCGAGGGTCATCACGCACAGCTCGTTCTCGGTGTAGCGCACGCGCCATTTGCCACGGCTCGCCGCCCAGCGCCCGGCGAAGAACTGCTGGGTGCTGTCGGCGAAGAAGTTGCTCACCGACAGCTGCGGCGTCCCGGCGAGCAGCCGCTCGGCAGGCGGCTCCGACAACTCGGGCTCCACCGGACCATCGAGGCGAACGATGGCAGTGCTCATGGGCAGGTAACACAGGTATTCATGCCAGGAAATTCTAGCGCGAAGACGCGCCGCGGACTTGCCTTCCCGCGGCGCGCCGCGCTGCCAGCGCAGCGCGCTAGTCACGGCGCGCCACCTGCTCGGGCTGCGCCAGCTGCAGTCTGACGCTCACGTGCCGGTCGAGGGCATAGGCATCGAGATCGCCGCCCGCCGCAATGGACTCGGTCTTGCCGTGTGCCTCGAGGAAGATGCGCTCGCGCGCGACCCCCGCACACACCAAAACGGCGGCCACATTTTCCGCGCGCCGCAGCGACAATTCATCGTTGTAAGTGTCCGAGCCGCGCGGGTCGGCATAGCCGGCCACCCGCACCTGAGCCTGCGGCAGAGATGCGATCAGCGCACCCAGCTTGAGCAGCGGCGACATGGCCTGGGCCGTGATCGAATCGTCGTCGGTCCGGAAACTGACATCCAGCCCCACCTCGTCGGTGTGCTGCAGCGACTGATCCAGTTCCTGATCGCGCGCCTGCGCCTGGGCGAGCGAGCCATGCAGCTGTGCCAGGTCGGCGTCGAGTTGCGCGCGCTGCTGTTCACTGGCCTGCAGGTCCGCCTGCAGCGCCTGCTTGGCCTGCTGCTGATGATGGTAGTGGTCACCGATGAGGGCGCCGGCGCCCAGACCCACGATGGCGCCGACCGGGCCTGCCGCCAGCGCGCCGACAGCCAGGCCGGTAGCGGCGCCGATGTTGGCTTGCCTGCTGACCGGGTCGCGCGCGCTGCCCGGATCATCAGCATGGGCCGGCAGCATCACCAGAACGCCGAGTGCGCCGGCGAACGCCAGACGGCTAAACCTCATGTTCAGTGCTTTCATCGAGGCCTCCTTATATAGGGTGTCAGGTCCGCGGCAGTGGCTGTGCTGCTCTGCCGTGGATGACATTGCAACGCGACGCGGCGTCTGAGCCGTGATGCAAAAGCGGCGCGGTGGGGAAGATTTGTGGCGAAACATGGCAGTGCGGGGGATCGCATATACTGCGCACCCGCCCTCAGCCATCCGGAATCTCTGCATGCCCCATGACAATGATGCGCGCCCGCGCAACCGGGCCGGCCGGCTCGCCGCCGCGCTCGCCGCGCTCGGCTGGTTCCTGAGCGCCGCTGCCGCCACCGGTACGGATACCGCCGCCGAGAAAGGCGTGCTGCGTGCCACTCTCAGTAACGGCCTGCGCGTTGTCATCGTGCGCAACACGCTCGCACCGGTGGTGGCGACCTCGGTGAATTACCTGGTCGGCTCGGACGAGGCGCCTGAGGGTTTTCCCGGACTGGCGCACGCCGAAGAGCACATGATGTTCCGCGGCAGTCCCGGGCTGACCGCGGACCAGCTGGCCGACATCGGCAGCGTGGTCGGCGGTGATTTCAACGCCAACACCCGCGAGGGGCTCACGCAGTATCTGTTTACCGTGCCGAGCGAGGATCTCGACGTCGCACTGCACATTGAGGCGCTGCGCATGCGCGCGGTACTGGATACGCCCGAGGGCTGGAACCAGGAGCGCGGCGCCATCGAGCAGGAGGTCGCCCAGGACCTCTCCGAACCCTCCTACATCCTCTACGAAAAGCTGCGCGCGCGGATGTTCGACGGCACCCCCTACGCGCACGATGCGCTCGGGACCCGGCCGTCGTTCGAGAAGACTACGGCGCAGATGCTCAAGAGTTTTCACGACACCTGGTACGCACCCAACAATGCCATCCTGGTGATTGCCGGCGATGTCGATCCCAGCGCAGCGCTGGCGCAGGTACGCGAGCTGTTCGGCGACATCGGCGCGAAAAAACTGCCGCCGAAGCCGGCAGTGTCGCTGCAAGCCATCCAGCCCACCTCATTCACGGTCGATACCGATCGGCCGAACGGCACGCTGATGATCGCGACGCGCACGCCGGGACCGCGCGATACGGATTTTCCCGCGCTCGAGCTGCTCGCCGACGTGCTCAGCAGCCGGCGCTTCGCACTCTACGAGCTGGTGCCGCAGGGCAAGGCGATCTCGGCCGATTTCTCGGTTGATCCGTTGCCCGAGGCCGGCCTTGCCTACGCGGTCGTGTCGTTCACCACCGGTGAGGATCCGAAGGCGCTGGATAAGGATGTGCGTGCCATCCTGACACGGGTGGCGCGCGAGGGCGTGCCGGCGGAACTGGTGGAAGCAGCCAAGCTGCAGGAGCGTAGCGCCGCTCAGTTCCAGCGCAATTCCATCCCCGAGCTCGCCTCGGTGTGGTCGGATGCGCTCGCACTCTACGGCCTGAGCTCCCCTGATGAGGACCTCGAGCGCATCGAACGCGTCACGGTTGCCGACGTCAATCGCGTCGCGCACAAGTATCTCGATCTCGATCACGCCATCACCGGTGTGATGCTGCCGCGCGGCTCGGGCGCGCCCACCGCGGCGCGCGGTGGCTTCGGCGGCCAGGAATCGATCTCGCTCGGCGAAGCCCATCCGACCGAACTGCCCGTCTGGGCGCAGAAGGCCCTGCAGCGTCTGCAGGTCCCGCCGAGCACGCTGCATGCCACGGTCAGCACGCTGCCCAACGGGGTCGCGCTCATCGTGCAGCCCGAGGACGTGAGCGACACGGTGGGCGTCTACGGTCACATCCGCAACCGCCCGGAAATGCAGGAGCGCAAAGGTCAGGAAGGCATCTCGCAACTGCTGTCGCAGCTGCTGACTTACGGCAGCGCGCACCTCGACCGCGTGGCCTTCCAGCAGGCGCTCGATGCGATCGGCGCGCGCGAGCACGCCGGCACCGACTTCTCGGTGGAGGTGCTGGCGGACAGTTTCGACCGCGCAGTAGAGCTGCTGGCCGACAATGAGCTCAATCCGGCGCTGCCGGAGCCGGCGCTGCAGGTGATCCGCGGACAGATCGCCCTGGGCGTGGCGGCGCGCAACCAGAGTCCCGGGTTTCTCACGCAGCGCTCGTTACGCACCGCTCTCTATCCGCCTGATGATCCGAGCCTGCGCCTGTCCACACCGGAAACGGTGCGCTCACTCACGCTCGCCGACGTACGCGCTTACCACGCCGCGGTTTTCCGTCCCGATCTGGCCACGATTGTCGTCATCGGCAAGGTCGACCCGCAGCGCGCCCGCGCGGTGATCGAAAAATACTTCGCCGGCTGGCACGCCAGCGGACCCAAGCCCGACGTCGATCTGCCGGCGGCACCGGACAACAAGGTCCACAGTGTGGTGGTGCCGGATGCCAGTCGCGTGCAGGACCGGGTGGTGCTGGCGCAGAACCTGGCGTTGACGCGCTCCGATGCCGACTACTATCCGCTGCAACTCGGCAATGCGGTGCTCGGCGGCAGCTTTTACTCCACGCGCCTCAGCATCGATCTGCGCAAGAACTCCGGGCTGGTCTACACGGTCGAGTCAGTACTGCAGGCCGGCCGCACCCGCAGCGTCTACCTGGTCGACTACGCCAGCGATCCGCAGAACGTCATCAAGGCGGCCAACATGGTCGCGCGTGAAGTCGCCACCATGCAGCAAACGCCGGTCGGCGATGACGAGCTCACCCGCGTCAAGGCATGCCTGTTGCGGCAGATTCCGTTGAGCGAGGCGAGCGTCGAAGAGATCGCCCGCGGCCTGCTCGGGCGCACCGACCTCGGGCTGCCGCTCGATGAGCCGACGCGCGCCGCGCAACGCTACATCGCGCTCGATGCCGCGACGGTGCAGCAGGCATTCCGCAAGTGGCTGCGTCCCAACGATCTGGTACGCATCAGCGAGGGGCCGGCGCCGCCCTAGCAGCGCGCCTCAGCGGGCTGCCGCCGGTGGCGGCCGCTGTCCGGCGCAGAGGATGTCGGTGACGCGCTCGGAGTCCATGTATTCGCGCAGCAGCACCACGCGTCCGGCGCGAAACACGAACAGAAAGTGATAGTCGTTCGTGTACAGCTGCCCGGAGACGTGCGCTCCGTGTGAGTGCGCTTCGACCGCGACCCGCTCGCCCTCCGCCGTCATGGCATCGATGGTGAAGGTGAGTCCCTGCGGAAACACTGCGAAGATCTGCGCGGCGGCCGCCTGGATCTGTGCGCGCGTGAATCGGCCCGAGATCAGCGTGCGGCCCATGGTCTCGAGCTGGCCGTCAGCGGCATAAGCGTCGAGCAGCGCGGCGACGTCGCCACGGTTCAGGATCGCAAAGAAATCGCGCACCCGTTGTTTGTTCTGTTCCGCGACCGACATCTGCGCTCCCGCCAGTGTTGGAATGCGCAGCGGACGCTGGCTGTAGCGTGAGCACACGAGCGCGTCCCGGCATCCACGGTTTGCAGGTAGTATGGCAGTGCGAGTGCTCATGCCCAAGTCATTCACGCAATCCGGCCTGTCCCGCGGACTGCGCCGCGCCTGGCTGCGTCTGGCGCCGCAGCGCAGTGGCAGCGGTCACACGGCCGCCGCGGAACCGTGGTGGAAACACTCGGTGACTTATGAAATCTATCTGCGCAGCTTTCAGGATTCCAACGGCGACGGCGTCGGTGACCTGAACGGCGTCGTGCAGCGGCTCGACTACCTCGAGTCGCTCGGTATCGACGCGATCTGGATCACGCCCTTCTACCCTTCGCCGCAGGTCGATTTCGGCTACGACATCTGCGACTTCCGCGCCATCGACCCGCGTTTCGGTACGCTCGCCGACTTCGACCATCTGCTGCGCGAGGCAGCCAAGCGCGGCATCCGCGTGCTGCTGGACATGGTGCTCAACCACACCTCCGAGCAGCATCCGTGGTTTCAGGAAGCCGCGCGCGCGCGCGATTCTGCCTGGCACGACTTCTACCTGTGGAGCGATGGCCGCACGGATGGCGACGGCCAGCGCCTGCCCCCCAATAACTGGGTCAGCCTGTTTGGCGGCTCGGCGTGGCAGTACGTGGCGGCGCTGGACCGTTTCTACTATCACAGGTACTACCCGCAGCAGCCCGATCTCAACTGGCGCAACCCGCAGGTGGAGCGCGCCATGTTCGACAACATGGCCTTCTGGCTGGAGCGCGGTGTCGCAGGCTTCCGTCTCGATGCGATCACTTCACTCATCGAAGACGCGCAGCTGCGCGACGAACCGCCCAGCGGCGGCAGCAACTCCCAGGGTGACCCCAATCTCGAGCACATTTACACCGACAATCTGCCCGAGACGCACGCGGTGATGCGGCGCCTGCGCGCGCTCATCGATGCCTATCCGGGACGGCGCGTGCTGATCGGCGAGACTTACCTGCCGCGCACCGCCGACCTCGACGCCTGGTACGGCGGCGCGCGACACAACGAGCTGCATCTGCCGATGAACACGCTGGTCGGCTTGGGCGAGGCGCTGGATGCGGTCACCTTCCGCCAGCACCTGAGCGAGGCCGCCACCGAACTGCACCACTCGCAGCCGTTGTTGGTGTTCGACAACCACGACCGCATACGCAGCTGGGACCGCTACGGCGACGGCCTACACGACCGCGAGATCGCGCGTCTCATCGCCACACTGCTGTTTACCGCGCGCGCCGCGGTGCTGCTCTATCAGGGCCAGGAAATCGGCCAGCGAACCTCGCCCCCGCAACGCGTCGAGGACGTGCGCGATCCGCTCGGCATCCGCGGCTGGCCGCAGGACAAGGGCCGTGACGGCGAGCGCACGCCGATGCAATGGGATGCAGGTCCGCAGGCCGGTTTCAGCAGCAACCCGCGCACCTGGCTGCCGCTGTGCGCGGATTACCAGACCGTCAATGTCGCAACTGAGCTGGCCGACCCCAACTCCCTGCTCAACTGGCACCGGCACCTGATCTCGATGCGCAGCCGCTATGCCGCTTTGCGCAGCGGCAGCATGGTGTTGCTCGACCGCGCCAACCCGCACGTGCTCAGCTACGCGCGCGTCTCCGTGGACGGCAGCGCCCTGCTCGTGGCGCTCAACATGTCGGCGAGTGCGCAAACGATCACTCTCGATCTGGTCGCCGCCGGGGTCGGTGGCGAGCGGCTGCTGACGCTGTTGTCGAGCCCGGGCGTGCTGCCCGACGCCACTGTCGGCGCACCGGTGCTGTTGCCGCCGTACGCCGCCTGGCTGGCCGCCGTGCGCGACCACCGGCATCCCGGGCACGCGCCGCCGGCGAGCGAGCCGCTCGACGCTCGGGTCGCTCCATGAGCACGCGGGCGTGGCGCGCGCTAGTGCTCGGCAGCCTGCTGTGGGCGATCATGGGCGCGGCGCACGCCGCCGCACCCTGGTGGCGCGGCGCGGTCATTTACGAGATCTATCCGCGCAGTTTTCAGGACTCGAATGGTGATGGCGTAGGCGATCTGAACGGCATCACCACACGGCTCGATTATCTGCAGGCACTGGGTGTGGATGCCATCTGGATCACACCCTTCTATCCGTCGCCGCAAGTGGATTTCGGCTACGACATCGCCGACTACCAGGCCGTCGATCCTCTCTACGGCACGCTCACCGATTTCGATCAGCTGGTGCGGCAGGCGGCACGGCACCACATTCGCGTCATCCTCGATATGGTGCTCAACCATACCTCGGATCAACATCCATGGTTCCTGGATGCGGCACACTCACGCAGCGCAGCTCATCACGACTTCTACGTGTGGAGCGATGGCAAGCCCGGCCCCGCCGGCAAGCCGCTGCCGCCCAACAACTGGGTGAGCCTGTTCGGCGGCTCCGCCTGGCGCTACACGCCCGCCGTGCGCCAGTTCTACTATCACCTGTTCTATCCGCAGCAGCCCGACCTCAACTGGCGCAATCCACAGGTGGAGCAGGCCATGACCGGCGCGATGCGCTTCTGGCTCGACCGCGGCGTCGCCGGTTTCCGCCTCGATGCCATCACCGCGCTGTTCGAGGATCTGCAGCTGCGCGATGCACCCGCGCTCGGCGGCCTCAACGCGCAGGGCGATCCGATCCTGAGCGATGTCTACACCAGCAATCTGCCGGAAGTGCACGACGTCATGCGGCGTCTGCGTGCCATGACCGACAGCTACCCGGGGAACCGCGTGCTGATCGGTGAAACCTACGTGCCCAAGACCTCCGACCTCGATGCCTGGTACGGTGGAGCACGGCACGACGAGCTGCAACTGCCGATGGATACGCTGGTGGGACTCGGCAACCGTCTCGATGGCGCCACGCTGCGCCGCCTGTTGTACGAGGCGCAGACCCAGTTGCATGGCTCGATGCCGCTGTTCGTTTTCGACAACCACGACCAGGTGCGCAGCTGGGACCGCTTCGGCGACGGGGCGAACAATGCACTGATGGCCCGCCTGGTAGCCGTGCTGCTGCTCACTGCGCAGGATGCGGCACTGATTTATCAGGGGCAGGAAATCGGCCAGACCACCGCAACCCCCACGCGCGTCGAGCAGGTCAAGGACCCCATCGGGATCCGTGGCTGGCCCAAGGAGAAAGGACGCGACGGCGAGCGCACGCCGATGCAATGGACCTCCGGTCCCCAGGCCGGCTTCAGCACCAATCCGAACACCTGGCTGCCAGTCACCGCGAATTTCCGCACCGTCAACGTCAGCAGCGAGAGCGCCGATCCGCATTCGCTGCTCAACTGGTATCGCGCCCTGATCGCGCTGCGCCGGACCAGCCCCGCGTTGCGCGACGGCCGCACGGTGCTGCTCGAGGCGAGCGACGCGAACGTGCTGAGCTACGCGCGTGTCGCGGGCGGTTCAGTGGTCGTGGTCGCGCTCAACCTGTCGGCCACGCCGCGGATTTTTGCACCGGACCTCGCGGCGGCAGGAGTCAGTGCAACGCGGCTGCACACGCTGCTGTCGAGTCCCGCCGGAATGTCCGCCAGCGGCGTGGCGCCGACGATCACACTCGCACCCTACGCCGCCTGGGTGGCAGCGGCGCGCTGACGGAGCCTGCGCAGGTGAGGGCACTTGATGCAGAGACTGGCGAACTCATTTCGATCACAGTGTCCGCGGAGACCTGCGTGTCGGGACGGCTGCTGCTGCCGCTCGGCGCCCGCGCGTGCTACCTGCTGGCGCACGGTGCCGGCGCGGGCATGGAGCATCCTGCCATGCGCGCCGTGGCAGCCGGGCTCGCAAGCGTGCATATCGCGACGCTGCGCTATCAGTTCCCCTACATGCAGCGTGGCTCACGCCGGCCCGATGCGCCGGCACTGTGCCACGCCACGGTGCGCGCGGCGGTGGCCACAGCGACCCGGCTCGTGCCGGGACTGCCGTTGTTCGCCGGCGGGCGCTCCTTCGGTGGCCGCATGACCTCGCAGGCCCAGGCACTGCAGCCGCTCCCCGCAGTGCGTGGGCTCGCGTTTCTCGGTTTTCCCCTGCACCCGGCCGGGCAGCCCTCCGAGACCCGCGCCGAGCACCTGTTCCAGGTGCAGGTCCCCATGCTGTTCCTGCAGGGCACCCGCGATGCGCTCGCCGAGCAGGCACGGCTCGAGTCCCTGGTGGAACGGCTCGGACCCCACGCGACGCTGCAACTGATCGCCGACGCGGATCACTCCTTCCATGTGCCCCGCCGCAGCGGACGCAGCGATGCCGAAGTTCTCGAGGGTGTCCTGGCGATGCTCGCGGCCTGGACGGAGCACGCCGCTTGAGTCCCCGCTCACTCGAGCGCTATGCCGCCAAGCGCACCTTTACGCGCACCCCGGAACCGCCGGCCAAGGCGGCCGGCGCGCGTCACGGTCCGCTGCTGTTCGTCGTGCAGAAGCACGCCGCGCGGCGCTTGCACTATGACTTCCGGCTGGAGCTCGACGGCGTGCTCAAATCTTGGGCGGTGCCCAAGGGTCCATCGCTCGATCCCGGCGATAAGCGCATGGCGGTGGAGGTTGAAGACCACCCGTTTGACTACGGTTCCTTTGAAGGGGTCATCCCGCAGAAGCAATACGGCGCCGGCAATGTGATCGTGTGGGATTGCGGCGTGTACTCCCCGGACGAGGGTGGCAAGTACTCCTTCGCCGACCGGCACGAGGCCGAAGCGCGCCTGCGCGCAGAGCTTGCGGCCGGCAAGCTGAGCTTCCTGCTGTGCGGCGAGAAGCTGAAGGGCTCGTTCACCCTGGTCAAAACCCGCACGACCAACCAGTGGCTGCTGATCAAGCACAAGGATCGCTTTGCCCAGGCCAACGACGTGCTCGCCAAGAGCGCCTCGGTGCTGACAGGCGCGAGCCTTGATGAGACCACCCACACTCCCGCCGAGCGCCTGCCGGCTGGCCGTCTGGCACCATCAGGCCCGCGCGAGACCTT
>Ga0209274_10001412_pt1 | contig 12398 bp, 11 predicted proteins | sample HubBroMetageREF1_FD_188343 | JGI IMG/M metagenome (GOLD analysis project Ga0209274, IMG submission 188343) | Reference soil microbial communities from the Hubbard Brook experimental Forest, New Hampshire, USA - Hubbard Brook CCASE Soil... | ecosystem: Environmental > Terrestrial > Soil >...
GCTCATGACCGCGAATCATTCACGCTCCAACCGGCTCGACGCAACCTCTTCCGCTCCCACGATCCTTTCGCGTTTCCAACGTATTCCAATCTCACGATCGACTCACGCCAGCACTGGATCTCGACCCTCGACCCCACTGGGGCCATCACGACCGTGGCGGGGTTCCCAGGCAACGTCGGCGCCTTGTCCTTCGGAAACAACGTTCCCGCGGTGGACGCGGCCATCGGCCTTCCCTCCCTACGCGTGGGCCCCGACGGAACCCTCTACGTGGGTGACGAATACGGGTATCGGGTCTGCAAAGTGGGTCCGCCGCTCGCGGGCTTCTCGGCTCCCACCACCGATTACGAGTTCAGCTCCGCCGACGGCAGCCGCGTCTACACCTTCGATGGCACGGGCCGACATCTCACGACGCTCGATGCGATCACGGGCGCTGCGCTTTACACGTTCGGCTACGACAGCGCTGGCCACCTCGCGTCGGTGACCGACGTCAACGGCGATCAGACCACGATCACTCGCGACGCTTCGGGCAATCCCACGAGCGTCACGAGCCCGTTCGGCGTCACGACGACGCTCCAGAACGGCAGCGACGGATACCTGGCGTCGATCCAGGACCCCACGGGCGCCATGTACCAGATGGCGTATGGCACCGGCTTACTCTCGACAATTGAGTTTCCGAGCGGCTTCGCGTCGACCAAGACCTACGACTCGTTGGGTCGTGTGGCGACGAGCACGGATGCCGCGGGAGGCGAGCTGACTTTCACGCGCGCCCCCGACACGATCTCCAGCATCGGCGTAACGAAGACGACAAGCCTCGGCGTGACTACGCAATATTCGGTGACCGTCGGGTCCTCGAACTCGAGCTCATGGACCAACCAGCTGCCTGGCAATCTCACGAGCACCAAGCAAATCGGCGCGGACGCGAGCCAGGCGGTGACTTCACCCGACGGTACGCAGACCAACACGGCTTACACCGACGATCCGCGGTTTGGGATGCTCGCGCCCATCCCCGCGACGACTACCGTCAAGCTGCCCTCCGGCCTGACCTCGACCACCACGATGACCCGCGCGGTCACCATCGGCACCGGGAGCGCGCCTCTGGCCGCACTGACCGATACGACGGTCGTCAACGGCAATACCTGGACGCGCGCCTTCGCCGTGGGCCCGCCCGCCACGTGGACCACAACCAGTCCGGTCGGCCGCACCTCGAGCATGACCATCGACTCGGCGGGCCGCCCGCTCACGACCTCGGTCCCCAACGTCACCCCGTTCTCGTTCCTGTACGACAGCCACGGCCGCCTTCAGCAGACGACACAAGGCACGCGCACCTGGCTCACCGGCTACGACGCGAACGGCTACGCGAGCAGCCAGACCGACCCGCTCTCGAACACGGTCTCGACCCTGAACGACCTCGACGGCAGGCCGCTCACCACGACGCTTCAAGACCAGCGAGAAGTGGGCACGGGCTGGGACGGCGACGGCAACATGCTCAACATCACGCTGCCGGGGGCATTGGCTACGCAGCCCGACCCGAGCCGCGAGCATCAATTCTCGTTCACCCCGGTCGATCTGACGCAGACCTACACGCCGCCTGCCATCGGCGTGGGGCTTCCGTCCACCAGCTACTCGTACGACGCCGATCGCTTCCTGACGACGATTACACGACCCGATGGAGTCGTCGTCACGCATGTGCCCGACGCTTTCGAGCGCCTCTCGCAGATTCAGTATCCGCAAGGCGCGCTCTCGTACGGATATTCGTCGACGACCGGCCAACTCCTCACCACGACCACGCCTGGAGGCGAGACGACGACTTTCACATACGACGGCTTCTTGCAGAAGAGCATCACGTGGAGCGGCCCGGTCGCTGGCTCGATTGCCTTCGGGTACAATTCCGACTTCCACGTGACCTCGCAGACGCTCAATAGCGGCACCGCCTTCCCCTTCGGTTACGACGCCGATGGGCTACTCACATGCGCGGGGGCAAGCACGTGCCCGGTCGCGGGCGCGCTCGGGCTCACGCTCGACCTGCACAATGGCCGCTTGAACGCGACGGCTCTCGGGAGCGTCGCGGATGCCTACGGCTACGATGCGAACGGGCTTCTCGCAAGCTACGCGGCGACGTTCGGCGGTAGCAGCGCGCTCTACTCCGAGACCATTGTCTCTCGCGACCTCAACGAGAGAATCACCGAGAAGACCGATGTCCTTGCGGGCACGAGCCATGACTGGAAGTACGTCTACGACGTGGCAGGACGCCTGACGGACGTGACCGAGGACGGGAACTTCGAGGCCCACTACGGTTACGACGGCGACGACAACCGGACCACGTTCACGAATGCGAGCGGCACGGTCAACCCGACGTATGACGTGCAGGATCGGCTCAACAGTTACGGCCCGGCGACATACGCGTTCACGGCGAACGGCGAGCTGACGTCCAAGACCGTGGGCGGCCAAGTCACGAGCTACACCTACGATGCGCTCGGGAATCTCCTTCACGTGGGACTGCCGGCGGCTCTCCCTGACGGTGCGCTGACCATCGACTACATCGTGGACGGCCAGAACCGGCGCGTCGGGCGCAAGGTCAACGGGACCCTTGTGCAAGGGTGGCTCTATCAAGACCAGCTTCGGCCCGTGGCGCAGCTCGATGGAACGGGCACGAACGTCGTCGCGCGCTTCGTGTACGGAAGTAAGGCGAATGTGCCCGACTACATGATCACGTCGGGCGGCACGTACCGCATCTTGAGTGACCATCTCGGAAGCCCGAGGCTCGTCGTCGATGCGAACGCGGGTGCCGTCATCGAGACGCTCAACTTCGACGAGTTTGGCAATGAGACGGACGCGCTCGCGGGCTCACTTCCGACTGGGTACGTGCGGATCCCGTTTGGCTTTGCGGGCGGGCTCTATGACCCCGATACGGGCCTCGTGCGCTTTGGGGCGCGCGACTACGACGCGAGCGTCGGGAGGTGGACAAGTAAGGACCCGGTGAGGTTTGGCGGGCGACAGACGAACTTTTACGTGTACGTGGGGAATGATCCAATCAATAGAATTGATGCCTCTGGCCTTGAGGCTCCATCGTTGCCGAACCTCGTCAATCTTCTCTCTGGGGCGGCGGAGGGTGCTGAGCTCGGCGCTGAGCTCGGCCCGCTGGGTGCTCTAGCCGGCGCGGCCATCGGACTGTGTCTCGCGGCTGCCACCCAAGACAAGGCGGAGCGGAAGTGCGAGACCGTTCAAGGGCGGGGCGGATGCACAACCGGCAATCCGGGTCAAAGAGGAAAGCTAACGAGGCGCTGCAGCTTTTCATGCGACGATGGAAGCACTTGCGAGGCGTACGTTTCGTGTGCCTGGTCTGGTGACAGCCCAGCGTGTCCCGCAAGCTGCCAGTAAGCATGGCCACTTATGCGATGCTTTCGGAGGCTAAGCTTAAGCGGCTCCTGGTTGGGGTATCGCGACTCGCCAACAGCGATGACTGGCATCCGGACTGGATCTGGCCGAGTCTTCAGGTGGTCCTGCCAGCCGGATCGAGTGCCCGTATTTTGTTTGTTACTAAGCTTGATGGGCTTCTCGGAATCGATCTCGATGCGTTGCCGTCGAAGCAGACGGTCGTGTCCCGCTACGGCGTACCGTCCCGCCCATACGTGGCCGCTCTCTCTCGGGCCTGTCCCCGTGGGGTGATCCACTTCGTCGGCGATCTCGACCCCTTGGATCTCACCGTGTACCTGTCTCTCGTCGGCCGCCTGCGCCCGCTCGGCAGAACGATCCGATACCTCGGTATTGACGGCGCTTGGGTCGAGCGTTGCCGACGAGCACTCAAGCGGGACAAGTTACCCACGATCCCGATGTCGGACTTCGAGAAGCGGCATTTCGAGCTGTTGAAACGCATGGGCGTCCCGTGGAGCAGCATCATCGGCCGCGAGGCCCTCGACGTGCTCGACAGCGGATTCAAGCTAGAGCTGGAAGGCGCGACGAACCCCGCTTTCTATGGAGGTGGGTTCTCGGAGCAGATCACGAAGGAGGTCTTGCAGGTGCGTGGGAAGGCGTAGCCGCTCTTCGGCCAAAGAGAGCCGCCGTAGATTTTTTTTCGAACCCTCATCGATCCATGTCCATGCGCCTGCTGAACGAGCCCCGTACCCGTGGTCGGACGAGGGCGGGAAGATAAGGGAGCGGTTCTACGGGCGCCGTGCCGACGAGGTTCGCAGTGCTACGGTCCGATCCCGTTCCATGGACGAGCAGATGACCGTGATGCTGCCGAACCGCATCCAGTGGAAGCTCAGGATCAGCTCGTGCCCCAACGAGGTGCCGGTGCCCGGCCACGAAGGCTGGTCTCTCGTGACGCCGATTGGCCTCGGGCGGCTCCGCGTGCCGCACGCCGGCAGGGACATGGACCAGCACGCGATGGCCGTCTACGTGGACGTAGACGACGAGGTGTTGCTGGGCTCGGACCAGGTGGTCTTGCGATACCGTGGCCCGGCCTCGGCGACCGAGACCATTGACGGGGTCATTCACGACCTTCTCTCTCTGCTTCGCTTCGTATCTCATCAAGCCACGATTCCTCGGAGATACGTGGCGGTCGCCGGTGGCGACGGGCTGGCCCCGTTCGAAAGGGAATGCACGTCTCTCGGGGCCGCTCGCCTGAGCGGGTGGGGCATGCGAAACGACTTGTTGGCGACAGCGGTGACCGAGGACCACCTCGCTCAACTCGCGACGGCGCAACCCACGGACCGTGTTCACGTGGATGTCATGCTCGACGCAATTCATGCTGATCAAGACGGAGACTTTCGGAAGGCGATCCTGTACGGCGCCATTGCCCTCGAAGTGTGCGCACAATGGGTTCTGGAAGAGGCGTACGAGAAGGCTCTCGCCGATCGAACGGTTCGCCATCGGGTCATCGAACGCCGTGTGGGCGCAGCCGAGGTTCGCTCGAAAGATCCCGTTTGGGAGATGATTTCGAAGAACGACAGCTTCGGCGCATTGTTACACGAGCGACCGCTCTACCTGCTTGGCCGCTCCCTTCTGCAAGACGACGAACCGCTGTACAGGCGGGCCTTGAGGCTCTACGCCACTCGAAACAAGATCGTCCACCGTGGGGTTCATGCAGGCGACGAGCAGCATCTTCCGATCTCCCGTGAGGGGTCGGCCGAGGCAATTGATGCGGCCACGGGGACTCTTGCGTGGCTTGGCGACCATGGGCCGTACGTCCCTGCCCGTGACCTGGTCGTGGTGGACGGGAACATCCTCAAGGGAGGGTCGTGACCGCTAGCGACGCCGCATCCACGTCGAGAAGATGGGCGCCTTCGTGCCCGAGCACCTCGCGGTCTTGAGGAACGAAACCCATCGGGCGAGGGCGCGCTCGCGGTCGAAGGGCGGCGGTGGTGGGAGTGGTCGTCGTTTCACGGTTTCTTCTCGGGGCACGAGACGAGCTGAACCCCAAGAGCAACGCCATGCCGCTTGCCCGCGTCGAAGGCCCATCGGACGAGCAAGTCCGTCTCCCGAGAGGTGCGGTCGTTGACCAATTCTTCGAGCCTCAAGTAGAGCTTCCACGCCTTTCGATCGACGGCACGTTCAAGACGGTCTTGACCCCTACGAACTCGCTTCGAGAGCTTGCGGACGACCGGAGACCCCAAGAGAAGTTCGTTGATGGCCATCGCGAGCGCGTCGTCGTCGTTCATGATGTCGGTGGTGAGACAGGGGGCTTTCATCGGGCCACGCCCCCGAGGTGACGTTGGACGGTGGACGAGCCCACATTGAGGGTCTCGGCAATCTTCCGAACCGAGAGCCCCTGGGATCGAAGCTCACGAAGGCGATCCATGTCGAGACGAGCGCGGGGTCGTCCGAGACGGGCACCGCGACGACGGGCGGCGGCAACCCCACTTTTGACCCGTTCGACCAGAAGAGCCCTCTCGAACTCGGCCATCGCGCTCACGATGTGCAGCAAGAGCTTGCCCGAAGGGGTGCTCGTATCGAAGGGTTCGGTCGTCGAGACGAACGCAATCCCAAGGGCGGCAAGCTCGTCGAGGGTGAGCACCATGTGACGGAGGGACCGAAAAAGACGGTCGGCCTTGTAGACGATGAGGGCGTCGAACTTCCTCTTGCGGGCGTCCGCCAAGAGCCGGTCCAGCTCGGGACGACGCTCTCGGGCGCCGGAGATGCCGTGGTCTTTGTACGTGTCGATCAGACGCCATTGGCGGTTCTTGACGAAGGCTGCCGTCTCGTCGGCTTGCAAGCGGGTATCTTGATCGTGACGGCTTACGCGCAGGTATCGGGCGACTCGGAGGCTTTTCACCTCTCTCCTACAACCCGCGAGACCCCACGATCAACCAGCGTGTGCCAAAAAGGTGGGAGAAATCGACCTCACGAAGAGCTTGTTTTCCAGGGGTTCGGGAGCGCCGATTTGGTGACCCCAAATCACATGATTACGGCACGGCAGTCGGCGTACTTTTCGACGCCTCTTGCTGGATCGTCCAGCGGATGGCCTCAACCATCGTGACAAACTCCCTCGCTCGGGCCTGCGGCGCCTCCCCACGGGGCGCATGGACAGCCAAGTTGCGCATCTGTCGCAGCCCTTCTACCGAGTCCACCGTCCCTTGCTTGACGAGGCCCCGCTTGACCAGCTCTTGCAGCATTGTCGAGAGCGAGCCCGTGATTCCAGCCTTCGAGGCGAGAGTCGCAACCATTGCCTCAAGCTCGTCCCATGCCGACAGGATCGCCGCCGTGGGAGAGGACGAAGTTTCGTCATGGCTCGCCACGCGGGCCGGCAGTGCGGGGGCGACGAACTGCGGTGCTGCCGACAAGAGCTTCTGCTGTACCTCTCGCTTGGCCTGCTCGAACTGAGCTTCCCAATCCCCGTACTTGACCCTGCTCAAGCGGAGGCCCTCTATGAGCCCGAGAACCGGGTTGCGCAAGAGAAGTGCAATTGCGAGCGCGGCTGCCGGCCATGCAACGGCTTTCACAATCTCGGCAATCAGTGTGATGACGTCCATCGGACAGGGGACTATAGCGGCTCACCCTCGGGAATTGTCCTCGGAAGCTCGACCCACGTGCCCGCATCCACCGCATCGACGATGATCTCGGCCCAAGCGACCAGGCGCGTGTCGCCGACGGACGTGCGCACGACCAGCCTGCCGGTGACCAGCTCACTTTGGTCGTCGAGACCGGCCCAAGAGGCTGCGTTGGCCAACGTGGGCGACGGGCGCATCGTCACGTCCTTGAGTCGGATCTTGCGGGCAAGAATCCGCTGAACATCGTGGACGCTGACCTCGCCGCCGTCGGGCAAGATGACGATGGTAGGCTCGCTTCGACTGAGGTGACGTTGAGCCACCCGAACGGCGGCGGCCGTCATGGATGCACCGCTACCGCTGCCGGCACCGTCCGGCAGATGAACTCCCACCGCTTATGGCTCCATCGGTAGAGGGTCTTGCGGCCCCGTGGAACGCGAACAGTGAGCCCTGCGGCGGTGAGCACCCCGAGGTGATAGCAGACGCTAGACGGGGCAAGCCGGGCCTGGGCGGCGACCTCGGATACGCAGAGCCCGCGCTCGCCGAGAAGGCTGTACACGTACTGGCGCATCGGGCAGCCGACCGCACGGGTGATCACGAAGAGCCGGTTCATCAAGGATTCGATTTGTATCGAAAGGTTCGTGACCGCAAGCGGTGTTTGCGGCGGCTTCGGCAATGGGCGAGGCGATTATTATTTTCGGCGGCTGACCACACATGACCATGCGCGGGTTCATCCATTGTGGCGGGACGGGCCGCCCCTGGGTCGCTGCACGTCGTCCGCGTACGCGGCGAGCGCGCACCTGCGTTAATACAAAAGTATCTACGCTTGTATCTACAGCATCGTGGTGCTCACCTTCGGCAGTGCCGGAGCTGATGGAGGTCGAGGTCCGCACGCTCGGCTGCAGCGTGAGCCGCAACGACATCGGGAGGGACGGGTCGGACGACCGTGCCCTGGTCGATGACCACGAGCTTGTGCCTGACCAGGACGGCGAGAAGGGCTTCTATGGACGTTATGGGCAGACCGAGACGTTTGGCGAGACGCCCTTTATTGAGCGCAGGCGCCGCGTAGAGGGCTCGGAGAACCGTGTCGAGGGAGATGGCCCGTCGCTCGACACGACGGCCGTGGTGCCGCCACTGGGCGACCCATTCGGGGTCGGGTGGAAGACCGATGGTCGTCACCCCACGGGCGTCGATGATGCCGGTTTCGAGCAGGTGGGCCTCAGCGTCTGCGGACATCGCGCCGGGTCTTCCAGGGGGGGATACCTCGGGGAGACCGTGATGGGCTGCGGTCCGTCGAGCCCGTGCGGCACGACGTTGCTTCTCTCGGTAGTCGTCGGGTCGAACTCGGGCCACCGCAAACAAAGCTTGCAGGTGATCGGGGCCGGCGCAATCACGGAGGTGCTGGACGACGGAGTTTTTCACCCGCAATCGCTAGAGAGCCGCGAATCCTTCTAGCGAACGCGCGGGACGAAGAGCATGTTGCTGCCCATGGTGCTCGGCAGGCATCTCGTTTCTATGGCTTCGTGCCCCTCGGGGCCGAGAGGCGCTCCGCGCTCCGAGCGGGCAATCCTCTCCGAACAAGCTGTACAGCACACTGCAGGGGCTGCCGCTCGAAACCCCCTGGAACCTTCGTCCTCTGATCTCGGAGAGCCCTTCGGGGCTGATCACAGAGGCAAGGCAGGGCCGGCTAGCTCATCTGAGAACATCACCATGAGCACACCGGAGCGTAGTAGGACCAGAAAGACCGATCTCAGAGCGGTTTGTTCACTACCTGGGTTTGTTTTAACTGGGTAGGGAGTGTTCGAATATGTGTGAGCCCGAGAATGATCCAGAAGCAGAGAAAACAAGTAGTACGAGAAGCAGCGAAAACGAGAACGCGACAACAAGAAACGAGAACGCAGTAACGAACAACGATGTCGTGGAATCGGGGAAAGCCCACCGCTTCGAGAGAGGCGGTGGGCTCTTTCTTGCTACGAAGTTTTCTTTCATGGTGTAGAGGGCGGAATGGGACGAGAAAGTCGCGCAGAGCTTCTCAGAGCTGTACCGACCTCGGGGCTGATGGCGCGGGTACCGGCGAGCCTCCATGCTGAGATCCGTATGGCCCTCTTGGCGGAGGGGATGACTCTCGGGGAATGGATCGCGGAAAGCTTCGAGCTTTGGAAGGTCTCGAAGAAGCAACCGCCAACGGAGCCGTCGGGAACCGCCTCCATGTAGAAGAGGGTCTCGTTCGCGCGGAATCTTCTCGGAAGGGGGGACCTTCTCGCTCAGCTTGCCTTCCGCGTGCCCGCACGTTGGCGACGAAGGCCATCGGCAGGACTTTTTCTTCGCGTCGCAGACGGGCGTGCCGAATGACCCCTCTCGGTTTTTCGGCACACGACGACGCGGTAATCGTTCGGTGTGGCCCGAGTTACTCAAGACGAGATCATCCAGCAAGAGGTCTCCCTCGAACGACTGCTTCGAGGTCGAGGGGTCGCTCTGCGGGGCCACGGCGGCAGGCTCACCGGCGTTTGCCCCTTTCATTCGAGGTCGAGGCCGAAGCTCGTGCTCGACCGCAAGGCAAACACGTGGTCGTGCCGATCTTGCAAGATCAAAACCGGCACGGTCGTTGATTGGACGGCCAAGGCCGAGGGTGTCTCTCGGAAACATGCTGTCGAGCTTCTGCGAGCCGAGCACGCGGTTGCCGGCACGGGCAAGCCCGTCAAGAAGTCGAGCATCAAGAGGATGGCGGGCGTGCTCGACCAAGCCGCCGACGACGGCAAGTTGCTCGGCCAAGTCGTGGGCTACTACCACGGCCGGCTCAAAGCGAACGCTGCCGCCCTCGGCTTCTTGCAGAAGCACGGCGTCACGGGCGAAGCCATCGACCGCTTCCATGTCGGCTTCTCGGATCGAACGATTGGGTACGCCATACCCGACAAGAACCGTGTCGCCGGTGCCGAGGTTCGGGGGCGCCTTCGCCACCTTGGCATTCTTCGGTCCACCGGGCACGAGACCCTTCGTGGGTGCGTCACCATCCCCTTCTTCGACACGGACGGCGCCATCGTCTCACTCTACGGGCGGCGAATCGACCCCGTGGGCGTGGCCGACCTCTACGTCGGCAAGGGCGGGCTCTGGAACCGAGAGGCATTCACCGCCGCCAAAGAGGTCGTCGTATGCGCGTGCCCGTTCGAGGGTCTCATTCTTTGGTCGGCGGGCGTGAAAAACGCGGTGGGCATCCACGGATTGGATGGCCCCTTGGACGAGCTTCTTGGCGTCCCCAAGGTTACGTTGGCCTTCCCACGAACGGCGGAGGGTCACCACGCCACGAAGACCCTCGCGGACATGCTGATCGGGGTCGAGATTCTGCGTGCCCTTCCGCCCGAGGGCATGGACGTTGCGGAGTGCGTGGCCTCTTCGTCACCGGAACGGCTAGTAGGGATCATCCGCAGCGCCGAATGGATCGGTGGCGTCCGGCCCGCACCCGATCCCGCGCTTCCGAGGATCGTTGGCGAGGGATCGTCTGAAAGCGTGGCCTCGACAGCCCCTACGAAGACCAGGGGTGACGAGATCGTCTTCGAGCAGGGGGATCGCCTTTGGCGTGTGCGGGGCCTTTCGGCGAACACCTCGTACGAGCGCCTGCGGGTTCACGTCTTCGTGTCCCGGGAGACGCGGGATGCCCGCACATCGGGCTACTTCGTGGACACTCTCGACCTCTACAGCGCCCGCCAACGTTCGTCGTTCGTGACGCAGGCCGCCGACGAGCTTGGGCTCAGCGCGGACGTGGTGAAACGAGACCTCGGGCACATCTTGCTTCGGCTCGAAGCCTTGCAGGACGAGAACATCAAAGCGACCCTCAAACCCACGGACGTGACTCCCACGATGACCGAGGTCGAGCGGGAAGCTGCGCTCGGGCTTCTGCGTGACCCAACGCTGATTGACCGGATCTTGACCGACCTCGACACCGTGGGAGTGGTCGGCGAGACCAGCAACAAAATCGTGACGTACCTTGCGGCCGTTTCGAGGAAGCTGCCCGACCCGTTGGCCGTGCTCGTGCAATCGTCCAGCGCCGCCGGCAAGACGAGCCTCGTGGACGCCGTGCTCTCGCTCGTCCCCGAAGAGGATCGGGTCGAGCTGTCGAGCGTGACGGGGCAGGCCCTCTACTATCTCGAACCAGGGCGGCTGCGGCACAAGGTGCTTTCTCTCGCGGAAGAGCGGGGAGCCACACGGGCGGGATATGCCCTCAAGCTCTTGCAATCGGCGGGCGCGCTCACCATCGCGTCTACGGCCAAAGAGGCGGGCACGGGGCGGCTTGTGGCCCACGAATACAGGGTCGAAGGCCCCGTGGCCCTCATGATGACGACCACGGTGGCCGAGATCGACGAAGAGCTGCGCAACCGCTGCATCGTGCTGTCCGTCAACGAGGGTCGAGAGCAAACTGAGGCCATCCACCGGCGACAGCGGGAGGCTGAGACCCTCGAAGGACTGCTCGGCCGTCAACGTCGAGAGACGATTCTCGGGCTGCATCGAAACGCGCAACGGTTGCTGCGGCCCGTTCCCATCGTGAACCCCCTCGCCCATGAGCTGAGCTTCCAGGTCGGCTCGACACGGGCTCGTCGGGATCACCGCAAGTACCTCACCCTCATTCGAGCTGCGGCCCTTCTGCACCAGCATCAGCGTGGGACCAAGCGGGTTGACCACGAGGGCCAAGTCGTCGAGTTCATCGAAGTCGTCAAGGCCGACATCGAATTGGCCGACCGGCTCATGGGGGACGCGGTTGGCGCCCTCGACGAATTGCCGCCGCACACCAGACACGTGCTCGGGATGCTGGAATCCATGGTGGGCATCGCGTGCAAAGAGCGCGGGGTCGAGCGCGCCGACTACAGATTCACCCGAAGGGAAGCCCGAGAGCGGCTCGGCATCGGCAACACGCAAGCCAAGATCCACATCCGCAGGCTCGTCGAGGCCGAGTACCTCGTCGCTCATGCCGCCAAGCACGGGCGTGGCGTCGTCTACGGGCTCGCCTGCGGCTACGATGCGGATCGGTCGGGGGTGAATGCCCATCGGTCGGGCCATGGTCGGCCTATGGACGGGCCTCGGTCGGGGCATGGTCGGGGGAGCGAAACGAGCCGCAACCCCGCAGAAGCACGGGGCATGAGCGCCCCTCGGTCGGGATCGTCGTCCACGAACAATAGGAGCCCGAGCGTTGCTTCCGGTCGTAGCTCAAACGGTACCAAGGCGTGAGGCAGCCACGTCGGCTTCCAGGCGATCCGAACGACCCCGATGGCTTTCACGTTTGGACGACACGGTTCTTGCGGTCCCTCGAAGTCAAAGGGCTCTCCCTACAGACCGTCGAGCACCGCTCGTATCGTCTCGGGCAATTCATCCAGTGGTGCGCGGCGAGATCGATCACGCGCCCCGTCCAGGTGACCAAGCCCA
>Ga0209274_10001414_pt1 | contig 12388 bp, 8 predicted proteins | sample HubBroMetageREF1_FD_188343 | JGI IMG/M metagenome (GOLD analysis project Ga0209274, IMG submission 188343) | Reference soil microbial communities from the Hubbard Brook experimental Forest, New Hampshire, USA - Hubbard Brook CCASE Soil... | ecosystem: Environmental > Terrestrial > Soil >...
TTGGGCTGGTTCTGAAAGAAGCCGGCATGAGCTTCGACGACGCCGTGGCGGTGCAGGTCTACCTGACCGATATGACCTTGTTCCCGCGCATGAACGCGGTTTACACGACGTACTTCAAGGAACCGCTTCCGGCGCGGACCACCGTAGGCGTCGCCAAACTGGTGGGCACGGCGCGCATCGAAGTGACCGTGACGGCGCACCGCTGACTCGCGGGCAGGCTGCCATAGGATTTGCACGGCGCGGTGCTAAGGCACCATATGCCCCCCCCACCGATTGGGCCGCCGCTGGTAGTCGTAACCTTCTCGGAGACGGTGGACAAGCCGTCCTTGGTCAGGGTGTCGTTTCCACAGACAGGTTGCCCGTTAACGAGGATCTGGTAGTCCACCTCAAGCGTCCAGACGCCGGGAAGGATGCTGGTACCTTTTGGGTAGATGTAATCCTCAACCTCGCTGAGCGAAATCTGTAAAGGCGGCGCGGCCGGCGGGTCCGGGGGATCCGGTGGGGTCGGCGTCGGATCAGGGGGCGGGTCCGCGCTGCCGACACCGGGGTTTTCCGACGTGCTGGACGTGCTGATGATGGCGGATCTGCGCCGAGCGCCGCAGCCGATCCTGGAACGCTACATGGGGCCGGGAGGCCGCCGCCGCATTCCTCAGCCGCTCAACAGCCTGCCCGGGCACATAATTTCACCACCTCTCATTTTTTTCTCGATTTTCTGTAATGTTTCCGGCTTTCAAATCACTTTTTAACAGCGGCAGACCAAGGAAGAATTACTGGGCGGCTTCCATACCTCTCGAGTGGAGCGGGCGTGGAAGGCAACTCCTTGACCTGAGCCGGATTGGATCCAATGACCTACGATGCCGATTTTCTGGCCAAATTGAGGCAGCGCGAACCAGCCACGTGTACGCGGTTCGTTTTCGCCTTTACTCCCATCCTGGAAGCCAAACTGCGCTATAAGTTCAGGGATCGCGGAACGATCGAGGACCTGCGAAACGAAACATTCTACAGGGTCTTGATCCAGGTGGACAAGAACGGGGTCCGCGACCCGGCTCAATTTGGGTCGTTTGTGCGCGGCGTGTGTGAGAACGTAGCCCGCGAACATATCCGCAGGACGGCCTCGACCGCCAGTTGGCCAGACGGATTCGAACCGCCCGACCGGGTACTTTCGATCGACGAATTGGTGGCCGACAAGGAGCTCAAGGAACTGCTGCGCATCGAGCTCCGGAAACTTACGCATGAGGAGGAGACACTGATTACCGAGTATTTCCAAGATAAAGACCGGCGGGGCTTGGCGCGCGACCGAGGGATCACCATGTCCGGGCTGAACGTAAAACTCCATAGGGCGCTGCAACACCTCATCAGAGAGTTTCGAAAGAATCAAATCTGACCATCGGATGAAAGAAAGGCTTCGCGCATGTCACCAAGGGGTGGAAGGGGTAATCGATGTTAAGCCATGAAGAAGCAATCGAACGGGATTGGAAAACGCCGTATGTACTCGGAGAACTTCCGGAGCGAGAGCGCGATCGCTTTGAAGAACATTTTTTCGATTGCGCAACATGCTCGGATGGCGTGAAAACAGCCTACCTGTTGCTGCGGGGCGTTGAAGTGACCTTGAAACATCCGATCTTTGGAACGGAGATGGAGGAGGCCCCGTCTGTTCCGGAGCGGCGGACCGCGCGCCCGATATGGCCGCGGGCCATGCAGGCATTGCCATATGCCGCCATACTGTGTCTGTCGCTGGGAACGGGAGTCGAGTACGTGGCCTTGCAGACGGCCCGTTCTCCACAAACGGTGGTGGCGTTCGCCATACATGCACAAGCCAAGGGCAGCACTCAGGAAATCCTGTTGCCCGTGGCAGACGCATTTGTGGAATTGGAGTTCGACCTTCCGGATGTGGCGCCGCAATACAATTGGGAGATTAAATCCGCGGGGGCGGATCGGGCGTTGATGAGCGGCCAGGCGCGGCCGCCGGCGAATACCGTGGTTCTCAAGCTTCTGGTGCCGGCAAATAGACTGCACCCAGGCCGATATGAAGCCGCCATATCTTTTCCGCCCGGCCATGTAACGATGTACCCATTTGACGTCAGTGCCGGGCCGGAACGGAAAGGCGCTCCTTGATATAGCGGGAGAGAGCCGGCCCCCAGCGGCGGCATAGCAGCGGCACGGCAGGAACCGCGGCTGGCCAATTGTGATACCATTCCCCAGATTACAGCCCGTGCGTTGGAACCCCGAAAGGAGCGGGGGGTGAAAAGAATGGCAAACAAACCCACTAATAATTTTCCGCGGCGTTTCGTGTTCCATGGCAACGCGGTCGCCGCCGAGGTTTTCCTTACGAAGATCGGCAACGTAGAACAGACCGCGATTAACCCGGTCACCGGGCAAAGCAGTCTACCCGTGATCGGCGGGAAATCGGTATCCGAGGTGCTTACCCCAAGCCTTTCGGCACAACTGGCGAGCGTTTTCTCCTACGGCGCCGCCCGGACAAACGCCGAGGGCATCTTCGAAGGGAAAAACGCAATTACCACCGTGGAAGCCTCGGTGAATGACGTGCGCGTTACAAACCGGCCGGCGCCGAAGCAGAGCGCCGATCTCAGCCCGATCGAATTCCGGGCGGGCGCGCTGTCGCTGAGCTTACGTTCCACGCACCCCCCGAAAGGCCAGCCGCACATCGAGTTCGCCCAGACGCCGCAGTTTCAGGGGGTGTCGCTCAACGGGAAGCCCATCCTATTGGAATTGAACACCGAACTGATGCAGCTCTCGCGCTGGAGCGACCTGGCGAAAAGGTTCCGTACGAACCGAAAGTTCTTCGAGAGCTGCCCGTTCGGACCGTTCGATCCCAAAAGTCCTCTGGCCTTCGGCCAAGAGATTCCGTACGCGGCCGGCTCATACGCCCTGTGTTCGTTTGTACGGAGCATAAAATGGGGCGATCAAACCATAGCGGGCCACGTGCTCACCCATCCCGGGTTCGGCTCCATCTATTTTGGCGAAATTCTGCTGAACGATCGTGAGCGCAGAATTACCATGGTGCGGATGCAGCTTGGGTGCGAAAATGCCGGCCAGGCAGTGTTCGCGGAGGGTGACCCGAACGGCACCTATTGGCCACCGCATACATAAAGCGGGCCTGCCGGGTGCTAGTCAGGAAGCCGCGCGGTATTTGTCCCGGCAAGCGGAGGAACAGAAATACACCGTCCGGCCGTCGATGAGCTTCGTTACAGACGTATCCGCGGAGACGTATGTCCCGCATACCGGGTCTTTTTTCAGCTCGCCACCGGGGGAAACCGTGGGTGCCGGCCGAGCCGGCTTGGCCGCAACCTGGGAACTCATTCCGCCAAAGATGGACCTGAGGACGTTGCGCACCAGCCAAAACACCAACAACGGCACGACCACGAAGCGAAACAATAGGCGCATGGCGATAAGGGGCGCTCTTTCCGGCGCCCCTCAATCATTATCGCATTCGAGGCATTAGTTCTTCTTGGTGGTTTTCTTCTTGGCTGCGGGGTTCTGATACGAGGTATCCACTGCAGCGGAAAGGCTCGCGAGCATGGCTTTGGCAGACTCCGCGTCCTTCCCATCGGGTTTGAGATCCAGATACGCTTGGAAGGCTTCGCGGGTTCCCGGTACTGGTTCGTACTTGCCGTCAGCGCCCAACTTGGCTTTGCCGATCAGGTAGAGGCCATATTGATATTGCGCGTCGGCATATTTCGGATCGGCGTCGATAGCCTTCTTGAACGCCTCTCCGGCGGGCTCGGCCTGGCCGTTATTCACCAGCAAGGCGCCAAGATTGTAGTAATATTTTCCGGCGCTGGGAGGATCGAGCTGCGCGGCTTTGGCAAGCTCGGCCTGCGCTTCATCGAACTTCTTGGCTCCCGCCAGGGCGAGGCCGTAGTTATTGTGCACTCCGGCATCGTCCGGCTTCAATTCCAGCGCTTTCTTGTACGCTTCCATCCCCTTGTTCAGGGCGTCGTCGTGCTCGGCGCCGGTCTTGGTTTTGGCCAAGGCGATTTCGGCATCGCCGAGATTGGCCCAGATAACCTGCTGATCGGGCGCCATCTCACCTGCTTTGGCAAACTGGGTCACCGCCACGTCGTATTGCTTGGCAGTCATGGCCTCATGGCCGGCGTTGAATGCGTCGTTGAGCGCTTTACCCTTGGCCTTCATCTCCGCGCGCTCCTTGTTGGCCTTTTCGAACGCGGCCTTTTCCTCGGCGGTCATGCCGCGCGCCTGGTCTTTGCTCAGCGTGCCGGTTTCGGCGGCCTTGCTCAGGGCTTGGTTCTTCTTGGCCTGCGCTTGCAGATCGAAGCTGTTCTCCACGGGGTCGCCCAGCCGGGTGCGCACTTTGTCAACCCAGTCGACGTCTTTGCCATCCACTTCGAGGGTGATCTTGTACGTGCCCAGGGGCAGGCCGCCATAGAAGTAATGTCCCTTCTTATCGGTCTTCACCTGATAATGACCTTTTATGTCTTCGCGGTCGATTTTGACCAGCGCGCCTTTCAGCGGCGAGCCGTCTACGCCCTTAACATCTCCCTCCATCGAGGAAGTTTGCGCAAAACCGGAGAGGGCGCAGAACAGGATTCCCAGGGCGGGCAAGGCCACGTTGCGGTACTTCATGGAACCTCCAAACTTTGGAATTGCTGGCAATGAATTTACAGTTTACTACACCGCGGGGCGCATGCGATTATCCGCGCGCGCCGCCGGCCACGCCCCGTTGCTTGCGCGTCACAATTTCGCGCACGGCGTAGATGCGGCGCCCCTGGCTTTCAAAATACGTACGCATCATCATTTCGCCGATCAGCCCGGTGCTGAACATCATCAAGCCGCCCAGCAGCAACAGGCCGCCGGCAATCATCAACGGGCCGTGCTCGACCATGATCAACTCGTGGCCCATCAACTTATGAAACGCCAGCCAGAGCATGATCAGCGCGCCCAGGGCGGTTCCGGCCAAGCCCAGCGAGCCGAAGAAGTGCATGGGGCGGGTGAAGTATTTCAGCAGGAACTTGATGGTCAGAATATCGAACATCACGCGGAAGGTGCGGCCGATTCCGTAGTGCGAATCCCCCGCCGAGCGAGCCGTATTCTGAATGGGCACCTCGGCCACGCGCGCGCCGTAAAAGCTGGCGAGCGCCGGGATGAAGCGGTGCAGTTCGCCATACAGGTTCACGTCCTTGAGCACTTCGGCGCGGTAGGCTTTGAAGGTGGTGCCGAAGTCGCGCAGGTCGATACCGGAGGCCTTGGCCATCAGCCAGTTGGCAATGCGCGAGGGGATCTTGCGCGTGAGCGGATTGTCCACGCGCTCTTTGCGCCAGCCGCTGGCGATATCGTAGCCCTCATTTATTTTCGCCAGCAGCGCCGGGATATCCTCCGGCGCATGCTGCAAGTCTCCGTCCATGGCGATGACCACGTCGCCCTTGGCTTCGTGAAAGCCCGCCGAAAGAGCCGCGCTCTGGCCGAAGTTCCGGCGCAGGCGGATCACCTTTAAATGACTATCCGTTTCCACCAGGTTCGCTAGCAACTCGAAGCTGCGGTCGGCCGAAGCGTCGTCGACGAACAGAATTTCGTAGGCTTGCCGGAGCGGTTCCAACACGGCCGTAAGCCGGTCGTACAAGCGCAGAAGGGAAGGCTCCTCGTTGTGTATCGGGATAACGATCGATAGCATGCGGAATTATCAGTGTATCAGGAAGCACAAAGGGTGGGGCTGGTGAGATGCCCTCGTGGCGCACGCCCTCGGCGTGCCGTGCCGGCACTCCTGCCAACCCAGGCGAGCGACGCTCGCCGACGCCTACTTCAAGGCTAACGCCTTCCGCAGCCAGGCGATCATGTCGGGTTTCCAGTGCTGCGTTTCCGGCGCGCGCCAGCCTCCCATGCCGTGCCCGCCGCCTTCGATGGCGATCAACTGGCAGTCCGTGCCCACCTGGCGGATCGCGTCGCAAAATGCGGTCGACTGGTCAAAGCTCACTTGATCGTCCTTGGTGCCATGGATCACCAGGAACGGCGGCATGCCCTTATGAACCGCGGCGATGGGCGCCACCGCGCGTAGCTTTGCCAGGCCGGCTTCATCCAGTTGCTCGACGCCGAAGAAATGAATGCCGCCGCCGTGAGCCGCATGACGGTCGATGGTGGCCATGTTGAAGCGCTCCGGATGGTCGCGCCGCGCCAGCGCCAGCTTGCCGTAATCCGACGGCCCATAGAAATCCACGACGGCCGCTACTCTGGTGGCCGGCGTCTCGTGAGTTCCGGCATAATTCACGAAGAAGCCGCCGGCCGATTCGCCGATGATCGCGATCCGGGAGACGTCTACGCGATACTCGGCGGCATGCGCCTTCACCCAACGGATGGCGCTGCTCACGTCCTCCATGGCCTCGGGGAAATGGACTGCGGGCGCCAGCCGGTAATCGATGCTAAACCAGGCGAAGCCGGCATCGGTCAGCGGGTCGAACAACGGCCGGACATTGGTGCTCTTGCTGCCTTCGTCGAATCCTCCGCCGTGGATCAGAATGGCAGCGGGGAACGGTCCCGGCCCGTCGGGCACGTGCAGGTCGAGGAGTAATGGCATGCTGTCCGGGCGGCCGTATTCCACATCCTTCTTGTCGAAAGGCGCGGCCGCCAGTGAGGCGGCGCAGGCGACGGCCAGGACAAAAGTGGTTGTTCGCATGGAAGGATTGTATCAATGGCGGACTGCCAGGCGCAGATGGTCCGGCCGCAGCAAATAACTGCCGGCCGCGATCGCCAGCATCAGCAGTGGAGCGGCCACGCGGGAAAGGTCGTCATGCACGGCGCAATGCGAAACGAATGCACCCAGCGTGCGCATGATGTCGCGCGCCTGCCTGGCGCCGGCAATTCCAGCTCACTGGATGGCGATGGTGACACCGCTCTGCGTATCCACGCCACCCACGGCGAGCTGCAGCGGAACCGCAGGCCCCACGGGCGCATTTTCGGGAACTAGAATGTTGATTTGCTGTAGACCGGAGGTGTAGCCGGGCGCTTCGCCGGCATAGACCACCTGCGCCGCCACACCGCCAATAAACGCCGTCACCGGCAGCACCAAGTGCTGCAAGCCGTCGGCGCCGGCCGGAGCTAGACTCCCAAAGCCGGTCCCATACACGAAGATATAGCTTCCCAAAGCTATCGGCGATTGCGGGCCGTTCACGGTGTAATTCAGGTTGAGCACCGCGCCTTGCCCGGCGCCATTCACGGTTAGCGTGAAGATGGAGGGGTTCACCGGCGTCAAGGCCAGAAAGCCCGCCGGGGAACTCACGCCGTTGCAAACCACTTGTAAATTGGCATCGCCCGCGGCGCCCAGACCCGCGGGAACCACGAAGTTGATCTGCGTGTTCGAGGCGAACAGTACCTGCGCTTGCACGCCATTTACCAGCACCTGCGGAGCGGGTGTACAGCCCAGTTTGGGGCCAAAAAGCGAAAGGATGGTATCCGGGGCGGCTTGCCCTTGCTGGAATGAGCCGCCGTTGAGCACATTGAGCGCTTGAGAAACGAGGCTGGCCGTGAGACTCTCCGGCGCGCTCATTATGACGGTGGCGGTGGCGCTACCGGATGGACTCGCCGCGCCCGCCCAGGCATTGAACAGGTACCCGGTATTAGCGGCAATCGCGACGGTTACGCTGGCGCCTGCGTTATAGAATCCGCCCGAGGCGGGCGTCACCGTTGCGCTTCCGAATGGTGTTACTGCCAGAGTCAGTTGGTACTGCGTCGTGAAAGTGGCAGTGTAAGTGGCCGGCGTAGCGGACACGGTAATGGTATGACTGAGCGTCCCTCCATCCGACCAACTATCGAACAGGTACCGTGTGCCGGGAGTTCCCGGCTGGGGGTTTACGACGGAAATTGTGTGAGTACTGTCAGTCGGCAGTTGTAGAATCTGTCCGCCGGTGTAGCTGGTTCCATCCACCAGAATACCGAGTCCGGCCGGCACGGTGTTGAATGTAATGGGGACCGACGCGTTCAGCAGCGCCGAGGCTGTGTCGCCCGTCCCACCGTTGGCCGATACGACCGTGGTAGGACCGCTGGAGTATACCGTCGCGACTGTCACCTTGATATTTACCGTCAGCGCACACGAGGAGCCGGCGGCGATAGCCACCCCCGACAGGCTTACTACGCCGCTGCCCGCCACCGCGGACGGCGTACCGCCGCAGGTATTGGCGATGCCACTCGACAAGATCAGGCCCGCCGGGAATGCATCGGTGAACGCCACGCCCGTCAGCGCCACGGTATTGGCCGCCGGATTTGTAATGGCGTAGGTCAGGCTGGTGACTCCATTCACGGGAATGCCGGCCGCCCCGAAGGACATCGCCAGCGACGGCGGCGCCACGACGACGAGGGTCGCCGATGCCGTTAGACCCGCGCCGCCCTGGATCGAGGTGACCGCGCCGGTGACATTGGTCTTGGTCCCGGCGGCTGTGCCGGTGAGGTTCACCGAGAGCGAGCATGAGCCGTTGGCGGCCAGAGCTACGCCCGAGAGGCTCAGGCTGCCGCCGCCTGGGGCCGCGGCTGGCGTACCGGCGCAGGTGTTGGTCAACCCGCTGGGCGACGCCACAACCAGCCCGGTGGGCAGCGTATCGGTGAAAGCGATGCCGGTCGAGGCCAACGCCGGATTCGGATTACTCAGGCTAAAGGTCAAAGTAGTTGTGCCGTTCAGCGGAATGGTGGCCGCGCCGAACGAACTCAGCATCGCCGGCGGCGCGAACACCGCGAGGCTGGCACTGGAAGTGTTGCCGGTCCCGGCCGTGGCGGACGTCACCGTTACAGTATTGTTCTCTGTGCCGGCTGTGACCCCAGTCACATTCAGCGATAGCGTACACGATGCATTGGCCGCCAGGGCGCCGCCCGACAGGCTGACGGAACTGCCACCCGCCGCCGCGGCAGGCGTGCCGCCGCAGGAGCTAGTCATCCCGCTGGGTGACGCTACCACCATGCCCGCGGGCAAATTGTCGGTGAAGGCCACGCCGGTCAGCGGGATGGTGTTGGCCGCTGGATTATTAACGGTGAACGTAAGACTGGTGGAGCCGTTCAGCGGAATGCTGGCCGCCCCAAACGCGCTGGAGATGACCGGCGGCACGGCCACCGCAAGATTGGCCGAAGCCGTAGTGCCGGTGCCGCCGTTGGTGGATGCGACCGTTCCGGTGGTGTTGGTATATGCACCCGAAACCGTCCCGGTGACGTTCACGGTAACGGTACACGAGGCCGAGACCGCAATCGTTCCTCCGGTTAGGCTCACGCTACCGCTGCCCGCCACGGCGGTGGGCGTGCCTCCGCAGGTGTTGACGAGGCCATCCGGTGTGGACACCACCAGCCCGGCTGGGAAGGTGTCGGCGAAGGCCACGCCTGCCTCTGCCACGGTGTTGGCCGAGGGATTGGTGAGGGTAAAGGTCAGGGTGGTAGTGCCATTCAACGAAATATTGGGCGCGCCGAATGCCTTGGCGATCACAGGTGGCGCGACCACGATAAGGCTCGCCGAAGCTGTCAGACCCGTGCCGCCTTCATTCGAGGTGACCACGCTGGTGACGTTGGTCTTATTCCCGGCGGTGGTTCCGATCACGTCGATCGAAAAATCGCACCAGGTGCTGGCCGCGAGTGTTCCTCCGGAGAGGCTTACGGCGCCGCTGCCGGCGACCGCCGTAATGGCTCCTGCGCCGCACGTGCCCGTCAGCCCGTTGGGCGTAGCTACCACCACTCCGGTGGGCAGCGTATCGGTGAAGCCGATGCCGGTCAGTGCCAGCGTTGTATTCGGATTGCCTATGGAGAACGACAGTGGGCTTGAGCCGTTCAGCGGAATGCTGGGCGCAATTTCGTTGGGCGAGGCTGACGGCTTCCGGGCTCTCAATGGACCCGAAAAGGAGCCGAAGATTTTCTGAATCGTGGGCGGCGACAACACTGTCAGGCTGGCATTGGAGGTGTTGCCGTTGCCACCCTCGGTGGAAGTCACTGTGACGCTGTTGATCTGTGCGCCGGCCGCGACGCCGGTCACATTCACGGAAATGGCGCACGAGGCATTGACCACCAGGGTCGCTCCCGACAAGCTTACAGAAGTGCCCCCGGGCGCTGCCGTCAGCGTGCCGCCGCACGTGCTGGTCACACCGTTGGGAGTGGATACCACCAAGCCCGCGGGTAAGGTGTCGCTGAAGGCCACGCCGGTCAGCGGGATGGTATTCAGCGCGGGATTGATGATGACAAATCCCAGGGAGGTCGCGCCGGTCAACGGAATGCTGGCTGCGCCGAAGGTCTTGGCGATGGTCGGCGGCGCGGCTACCGTTATGTTCGCCGTGGCGGTGTTGCCAGTGCCGCCATTGGTAGACGCGACAGTCCCGGTGGTGTTGGTGTGTGCTCCCGAGACTGTGCCAGTGATGTTGACTGTAACGGTGCACGAGGCGGAAACCGCGACGCTGGCGCCGGTCAAAGTGACCACGCCGCTGCCCGCCACGGCGGTGGCCGTGCCGCCGCAGTTGTTGACGAGACCTGGCGATGCCGCCACTTGTAGCCCCCACGGGAATGTGTCGGTGAAGGCCACGCTTGTCTCTGCCACGGTGTTGGCCGCGGGATTGGTAAGGGTAAAGGTCAGGGTAGTAGAGCCATTCAACGAGATATTAGGCGCGCCGAAGGCCTTCGCGATCACAGGTGGTGCGACAACGATAAGGCTCGCCGAAGCTGTCAGACCCGTGCCGCCTTCATTCGAGGTGACCGCGCTAGTGACGTTGTTCATCGTGCCGGCAGTGGTTCCGATCACGTTGATGGCAAAATTGCAAGAGCTGCTGAACGCGAGCGTCCCGCCGGACAGACTTACGCTGCCGCTGCCGGCGACCGCCGTAATGGCTCCTGCGCCGCACGTTCCGGTCAGCCCGTTGGGCGTAGCTACTACCACTCCGGTGGGCAGCGTATCGGTGAAGCCGATGCCGGTTAAGGTCAGCGTCGCATTCGGATTGCCGATGGAGAACGACAGTGCGCTTGAGCCGTTCAGCGGAATGCTGGGCGCAATTTCGTTGGGCGAGGCTGACGGCTTCCGGGCTCTCAATGGACCCGAGAAGGAGCCGAAGATTTTCTGGATCGTGGGCGGCCCCAATACCGTCACGCTAGCATTGGACGTATTGCCGTTGCCGCCTTCGATGGAAGTCACTGTGACGCTGTTGATCTGCGCGCCAGCCGTGACGCCGGTCACGTTCACGATGACGGTACATGTCGCGTTGGCCGCCAGAGTAGCTCCCGACAAGCTTACAGCGGCGCCGCCGGGCGCTGCCGTCAGCGTACCGCCGCAGGTGCTGGTCACTCCGGTGGGTGTCGACACCACCAGCCCCGCGGGCAAGGTGTCGGTGAAGCCCACGCCGGTAAGCGGGATGGTGTTGAGTGCTGGGTTCGTCAGGACAAACGCGAGTGACGTAAAGCCGTTCAACGGAATGCTGGCTGCCCCGAAGGTCTTGGCGATGGTCGGCGGCGCGGCTACCGTCAGGTTGGCTGTGGCTGTGTTGCCGGTGCCGCCGTTGGTGGATGCGACGGTCCCGGTGATGTTGGTGTGCGCTCCCGAAACCGTCCCGGTGACGTTCACGGTAAGGGTACACGAGGCCGAGACTGCGACGCTGGCGCCAGTCAGACTGACGACGCTGCTGGCCGCCACGGCGGTGGCCGTGCCGCCGCACGTATTGACGAGTCCTGGCGATGCCGCCACTTGTAGCCCCGACGGGAATGTGTCGGTGAAAGCCATTCCCGCCTGCGCCACGGTGTTGGCTGCGGGATTGGTGAGGGTAAAGGTCAGGGTGGTAGTGCCATTCAACGAAATATTGGGCGCGCCGAATGCCTTGGCGATCGCCGGTGGTGCGACAACGATAAGGCCCGCCGTGGCCGGCGTATTGGAGCCGGCTTCGTTTGAAGTAATGACACTAGTGACATTGGTCTTTTGCCCGGCGGTGGTTCCGGTTACATTGATCGAAAAAACGCAGCCGGCGCTAGCCGCCAGCGTACCGCCGGACAGACTGACAGCGCTGCCGCCGGCCACCGCGGTAATCGTTCCCGCACCGCATGTGCCGCTCAGCCCGTTAGGCGTAGCTACAATCACTCCGGCGGGCAGCGCATCGGTAAAGCCGAGGCCGGTCAATCCCAGCGTGGTATTCGGGTTGCCGATGAAGAAAGTAAGCGTGGTGGAACCGTTCACGGGGATGGTGGTCGGAGGGATCGGCGCCGCCAGCGGTTTTCGTGTATTCGGCGACCCTGTAAATCCGAACGCCTTCTGGATGGTAGGCGGCCCCAATACGGTCACGCTGGCATTGGATGTATTGCCGGTCCCGCCTTCGATGGAAGTCACTATGACGCTGTTGTTCTGAATTCCGGTGGCGATGCCAGTTACGTTCAGAGACAGCGTACACGAGGCACTGGATGCCAGAGTAGCTCCCGACAAGGT
>Ga0209274_10001415_pt1 | contig 12378 bp, 15 predicted proteins | sample HubBroMetageREF1_FD_188343 | JGI IMG/M metagenome (GOLD analysis project Ga0209274, IMG submission 188343) | Reference soil microbial communities from the Hubbard Brook experimental Forest, New Hampshire, USA - Hubbard Brook CCASE Soil... | ecosystem: Environmental > Terrestrial > Soil >...
TGAAGTTCTGTTTCGCTGGGTAAGGAAGCAAAACCAACCGGCGGTTGCGAGCGTCCTGCTGTTCGCCATGGCTTACACCCTGGGCTCAGCGGTGTCCCGCACTGCGCAGGATTTTTTTGACGACAACGATCTTCACATTGAGCTCGACGGACGGTTGTTCCGCGACGGGGTGACCGAAAAACGGATCCTCACCAGTGTTTATTGCGACAGCAACAAGACCGACCTGCTGCAGGCGGGAAAAGAGAGTCCTGTGCTCACGGACAAAATCAGCACCTTCCAGTGCGTCCCAGGGATGAAAGAATTGTGCGAGCAGACCCTGAACTGGTCCGTGCGCCTGGAGGACGACCCGCAGGATCGCGACAAGCAGGTCCGCGACCGGAAAGAGCGCGCCACGCAGGATCACGTGTTGAACGATGCCGCGTACGATCTGTTCGGCCTGCAGGAAAACGCTCTCATGGAAAAGGGCGGAGACTACACGGTGCGGCTCCGCCAGCTGCACGACCAGGTGATGGTGCTGCGTGGGGCGGCGTTTAACGGCGTGATCGGATTCTCGTTGTGCCTGTTCGGTTTGGGCGCGAAGTTTCGACGCGACCATCCCGGCTCATGGCTGCGCTGGGTCTTCCTGCTGGTTCCGATTCTTTACCTGATCGTGGGGGTGATCGCTGTGAGTCACCATTTTCTGGAGCGCGTGCCCTCTGACCCGCCCTACATGGAATTCACATTGCTGCTGCTGGCGGGGGCCGGAGCGTGGCTGCTGTGGAGGAGCCCCGCGCTCCGAGCGGCGAACCCTGGCCACCAATCCCACGACCCGAAGGAAAACGTCGCCGCGAAAAAACCCGGAGCGAAACCCAGCTGGCTGGAAGAACGCTGGCCACCGCTGGTTGTCGTCTCGGCGATTCTTACTGCGGCCGCCATTCTGGGATGGTGGTCGACGGAAGTGCTCTACGCCGAGCAGGTGGTCTATTCCTACGACTCCCTGACCTCCGGCGCTCAGGGGAATGACGCAAAATAGAAAAGCCCAAGGGATGCCGGGTGCCGGATTCTTATTCAGGTTCGCGCTCGAAGGAACGGGAGCGCGGCTGCTTACACGCGATCAGAGTCTTTGGCCGATTCTAGTGGTGGTGCCTGAAGTTGTAAGTTATCCAGAAGAAAGACAGGCCGGCGAAGACGAGCGCGATGAGCATAAAAACGCCGACGACCAAACCAACGATCTCAATTGCCCGCAGGCCGAGAAGAGCCGGCCGTTTTTCTTGACCTTGAGTTCCATCCTCCGCGACTGTCGGAGCTGGCTGCTGCAGCGCGCGCCATCGCCATGCGCCTACGGTCAGAGCCCATGCTGCCCCGCACACATTCAGGGTGAACAACGGGACGAGGGCTAACGGCGCCCACAGAAACAGCCAGAAAAATGTCAGCGTGGTCAGGAGGCAGATTGCGAACGATGCAATGAACAGTACGACGAAGTTCACGGCCCGGGTTCGAGCTTTCAAGTTCCAGAAGAAGCGGATGAAGGCCAATGACCACAAAGAGCTGGAGGTGAGATACACAAAATCAAGGACGGAGTAAGTGATCCACTCCTGATTGTGGCGGCCCAGGGACGCCATCAACCATTGGCTGACGCGGTATTGCACGGCCCAGCCAAGAAGATAGAGCCAGAAGAAATTCTGGAAGTTCTGCAATTCGTTGCCGGCGGAACCGCCTTCTTCTGCCCGCGCGGCTTGCAACCGCAGTCCGCCCGCCGTTACGCCTACCCACATCGCCGAAAATCCACTCAGATACCTGAAATAGCGTTGACAGTCCTGGACCAGATCGATGTGGTACGGGTCGACTGGGCGGCTGGTGTCGAACAGTACGGGGCACAGTCCGCGGCTCTGGGCGTAGGCTCGCAGCGCGTACCACCATACAAAAGGAATGGCCGCAGCCGACAGCCATCCGACCAGCATAAACGGCGCTGCTCGCGACGGCAGGTACTGACACAACAGATAGATGGCTCCTCCGATTCCGGTCAGACCGATGACGAGGTCCAACACGGTTTGGGAAAAAGCGAACGATCTGAGGACGCTCCAGGAGGTTGAAGCGGGCGGGTTGGAAAAGAATTCAATGTGCCTGAGCTGCCAGCCGCTCCGCAGAAGCATGAGAAGGCCGATGATGCCGATAATCATGGCGACCACTGCAATGAGCGAACGGGCGTCGCTGGTGGCCGCAGGTTTTCGCGCGCGCTGATGATCTTCCGGCCGGGCGAGCGCACGCACGGCTGGAGGCGCAGTCGAGCGAACTGACGATGACGCGCGAACCTTGAACTTGCGTTGAAAAATACCTCCTGGTCCGGGCAGCAGAAAAACCAGGAGCGGCGCGAGAATTGCCTGCAGCAGCAGGCCGGCGTTCAGCAGGGGAATCGTGCTGCCGCACGAATTTTGCAGCCAATAAGAACCCGGCACAGAGTTGCTGTGCGTGACCTGCTCCATGGGAAAGGCGAGCACGACCGAAACTGCCATCGCGATTCCGAGAAGCTGAAACCTTTGTCGTCTTGGCCTTCCCAGCGGCACGTCGAGCATTTCGAAAGTCTACGCTTTTAATCTCATTGCGCCTTGGCTGCGCTGACAGGGGGCGGCGGGAGCGGGTCTGACCAGTGGATATCGCGGAATTGCCAGCGGCCGTCACGATATTCGGCGACGGCCGTGAAGAAGCCATCTTCGGTTAGCTGATGTCCCTCCGGACTGGTTTGGAGCTCGTGGTAGGAAGTGGCGACGACAGCCAGGTTTTCGGTGAGCGGATCGATGCGCAGGTCGTCGCCCCAGCGAAGCTCGATGCTCTTGATCATGCGTGGGAGATCCTGAATGGCCTGAGTCGCGATCTGACGGTTGGGAAAGACAAGATGTCCGTCCACTGCCATGAAGAAGGCAGGATCGTCGGCGAATTCCTTTTGCCAGGCGGTGGGGCCCTCGCTGGTAACGTCATGAGCCACGTTCACGACGAAGCTTCGCACGGTGCTTTCAACGGCTGCTTTGCGCTCTGCGGGTAGAGGGCGCAGATCGGCGGAGCGGTTGCAGCCAGTCCCGGCTAAGACTACGACGAGCAGAATCGGCAAGCGTAGATTCATGGTTTGGTCCTCATAGTTCCGTCCTCATAGCTTGGTCCTCTAACAGGTTTCGGAAAAACTCGGTTCTAAGCGCTGGTGGGAACCGATTTACAGATCCGGCGGTGCGCCAGGCTGCCCTGCCGCAGTACAGCAAAATCCAGTCAAGATGGAGCGCCCGCAGTTTAGTTCGGGATCGCGATCATCTTCCACTCCACATGTGCCGGCTTGCCATGGTGCAGAAAGTCGCCGATGATGGTGAGCCCCTCGGAAGTGCGCTTGTAGGTGAGGTGTTCGCCGGCGTGCTCGCCCTGCCCGTCGAAGACGGCCAACTGGCCGTCGCAGCTCGCGGCCGCAAAGATCATCGGCGTGGTGCGCTCCTCCCACGCTCGTCCCAGGTCGATGTCGAAATGGCGCAAGACCATGTTGATGGCTGCGCCGTCCTGGCGCACAGTTGCCGCTTCGGCGTAGCCTTTGCCGTCCTTCTCAAACTCAAAGGCAGAGCCCATCAGCACTCCGCCGGGCGCCACGGTCCAGCGTTCTTCCGATCCGTTGGGATCGGCGGAGTTGCGCCAATCGCCTGCCATCCAGCTCAAGCCGGCCAGCGTGCAGGGCGCGGCGTGCGCCGCAAGCGCACCCGCTGCCAGAAAGGCCGCAACTGCGACACATTGAAACCGAAAGTTTGATTGCATGGCAGAGAAGCCTCCAGATTCAAGTTACGCCAGCTCTTCCTCGATTGATATTAAGCCAATGGATCCAGTAGCAGAAAACTCTCCAAATGAACTCTCCGTCCGCTGCTTTTTCAGCTGCTAAGCCTCTAGACCGACCTGGCAAACGCGGTCGAGCAGGTAGTCGGCGGCTTGTTTGCCGTTCTTTATGGCGACCACCTCGATGGGTGAGGACTGGTTGCGGGGACGCAAGAGTAGATGTTTCCCGGCGACTTCGACGTATCTGACTGCGCAAGTATCGTTTTTCAGAACAGCGTACATATTGAATTCGCGTTTGCGATAAGGCTTGAGTGCGTTGTAATGGCGGTCGATCAACAGCGTCGCTCCGGGCGTGAGGCGAGGATACATGGTCATGGCTTCTCCGGGGATTGAGGCGGGCGTTCGATCTCGATGAGCCCGAAGCGCTGCCAGCCGGAGCGGTCGGCTTCGGTTTCGGCTTTCAGCTGGTGGAGGAAGCTTTGCTTGAACTTGAGGATTTCTTTGACTCGCATGCTGGTGATGAGACGCTGGGTGGCTGCGGTGACGCGCTTCGCTTGCTCAGAGCAGGCTGCGCTCCGCGGTTCGCCCGGATCCCCTTCGCCTTCGCTCAGTACAGGATCTCGCTGCGCCAAGAATGCTGGCTCGGGATGACCAGCCAGATGAGGCATCTCAGAGATTTCCACAGGCCGCGTTGGTATATCCAACCTTGACTGAAAAAATTCACAGTTATAGGATCGCCGCATTATAGGGGCCAATATGCTCTCTGGTAGAAGTCAAGCAGATAACTCGAACTCGAATGAGGAAAAAGACTTCGGCGAATTTCGCAGGAAGGTGAAGTCGGCTGAAGTGCTATCGGCTTCCATGGAACACCTGCTGTTATCACTCGGCTTCACGGGGCGAGTGAGCGTGGTGATGCAAAACGGACGCGTGCTCAAGTCGGGATACGAGGAAGGCTACTTCCACCAGCACCATGGCAGGCGGGGAGACGACGACAGCGCGCATTGAGCGCGGGAGCGGAGGGACTGGACGGCGAACAGAAGTGGTCCGAGGCATTCGATCGGGCGGCGATGGAGAGATTTTCATAGAACTCCATAAAACGAAATAGCTCAAGCAGGTCGTCGTAAGAGAAACGAGCCCTGCGTTGATTCCCCCAAAGTTCGTGGGGATCGGCGCGGGGCTTTTTCTGTTTTGGGGCGGGGGATCGGCTTTCGGCATTCGCGGCTTTTGGCATCCGGGGTTTGCGCGACGAGGCAGACCGGGGGCGGAAATTCAATTCACGAAAATTCGGAGGAGTGATGAAAAACGATTACAGCGGCGAAAACAAGAACAAGAACGAAGTCGGCGTGGAATTGAAATATTGCGAGCACTGCGGCGGATTGTGGGTGCGGGAGCGGGGAGCGGGAATTGTTTACTGCGAGAAGTGTCAGCCCATGGTGGCGGATTTACCGGCTCCGAAGAAGAAGCCGCAGAGAATCGCGCTTCCGGTTCGGCCACGCACCGTGATCGAAGACTATGCGTTTGAAATCGAGGGAGAAGACGCGCCGGAGCTGGAATCGGCGGACGGTGACGGCATGGGCGGTGCGGCATGAGCGATGTGATTGCGGGACTCGCGGCCGAGGCGGAGCGGGTCGAAATTGTGGCAAGCGCTGAATTTCCCGGGCCGCGGCGACGGCCGGGAGAGAAGCCAGCAGGGCAGGGCTTGCCGGCGCATCAGTTTCCGGCGCGAGCGGCGCAGACAGCGGGGGAGACTGGCGGGCCGTCCTCTGGCGGGCCGTCGTCTTTCGAGCTGGCCTCAGTTTTGGCGAGGCCGGCTTTGGCAATGCCGGCCTTGGAGGGGGAGGGTGCGGCGCGGGAAACGTCCTCGAGCTTTGAAACGCGCCGGGCGGATGAGGAGGATCGCGACCGGGCGCGGCGGATCTACCGGGGACGAACGGTCGCGATGTTGAGGCGCTATTTGCGTTACTCGATCGAAGCGGGGCGGTTGCCGTCGATGTTGGGATCGGAATTCTTCCGGGCGAAGGTGACGGCGTATACGGTTGTGACGTTTGAGGATCGGGTGATCTTCGTGCATGACATGGAGACATGCCTGGACCGGCTGGATAACTTTTCACGGCAAATCGTTGCGCGGCATATTCTGCAGGAGCATGACCAGGCGGCCACTGGCAGGCTGCTGGGTTGTACGGAGCGAACGGTGCGAACTTATGTTCCGGTAGTTTTGGACCTGTTCGGCGAGATTTTGCTGGAAGTAGGATTGATGACGAGACTCGACTGGATCGACAAAAAATCTTGTCAAGGGGGTGAAAACGATCGAATCGCTGCAAGTGATTGCGAAGAAGGGAAATATAAAGTTTGAAATTTTTCCGGTTTACCCTTTGCGATTTGGTATTCTTGAAATAGAGAGTAAGAAAAAAACAAACTCTTGCAGAGGGCGCGCCTTTCGGGTCGCGCCCTCGGTGTTTTTGGGGCGATCGTGGGTGGTGATGCAGTTCGATAAGGAAACGAGCCGAACGCGCGATTATTGTGTCGCGGCTTTTCTTAATAAAAGCAGCGCGACACATCGCGCGGCTCACCCAGATCCTTCACTGCGCACAGAACGCTTGTTCAGGATGACAAGCTATCTGCACCGGCGCTCCGTTCTTGGGGAAACTTTGAAACTGCACGGGGATCGAGCATGGGATGATCAAAAAGAAGGCGACGAGCAAGAAGGCCACAAAGAAAGCGGCTAAGAAAAAAACGCGGAAGGGCAAGCCAGAACTGAATTTCAAGGACGTGCGGAAGGAACTCGCGCAGATGGTGGGATCGGAAGCCACGACGATGACCCAGGCGGTGATTGACGAGGGGAAGAAGGGGCAACTGGCGACGGTGAAATATTTGTTTGAGATGGCGGAGATATATCCGGCGTCGACGGATGGAAGCCAGGCCACGGTGGACGAAGACAGCCTGGCGAAAACGTTGCTGCGGCGAATGAACCTTCCCGAGGAGCCGATTAAGCGGGATGAGGAGGAGGACGACGTGAAGCCGGCGATTCCGGAGAAGGTGGTTGCGGCGAGCGGCGAGGGAAAGGCTGGCGACGCGGAACCGGTGGGCGGAAGCAAGAATTCAGTGCTGGGGTGAATGCGAGAGGAATAAGGCTTTCCCACTTCTCGCGCAAAGAGCGCGCGAGAAATGGGGCACCCGGCTGACGAAGTCTCTGTGGTATGGAACGATTACCGTAGAATGGGCCTAGCGCGTGCGACGAGAAGCGGCGGTGGCGATTTGGGTTGCGGAGAAATCCAAACTCAAAATCCCCACCCCTTCGGCTAGCTCAGGGCAGGCTCTATCGCAGAATACGCGACAAGGGCGGCGCACCCGGGAAAAGTCACATAGGACAGGGATGGATATTACATGGTTAACCGACCGGATTGCGGTCGGAGGCGGGATTTGGAATTCGGACAACATGGCGAAGGTGGCGCGAGCGGGGATCACGCACATCATCGACATGCAGATTGAGTTCGATGATACGGAGTTGGGATTGGAGCACGGCATTGAAGTGCTGTGGAATCCGACGGACGACGATTTCGAGGCGAAGCCGGCGGAGTTGTTCCGGCGCGGGGTGGATTTTGCGCTGGCAGCGCTCGAAGGAAGAGATGCGAAGGTGTTTATCCATTGCGCGGCGGGGGTGCATCGGGCGCCGATGATGGCTTTGGCGCTGTTGGGGTCGATGGGATGGACGCTGGAGGACGCGATGCATTTGATTGAGGGGCGGCGCGCGGTGGCGGATTTTGCCGATGTGTATGTGCGGAGCGTGGAGGAGTTTTTGGGGGTGTCGTAGCTTCTCTTTCGCCCCTCCGGGGCTTGTTCATTTTCTGCTCTGGAACCCACGGCTTGCGCCCCTTCGACAGGCTCAGGGCAGGCTGTGGGCTGCATTCTGTCGCCGCTCCGCGGCTGGAGCTTTGGCGCTGCGGAGGAACAGCAGGTCCCTCCACTACGCTCGCCCTTCCCTTCGGGAAGAGCAAGCTCCGGTCGGGATGACAATGCGATTGAGTGGGATAAGATTAAGTGGCGTGATGCCTGATGGTCGGATGAGTGATTGAGTTCGGAAGGGGGCCCTGGCGGGCTCCCTCCGTTTTTCATGGAGGAAGACGATGTTTGACGCGGGCCGCCGCCCTATGGGGCGGCTTTTTTATTGGGTGCTGGCGGTGGGGATTGCGGCTTCCGGGCTTCGGGCTTCGGCTTTCGGGGCTGGGCTGGTTCCCCAGAGTGGGCCCGCAACCACAACTGTCGCGGATACGGTTTATTTGGCGGACGGCACTACGGCTTCTGGGACTTTGATTATCACCTGGCCGGCGTTTGTGACGGCGAGCGGGACGGCGGTGGCGGCGGGGGTGACGCAGGTGACGCTGGGGGCGAACGGGGCGCTCAGCGTGGCGCTGGTGCCGAATGCGGGAGCGACTCCGGCCGGAATGTATTACACGGTTGTGTTCCAGTTGGGACCGGACGAGGTCGAGACTGAATATTGGGTGGTGCCGACGACTTCTCCGGTGAACCTGGCGGGAGTACAGACGACACCGGGATCGGGGACGGCGGGGCAGCCGGTTTCGATGCAGTATGTGAACACGCAGCTGGCGGGCGTGGTGCAGCTGACTGGGAGCCAGACGGTTACGGGAGTCAAATCTTTTACGGTTTCGCCGAATGTGCCGACACCGGTGAACACGGGAGATGTAGCGAGCAAGGGGTATGTGGATACGTCGGTGGCGAATGTAGGAGCGGGAAATTACTTGCCGACAGTCGGCGGGACGATGACTGGGCCAATTACTTTGCCGGCGAATCCGGTGTCCGCGTTGCAGGCGGCGACCAAGCAGTATGTGGACCTGGGAGTGGCATCGGCGGCGAGTCTGATTTCCGGACTGGTTCCGGCTAGCGAATTGGGGACGGGAACGGCGAATGCGGCGACGTGCTTGGTGGGCAACGGAACCTGGGCCGCGTGTGGAAGCGGCGGGGGGAATGTTTCCACTAATCCGAGCACGGGAGTGAGCCAGATCATTACGCAGGCGGCGGGGACGCAGTTTTCGACCAACAATCTGGCGGGAATTCCGTTTGTGGTGTCGAGTTACAACTGGGTGCAGTCGCCGGCGGACAACCTGGCGACGGCGGGAAACAACACGATTCACTTGACGCCTTGTCCGGCGGGTGTGGATACGTCGAATAATTCGAGCGCGCAGTATGCGGTTTACATTGCGGGAACGGGGACGGCGGAAGCGGCGGCGGTTATGGGGGGCACGTGCGCTTCGGGGGCATCGACGGGGACGATCACGGTGACGACGGCGCACGCACACAGCGCGGGGTACACGGTGGGTGCGGCCAACGGCGGCAATCAGGAGGCGATTAATATTGCCGCGGGCAGCGGGTTGACTCATGCGGTGATTCAGGAGGTTCCGACGGGGGGCTCGAATAGTGCGAACTACAACATCTATTGGCCAGTATTTCTGAAAGCTGGCAAGAGCATGCTGAACGGGTACGGGGCGGAGTGGGCGTGCTATACGCGGTCGACTTGCCTGATGGTTGGAACTTATGCGGGAGGGGCGAACGCGTCTACCGTCGAGGGGTTGGAGTTGCAGTCGGCGGTGAACGTTACTGGGGCGCACATTTCTTCAGTATCGGCGTCGGCGGGGACTTATACGATCACGACTTCCAGCAGTCACAACCTGATCGCGGGGGACTGGGTGATCCTCTATTACACGACTCCGGTGCAGGAACAGGAAGCGCGGGTGCAGGTGCTATCCGCGGGACTGACGGCTACGCAGTTTGAGTACGCGCTGGGCACGGCGACGTTTTCGGCGTCCGCGGGATTCGGGTGGGTCGCGATTGAGAATGCGGCGATCGAGGCGGAGACGGATGGGGCTCGACTGCAGGACATCAAGATTAACGCCGGGTTGAACGGTGGACTGTTTCATGAAGGCGTGGTGGTGGGAAACGATCAGAGCTTCAAGATCGATGGAATGACGAACGAGGGAACGGGATCGGCGTTCCGCTGTGATGCTAATTTTTGCTCCAACATGGTTTACCTGCGCGGGGATCAGGGGGCGGCGCCGGTGGGATATCTGCACCATTTGGAGGTGCGGGAAAACGACTACGGTTGGGGGGTTGCGAACGACGCGAATCTGGTGGGGCGCTTCAGCACGGAGACTTTCACGCTATCACGATTGGCCCGCACGCAGAATTATTTTCTGCGGCTGTATAACAACGCGTCGCCGCCGCAGTATTCGCGATATGCGGCGGCGCTGCATGTGGATTATCCGTTATGAGCGCGGACAGTCTGCTGAACCGCCACCGATTTCGTACCGGCGGGGAAAGGCCGGAACCGACGGTGCAGTACACAGCGAAGGATTTTCAACTGGAAGTGCTTGGCAAGTTAGCCGAGATGCAGAGTCTGACGGAGTCCCTGGAAGAGTCCTGGAACAGCAAACTGGAGGCCATTAAGGAGCAGCGGTTGCTGAAGTTCGACAGCCGAACCCTGATCGCGCTGGGAGCGATCGGGCTTTCAATCACGGGCTATGTAATTCAAGGAGCGCGCAACACGGCCAGACAAGACAACGAGATCGAAACCACAAAGGCGCGTGTGGTGCGTCTGGAGTTGATCTCCGCAGCGAACACGGAAGGGCGGATACGGATGGAAGTTCAACTGGGAGAACTGCAAAGTGGTCAGGCAGAGATCAAGGCAATGATTGAGGCGCGCGACGTGGGGAGCAAGCGAGCCGTTCCGGAAAATCGAAACAAGTCGCACTAAGGAAATTTAACCGCAAAATCTTCACGGCAGGCATTTCACAACAAAACATTTCACAAAATCATTTCGCTTCAAAACAAGGAGATAGCTATGAGCACACCGAGCACTACGATTATCACCAATCTGAAGACTTCAACCGCGCCGACCGCGAACACGCTGACGGACGCCGAAACGTACGGGATGGACATGCCGGGCATGCTTTCGGGGGCGCTGCTGAAGGCCAACGAATTGAAGGTCTGCCTGACCCTGATCGTCAACAAGACAGACAGCGCGGACCCCAACCTGACGACCCTCAACAATATTCTGGCCAGCCTTACTTAGGAAAGCGGCAGCGGGAGAGTTGAGCCCGTCTGCCGCCAATTTCATTGGGCCGGAAAGAATGGGAGTTATATAGTCAACTCCGGTTTGGAGGTTGCTATGAATGACCTCAGTTCCGCGCTGGAAACGGAACGTGAGATCGTGACTCTTGCCGCATTGCCGGATCGGGTGTTTTGCATTACATGCCGGGCCGCGCTGGATCCGGTGATCGTGGGGGGACAGTACAAAGTTCCTGTGGAGACCGGGTTCTTTGAGTACTCGCATCCGCAGACTGACGTAGTTGGAGCAGAACAAAACTTGTATGGCTGCCCGCACTCCGGCCATACCTTCCTGGTGAAGCTTCAACTTTATCAGGCGGTTAGCGTCGAGGGATCGATGACCACGGCGCAGTGTGTGCAGGTCATCGACAGGCTGAAGGGAACTTGGAAGAAGGTTGATCCGTCGTGACTTGGTTTCTGTTCTGGGAATGAACTGTTCCCTCAAGAATTTTTCAAGGAGAAGGCGATGAATTTTCTGAATCAGCTGTTGCGGGGGATTTCGTTCATCCCGGCATTAGTGAGCGGGATTGAGGGGCTGTTTGGCGGCAAATCGGGGGCGCAAAAAAAAGATGCGGCCATGTCGTTTCTGGAAAATGCGCTGTCCACGGTGGACGCGGTGGCGGCGCGGGAGATTGTCGATCCGGACAAATTCAAGAATGGGGTTTCGAAGATTATTGATGGGACGGTTGATTGCTTGAACGCGTCGACTTGGGCGAAGAGTGGGGCGCAGGCGGCAGGGAATACTCCGTGACAAACAATGTCAAAGTCCCCACTCTAGCCGCAAAGAACGCGGCTAGAATGGGCCACCCGATTCCGTTTCTAGCCGACTTCTTCGCTCCAGGTTTCTAGATTCTTTTTCACTTGTGCCATGAACTGATCGGCTACTGCGCCGTCGATGAGGCGGTGATCGTAGCCGAGGGTGAGATGAACGACGGAACGGATGGCGATGGAGTCGGTGCCGTCTTTGTCGGTGATGACCATGGGTTGCTTGGTGATGCCGCCGACGCCCATGATTGCGGAGTTGGGCTGGTTGATGATGGGCAGTCCGAAGACGGCGCCGAACTGGCCGGGGTTGGTGACGGTGAAGGTGGAACCTTCGACGTCGTCGGGCTTGAGCTTTTTGGTGCGGGCGCGTTCGCCTAGGTCTGTAATGCCGCGCTGCAGGCCGAGGAAGTTCAAATCGCCCGCGTTTTTTAGGACTGGGACGATTAGACCCCAATCGAGTGCGACGGCGATGCCCATGTTGATCTGGCGGTGATAGCGGATGTTTTCGCCTTCTAGACTGGCGTTGATGATGGGCCACTGCTGCAGGGCCATTACCGCGGCACGCACGAAGAAGGGCATGAAGGTTAGGCGGGCGCCGTGGCGCTGCTCGAATCCGGCTTTTTGCTTGGCGCGCAGGTTCACGATGCGGGTGAAGTCGACTTCGTACATACAATGGACGTGGGCACTGGTGCGGCGGGACTCGATCATGTGCTT
>Ga0209274_10001417_pt1 | contig 12367 bp, 14 predicted proteins | sample HubBroMetageREF1_FD_188343 | JGI IMG/M metagenome (GOLD analysis project Ga0209274, IMG submission 188343) | Reference soil microbial communities from the Hubbard Brook experimental Forest, New Hampshire, USA - Hubbard Brook CCASE Soil... | ecosystem: Environmental > Terrestrial > Soil >...
CTCCTGACTTCGCGGTCCCTTCTGCGGAAAGCCCGGTGCATAGCGAAAGGTGCACGCCGGGTTTGGCGAGGGGCGCCCGGAAACGGACCCGGTGAAAACCGGGCACCGCGCCGGGCGCCCACTCTACGAAAGGTCGATGTGCCGAACCCGCTTAAGGAGCCGCCATTGTCGTGAACCGCTCTGTAAATCGCTCGATCGGCTCGAAGCACTTCAACGCGACCGCGGGACGGTCACCAGCAGCGTGGTAGATTGAAGACATGCGTCCCGTCGAAGCCCGCTACGAGAACGGCTTCCTGAAGCCCGCGCAACCTCTCAAACTTCGTCAGGGTGAGAAAGTCGCAGTCATCGTTCTGCGTCATGCTGACCCCACCCGCTGGGACCTGAAACGCCTTGCCGCCGGCGCGGAAGAGGACGAAGCGCTCGCCGCCGCGGGTCTAGAAGCGTGGTCCGACGCGCTCGAGGCCGAGGACCGTCGTTGAGGCGCGGAGAGATCTGGTGGGCTGATTTGGGGGGCCATCGGCCTCTGGAGCAGACGGGCAGACGCCCCGTCGTCATCTGGCAGAGTGATGCGCTCACGAGCGTTCTCGCGTCGGTGCTCGTCGTGCCACTCACGACCAACCTCGATCGTGCTCACCTCGCGGGCACCGCTCTTCTGCAGGCGACCGAGGGAGGTTTGCACGAGGACTCCGTGGCTCTCGCCTTTCAAATGCGCGCGATCCCGAAGTCCGCGCTCCTAGCGCGTGTTCGACCCCTGACCGAGACGGAAATCTCAGAGCTCGAACTTGCGACCGATGAAGCGCTCGGGCGTGTGGAGCCGGAGTGACGAGCGCGCCTGAGCGCGCGGCATCAGGAACACAGACACCAGGGACCGCCTACGTTCCTGAGGATCCAGCCGCCGGTGCGCGTCCGCCGGTGCGACATGGTATCAATTTGCTGCTCCGGGGGGCGTACGAGATGAATCGAGGACCGCTGGTCCATGATTCGCTTTCTCGCAGGCCCGCCGGAGCAGTTGCCGGTCGCGACTGCGGGCACAATCGAAAGTCGAGGGGGAGAATCCGTGGAACGAATGGCATCCCGAGAGGTCATCGAGTCTCTCGGCGCGTTCCTCCGACGCAGCACGGCGCTCTCCGACGACGACATCCGGGGGTGGATGAAGGACCTCGACGAAGGTCGCATGCGGGCACCCGATGCGTCGAGCGAAGCTTTCCGTCGCGCACTCGTCGTCCCAAGCGACGAGGCGCCGCGAATCCCTGACGATGGCTCCCCGAAGAAGGTGCGACCGTCCGTCTTGAGCGACGCAACGAAGCTCGAGCAACATGCTACCGGCGGCGAGTCGAGCTCGGTCGACCCGAGACTAGTCGAGCTACGCGCGCGCCACCCAACGGTCCGCGCGCCTGTCGCGTTCCCGGAACATGCGCTCGAAGCCGCCGATGCCCCTGCAGACGACGTCTGCACCCGACTCGCGCGTTTCAATGACTATGTCGCGGCACGCGTGCAGAAGGGCGAGCTACCTTGCGTCGACCTGCCAGACCTGCATCGGGCCAATGGTATCTATGATCACCAAGGGAACGTCTTCCTCGGGCACAACGTTCGTCGCTTGGCGTTCGATCGCCAGGGCGGCAAGGCTTTCGTGCGTCTTTTGCTGACCCTTGAGATTGCCTGCGACAACCTCCGCAACGGAGTCTGCACCACAAAGCGGGGACTCTATTACTACCATCAGGCACGGCTCCCCGACGAGTGTGACTGGCCTCTCCGATCCGTAGAAACCTGACGCAGGATTCGCCAGAAAGTTCCCCAGATGGCGGCGCGCGGGTAACGCTGCTGCGACCGGCGGCACAAAAGGCGGAAGGCCGAGAGTTTGGCGCTCTCGACCTCCCTGGTCGCGCGGGCGCGCAGACGCAGAGACGATGCCGCACCGCGCTTCCGGAGGCCAACAAACAGGTCGTCGGCGCGGGACGCGTGGACGATCATCGGTTGGCAAGTTGCGGCTTATGCACCGGGCTTTTCTGCGTGTGTCGCTTCTGCGACCGCGGGCAGGTGTATTGCTCGAAGCGGTGCCGGGCGGAAGCGCGCCGGCGAGTCGTTCGGGCGGCTCGCCTGCGTCACCGTCATAGCCCCGAGGGGCGGGCGGATCATCGCGATCACCAGCGTGCGTATCGGGCTCGGCGAGCCCGGCGCGTGAGGGATCTGGGTTCCGAGAAGTTGGCCCCACCGGCCAACGTAGGCGCGGGCGGCGAGGCGGCAGGCTCCGAGGTGGAGCCCCCATCCATCGCGGCCCGAAAGGACAACGACGATGAATCCGATCTCAGTGACGATTGCGCCGGAGGCGACACGCGTACGCCTGTTGGCGATGGCCCCGCAGGGCGAGATGATGCGCGCAGTGCTGGGGCCCGCGGCGCGGATGCACCCGCGCGCGGCCGCGACGCTGCTCGAGGGCCTGGCGCTCTGGCAGCAGCAGCCGCTGTCCGTTGTGCTGTATGCGGACGTCTCGGGCGATGGCTGCGCCATGGGTTTGCTCGACGCGCTGGGCGGAGGCGTACGCACGCTGCACTACGAGGTCGAGGTCGCACTACGGCACGCGCGCCGCCAGCGCCGGCTCGGCGGTGTCGGTAACTTTCGTGACCTTCGCCAGCTCGCCTTCGCCGGGCAGGTGACGCCATGACGATCGCGCCCGGGGTCGAGGCGGAGATCCGTCGCCTGTTTTTCGCCGAGCATTGGAAACGCGGCACGATCGCTTCTCAGCTTGGCGTCCATCCCGATGTCGTCACGCGTGTCATCGGTCCGCTGGGTCGCAAGGCCCACCTAGAGCGGCCCGAGGCGCGGGTGCTCGAGCCATTCTTGCCATGGGTCGACGAAACGCTCGCGCGCTATCCGCGCCTTGTCTCCACGCGTCTTTACGACATGCTGCGCGAGCGCGGCTACGAGGGCAGCGTCCGCACGCTGCGCCGCTACGTGCAGGAGGCGCGGCCGCGTCCGAAGACCGAGGCGTTCCTGCGCCTGCAGACCTTGCCCGGCGAGCAAGCCCAAGTCGACTGGGCCCACGTCGGACAGCTGCCGGTGCGCGGTGGACAACGGGCGCTCTGGGTCTTCATCCTGGTCTTGGCCTACTCGCGCGCGTGTTTCGCCGAGCTGGTGCTTTCGCTCGACGTGCATTCGCTTCGCCGGTCGCTCGTGCGGGCTGCCGTCGCCCTCGGCGGACTGACACGCCAGTGGCTGTTCGACAACGCCAAGACCATCGTCCTCGAGCGTCAGGGCGACGCGGTGCGCTTTCATCCGCTGCTACTCGATCTGGCCGCTCGGCTTCACGTGCAGCCTCGCTTGTGCGCCCCGCGAAGACCCCAAGAGAAAGGCGGTGTGGAGCGGGCCGTTCGATTCTTCAAGGAACGCTTCTTCGCGGCTCGCTCCTTTCATTCGCTCGAGCAAGGCAATGCGCAATTGGCCGAATTCATCCAGACCATTGCCCATCGTCGCCCTCATCCTCGCTGGCCAGAGCGCTCGGTCGCCAATGTGTTCGACGAGGAGCAAATTCGCCTTCTTGCTCTGCCCGAGTCCTTGCCCCTGACCGATCTGGTCACGCTCGTTCCGGTGGACCGCACCGCCTTCGTGCGGCTCGATACCAATCGCTATTCGGTTCCCCACATCTACGCCGGGCGCACGCTCACGCTCTGCGCGAGCGACACCGAGATGAGATTGCTCGACGGCGACAAGCCTGTCGCCCATCACGACCGCTCGTGGGGACGAAATCAATGGCTGGAGCTGCCTGCCCATCGCTCGGCCCTGGTCGAGGAAAAGCGAGCCGCCCGCGAGCTCAAGGGACGCGACCGGCTACGCGTCGAGGTCCCCGAGATCGAGCCGCTCTTCGAGCGGTGGGTCGACGCCGGACGAAATCTCGGCAGCATGGTCTCTCGCGTCATCGTGCTGCTCGACGCCTACGGCGCCCCGGTGATGCGCCAGGCGCTGACTGAGATGATCGCTCGCGGCACGCACGACGCCGGCGCGCTTGCCATCCTCTGCGAGCAGCAGCGCCGCCAGCGCGGCGACCGACCGCCCCGCGTCGTCGCCTTCGGCGACCACGTGCGCGAGCGCGATGTCGTTCCTCATGACTTGGGGGGCTACGATGAATGACCTCTTCGAGCTGCTTCGGCGCCTCGGCATGCGGCTGTCTCGCGAAGCCCTCGAGGCGCTTCTCACCCATGCGCAGAAAAGCCGGCTGTCGCCCGCTCAGATGCTGGAACAACTCTGCACGATCGAGCAGCGTGAGCGCGACGCGCGCAATCTCGCCCGGCGCGTCACCGCTGCCACCATCGGTCCCTTCACACCGCTCGATACGTTTGATTGGAATCATCCCCGATCCATCGACCGACCCCTCTACGAGCAGCTTCTCACTCTCGACTTCTTGGGCCGCGGCGAAAACATTCTTCTGCGCGGACAGGCCGGTGTCGGAAAGACGACCCTCGCCCAGAATCTCGGCCTGCGCGCACTCGAACACGGGCACACCGTGCGCTTTTCTACGTTGCCCGCCGCCCTGGCGGACTTGCTACGCCAGGAATCCTTGCCCGCCACCGAGCGACGACTCAAACGATATACCCTTCCCGATCTGTTGATTCTCGACGAGCTCGGATACGTGCCCTGCGACAGTCGCGCCGCCGATCTGCTCTTTCACATCGTCAGCCGGCGCCACGAAAAGCGCTCGGTCGTGCTCACCACCAACCTCGCCTACAAGCAGTGGGGCTCGGTGTTTCACGACGCCTCCTGCCTCGGCGCGTTGGTCGACCGCTTCGCCCAGCACTGCCACACCCTCGACATCGACGCCGAGTCCTGGCGACACAAAGAGGCCCAGAAGCGGTCTCGCACCAAGAAGAACCCCCCCACCGAAACCGTGTAGCCACCCACCACGCTGAGCCGGCGGCGACTTCAGCGTTGCCGCCGGCCTCGTCGAATGACCGCTCAATTTCTACGGATCCATGTGGCCGGCTACAACGGGAGGACGGCCAAGCTTGACGCGGGCGTAACCGACTACCGACCCGCCGACGTCGGCGACAAGCATGGCCGCGTCCGCCTCCGCGATGCGCTCTTGCAGAAACGCGATCGACCGAGGCTGTGGCGGCTCCTGAAACGCGTCGGGGCGGCCGTGCGCGTGAAGCGCGTCAACTTGGGCGTACAGCAGGCTTATCGCTTGGTGGTCGGCAATCGACGCTTCGCGGATGATCAAGTCGGACGGATTCTAAACGAATTGCCGCCCGCCTGCGGGCGCCCCTCGGGTTTTATCGGGACCGAGCTTCTCGCCCGACGAGCCGATGACCTCGATGCTGGCAAGTTCGAGCAGTCGTCGGTGTTGCGGAGAGTCACGCGAGGTCGCGCTCGCGCGGTCGACCGCCCCGACGCCACAACCGAGGCCCCGTCGGGGGCGCGGTGGGCCGCGTCGGCCCAAAAGTGAGCCCGGTCGTTTCGTCGACAGGCCCGACCGCCTGGCACGCGCGAGACTGGGGCTAAGGTGCGCAAGATGAGGCGCGACGAGGTCAGGGGGCTCGCTGGGCATCCGTCCGAGCAGGATCGATCCTTCGTTCGCAGATGGGTGTCGGTCCTTGGAAGAGCTTCCCCTGCTTCTCCGCTGGGATGGCGATCCCTTGTGTCGCATCCGCAGGCCGCGACGTCACACCGTGCTGATGCTGTTGCCGCCGACGCGGCAGGTCGAGCTTCTCGAAGCGCTCGGGAGCCCCTCGGCGATCGCCGCGCCCATGATCGCGGGGGTCAGGGGCGGGTCGAAGCGCTTCGCGACGGCTTGGGGCGTCACGCCGGCGCGCTCCGCGTAGGCGCAGATGCCGGCCCGACCGAGCTCGGTGCTCGCGTTGAGGTAGGGCATTTTCAATGGAACGAATTGTTTACGCGACCTCGCTGCGAGAGAGTCCTGCGCTTTGAGCGCAGCCTCGGAAGTCAAGTTGCGGGCCGAGGAGAGCAGCGGGTCTTGCGTCATGGGTAGCAACAGCTATGGGCTCTGCCCGGCGTGTACGGCGGCGGGGGGTGGCCACCTGGGTGGCCACCTGGGTGGCCACCTGGCCAAAGGGTCGATGGTGCTATCCTCGGATAGGCGTGCCGACCCCCGCCTTCACCGTCGAGTGCAATGTCGGCCGGGTCGTCGAGGCGCGGGTGATGACGCTGCGCGATGCAGACGACGTTACTCAATTCGCGATGGCAATGCGTGCGGAGTTCATGCGAGCTCGACGCAAATGCGTGATCTGCGCCGACGTGCGGGCCATCACGCTCCTGTCTCCGACCGTGTCGGACCTTATGATCGGCGTGCTTGCAAACGGCAACCCGCACCTTGAACGCAGCACGATCTTGCTTCCCGCCAAGGGCGCAGCGTTTCACTTGCAGGCCGAACGCATCGTGCGTGACTCCAAGTGTGCTGACCGGCGCACGTTCCGCAACCCGCAAGAGATGGCGGCATGGCTCGACGAGGTCCTCGACGATGCAGAGCGCGCACGGGTTCGGGCGTTCCTCTCCGAAGACAACCGAGCGCCGTTATGAGCGTGCAATTCTGGCCTTGTTCCAGGTGCTCGCGTCACGTCAAACGAGGCGACGCGATCTGCCCGTTCTGCGGCGCGACCGCGAGTGTCGATATCGGCCCGACTCGAGAGCTCGCCGGTCGCTTGTCACGAGCCGCGCTCTTTGCGGTGGGAGCAGTCGGGACCGCGGTGGCGACCACGGATTGCGGTCCCGGCTGCCCTGGAAGCGGTCGTGCAGTCGGGTCTGCAAGCGCTGCACGTCGTCTTGCAGTCGCGGGTCGCCCCACGCAATCAGCTTCCCCAGCTTCGAGCGCAGAGAGTTTCCGTCGTCGGTCGCATGGGATGATTCCGACGCCCGCGAGACGGACGCCGTATCGCCGCAACGTGGCCCGACCATGCGCTGCCCTGTGCACTTCGTAAATCATAGGCGCAAAGCCTAGAGGGAGACGGCCACGAGCATCGCTCCGGCGACAACGAGCATTCTGTTCCCGGTCCGAGTCTGTGGCCCGCATAAGGTGCGGCCGGGCTTGACAGTTATGCTGTATAAGACATATTTGAACCATGCTCGAGCTCCTCACCACCGACGGGTTCGCCGCCTGGTTCTCCGGGCTCGCCGCGGAGCCGGCGGAGGATGTCGCCGCGACGCTCGAGGTGATCGTGCAGCTCGGTACGCGGGCGGAGGCGCCGGGGAGCAGCGAGTGGCTCCTCTGGTACGAGCACCCATCGGTGTCCCAGCGGCCGCTTCTGGATCTGTCCGAGCGCCTGGCCCCCGAGATCGTGAAGTTCTCGCACGAGTGGGGGCACTTCAACGGATACGTGAGGCGCGTCGTCAAGCACCTCGAGTCGACGCAGTTCGTCGCACGCCTGTCGCGCCTCTCGCCCGCAGACGCTGCCGCCGTCACCGAGGCTGTGAGGCGGATCCGGCGGCTCGCCACGATCCGCCTGCTTTCACTGTCCGATCTCCAGACGCGCGGTCGGCTGTCCCCGTTGCGCTCGCCCAGCCCTTCCACCGCGGCGGCCCTCGCGCGCATCGTCGACGTGTCGGCTGTCCGCGAGTGCTATTTCGCTGCCCTCGCGGCGGCCGGGATCGAGGTGGTCGACGTGCCCCGGCACACCGCCGCGCTTCGCGAGATCACGCTGCGCTCGACGCCGCCGGGCTTGCGCCTTCTTTACGGGATCGACGAGCCGAAGGGTCGTGGACTCGTGGTCCTCGGCGAGTGGCTGGACCGGAGCTTCTACGGCGACTCGGTCCGCCGCGCAGAGGCGCTCGGGGCGCAGTTCCTCGAAGGGCGTCCCGTGGCGACGCAGGCCGTAGGCGTGCGTTGACTCGAGCTCGGGCGAAGCGGAGGACGGAGATGGGAACGCGAAGAGAGCCCGCTGGAACGCGGAACTGGAAATCGGTGAGAGCGGAGAGACTGGACGCGCGCGCGATCGCGCGGGTCACGCGGCAGGCGCGCGCCCGGGTCGAGCAACTCACGCTCCAGGAGCTGCGGCGCGTGCTGGCGATGACCCAGGTCGACGTCGCGCGCACCGCCGAGATGACGCAGTCCGAGCTGTCGCGGCTCGAGAGCCGCGGAGATCACAGGATTTCGACGCTGAGGCGCTACGTCGAGGCGCTCGGAGGCGAGCTCGAGGTGGCGGCGATCTTCGGGGGCTGGCGGGTCAAGCTAACCGAGGTCTGACTCCATCGCGCTCACGCGCGGCCTCGGGGCGCGGCTCCGCGACGGCGCCCCGACGTCCGCGTGCTCGTCACGCCACGAGCGTGTGACGCGCCGCCCTCCAGCGCGGCTCGCGCTCGACGAGGCGATCACGACGTCCGACGACGTTCGGCGGGCGATGGTTGCCATGGCAAACGAGCTCGCGAGGCTCGGGTAGCTTCACGGTGAGTAGGGATGACGTTGAAATGGCGGGCGTGTACCTGGGTAAGTAGGCGCGTCGATCAGGCGCACCCCCTGACACGAAGGGATAGGGTGGCGACTGTCGTACCGCGACGAAATGAGAGCGGGTTCGCGGCGCTTGCGTGACGTACTCCAAAGGCACCCGTGTCGCGTTGGGGGATGAGTCGCCCCGTTCGAGGGGCCTTTTGCTCCGCCGCGTGCGTTGCGATGCTCGCGGTTGGCTGCGGGGGGCGGACGAGTGGCAGTGGCGGCAGTACGAGCGGCAGCGTGGGCGAGGGTTCGGTCGTCGCCAGTGCGGGCGTGACCGCGGGAACGGGCGTCACGAGCGGCAGTCGCGCGAATTCGGGCGTCGCTGAGAGGGACCTCGGGCACCGGCACGGCGGGAGGCACTGTGAGCGGGATGAATGCCCCCCCCGCCGGGAGAAGCGGACGCGACCGCCGATTCGATCGACTCCAGCAGCGATTCGTCGAATGGAGAATGCGGCACCGGAATGACGGTGCTCTCCTGCACGACCTCGTTCCCCGCCACCAAAAGCGCGGCTCGTGACAGGCGGCCAGCGATCGTTCGCGTCGGGGACACGACGCGTTGGAACGCTGCGCCGATGAGACCGCCGATCCGCAGGGCGAGTCTTGGGCACTCCTCAATTGCGTGGTACCCGGTCTCCGTCATGAACGCTTTAGGGCTGAGCATTGTAGCCATCTCTGCCGGTTCGTTGCTTCTCGGATGCGTGACGAGCACGAGCAAAGGCGGTCTCGATGAACCATGCGACGAGCAGGGTGGCAGTTTGCTCGGAGGTGCAACCTACAGCTGCAACGCCGGCCTGGTCTGCAACTTCGCCGTCGGCCTTCCGACACCGACCTGCCAGAATCCGAACGCAAATGACGCGGGCGCTCCGTGCAGCAGCGACCAGAATTGCGCGGCCGGTCTCTTCTGTTCACCCATGGTCGGCGGCATGGTTTGCAGCCCGTACGAGCTCCAAGGGGCTCCGTGCCCATCGGGGGCTGGCTGCGCGATGGGCTTAACGTGCGTCAAGTTTCTCGATGCGGGGACCACGGCCTGTGAGCCCGAAGGCGGGACGGCCATCGTCACCGAGGGCGAGGCTGGCTCCGACGCGGAATCAGCCGAGTAGCTGCGCTGTTGTCGCAGCCTCAATACCGGGACCGCTCTGGCGGCCACCCGAGGTCGCCTACGGGCTACTTCTTCTTCGGCGGCGCCGGAGTCGGCTTCTTCGGCTGGGTCGGAGGCGGGGCGCTGTGCGCAGGGGATCGGAGTCGCGTGTGCAGCCTTCTCTGTGGACTCGTCCTTCTTTGGTGTCGTCGATGCTCATCTGCCACCGTCGAATCTCGCTGCCGCCCTCATTGTCGAGAGTGCCCGTGGACCCCGAGGACGCGCGGCTCTTTCGACGAAGCAGAGCTAGTGCTGACTCACATGCAGCTTCCGTTCTGGCAGGTGCTGGAGCTCGCACACACTGTTCCGCAGGTGCCGCAGTTGTTGACGTCAGACGCCAGATTGGTGCACGTGCCGGAGCAGTTGGTGTATGGGGTAGTGCAGCCGCACGCGCCGTTGTCGCACGTGAGATTGCCCCCGCAGGTGGCGCCACAGAAGCCGCAGTTGCCCTTGCTGCTCTCGAGGTCGACGCACGCGCCTCCCGCTCCTCCACCGCCCATCCCCGGGAACCCCCCACCGCCGCCAGCCCCCGCGCACTCAGTGGTTGGCGCAAGGCACTGAATGACGCACGAGCCTTGCGAGCACAGCGGCGCGCTTGCGCCGCATGCCGCGCCGCACATGCCGCAGTTGGCATTGCTCGACGTCAGGTCCACGCATGAGCCCAAGCCTCCAAAGCCGCCGGCGCACTGCGTCTCGCCGCTCGGGCAACCGCACGTCCCATCATTGCAAGGGGCGCCCGTTGGGCACGCCGTGCCGCAAGTGCCGCAGTTCCTGGCGTTGGTCGAGAGATCGACGCAAGTCGAGATCGTCATCCCTCTGGGGCCCATTCCGGTGCATAGAGTCAAGTTTGACGCGCAGCCCGCGACGCACGTACCGCCGGTGCACGTCGTTCCCGGTGCGCAGCGCATGCCGCACGCGCCGCAGTTGGCGCTATCGTTCTGCGTATCCGCGCAGGTCGCGCCGCACTGCGAGAGTCCTGCTGCGCAGGTGCATGCGCCACTCACGCAATTGGCCCCGGTGGGGCACTGAGTAGCACAGGCGCCGCAGTTGAGCGGATCCGTCGCGGTGTCGACGCACGCGCTTCCGCAGGCAACGAGCGGCGACGTGCAGCTGACCCCACAGACCCCTGCATTGCAGAGCGGTGTTCCGGCATCTGCGGAGCAGATGATCCCGCAACCGCCGCAGTTGTTCGGGTCACTTTGGGTACGGGTACACGTGTTGTCGCACCGCATCCCGCCGTAGCACTGGCAAGTCCCGCTTTGGCAGGTCGTTCCGGCGCCGCAACTGTTGTTACATCCACCGCAATGCGAGTTGTCAGTCGAAACGTCCACGCAGCCGCTGCCGCACTGCATCGTGCCCGACGCGCATGCGCACGCCCCCGCGGAGCACACGAGCCCGTTGGCGGCGTTGCAAACAACACCACACCCGCCGCAGTTGTTGGGGTCGCTCTGGTCGGGAATGCAGCTTCCATTGCAATACACCTGCCCCGTTGGGCACGTGCACGCACCGGCCGTGCATGTCGCCCCGCTCCCGCACAGGGTCCCGCAGGAGCCGCAGTTCGCATTGTCGCTGCTCGTGTCGACGCACGCCCCCTGACAATTCGAGAGCTGCCCGCCGGCTTCGCTCAATCCGCACTGCGTCACGCACGCGCCGCCGGAGCAGAGCCATTCGGTCGCGCCCGCGGGGATGGGCTGGCTCGAGCAGTCATTTCCGCATGCTCCGCAATTGGCGAGATCGGACGCGAGGGTCACGCACTGATCGCCGCACGGGGTCTGGCCGGTGGAACAGGCGCATTCGCCGTTCGTACATTGCTGTCCACCGGTGCAGGCAACGCCGCACGCGCCGCAGTTGGCCGGGTCCGTTTGCAAGGCGACGCAAGCGTTGCTGCAGTTGGTCAGACCGGCCCCCGCGTTGGCAGCGCACGTCAGGACGCATGCGCCGTTCATGCAGCTCGGGGTCGCGGCGGGGCAAGAGTGCCCACAGGAGCCGCAGTTCCCGGGGTCGGCGTTGAGGTTCGTGCAGGTGCCGTCGCAACTCGTCAGCGGCGAACAAGCGCTCGCGTCGATTGCCATCGATCCGTCGAATGCCGTCGACGCTTCGCCGTTTGCATCGACGACGGTGCTGTCAGGGATCCCTGCTTGACTGGCGTCGCTTGCGCCGCTCTCGGCCGAGCCCGACGCCCCCTCCAGGCTGCCATCGCTGCTGGCAGGCGAGTCGCTGGCGGAACTGTCTCCGGGTTGAGCTGCACCTTGCGACGACGCGGCATCTCCTACGGCGCCCTGGCTCTCCGAAGCGTCGCCAAACACACCCGCATCGTCGTCCAGAAGGGAGGTCCTTCCCCCACACCCTGTCGCGAGCATCAAGGCAGCACCGAGCAAAACCCCTGTCTTTGTGTTCACGTCGCCCACTCCTGCGGCGGCGACCCATGGGATGGGCCCGGCGCACGCGCTGCACTCCTAGTGTGCCCGCCGCGGCCGAACCGATCACCGGCGCTCGAAAAAAAAAGGGGAGCAATCCGTCCGCGTGATCCTTTTTCCAACGCACGTGCCACTATGTCGTTGGGGAATGTCCGACCGCGACCTTGCGCCAAACCAACCCGCCTCCGAGCGGGTGCTTCCGACCGCTGGCAGCGCGCGCGCTGCCGCGCTCGAGCTCGCTCGACTCGCCGGCGCCGGGGACGCGCGCGCCACGCGCTGCCTTCTGGAGCAGGTGGGGCCGCGCGTGGTGTGCGCTGCCCGCGCCGTCATGGGCCGGGAGCACCCGGAGCTCGAGGACGCCGTTCAGCTAGCGCTCAT
>Ga0209274_10001423_pt1 | contig 12341 bp, 12 predicted proteins | sample HubBroMetageREF1_FD_188343 | JGI IMG/M metagenome (GOLD analysis project Ga0209274, IMG submission 188343) | Reference soil microbial communities from the Hubbard Brook experimental Forest, New Hampshire, USA - Hubbard Brook CCASE Soil... | ecosystem: Environmental > Terrestrial > Soil >...
TGCCGGCCAGGCACCTACGGGCGACGTGCCTGAGGACATCGGCGAGGCCGAGGTCGCCGCGGCTGAGGCCGCGATCGAGCACAGGCATGCCGACGATGTGCCAGCGGCGATCGGGAGTGACGAGACTCTAGCCATCCCGCCAGTCGCGCCGATCCCCGATCCGGCGATCGAGGAACCGCCGGTCGACGATCTGGCCACGCCGCCGATCCCGCCGGTAGCGACCTGAACCGGCCACAGCCGCGCCGGACCGGACAGCTAAGGTATCGCCATGCAGAAGTGGGAGTACGCGACCGTGCCGTTGCTCGTGCACGCGACCAAGCAGATACTTGACAACTGGGGCGACGACGGCTGGGAGCTTGTGGCCGTGGTTCCCGGCCCGAATCCTGAGCAGCTCGTGGCCTACCTGAAGCGGGCCAGGCAATGACGGACAGCGATAGCCGTTCGCCTGAGCAGCGGCTGGCCGACCTTGGGCTGACGCTACCGGCCGTGACACCGCCGCTGGCCGCGTACGTGCCAGCCGTGAGGTCCGGCGGATTTGTTTATACCTCCGGCCAGCTGCCGGTCGTGGGTGGCCAGCTGCTCGCCGCGGGCAAGGTAGGCGCCGAAGTGGGGCCGACCGAGGCCGCGGCGCTGGCCAGGACCTGTGCGCTGAATGCGCTGGCGGCGGCGGTCACGGTCGCCGGCACGCTTTCAGGCATCCGGCGGATCGTCAAGGTCACAGGGTTCGTGGCCAGCGCGCCCGACTTCACCGCCCAGGCCCAGGTCATCAACGGTGCGAGCGAGCTGCTGATCGAGGTGTTCGGCGAGGCGGGCCGGCACGCGCGGAGCGCGGTGGGGATGGCGGTCCTGCCGCTCAACGCGCCGGTAGAGGTAGAGCTGATAGCCGAGCTCGCCGTTTCGTCCGACGGCTGAGAGCGAGCTGCCTTGGGTCAGGTCAGGGTTCCCGAGCATATGGTCGAAGTGATTCGCGAGGTCATCGAAGGCAAGGTCAATCCGGTCACTCCTCGTGACGCGGCAACCGTCATGCTGCTGCGGCCTGCGATCGGGCCCGCGATCGCGGCCGATACCGGCGGAGGCCGCGGCTTCGAGGTGTACATGCTGCGCCGCCAGCCCACGATGACCTTCGCGCCGGGCGCGTACGTATTTCCCGGCGGCTCGGTCGACCGTCGCGACGCCGATGAGGAAGTCGCCTGGGCAGGCCAGGAAGTAGCCGACTGGGCGCAGCAGCTAGGAACCAGCCCGCAGCTGGCCAGGGCGCTGGTCTGCGCTGCGGTTCGGGAGACCTTCGAGGAATCTGGAGTGCTGCTAGCCGGGCCGGCCGCCGGGGAGATCGTGGCCGACACTACCGGCGATGAATGGGAGTCTGACCGGCAGGCCCTGCTCGACCGCTCGCTGTCACTGGCCGAACTGCTGGCCAGACGTGGCTTGATCCTGCGTTCTGACCTGCTGCGGCCGTGGGCGAGGTGGATCACCCCGGCCGCCGAGCCGCGCCGGTTTGACGCCCGGTTCTTCGCCGCCGCGTTGCCCCCTGGTCAGCGCACCAGGGATGTCGGCGGCGAGGCGGCGGCGGTGCAGTGGATCTCTCCGGCGGCGGCGCTTGAGGCTGGCCGGGCCGGGCAGATCGAGCTCTGGATGCCGACCGCTATGACCCTGGCCGAACTGTCAGACCACGACGACGTGGCCGGGGCGCTCGCGGCCCGGCGCGAGGTCGCGCCGAGGCTACCTGAGCTCTTCATGGCCGACGGGCACACCTGGCTGTCGGTTCCCGGTGAGCGGGAGTACCCGTTGTGACCATCGACGGCTCTGGCACCCAGAGAGCGAGATGCGTGCTCGCGCCGAATCCCTCGCCGATGACTCTCGACGGCACGAACACCTGGCTGATCGCGGAGCCAGGCGGAGACCGGGCCGTTGCCGTTGACCCTGGTCCTGATGATCAGGCGCATCTGGCCCGGGTTTGCTCGCTCGCCGAGCAGGCCGGGCAGCGGATCGTCGCGATCGTGCTGACCCACGGGCATCCCGATCACTGCGCCGGGGCGCGGGGGCTGGCCGCGCTGACCGGCGCTGGCATCCGGGCCGTCGACCTGGCCCACCGGCTGGGTAGCGAGGGCTTGCCGCCTGGCAGCGTGCTGACCGACGGCGGCACCGAGATCGAAGTCGTCGCCACGCCCGGGCACACCGCCGACTCGGTCAGCTTGTACCTGAGGGCTGATCAGGCGGTACTGACCGGCGACACGGTGCTCGGCCGAGGTACGACCGTGATCGCGCACGACGGCAACCTGGGCGATTACCTCGGATCGCTTGACCGGCTGCGGACACTGGCCGATTCAGTGCGGCTGCGGGCTTTGCTGCCCGGCCACGGGCCGGTGCTCGAAGACCCGCTCGGCGCGCTTGATTTTTATATATCGCATCGCGCGGAAAGACTGGCTGAGATCCGGGCTGCCATTTCCGCTGGCGACCGCACCAGAGCGCGGATCGTGGCGAGGGTGTACGCCGAGGTCGATCGCGAGCTCTGGCCAGCGGCCGAACTCTCGGTGCTGGCCCAGCTTGGCTACCTGGCCGATCGTGGTGAGCTGCCTGAGGGCATGGACAGGACCGGCGCGCCGGTCACCTAGCCCGGCGGCGCAGCCGGTCAGAGTCGATCAGCAGCACGGACTTCGCCGACAGCTGGATCCAGCCCCGGGTAGCGAAGTCGGCAAGCGCCTTGTTGACCGTCTCCCGCGACGCCCCGACTAGCTGCGCCAGTTCTTCCTGTGTGAGGTCGTGACTGACGTGTATCCCGTCCTCCTGCGCGGTGCCGAACTTGCCGGCTAGCTCAAGCAGCGCCTTGGCTACCCGGCCGGGAACGTCGGTGAAGATGAGGTTGGTGTTCGCGTCCGTAATGACCCGCAGTCGCTGCGCCAGGTCGCGTAGCAGCAGCAGCGCGATCGCCGGCCGGTCAAGCAGCACCTGGCGCAAGTCATCATGGCCGATGGCAGCCAGCCTGGCATCGGTGATCGCGCTCGCGTTCGACGTGCGGTACGTGGGATCGAACATCGCCAGCTCACCGAACATGTCGCCAGGTCCTTGCACCCGAACCAGGACCTCCCTGCCATCAGAGGAGGTTCTGGTCAGCTTCACCTTGCCTTCGATGACGATGTACAGCTGGTCGTCGATGTCCCCCTCGTCGTACAGCCGGTCACCGCGCCTGAGCGTCACCGTGTGAATGCGCGGCCTCATCGCGTCGACGTCGTCGGTGCTGAGTTCGCTCAGCAGTGGCGTCCGGCGCAGCGTTCTCTCGTCGTCCTCGGTGAACTCGGCATGCACCAGTGACCGGCTCGGCCCGTTCTCAGGCTCGGTCACCCGGGCCTCCTCGCCTGCGTCCTAACCTCCACGGGAGTGGTCCTGCCCATCTTCGCTCTCCGCTAGCCGCTTCCGGCAGGCTTCGATCTCATCTTCGGCTGCCTCCTTGACCGCCCATTTCGCAGCTTCTACCTCTTTACCGGGCTCAAGCGCCTTATAGACTTCAAAGAAGTGCTGGATCTCAAGTAGGTCAAATTCCGACACATCGCTAATATCCTGTAGATGCGCAACCCTCGGATCTGTGGCGGGAACGCAGAGAACCTTGTCATCCCGGCCCATCTCGTCCCGCATCCGGAACATCCCCAGCGCGCGACAGCTGATGAGGCAGCCAGGAAAGGTCGGCTCCTCAAGTAGCACGAGCGCGTCCAGCGGGTCACCGTCCTCCGCGAGCGTGTGCTCGATGAAGCCGTAATCGGCCGGGTACCTGGTAGAAGTGAAAAGCATCCGGTCTAGCCGGATACGACCGCGTCTGTGGTCCATCTCGTACTTATTGCGCTGACCCTTCGGGATCTCGATGGTCACATCGAACTGCACGATCCGATCTCCTTACCCGGCAGCTGATTTGCCGCGTTGCCCGCGCGCGCCTTCCAGTTGTGATGTATACCCTCGGTGTCGGCCACCTGTCGAAGCGGGAAGCAACGGAGGCAATGGTTGAACCGGCTGGCCCGGATGACGGCTCTGACGCTCGCGCTGCTCTGCCTGTTCACGATCGGTGCGGGGGCTGCCATCGCGCGCCTCATGCCAGTCAGGCTGGCGCTGTTCGAACTGCCGCTTATCGCTGGCGCCAGGCGCGGCGCCTGGCCTGGCGCCCTGACGGCAGGCGGTGCCCCGACGGGTTCACCAACCCCCGCCGGCGTCGCGGCCAGGCTGTCCGGACTGATCAGCTCCGGTGGCCTCGGCGCGGATGCGGGTGCGCTCGTCATGAACCTGTCGAGCGGGCAGGTGCTCTACTCGCGCGACGCGGGCACCGGCTTCACGCCGGCCTCTACCACCAAGCTCGCGACGTCCGTGGCCGCGATCTATACGCTCGGCCCGGCCGCCAGATTCACCACCTCGGTCACCCTCACCCCAGCGCAGGGAGGCAGTGCCAGCCGGGTCATCACGCTGGTCGGTGGCGGTGATCCGACGCTAGCGGCTGGCCGGTACCCGGCGTCGTCATATCCGCAGCCAGCGACGCTCGTCTCGCTCGCGGCGCAGGCGGCCGGTGCGCTGCGCTCCAAGGGAATCAGCTCAGTGCGGCTGACCTATGACAACTCGCTGTTCACCGGTCCGATACTGGCACCTGGCTGGCCAGGGTTCGGCTCCGCTGACAACTACATCACTACCGGCAACGTTGCTCCGATCACCGGACTCGAGGTCGACCAGGGCAGGCTCACCCCGGCCGGCCGGCCGCAAGATGCCGATGACCCGTCGAACTACCTGCCGCGTTCCCAGACGCCTGGGCTTGAGGCCGCGGTCGCGTTCGCTGGCTTTCTTCGTAAAGACGGAATTACCGTGGTAAACACCCCGGCTCACGCGAAAGGCCACCAGGGCGCGGTCATCGCGGTCGTGCGGTCGGTAACGGTGGCCCAGATGGTGCAGTGGATGCTGCAGGAGAGCAACAACGTGATCGCCGAGACGCTGGCCAGGCACGTGGCGATCGCGACCGGCCGGCCTGGTACCTTCAGCGGCGCGGCCCACGCGGTGATGGCGGTGGACGCGAGCCTCGGCGTGCACGGCATCCACCTGTTCGACGGGAGCGGGCTGTCGCCGCTCGACCTGATCTCGCCCCGGGCGCTGGTCGAGCTCATTGAACTGGCAGCCGGACCGCGGTTTCCCGCGCTCCGCGCGGTCATCACCGGGCTTCCGGTCGCCGGCTTCGCTGGCACGCTGGGTCCTGGCAGTCCCTTCGGCCCGTTCGGTCGCGTGGCGCTGGGCACCGTGCGGGCGAAGACCGGCAACCTGCAAGGCGTGGCAACGATGGCCGGGATCGCCTACGCGGCCGATGGCTCCTTGCTGGTTTTCGCCTTCATGGGCAATGACATTGGCCAGCAGCAAGGGCCGCAGGCCGAATCGATGCTCAGCCGGCTGGCAACCCAGCTGGCCGGATGTGGCTGCCGTTGATCCGCGGGGGTTCAAAGGGGCCGGTCCCCCTAGGACTGCACTACGCGACCGGGCCACGTACGGTGTAGGGGTGAGCAGCTCGCAGATGATCGACTGGAATGTAGCCACTTCGACTGCTATTCGCTGGGTCAGGCCTGGCCCGCAAGTCAGCCTGGCCGAAGCCCGGCGTGTCGTCGCCGAACTTCGCGTCCAGGCGCTGGCGGTGGCGGCGCCGGTCAGGGAGGTTACCGGCCTGCCTGGCGACGATGACGGCGGCAAGGTGGCCATCGTGGACCGGCCGGGCTGGATCAAGGCGAACATCAGCGGCTTCCAGGTTGTGCTCGACCCGCTGGTGGAGCACATGCAGGAGATCGGCGCGGTGCCAGCCGCTGGCTCCGTGCTGACGGCCGTCGGATCCCGCGTCACCGGCATGCAGGCCGGGCTGATCCTGTCTTACCTGGCCAGCCGGGTGCTCGGTCAGTACGAACTGTTCTTGCCGCCCGACCCTGACGTGCCGGCCGCTGACGCCCCGCCTGGGCGGCTCACCCTGGTCGCGCCGAACATCATGATGGTGGAGCGCGAACTCGGCGTCGACCCGAGCGACTTCCGCCGGTGGGTCTGCCTGCATGAGGAGACGCACCGTACCCAGTTCACCTCGGTGCCGTGGCTGCGGCCTTACGTGCAGCAGCAGATGACTGACTTCCTGCTCGCCTCTGACCTGGATCCCGCGTCGATACTCAACCGGCTGCGGGCCGCCGCCGACGCGGTCTCTGGCGCCGTGCGCGGGGGCGACGGCGAGAGCCTCATTGAGGCGATTCAGAGCCCGCGCCAGCGCGAGATACTCGACCGGCTCACCGCGGTGATGACCTTGGTCGAAGGGCACGGCGACTACGTGATGGACGCCGTGGGGCCGGCGGTTGTGCCGAGCGTGGAGCAGATCAGGGCGAAGTTCAACGCCAGGCGTTCCGGAGGTAATCGCGGCGAACAGGTGATCCGCAGGATCCTTGGCATCGACCTGAAGATGCGTCAGTACCAGCAGGGCGAGGCGTTCGTGCGGGCCATCGTCGAAGCGGCCGGGATGGCGACATTCAACCGGGTCTGGACTTCGCCGGACACCCTGCCGACCAAGGAAGAGTTCGTCAACCCGACTCGCTGGCTGACGCGGGTGGACGGGGCCGCGCAGGTGAGCGACTGAATCCCGGTGCTCCCGGGCGGCCGCACCCCGCGGTTGCAGCGACGAGGCTTGCCGTCCGCCGGGCACTGGGCCGCCTGCGGCCGTCGCTGGTGCTCGTCGCCTGTTCTGGTGGGCCCGACTCGCTGGCGCTGGCGGCCGCGGTCGCCTTCGAGGCGCCGAAAGTCGGTTTTCTGGCCGGAGCCATCACCATCGACCACGGCTTGCAGCCAGGATCGGGTGACCAGGCGCTGGCTGTAGCTGGCCTGCTTCGCCAACTCGGGCTCGACCCGGTCATTTCGGTGGCTGTGGATGTTACCGGGCGGAGCGCGGCGCTCGCTTACCCTGGTCCTGAAGCGGCTGCCAGGCAGGCGAGGTATGCCGCCTTCGATGCCGCGGTGGCACAGACGGGCGCTGAGGCGATCTTGCTCGGCCACACCATGGATGACCAGGCCGAGACGGTGCTGCTCGGACTCGCGCGGGGATCAGGGGCCAGGTCAATCGCTGGCATGGCCGCGGTGAGCGGATGCTACCTGCGCCCGCTGCTCGGGCTGCGGCGCGAGCAGACCGTGGCCGCGTGCGCGGCGCTTGCCCTCACTCCATGGGACGACCCGCAGAATCTCGATCCCGCATATCGCCGGACGCGGGTGCGGGAGCGGATCCTGCCGCTGATGGAAGAACTGATCGGGCCAGGCGTGACTGAATCCCTGGCCCGTACCGCCGACCAGCTCAGGGCAGATGCCGACCTGCTCGACTCGCTCGCCGCCGAGCAGGCCGCCCGGCTGATCGGCGATCGACCCTCGGGGGGTTCAGGGGGGTCGCCCCCCCAGGCCAGCACAGTCGTGGTGACCCAGGTCGCTGACCTGCCTGACGCGATCAGGACGAGACTGCTCAAGCGGGCAGCCCTAGCGGCCGGTGTCCCGGCCGGGTCGCTGAGCGCGGCTCACGTGGCTGATCTCGACGCGCTGATCACCGGCTGGCACGGGCAACGATGGGTAGACCTGCCAGGCAGCGTGAGGTGCGAGCGGCGGTATGGCAGGCTGCACTTCACACCGCATTGATCGAAAACTGGAGGCCGCCGGTGGACGCCGCCGACATAGGCGCAGACCTGCTTAACGTCCTGATCACGCCAGAGCAGCTGCAGACCAGGATCGTCGAGCTGGCCGGGCAGATCGACGCCGATTACGCTGGGCGCGAACTGCTGCTTGTCGGCGTGCTCAAGGGCGCGGTGATGGTGATGGCCGATCTGGCGCGTGCGATGCATCTGCCGGTAAGCATGGACTGGATGGCGATCTCGTCATACGGATCGGCTACTACCTCCTCTGGTGTGGTGCGGATACTGAAGGACCTCGACACCGATATCACCGGCAAGCACGTGCTGGTGGTAGAGGACATCGTCGACTCCGGGCTCACCCTGTCTTACCTGGTACATAACCTGCAGTCGCGGGATCCCGCGTCGGTCGCTGTGTGCGTGCTGCTGCGGAAGCGGGCAGCCGCGCAGATGTCCGTCGACGTGGCGTACACCGGCTTTGAGATCTCCGATGAGTTCGTCATCGGGTACGGCCTGGATTACGCTGAGCGCTACCGGAATCTGCCGTTTATCGGCACGCTCGCTCCGCGCGCCTACACTTGATGACCGTCGGCGGTCGCCGGTCTTGGCTCGGTTCGCGGTTCCCCGCCGGGGTTGGCGGGAACACATCAGAAGTTAGATCGCGTTTAGTTGGGTAGAGGCGGAGCATAGGGCACGCGGCTTCCTGAGGTGCCGCCTACGTGCCGGCGGCTGTCGGCGCGGTGTACCGTCGAAATTTCTCGCGTCGCAAGCGGGAAGAGAGGGTGTACCGCGGATGGAAGGCTCGGACGTACTGCGCTCCTGCCGGCAGGCGGCGGGACACGAGGCTCGGCAGGAGGTACCGGCCCGGCTTGGCTGGAGCCGTTAATCGATGGATCTGAAGCGTATCTTCCGCGGCTGGATGCTCGCCATCCTGCTCGTATTCGTGCTGCTGGTAGTGGTGCTCAAGTTCACTGGCTCAAGCACGTACACCAAGCAGAGCACCGCGTACGTCTACAAGCTCGTGCAGGATCACCAGGTGAAGTCGGCGATTCTGAACGTGCCGACACAGGTGATTCAAGTCACCGCCAAGAACGGCCAGCAGTACCAGGCGGTCTGGGCCGGTAACCAGCAGGACCAGCTTGCCTCTGCGCTGCAGTCTCAGTACGACAAGGGGCAGTTGCCTGGCGACTACACGGTCAACGACCCCCAGGGAAACTCGCTGCTCAGCGTGCTGCTCGGGTGGCTGCCTTTCATCGTGATCTTCCTGCTGTTCTTCGTCTTCATGAACCAGATGCAAGGCGGCGGGTCCCGTGTGATGAACTTCGGCAAGTCACGAGCCAAGCTCATCACCAAGGACACGCCCAAGACGACATTTGCCGACGTGGCCGGTGCCGACGAGGCGATCGAGGAGCTTGAGGAGATCAAGGAGTTTCTGCAGACTCCGGCCAAGTTCCAGGCCATCGGCGCCAAGATCCCCAAGGGCGTGCTGCTCTACGGTCCGCCCGGCACGGGCAAGACACTGCTGGCCAGGGCCGTCGCCGGCGAGGCCGGCGTCCCGTTCTACTCCATCTCGGGTTCTGACTTCGTCGAGATGTTCGTGGGTGTCGGTGCGTCCAGAGTTCGTGACCTGTTCGAGCAGGCCAAGGCCAACGCTCCGGCGATCGTGTTCGTTGACGAGATCGACGCGGTCGGGCGGCATCGCGGGGCGGGCTTCGGCGGCGGCCACGACGAACGCGAGCAAACGCTCAACCAGCTGCTGGTCGAGCTTGACGGTTTCGACACCAAGGGCGGCGTGATCGTCATTGCCGCCACGAACCGCCCTGACATCCTCGACCCGGCGCTGCTCAGGCCGGGCCGGTTCGACCGGCAGATCGTCGTGGCTCAGCCCGACCTGGCTGGACGCAAGGGCATCCTGCGCGTGCACGCCCGCGGCAAGCCGTTCGCCCCTGACGTGGACCTCGACGTGATCGCCCGGCGTACTCCCGGCTTCACGGGCGCCGACCTGGCGAACGTGATCAACGAGGGCGCGCTGCTCACCGCTCGCGGCAACCAGACCCAGATCCCGATGATGAACCTTGAGGAAGCCATCGACCGGGTCACGGCCGGCCCGAAGCGAAAGAGCGTGCTGCTGTCTGAGAAAGAGCGGAAGATCATCGCGTACCACGAGGGCGGCCACGCTCTTGTCGGCCACGCGATGCCGAATGCCGACCCGGTACACAAGATCACGATCATCCCGCGTGGCCGGGCGCTCGGGTACACGGCGGCCGCGCCGTCCGAGGACAAGTTCCTGGTCAGCCGGGCCGAGATGATGGACCAGCTGGCGATGCTGCTCGGCGGGCGGGCAGCGGAGGAGCTTGTCTTCCATGAGCCGACCACTGGCGCGGCCAATGACATCGACAAGGCCTCAATGATCGCGCGCGGCATGATCACCGAGTACGGGATGAGCGAGCGGCTTGGCGCGCGCAAGTTCGGCACCGGCGATTCCGAGCCGTTCCTTGGCCGCGAGATGTCGCATGCCAGGGATTACTCAGAGGAAATCGCCTCGGCGATCGACGATGAGGTGAGGCGGCTGATCGAGTCCGCTCATGACGAGGCCTGGGACGTGCTTGTCCAGTACCGCGATGTACTCGATGCCCTGGTGCTGCAGCTCCTTGAGCACGAGACGCTGTCGAGGATCCAGGTGCTTGAGATCTTCGCGGCCGTCCAGAAGCGGCCGGCCCGCGGTTCCTACACAGGAAACGGCAAGCGGATGCCGTCCGACCGGCCGCCGGTGCTGACCCCGAAGGAACTGGCACTCACTGCCGCCTCCGATGGCAAGGAGCTGCCGCGTGGCGGCAACGGCCAGGCATCAGGGATCGGCAACGGCTACGCTGACCCGATCGCTGGCGGCCCGATGACCAAGCCGTTCGGGTTCGACCCGCGTGGCCGTGATTCACTTGACGACCCGTTCGGCCCTGGCCAGAGCGGCCAGGGATCAGGTGACGACGGGCCGCACGGCTCACTGGGTTGAACAGCGAGGTCGATCTCGGTCGGATAGAACGGGCTGTGCATGAGATTCTGCTTGCCATCGGTGATGACCCGGAGCGGGAAGGTCTGCGGGATACCCCGCGCCGGGTAGCCCGCGCCCTTGCCGAGCAGTTCGCCGGGCTCCGCCAGTCACCGACCGACGTGCTCACCACGGTGTTTGATGCTGATCATGACGAAATGGTCCTAGTACGCGACATCGAAATGTTCTCCACGTGTGAACATCACCTGGCGCCGTTTTTCGGGCACGCGCATGTAGGGTATATACCGAACGAGAAAGGGCAGATAACTGGTCTGTCCAAGCTTGCGAGGCTGGTCGATGTGTACGCCCGGCGGCCGCAGGTGCAGGAGAGGATGACCAGTCAGATCGCCGACTCGTTGATGGAGGTACTAGAGCCGAGAGGCGTTATTGTAGTCGTCGAGGCCGAGCACCTGTGCATGGCCATGCGCGGGGTGCGAAAGCCGGGCGCGAAGACCGTAACTTCAGCAGTCCGCGGCTGCTTCCGCAGTTCGGATAGCACGAGAGCAGAGGCCATGAGCTTGCTCATGGCCCGCCGCTAGCAGGCGAACGCGTTCGCCACACGCGACAGCATTCGCCCGCCCCACCCATCAAGTTATGACTACGCTGAACCCGTGAGCCGGGGAAGCACATATGTGTCGGAGATGACGGACCTTATCGGGCAAGGACCGGCAGAGCCCACATCCGGAGCCGAGCAGCGGCCGCCGAGGCCGACTGGGCCTTTGTCGTCCGCATTTGGAAGGACGCCTCCCCGCCCGGTCGATCGGCGTCACCAGCATCGCTGGGTGCCGCGGCTGGCCGGCTGGATTGTGCTGGCGATAGGGCTGTCGTTCATTGCCATCGGTGTTAATTCCGGCCTTTACGAGCAGCTTAAAAGACCGCACAGCCGGCTGCACCGGATCGCCTTGTCCACCCCTGGCTCCCTGACCCTCACCGTCGCGCTGCACAGGACCGCGCTGATCGTGATCGGGTTGCTATTGCTGATGCTCTGCCATGGGCTGGTCCGCCGCAAGCTCAGGTCCTGGCAGGCAGTGATGACGCTGCTGATACTTGCCGCCGGCATCAATGTGCTGCGGGTGCATCACCTGGTGAAGGCTTTCGGGCTGAGCGCGATTCTCGTCGGCTTTGCCCTCACCGCGGCGCTGATCGGGCTTGGCTTCTACTACCGCCGCGAGTTCTACGCGCTCGGTGACCCGCGAACCAGGTGGCGAGCACTGTGGGCGTTTGTCTGGATACTCTGCGCTGACCTGGCGATCGGCCTGTCCTTCATCGAGCTGCGGGGCCTGACCAGGTCTTATACGTTCCCCGAGCGGGTAGCGCAAGTGCTATACGGCCTGGTCGGCGCGCATCCGTCGATCAGCTTTCAGCAGGACATCCGCGGTGTCTTCTTCCTCGTCCTGACCAGGACGCTGGGAGTCATCACCGTTATCATGACGACGTATCTGTTCTTGCGGCCGGCCGAACCGCAGGGCAGGCTCGGAGCCAAGGATGCCGATCGGGTCAGGGGACTGCTCGACCGCTACGGCGAGGCCGACTCGCTCGGGTACTTCGCGCTGCGCAATGACAAGAGCGTGATCTGGTCTCCGACCGGAAAGTCCTGTGTCTGTTACCGGGTGATCTCTGGGGTCATACTCGCGAGCGGTGATCCGCTTGGC
>Ga0209274_10001424_pt1 | contig 12339 bp, 15 predicted proteins | sample HubBroMetageREF1_FD_188343 | JGI IMG/M metagenome (GOLD analysis project Ga0209274, IMG submission 188343) | Reference soil microbial communities from the Hubbard Brook experimental Forest, New Hampshire, USA - Hubbard Brook CCASE Soil... | ecosystem: Environmental > Terrestrial > Soil >...
TGCCGCAATAGCGATGGCAGCTTGCGTCAGCGACTGTCCACTGAGCGGATGTTCGCCACCAAAAAGTGTCCAGCCGATCACGACCAAGCAAGGCGCGATCAGCACGAACGCGATCAGTCCAAGAATGGCGATGAAGACCCTAAGGCCGATAAATTTCATAGGCACAGGCTGAGCATAGCATTCGAGCGCCGCAAGCCGCTAACGTGTTCATTCCACCGCTCGAAACTTAGCAGTTACCACCGGGCTATTGAAACCCAAGCGGTTTGGGTTATTCTTGAAACATGAGCAACGACACAATCACTCACAAATACGGGACAGTCACCTTCGGAGAAGTTCGCTGGGACGCATTCGAAGCAGCGCCTGAAGGCTCTGGTGTTGTCGGGCACATGAAGGCGTGGGTTGTGTTCCGCAAGACTGACGAGTCGAAGGCGTTCGCCGCTCAGTTCCCGCAGTCGCTGCGCTTGCGAGCGACGACGCTCTCGGCAGACTACGAAGGAACGTGGAAGCAGTATGGCTACGTCGACTTCTGCGTGAACTTCCGCGCTGACAACGTTAACAAGGGTGTAAACGAGACTGGCGCAAAGCGAGCACGTAGCTTCTTCAAAGCACTCGCAAAGCGGAACATCACGCCTGTACGCGTGAAGCACTTCCAGAACAGCATCGACTTCAACTTATAACGGGGAGGGAACATGAAACACGTCAGCATCTTGCAGCACAAGGCAGTGAAAGAGTATCTCGCAGCACTCGGGAAGAAGGGCGGGCAGTCAACGTCTACAGCGAAAGCTGAAGTTGCTCGTCTGAACGGAGCAAAAGGCGGTCGACCGAAGAAGTCCCTCAGCAAGTAACCGGACTACGACGCTGTTTCAGCAGCGCCGCAGTCCTAACCGAACGACACACAGGAGGTGTCGCATGGCTGTTCACAAAATAGCACACGCTCATCGCCACTACACACTCAAAGCACGGCATCAGAACGGGGAAATCTCGCTGCCAGTTAGCGGGGCCAAGAGCGTGCGTTCGTCAGCACTCTTTGAAGCAATCAAGAGCGTCTTCGAAGCGACCATCCCAGCCAAACTGCAGATCGCCACCAAGCTAGTTCCCCTTTCGGAGGTGGAACGGTATTGGAGCGCACCCGGTAAACCGAGAGTGGTCTTCACACTTGGCTGACTCACACACTACCGATCTTACCGGTGACGCGTGGGCGGCGAGGTGCCCACTTTTCTTTATTCGAGGAGGACTTATGAAAATTATCGCTGTCATACAACGGATGATGCTCGGATTGATCTTTCTTGCTTCTGGGATCAACCACTTTGTTCACTCCGGTCATGAACCGTCTTTCGGAACTCCGCGCGCGCGCGAATACATGGCGGTCATGCAAGCGACTCCATACGGACAGGTGCTCTACGCTATTGAGATCGTGTGCGGTTTGGGGTTGATTGCCTGGGTGTTTGTTCGTGTTGCCCTGACGATCCTCGCTGGCTACATCTCAACATCTACATGTTCCGCATCTTTCTTGAGCCGAGCCTAAGTTCCTGGCCGGTGACGGTGACAGTTCTTTGGATCTTTACGTTTGTGAGATATCGGCATGCGTTCCGAGCGCTTCTTCTCCCACGATTCACAATAAAATCGAGAGAAGCGTGGAAATGGACTCGAGCGAGCCGCGCCGGATTCTCTCCTGTGGGGGCCCGGTCATCTGGCTGTTAGGCTCTTTGTTGACATCCCGCGCTCTCGGAGATTCTCGGAGGACCGATTGCAATGTTCCTTCTCGCTACAAGCGCGTCAGGTGCCAATGGGGACGGATTTGGTGCGCTGCTCGCCTTTGAATTGGACGGCCGTCTGCGCGGAACCTTTATTGATGACGATCGCATTGCCGATCCGCGTGGCCTTGCTGTCGATACAAAGCAAAACTTACTGTTTCTAAACAGTGGAGACGATCGGGTGTTGGCGATCTCCTCGCATGGGCGCGTGGTTCGCGAGACGGGCCGGATTGAAAGCCTGAATCCCGGCGGTGGCATTTTCGGTCCGGATGGCCGATATTACATTGGCTTGCGCAGCGCGCGCACAATCGTCGCCTTGCCGGCCAGTCTTGATGCTGCCGTAGAGCATGTTTTGCCGCCTCGCGTCGTCCCTTTTCCTCGTGGATTCGCTTTCGGTCATGATGGCCGGCTATTCCTCGCCTCAGGAATCGGCCCGAACGGACAAGGTGATAACAGGATAGTGGCCTTTACTCGAGGCACACCTATGCAGCCCTTTCGACTGGTCGCGGACCCCGAACTGAGTCCGCTCGATCTCGCGATCGCACCCAACGGCAACATCGTCGTCTCTAGCGAGCGTCCATTTGGAGCGGCGGACGCGGTGACGAGCGTTCGGGAATACGATACGAGGGACGGTCACCTCGTCCGAATTTTCTCCTCCAATGGAAAGGCCGAGTTCCGCAGACCGCGTGGTTTGCGCTTTACTCCCAATGGACTCCTCTACTGCGTCGCCCGCGACGAGGTTGTTGGCTTCGACTTCGCGAGCGGCGAATGCCTGGGGGCTATCGCACGATTGCCGCGGTTAAAGGGACAAGCCTTAGCGTTTTTTCCGTACTGAATCGACTGCTGAAATCCGGAAATGAAAATGTCCATACCAACCGTGCTTTTTTCTAAGCTCACTAAGGCCGGGTTTTGTGGATTATGCGGCGGTGAAACTGGGATTGTGTTCGCCGCAAAATCCCCTCAGAAGTATCGCTTTCTACGAAGCCGGCGAAATTCATCACGGGTCGAGCTCTGCGCTAGAGTCTAAGGCTCCGTGTCGCCAGCTTAGTTGATGCATCAAGGTTTCTGTTGAGGGATAGGTTTGCCGTCGGAACCAAAGCGTTCGATCTTCGCGTCGTTGTCAGGTCCGATGAGCACGTTTAGACGTCGGACGCCATTCGCGTCGACAAATACCAGCCCCGATTCACCGGCATTGTTGAGAAAGAGATAGCTCGATGCCCCGCCCGGACGATCGAACTTCACATGCGTACCTTTGTCATCTACCGCTAGCGCTGCCGTGGGGCCTTTCAGATCTGGGTTCGCCAGCTTTACCGCCGGATGCCCAACAGAGTCAAGGAGGACCACGACACTTGGCGCGCCATTGGTCTGAAGCAAGCGAATGACTGGGCTTCCTGATTTTGCGGACATTATGATTCGGGGATGGCCTTGGCGATCGACGATCTTGAGCTCATCCGTAATCACCGGTGAGGACGAAGCAAGCATGTTGGCCTCCGATGTATCTTGCTGCGATACCGCTTCCGCACCCGTCGCGGTGCCAAGCTGATAGCCGGTCGATTCCTTGATCGGCTCCATTGTCGCGATTGCTGTTGAGCCGGCAACGAGCACAAGAGGAATGAGCAGTTTCATCCCGCGCAATTGGCAAAGGGTACCGCGTAGAGTGGGTGAAAACCAAAGCGACATGTTTATCTCCGATAGCGTGTCTTACTGAGTGAGCCGAGTTCCGACCCGCTGCCCAGCCAGCGTCTTTAGCGACCTGCGACGAGCAATAACCCAGCGCCGGCTTGCACCACAGCGAAGCAGCGCCTCAGCAGCCGCGGCTTCATGGCCAGGGCCGCCCGCGTCCCGAGCGGCGCAAGCACGACGGCACCCAAGGCGAGCGCTAGCGCGTCTTCCCACCGCACGTATCCCGCCGACGAGTAGACCACTAAGCCGATCGCCGACGCCGGGACGAGCATGAGCAGCACCATGGCCTGGGCCCGCTGCTGCGAGTACCCAGCCGCCCGTTCGAGCAGTGGTACGCTCACCAGCGCGCCGCCCACGACGAAGAGCCCACTGAGCGCACCGGCCAAGGATCCGATGCCGATTTGCACCGGAGCCGAAAGCGGCGAATCCCGGTCGCCCTCGCCGAGGTGTCCGAACCAGACGAGCACAGCGAGCACGATCAAGAACGCCCCAAATCCGCGCTGCAACACTCGGTCGTTAACAAACCGCACCATCTGGGAGGACACGAGCCCAAACGCCGTGCTGCAGGCCGTCATGATTAAGCCATCGCGGACGCGCAAGAGCTTCTTTCGCGCGTAGATCACCAAGGTCACGGTGGCGCTGGCAAGAGCCATCACCATCGCCGTTCCCTGCGAGTCGTGTTGGGTGAAACCGAAGCCGGCGGTTAGCAACGGGATCGCGATCAACGCCCCACCGATCGCGAATAATCCGCCGGCGAAGCCCACTATCGCTCCGAGACCGACGAAGAGAACAATCTCTGAGAAGCTCATGCCGTACCTGTCTTCCACCACGAAATGTTCGCGGAAAAAGCGGAAAATCCTGGCGCGCCCCAGCAGCGTCGCCGGTGTTTCAGAATTTGTAGCCAATCCACATTGAGGCGTAGTTCAGATTGTGAGGATGTCCGCTCTGACGAAGAAATGGACCGGCGAAAAAAACGCCATAGTCTCCCTGAACGTAAAAGTGGGCGTCACCCTGCCAGCGGACCTCGATTCCGGGTCGATGCCCAACGAAACGAGCCTCGCTGCCGCTGGCGGGTACAATAACGTTTCCGGGCACGTTGTATATGCCGTCGTTCAAGCTCTGCCGCCACCAGATCACCCAGTCAGTTTCGACACTGATGTTATGCGGGAAATAGGTGTGGACGTTGGGATGAAGGTCATAGAAATTGATGGGCCCTGGGCCGGTGTCGGAGAGGACACCGAAGTAGTTGCCGATCGGGAATAAAGGATTGAAGGTTCCCAGATTGTCGCTGTGTGGATCGGCGTCACCGCTAGCCACGTCGGCACGAAGTCCGACACGCGGCCGCGCAGGCAGACGCGGCAATGCCACGCCAAGCTCTGAGGCGACAGTCCATGCCTTGATCGATCCATCGCCAAACGAACCGAACTGATACACAGCCTCAATATCGTAGTGCGGGATCATCAGGCGTAGATCATCGAGTCGCGGAGCTCCCGCAGCGATTCGTGCGCCCAGCGTTTGCCGCTGTTCGCGGCCTGTGCCCTTGTTGAAGGTAGCGCTCTTGCGATCGAGTCCGAAGTAGTAGAAATCCGCCACTCTGGCGGGATCACCGCCAAGCGCACGTTCGGAATAAATGCCCCAGAAGCTGGTTGTCTGCAGCGGTGCATTGTCGAAGAAGCCGGGCTTATCCTCCGCGGGCCGGGCGGCGAACGCGTCCAGGGTCCAGCGATTTAGCCGCTGGGTAATTCGTGCGGCATAGAATCCTTGTCGCACGTTCGGTCCCTCGCGAACGGCGACCAGCCTTCCGGAGCCGAATTGCAGCTCCTGCCGCCCGATGCGAAAGACTGTAGGAGTTTTCGAGTTCTTTCCTCGATTCAGCTCAAGAAATGCATTCAGAAAATCGAGGTTCTTTTTGTCGATGGGACGCGGCCCCCCAGGCCGGCCCTGCTCCTGCCCACTTTCCAGCTGAAGAAACAAGCGAACATATGGATTGAAATGAACATCGGCGTGCAACTGGAAGCGTTCCAGCCAGAAAGAGTTGACCGGATAGGGAGTGTTGCTCCAGTTGTCATCCAAAACATCCTCATACACGCCGCGGAATTCGCCACCTAACGACACATAACTGCTTTCTCCCAGCGCTCGCAATGACATGCATTTCAGCGGATCGATGAAATCGCTGTGCGCCTTTGGATCGCACAATGAACTCCAATCCTCTTCGTAACGAATCAGACGAATGGACGGCCGCGTTGGCGCGGTCGGCTCTGAAGGCGGAATGAGGCTTTGCTGCGCAAGAGACGGCAACGTGCACGCAAGCGCCAGCCAGAGTGCGAAGATCAGTCGCATAGGGTCAAGTCTCAGTAGCCGTTGTTGGACACATTACTTACTCGCTGTCGAGCCCGCGGGCGCGTGGATTTCCGCGATGTAGCCCCCGGGGAATTTCACCATTGTCTCCTCCAGGCCGTCGGCCGCGTGGGGAGCGACCAAGATCTCGACGCCCGCTGCTTTGGCCTTGGCAACAGTTTCCGCTAAATTGGCAACTTCATAACCGGTGATCTCCCACCCGTACGGATACGGAAGATGTCCATCTGTCACGAGTACGGTCATTTTGCCGAAGTTCGATTGGATCCGGATTCGCCGGTAGGTATCGGTCGGCCGGCCGATCTCGATACCAGGCGCATGTGCATCATCGGAGATGACTTTGCCTTGCGTGAAGGCCAGGATACTCTCCACGAACGCGGCCACCCGGTCGGGGGAGACATAGACGCGATTTTCCGGAATGGTCGCCAGCGGTTTGTACGACGGCGCAGTCGTATGCCAGTACAGCTGCATATTCACACCGCCGGGCCATTGGATGATCACGTCTCGTCCGAGGGGATCATTAAAGGGAGCGACGAACACGTCTGCGCCTGTGGCCTTGGCGGCGCGGACCGCTTCGTCCATGTCAGTGACCAGATAGCCTGTACGTTCCAAGCCGAATGGATACGGGGTCGGTGTTTTGAAGCCGAACACGGACACGCTTCCCACCGGCGTCAGGACCAGTTGCGACATGGTGCTGCTCAGGGTCGGCGTTACTGTGAAGAGTCCCTGTTTCGTCGTTGTGCCGCCAAATGTCGCAATCAAACTCGCAACGAAGCGGTCGAAATCTTCCGGAGCCACGTAGACATGTGTCGTATCGTACTGCGGCCCTACGGCCACGCTCGCGGTTTCGGCAGTCTTCGCGGTTTGGGCAAAAGCACCGACGTGCGGAAACTCAACCGTTAGACCGAGTGTCAGAACTAGCGCGACGCAACTTGTTACGACACACCGTCCAAGGGTGCTCTTGTTGAAGCGCATTTCGTTTTCTCCTAAATCGACAATTACTTAACGTGCTCGACAACGTCTGGCTCTGACACTGCTAAAGCGTTTCGGGCGGATGCCGTCGAATCGTAGGACTCGCCGACAAGGCAGACGGCGGCAGCACGGGGAACGTCGAGGTTCTTGGTTTGAATCCATATCCCCACCTGTTCACCAAGCACCATTCCCAACAGTCCAAGCAACGCTATGATGGGGGGCGCCGGACTTTTGACTCGGATGAGCCCGTAAAGAACACCAACACCGAGACCAACTACAAACGATAGAAACAACCCTTTCATCTCCTTCCCTCCTCCAACACCCGAGTTAGAGTGCAAAGCAGTCGCAACTCAACCCCCAAAGGCCGAGGTCGCCGAACACTTGCAAGTGGGATTTTGCCGGACGAGCTGTGGAGCTCTCGATGTGCGAACAGGAAGCCGAGTGGGACGCGCCAACAGTCTCGGGCTTTACATTTACATAACCGCCATATTCTTTTACAGGAGACCAGCTCGGACTCACCGGTAGTGCTGGCGGTGCGAGCTTTGAGAATTCTTCGGCCGCATAAACGATCTTTCCACCGACAATCGTTAGCACCGACTCGAGGTTCTTGATCTCCTCTTCAGGAATCGAGAAGTAGTCTGACGAGAGGACCGCCAAGTCTGCGAGTTGCCCCGGGGCTAGCGATCCTTTCTTGCCATCCTCCGAAGAAAACCAACTGCTCCCCACGGTATACAGCTCCAGCGCTTTCGTGCGGTCGAACCGGTTCTCCTCAGAATATAAACTCAAACCACCGATCGTCTTGCCTGTTACCAGCCAGTAGAGAGAAAGGAAGGGGTTGTAACTCGAAACTCGCGTGGCATCAGTGCCGGCCCCAACCGGCACACCCATCTCCAACATTTTTCGGATTAGAGGAGTGCGCTTTGCCTGCTGTGCCCCGTAACGCTCGACAAAATATTCACCTTGAAATGCCATACGGTTCTGGATGGCAATGCCGCCTCCAAGTGCCTTGACGCGCTCGATGTTCTTGTCTGAAATCGTTTCGCAGTGATCAAGAAACCAGTGCAAACCCTCAAATGGAATTTCCCGGTTGACCTCTTCGTAGACGTTCAAAGCTCGAGTAATCGTTTCGTTATAGGTGGCATGCAGACGAAAGGGCCATCGGTTCTCGACCAAGTGGTGAATTACGGCCTTTAACTCGCTCTCCATCACGGGCGGCATGTCAGGCCGGGGCTGGAGGAAGTCTTCAAAATCCGCGGCAGAGTAAACCAACATCTCCCCTGCTCCGTTCACGCGATAAAAGTCATCGCCTTCGCCGGGTTTGGTAGCCTTGGTCCAATTCTGGAAGTCGGCAAGTTCCTGTTTCGGTTTCTGAGTGAAGAGGTTGTAGGCCAGGCGAACGGACAATTCGCCGTTCTGATGGAGCTCATTTACGACGCCGTAATCGTCCGGATAATTCTGAAAACCGCCGCCAGCATCGATCGCGCTCGTAATACCGAAACGATTCAATTCCCGGAAGAAAAGGCGTGAAGAGTTGATCTGATCTTCCTGCGACAATTTGGGTCCCTTGTCGAGCGTCGAATATAAGATGTTGGCGTTTGGCTTGGCCAGCAGAAGTCCCGTGGGATTGCCGCGCTTATCGCGTTGGATCTCGCCGGCCGGCGGATCCGGAGTGTCTTTCGTATAGCCCACAGCGCGTAGCGCTGCCCCGTTCAGTAGCGCGCGATCGTACAAGTGTAGGACAAAAACAGGAGTGTCCGGAGCCACCGCGTTAATTTCATCTAACGTCGGCATGCGGCGTTCGGCAAACTGAAACTCGGTCCATCCGCCGATGACTCGAACCCACTGCGGCGCAGGAGTGCGCGCTGCCTGTTCCTTCAGCATTCGCAACGCATCAGCAAGAGACGGAACACCATCCCAGCGCAGTTCCATGTTGTAGTTGAGGCCGCCGCGAATCGGGTGCATGTGGGAGTCGTTGAGGCCGGGAATCACCGTCCGGCCCTTTCCGTCAATGACGTCAGTCGTCGCAGCGCGCAGCCGCAGAATCTCGTCGTTAGTTCCGACGGCCGCTATCTGGCCCCGCTCAATGGCGATCGCTTCGACAAACGATGGAGCACCGTTTGTCGCGATCTTAGCATTGTGAATTATCGTTTCCATGGGCATTAGTTCTCGTCTTAGATAATTTCTGTCCGTTTCTCGCTCAACCCTCTCCGGTACTACGCCGGACAATTCTCGAGCTTGATGCCATCGGTTTCGGAATGGCTAAGAAAATTGACGATGTCCCTGTGATTTCCGTTACCTCACGCCGTCCGTCGAAGTGAACGTACCGCGAGGTCTTCCCGCCCCAGGGCGTTGAAGACCTCGTCGGCGGTGCGTGTCTCGCCAAACCATTTTTGGATCGCGTCGAGCGCGTGTGCGTGGGCCTCATCGGTGTCGGCGGTGCAGGCGTCGGAGACAACAATTGTCCGGTATTGCAGATCAGAAGCAGCGCGCGCGGTGGATTCGACAGCGACGTCAGTGGCTATCCCGGCGAAAACGAGGGTGTCGACGCCGGCCACCCGGAGAATGGTGTCGAGCACAGTCCGGTCGAACCCGTTGGCCGCCTGCCCCCTGACGAGCGATTCGTCGGGCCGCCTTGCAAGTTCGTCAATCAGCTCGACGGCGGGAGTACCTTCCATCAGGCATACACAATTGAAGAGAGTGCGCCACAGCGGGGAATTCGGGCTGACCCCGGGAAGCCCTGTCTGGTACGTGACCGCTGTGTAGAGCACCTTAGCCTTCGCCCGACGGAACGCATCCAGCAACCGTAACTGCGCCTTGATGATCCCTGTCTCCTCGGCACGGTGCCGGAAAAGCCGGCTGAACGGGGTGTCGACCTCCCCGGCCACCCCCTTGACCATATGCACCACTACCAAAGCCGTTCGGCCAGGATCAAGGCTGTTTAGTGCAGTTTTTCCGCTCATGATGTATTCCTTTCTACCTATTGGGTTACTTTCCTCGGGCTTGACTCGCGATCCCGGACAGGATCGGAGTAAGCAATTCTGGAGTTCGAGTGTTTCGGTGGAGCGCGCGTACGTCCGACCGGTCAGAGCTCAGGCTACGGCTTTGACTTCGGCCCGCTTGTTCATTTCAAGCCTAAGAAGGCGACTTGCGTTAAGATGACCGATCTTCTCTTTGTCAATGGGGCTTATCGGCATCTGATCAAAGAATCGTCGAGCGGCTTTCATGTCGCCGTATGGATAATCCGTGGTGAAGACGACACGGTCAATGCCGACCGTGTTCACCATGCCCAGATAGGCCTGGTACGCCAAACTCCAGCCGCTATCCATCGCGCCAGGCTCTTGGCCTACATACTCACCGGCGAGGATTCCACCGTAGAAATTCTCCCGAAGGTATTCCTTGATGGTCCGTTTCAGTCCACCGTTCTTGCCTAACGGAAAGGAGTAGTCCATCCGCCACGCCGACCAACTCAATATTTCGAAATTGTGACCCACGATGATCTGCAGCTCAGGAAACCGGTCGAACACCCCGCCTAGGATTAAGCGGAGGCAGTGTACCCCAGTGTCGATGTGCCAACCGGCTCCCGCAATTGACAGAAACGTAGATATTTCGGGAGCGAAGCCGCTGTAGTAGGCGTCGACCACCGGCTTGGGTGGAATTTGGGGATGCAGGTAGATGGGCACGCCGAGCGCTTCGGCGGATTCAAACACCGGCCAGAAGAATTTATCGTCAAAGTAACGCCCGTTGATGTTGCTATTTATCAATGCGCCGAGAAAACCGTGGTCACGAACGGTGCGCTCGAGTTCTTGAGCTGCAGCTGCGGGGTCGAGCATCGGGAGTGTGGCAAATCCGAGGAGCCGATCCGGGTACTTTGAGATCTTAGCCGCGAGAGTGTCGTTCGCCTGCCTAGTTAGTTCCTTCGCTAGCGAAGGCTCTAGGCCTTCTGCGTTCGGCGTAGGGTACGAGAGGATCGAGACATCGATACCGGCGGCGTCCATAGCAGCGATCCGCCCATCGCCCAGATCATAGATGCCTTCTGGAAACCCGGTTTTCGACTCCTTAAACTTTCCCGTTTTTTTAAGTATGTCGTACGCCAGCGCGAGCCTATCGTTCGCCTTATGAGCAGCTTCGTATATAACCGGAAGCCCGTAGTGTTCCTCTAACGCGATAATCTTCATTGGAAATCTCCTTAAGCGGAAATTGATAAGTTTGATCTCATTCACTCGAGTTGCTTTGCGCGCGCGGTACCTCGTTCATTCATGCAGCTTGTTCTTTGGAAGGCGCACGCTCTGTGTTGGCTTGCATTGATTTGACGAGAGCAGCCGACGATGCTCCTTCAAGCGACAATCCGTAGCCAACTTCTCGCACAATGCGCTCCTTCAGCGGTTGAATGAAGTGGATGCGCGTGTTGCGGCGTGTTACTTCCGGGGCCTTCAGGTACAGCTCAGCCAATTCCCGCGCCCGGGTGAGCGCCTTACCGTTCGGCACAACTTCGGCTACCACTCCCCATTCGTGTGCAGTATGCGCCGGCAGCGGTTGCGGGTTCAGCAGGAACGCTTCCGCTCGCCCCGCTCCCCCGCGATAACTCCAGGTGGTAAAGATTCCATCACCGGGTGCAACCCCAGCGGAGAAGTGGGCCACATCCTGGAAGGTCGCACTAGCCGCCGCCACAATTACACTGGCAAGCAGCGCGTAGTCTGAGTGGACATGGGCACGTCCCTCGACCGCTGCGATGACCGGCACGCGTATGTTGGCTATGTTTTCCAAAGCCTGAACGCCTTCGTCGTGAACCTGGCTCCAAACCCCGGGATCGGTGACATCGCCGAAAGAGGACCACTCGACATCAGTAATGAACTCCCCACCTGCGCCCGTGAGGATTACGATCTTGTTCGCTCGATCTTGCGCAATCCGGTAGAAGGCATCGACCAATTCCGTGTGGGATTGCGCGCTCATAACGAACGGGCCGCCGTTGCTGTGAAACTCAGCAACCAGCACGCCTTTGTCATCTCGTGTCAGCTTGAGGTTGTGATAAGCATTCAGGTAATCACTTTGAAATGTTGGCATATATTTTTCCTCTCTGTTTTGCCTGCATCAGTCGCGCTCTTGCGGTCGAATCATTTCACTAATGTCCGCAAGTGCTCGACAGTGTCGGAAGGCTCAGGGCGGATCGTGTAATCCGCGTTCACATCGGCCGCACGGATGATTCCTTGCCTGTCAATCACGTACCGCGCGGGCAGCGGCAAGCGATATTCCGATTCGTCGTGGAACCTGTCCAAGTTGCTCCCGAAGGACTTGTAAAGCTCCCGCAAGTAGTCCGGCAGCGTAAACACGAGCCCGAACCGCTCTGCCGTCTTGAGGTGAAGATCGGTCAGAATGTCGAACGTCAGGTTCAGCTTCATATGCAGAGCCCGTGTATACCGCTCAAGTTCAGGAGTCATCACGACGATCTGCGCTCCCAACGATTGCACCTCGGAATGGATTTCCTGTAGAGCCTCCAGCTCCATGTTGCAGTAGGGTCACCAATGGCCTCGGAAGAAACCGACCACCAGCGGTCCTTCGCGCAAAAGATCGCGCGAGG
>Ga0209274_10001425_pt1 | contig 12324 bp, 7 predicted proteins | sample HubBroMetageREF1_FD_188343 | JGI IMG/M metagenome (GOLD analysis project Ga0209274, IMG submission 188343) | Reference soil microbial communities from the Hubbard Brook experimental Forest, New Hampshire, USA - Hubbard Brook CCASE Soil... | ecosystem: Environmental > Terrestrial > Soil >...
TAAAACGTTTAGACGATGCGTCTGGAATCGGGAAGATTTCAGAGTCGCGTTGAGTAACTTCCCCCTTTCAGGAGAATGGGCCGCAGCGCGACCGAGTGGCTGCGTGGAACTGAGAGACTGACACCCCGATTAACAGCCCGCGCTCATGGACTCTGGCACCCGGCGCGTCCACGCGGAGAAAAACTTGAATGGGATCAGTGGTCGGGGTGACAGGATTTGAACCTGCGACATCTACGTCCCAAATTCGACCCGGAGCAGTTCGCTCATTTCCGCGATCGTGCTCAAAACCCTATAAAAACAGTATAATACTCGTGTCCTGAGTTCGAAGTCGTTCGCGCCAGTTCGCCCCCTTCCGGGTCCAAACTGACACCCGGATCGACACCCCAGTCGGCGAAAGTGACACCCAGAATGAAAAGACTGACAGATGTACAAATCCGGGTAGCAAATCTCAAGGCGCGTGCGGTACGCAGGGATCTCGCGGATGGGGCGGTTCCCGGTCTTACGCTTCGACTCGGGCGTGCTCAGGCGACCTGGTCCCTCGTGGTACGCGTGACGGGCGAAGGGGGTGTCAGCAAGCGCGGCCACTCGAAGAAGGGGAAACGCGTCCGAGTGACGGTTGGCGAATACCCAGCCGTTTCGCTTGAAGCCGCGCGGGGAATTGCGAACACTTTTCTTGATCAGGCGAGAAAGGGCGTGAGCCCGGTCAAGGCGCTGGAGGCTGTCGCGACCGCCGGCGGCATGACAATCAAAGCTCTTGCCGAGAGGTTCTTGACTGACTACGTGCGCATGAAGCAACTGCGGGCGTTCGTAAAGTACGAAGGTGCGCTGCGCGTGCACGTCGTGCCGCGCGTGGGTGATGTGCTCGCAGACATGTTAAGTCGCGAGCAAGTGCGCGAGCTGCTCAAGCGGGTCATGCTTCGGGCGCTCCGCAAGAGCGGCCCGCGGGATCGGGCGAGGGGCGGAACCGAGGCCGCACGCACCGTCCTGGCCGTGCTGCGCAAGATGATCTCGTGGGGTACGCGGGAGGAGCTCCTGCGGCGCAAGGACAATCCCGCCAGCGGCATGGAGAGCAACCTGCCGAAGAAACGGAAGAAGGACCGAGTGCTTTCCCTGGAGGAAGCGCGGATCGTCTGGCGTGCGGCGCAGACGCTCGGCTACCCGTTCGGACCTACTTATCAGTTGATGTTGTTGACGGGGTGTCGTCCGGGTGAGTGGGCGAGGGCGCAGCGACCCTGGATTGATCTCAAGCAGGCGTTGTGCGTGATTCCCGCCCAACGCTACAAGTCCGATCATGTGCATGTGCTGCCGCTGGTATCCGAAGCGGTGAGCATTCTTGAGGAGGTATTCAGGGATTTCCGCGGTCGCAGCGGTGATTACATCTTCAGCGGTACGGACGGCAGGAAGCCTCTGGCGGGATGGCCCAAGGCGCAGGAGCGAATGCTGCGAGCGATGTGTGCCGTGAGCGGTGAACGATCCGTCGTGCCCTGGACGCCACATGATCTGCGCCGCACTGTCGCGACGCGGATCGCCGAACAACTCGGCGTCGGTGGCGAGCAGCTCATCAAGCGCGTGCTCGGTCACTCCGATGGGAGCGTCACCGCGATCTACAACCGTTACGGATACGTCAAGGAAATGCGTGGCGCACTGGAGCAATGGGTAGCCGATCTCACTTCTGATGCGGAAGCCGAGACTCAATCTCGGCGTTCAACGTCGGAGCACGTACGCTTGGCCGTTACGGGGAAGGCCGCCTGAACTTCCGGATACGGCCTTCTCGCAGGCAGCGAGGTGCTTGAGGCAACCCTCTTTGCGAGCCACGCCTGCACTTCCTCCTCGATCCATCCGACCGAGTGAGCCGTGATCTCAACGCGCATGGGGAAACTTCCTTCCGACTGGAGTTCGTAGATCTTCGTCTTGCCCAATCCCGTCATTTCGATGACTTGCGCGAGACGCAGGATGCGGATGGGGCAGCTACGCGGGACCGTCTGGCTCCCCATCTGCGGAGTTCGCTCGGCCTCTACTGATCGCCGGCTTACACCGATCGTTGCGGGTCCACCGCCGGTTCTGTTGTTACACGTAGTCACTGCCGGTTTCCTAGGCAAACCTTTGCAAGGACGGATGATTGGGTACGAAGGCGGGGAAGTCATCCCGCCAATTGGGTCAATTTTCCGCCTATACTTCACAAAGGCTGCACAGGCGGTGACGGTGCTTCTCGGCACTGCAGCCAGTCCTCCCGCGATTCTATGGGGAAGGACTTCACATACTTTGGAAGGCCGCAGGGAGCGTCGACGCTACTGCGGGTGGTACTTCTTGTACGCGGGCAGGTCTTTGAATAGGTCGCTCCGCGGCCCCGAATCACCCTGACACGCGGTTCTTGTAGGAATCGAATGCGCGAGGATATCCGGTAACCCAAGTGGAGGAATCCCAGAGACGATGTAGCAACGATCGCTGACCCACACGATCCACTCGCCATCCTCGTCTCGATACTGTTCGCCCGCCGTGTGCGCCGGCGCGGGGTGCGGTCCCTGCTCAAAATCAGCCTTTGGGCTTTCACCAAACTCTCGGACGTTCGGTGCGCTTGTCACGGTGGCGGCAGCACGCTGCGCCTCCGCGCTCCAGTCGATCGATGTATCCGCCCCGATGGGAAAGTCGATCTGCGGTGGCGGTACGTTAAGTGGTTCGACTGGCGCTAATGGGGCGAGCTCGTTGGCAATCTGCGAACGTCGCTTGGCAGATGCGGCCGGAGCCACCGGCGTTGGCAGAAATATCAACGTACTGACTAAACTGCCTTGAGATGACGACCGAGTTGCAGTCCGGAGCGCGAGCGTCAAGGTGATCACCAGGCCTACGTGTAACGCGACGACTGCCGCGAACGCGACGCCCCGTCGTAGGCTCCAGGTCCCGGGCCCTCCCATATCCGGTCTGCGCTCCCATGAGAGCCGACGCAGTCACAATGGACCGGCGCCCAACTGAATCGTTCCCATCATGTGACTTTGTGAAGTTTCAGCGCTAATTGGGGGTGAATGCAGGAACCTGCATCTCGTCATGGGCACCATGCTCGCCCACCCGCGCACCTTCATCGTCATCGGCCTCTTGCGCTCAGGCCTCGATCCCACCGAGCTCGCCAAGCAAGGCAAGCTGTTCTAAAGCCTCCCAGCTCGCACCAAGTGCCCAGGTGCCAGGCGGTCGGGAACGTTTTGTATAACAAGAGCAGCCGCGAGGCTATCCTGCCTCGATCGATTTTTGGCTCCGATGTATCACGACCCACCGCCAGCCGTGGGGGTCGCGACGTCTCGGACCGAGATGTCGATATCGCCGTATCTCACGACCTGGAAATTGAAGTCCGGATGCTGACTGAAGCTGACTTGGAGATGCGACGGCGTAAGCCATTCCATCTTCAGGCGAACTCCTCCCTGGTCGGGGCGGCCGTCAAAGAAATTGAGGATCAAATGCTGGTCCCTGGGGTCTCTCGCCGGCGCTAGGAATACCCCCGTGACGACGGCAGCAGTTCCGGGTCCACCGTGTTGGTCGGTACGACCAATCGCGATCCACTTTTCATCCGGCGATCGAACCTGAGCCGTCCAAACCGTCTCAACGTCACCCTGGCAACCGGACACAAGCACACTGCCAGCGGTCACCACGCTGAGCATCCCTTTATAGAGCCAAGCCCGCACAGTCGCGGCACGTCTGCGGCGGCTCTCGCGGGCTAAGGAAATCGTCTTCACTGCGATTTCGTACATAGCGTGCCGCTTTGCTGCGCGCTGTAGCCATTGGTGATGTTGGCGACATTTGCCGTCGGTATGGACGGGTACGCCGTTGCGGCACTCCCGGCCAACTGATCGGCAGAATAAGCCGATCGAAGTGCCCCGTAAGTATTCGCGTAATTCAGAGCGTCCGGAAGCGACCAACCTGCGGAACCCATGAACACCCCGAAGGCGTAGTTTCCGTACGATTGCGAGCCTCCGTATAAAACCTGAGCGTCCAGTGGTCCACCACGTCGAAAGCCCAGAAGGTTGGAAGCTCCCCAACTGCCTGCGGCAATAGCCCCGCTCCAAGGTGGGCCATCCATCAGCTGAGACAGCAGATTCATTTGCTGTTGCAGCGCCGCGCCTGCCGCCGCGTACTGTTGCGGACTGGGAGCATTGGCGGCTCCGGCGCACGGATTCTGCGGTACCTTCGGATTCCCTTGCGGCCCGGATGTGGAACTCCCTGGACGACTTTGGGGAGCAAGCATCATCGGATAGCCGCTCTGGAATGTAGCAAATATACCGGAAGATATACCGGGATTGAGAGGGCCATTCACCCAATACGCAGGCGAGGCCGCGATGTTTGTAGAAAAACCGATGTCCGCGCTGGGATCCGGCGTGGTGATATCAGTTTCATCAGCGGGATACACCCAGTTGCCGCCGCCAAACGAAGCGCCGCCCCCCGCAGACATCGCAAACGCCGCGGCGAATCCAGTAAGGTAATTTGGATTGCCCGCGCAGCCGGAACCGGTCAGCGACCCTGTGCAAGATTTGTCATCAAACCCCGTCGGATCGATGAGCGAGAGCGGATTGTTGTTCACGTAGCTATACCGATTGTAGCTCTGCGTGTTCGTGGGATCCGGAATATACGGATCCGCCGATAGGAACCGCCCGATCATTGAATCCTGCACCCGCCCATTCATGTGATTCATACCCATCCACAGGCCCATCTGGGTCTGGAACGTGTACGCCTGGCGGGTGATACCGGCGGCCGTCGTGAGGTCGGAGTTGCTTGCAGCGCCAGACCAAGTGGTGGGATTTCTGCGCAAGCCGTAAGGCGTGAAGCTCTCGTTCACAACGCTCGCGCCGGTGCTGCTGGTGAGATCGGAAGCGCTTCCCTGATGATCCGAGAGCACGTAGTTGAACGTGTTGGTGCCCCCTGAGGTGCGCGCGTAAACCGCGACCGGCTCTGAACCCGCATTGATGTAGTGCCGATAATCGGTCACCCCGGCGCTCGTCACCTGCTCCAGGAGCCCGCCGATGTAGTTCGTGGTCTCCGAGATGCTGTTGCCGGTGTACACTTGCTGCCAGCGCCTGCGATCAGGCCCGTAGGAGAAGGCGACGGACTCGGCCGTGGAACCGCTGCCCGCATTCACCGCGGTCGGATAGTTGTAGCTCGTCCACCCGATGGAGCTGCCCTGGCGGGTGAGCGCGTTGCCATTGTCGTCATAACTGTATAAAAACGCGCTGCTGCCAGCCTCGGTTACCGCGTGCTTCTGGGTGGTGCTGTAAGTCCACGTTGCACCGCTTGCGACATCGCTGCGGGAAGTGATGTTACCGTTGGTTGCGTACGTGACAGACAGGTTTTGTGTTCCTCCCAGCGTCGAATAGCTAAAGCGATAGTCCTTGTCGTAATAGATGTTCTCGGTGAGCCCGAGATTGTTGTCCTGCCGCTGAGTGACGTCACCCACCTCGTCGTACAGGAACGCGAGGTTCTTCACCCCCGTCCCGCCGCCGACCCCGGATTCGTCGCTCCCGAGCCAGCCCGTTACCGCATCAAAAGAGCGATTGGTCACGATTCCGTTGCCGAGCGTTTCCTCGGTCACCTGACCTAAAGGGTTCGTGGTGTTCGCCGTCCACACGGTCACGTTCGGCGTATCGGACACGTCCGTCACGGACTGTGGAATTCCTTCGGAGTACGCGTATTGCAGCTCTAGCGAATAGGTGCTGGGATAGCTTGCCGGATAGGTGAGCGTGTTCAGCAATCCTGTGGTTGCGTTATAGGCCCAGGTGTAGGTGAACGTGCCGGTTTGCCCCGGGATGCTGATGGCCCGTGTGGACAAGCGTCCGTCCGTGTCGTATGTCCGGCTTTCCGCGTACCCGGGGTTGGCGGTGCAGTTTGTGGGATTGGTGCCCGTCCCGGTGCAAACGCTGGCAAGCTTGCCCACGTTATAGGCGCTGGGGGTCGATCCCCAGGTCCAGCTCGTGTACAGGTCCGGCTCGGTGCGGGTGAGGGGGCGCGAGAGCGCATCGTACGTCGCAGAGAAGCTCTGATCCTTCGCATCCGTCCAGGCGGTTCTTTCTCCCAACGCATCCGGCGTATACGTCCACGCACCCCGATCCATGTCGGTCATGCTGGTGAGGAACGCTGAAATCCCGTAGGCATAGGTACCGCTCCAGAGATTGTTGCTCAGGCTATCCGTGACTGCGGTCTTATCCCCTACTGCATCGTAGGCCAGAGTGACGGTGTACGCGTACGGGTCCTTCGTCTGGCGCAGCCAGCCGTTCACATCGCTGACCGTGGTCTTCGCGTTCGAGAGCGGGTCCGTGACGGTGGTCGTGCGGCCCGCGTACGCAATGGTCGTGGTCTGAAGGGTACTGTTGGTGGAGCTGATCGGCCGCTGGGTTTGCGTTAAACGATTCAACACATCGTACGTATTGGTGGTCCAGTAGGTGCACGCCGTCCCACCACCCGACCACAGGCACGGAAAGGCTACCGACACCACGCGACCCAGGTTGTCATACCGCAGTTCGTTGCGGCTGAACGATCCGCTCAGCAAGACTTGGTTGGAGAGCCAGCGGCGCCCGATCTGGTCGTAGTTGTTGGTCCCGGAGGAGATGACACTCCCGTTCGTGCCGTACACCTGGTGTGTCACGGCAAGCGTTTCGCTTCCGAACGTGCACGCGCCATCCGCTGTGCAGGGGTTATAGGTCCATGTGGTGTACGTCCCGTCCGGGCGCGTTTCTCGAGTCTTCCTCTCAAAGGCGTCGTACAGCCAGGACGTAGTGAGGTTATTCGGGTCGGTCGTCCCGCTCTTAAGGCCGTAGGTGTTGTAGCTGTGCTGCGTGACAGCTCCAGAGGGGTCGGTGACGGAGGCGGGGAACTGCCCCGTCGTCCCCCAGTTGGCGCTCGTCACGCGCGCGCTCATCCCAGCACCGGTAACGGTGTCGCTGTTGACGTTCCCGAAGGCGTCATAGCCGAGCGCCTCCGTGACCGCGTATGCACTACCGGAATTGGACTGCGTGACGATCTTTGTATAGTCGCAGTGGGTGAGATCGGGAGTGAGGGTCTTCGTGATCGTGACCGCCGCCCCGTTCGTTGCCGTGTACGCTGTCTGGGTCTGCGAGACAAGGCTCAGACAGTAGGGGCTCGTGCTCTCATCCGGTGTGTTCGTGACCGTCGTCTTCCAGAACTGACCCGTATAGGGAGAATTCGGATCGTTGTCGGTGACGGTCTGGACAACAGAGGTTGGATTGCCGTAATTATCCAATGCGTAGGAGGTAGACGTAGTCGTGATCAGGTCGCCGTTCTCCGTCCCTCCCACTTCGTACTGCTGCGTAGTCGAGTTGCTGAAGTAGGCGAAATACCGCTCCTGGTACTGGGTCGAACTTAAGGTGACGAGCGACGCGAGGGTGTTGCTTGTTGCGGTAGGTGAGAAAGTCAGCGTGCCACCGGTAAAGTTTTCGTAGGACTTCATTCCGGTATACGGGAACACCCGCTCGAAGTAAGAGTAGTCTTCCATCTGGTTGCGGCTGTCGTAGGTGGTTACGGCGTAAAACCCGTCGAAGCCTCGCCCCTGAAGATTCATCAGGGCGCCGTAGTACCCCATGCTCTGCGTATAGGTTCCCTGCGGACTGCTGGTGCTGCTTGGGTCACTGAATGTCGTCGTGCTGACGACGTACATCGGACCGATGTAGTCCGCATCGGGGTAAACCCCGTTTGAGTAGAGCACGTAGTCGCTCTGCGCGATCGAAACGTACGCGGGGCTCGCGGAGTTGCCGTAGCCGTCCTCGACTGCGGTCAGAAGATCCGGTGGCAAGCCTGAACTGTTGTGAAGGGAATAGGTAAGCGAGGTCCCGTTCCAGGTCACCAGCCCATCCTGGCCATCGCCGGTGAGGTTGCTCGCCGCGAAATAGGAATCGCTCGTAGGATAGGAAGTATTGATCACGCTGCTGGAGAGGCCGGTGCCCGTCGAGAGCACGATCCCAAGGTAGCCGCTGGACTGCGCGACGATCACATCGCGCCGGCCATCCCCATTCCAGTCCATGCCGCCAACTGCGGTGACCCCCGAGGGCAGCGCCACAGGAGTGGGCGCGAATCCATCGCAGGTGGACAGGAGCAGCTGTGTCGAGGTCAGGACATCCGTGCAGCCATCATCGTTGTAGTCCGCAAAATCGATCACCGGGGATGCGCCACTGGTGGTGTTGTATATCGGCGCCCAATCAAAAGTCGAGCCGGTGTAATGCACCGCGTTGTAGTAATACGCCCAGGTTATACAATCGTTCGGGTTGCCCTTAAGGTACGCGGTGCAGACCTTCTGCACGCCGATCAGATCCTCCTGAGCACTGCCCCAGAAGTGCAGCGCCCGGCTCGAAACCGTGGAACTGATGACGCCCTCGTTGAAGGCGACACCCGCGTCGAGGGCGGTGGAGGAGAAGCTGAGGGTGCCTCCCGTGCTGGTGTTGAGCTGAACAAAGACGTCGCCGTTACTTCCCGTATAGAAGAGGTCCGCCCGGCCGTCGCCATTCACATCCGCCAGCCCCGCCCCGGGAGTGGCCGCCACGGATACCCCAGTTGAAGTCCCGACGAAGGATGAGCCGTTCCACTTGTACGCGTACCAGATGCCGCTCACGTCGGTGACCAGGCTGTCCAACCCGCTGCCGTCGATGTCCCCGATCATTAGCCCGTTAGCGGTCGAAAGCCCGGTGGCCACGGGCGTGCCGTAGCCACTGGCGCCCCCGAACGCGACGAGCACCGCCCCGCTGGATGTGGTCATCACCAGATCGTTGCGCCCGTCGCCGTTGAAGTCGTAGGCCGCGCTGAACCACCCGTTCCCCGCTATCCCGCCCAACGTCGTAGCGCTACCGACACCGGCCGCTCCCGCCTGATAGGTCATGGTGGTGGGCAGGAGGCAGTTCGAAGTACCCGTGCCCGCGCACTCCTGAACCTGGGTGAGCAGGTAACGTGAGGTGGCGGTGCCGGTGTTGCTGTAGGTGAGGTAGTAGGTCTTGACCGCCGTGCCCTGATAGGCGATCGCGATCGAGGAGAGAATATTGGTATTGTTGAAGGCCGTTCCGCCTACGTAACCGTGCACCGAGCCCGTCGTCCCGTAGGCGAAGGTCATCGTGTAGTTGTAGCTGGCGGAGCCTGAGCTAGCCGGAACCCAGGAGATAGCGCTTGGGACGACGGCGCCCGTGGCGTTGGACGTCGAATACGTAACCGACATCGAGTTCCCGTACGGGTCAGTGACGGTGCTCAACTGCCAAGAGATGGCCGTCGTGCTGCCGCTGGCGAGGACTTCAGCGTTACTGGTTGTCCCGCCTCCCCCATACGTGTACTCCCAGCCGTTCTTGTCGACCGCCTCCCAGTACTGAGGGCCGTTGCCGGCGGCCCCGTACGCCTCCACGTTCACGAAGTTCGCGATCTCGGTCTGGTAAGTCGAACTGGCCGTACCATAAGTCCCGCCGGTCAGCCTCAACCGCTGTCCGTCCATGCAGTAACCGTCGGAAGTCGCCAGCGCAATGGGAGCGGCAGCTCCGTCCTGCGCAATCGTCAGGTTGCAGCGGTAGATGGAGCTGAGCCCCGCAAGACTCCATCCGACTCCGTATGACCCACCGGATCCGCTAGAGGCGCTTTGGCCTGGCAGCAGAAAAACGGGCAGACAGAACCCCGGCTTGCCTGCAATTCCGCAGGGCTGCGACTTACCGGGGCTTTGTTTGGTTGGACCCGCGCCTGGAATCCCGCCACCCACCTGACTCGAGTAAACGAGCGCGATGTTTGGCTGCATGCCATGAGGCCCGGCTGGCGCCCAGATCGGGATCGTATACGTTGCCGCTCCCGTAGGTGAAACCGCGAAGGCTCCCTTCGTGCGGCCCGCGACGGTCGTCGCGTAAGCCACATCCCCAAAAAACACCGCCCCGGCGCACAGCAGTAGGAGAAAAACTGCCGGTGATCGCTTGGGGGCGTGCTGCAGCGGCTCGGCGACGGGTGCCCTACGCCAAAATGTCATTGTTGTTATCGCTGAGTTCTTTTTCACAGCGCACCCCCCTTTATATGCGCAGAGCATATATTCATTTGGACGGCGCGGGAATCCAGCATTACTGGTCACTTGCACCAGATCGTCACTCTGGCCAACGTCGTGTCGGTCTGCCAAGCTCTTAGGGAGTTCGATGTTTCCGTCACGGATATGAGTGTTGGGGTCTAAAGGCGCACCAACTTTTTAAAAGTCAGTGGGATAGGTTTCAAAGCGCATGCTCAGTCGAATTGCGGTCACAAAAACGACACGGCGAGCCCGCCATCCGGGTGTTGTATTGGTGGGCGCGTTGGCCTCCCTCGTCCTGCACGCGCTTCTGCTAGCGCCGATTCTCTTCGGCGGCGGGAAGCGCCATCACACGCCGGATGCACCCAGAACAGCCACGACTGCTGATCGACCGGGAGCGGAAGGTGCGCTCACCGTGGAGTTCATCGAAGAAGCCGATGGCAGAACGATGGCTTCCGCCCACTCGGCCGTCGTCCCACTACCCGCTTCCCCGAGCACCGTCCCACGGCCCGCAGTCCTTGATCTCATCCCGCCGCCGGACATCCCGGATATCGAGACAGGCCGCGACGCGCCCTCTTCCGCGGCCACGCCAGGGGACCAGAGCCTTGAGGCTCAGCTCTATGGGATGTACGTCGGTCAGATCAGCGCACGGATCGAGCGCGCGTGGTTAAAGCCACGCACCTCACCCGGGGTGGATCGGTTCGTGTGCCGGGTGCAGGTCCTGCAGACCCCGTCCGGGGATGTCCGGGAGGTCACGCTCTCCAGCTGCAACGGCGATGCGCGCTGGAAGTCTTCCCTGGTGCACGCCATTCAGACTGCATCCCCTTTGCCAGCCCCGCCAGACCCCCGCGTGTTCAGGAGGCACATCGCGCTGCAATTTGACTCGGACGCGTTTTTTGCCGGAGGCAGCAGTGAGGAGTTCGAGCCGGAGGCTCTGACGGCGATGCTAAACGTCCACGGAGTCTCAGCGGTGAGTGGCGACCTCGCTTCGGTTCAGGGTAATACTGCCAACACGCCCGCACCAAACAATATGATTGAGCGGCTCCGCTCCATGAGGAACGGAAACTCAGGCGCGGTGGATCTGAGCGCACCCTCGACTCGCTGAACGCCGTTTTATTCGCGCGCGGTCTGCCGCGGCGCATGCCGCTCATCAATATCCCTTCACCACAAAATGACCCCTCTCCTCTCCGTATCGCCCGAGCCGCGGCTCGACCCGCACGCACAGATGCAGCGGCGGCCTCGGCAATCCGAGTTCGGCGGGTACGTCTGCTGATACCAGGATTCTCCCCGTGTCAGAAGGGTCAATTGATTTCAAAAGCGTGGGCGCATACGCATAGCTCCAGCCGGGACGCGACCTGCAAATCGGTCAGGTTGTGCTCGGGGAGATCGGCTCGGCGAGCTTGACACCCCGATTGACACCCAGCGCTCACCGAAGCTGACACCCCGGCAACCCACGAGAGAAAAAACTCAAATAAAATCATTGGTCGGGGTGACAGGATTTGAACCTGCGACATCTACGTCCCAAACGTAGCGCTCTACCAGTCTGAGCTACACCCCGCCGGAGAAGGGGGGTGATTCTACCGTTTCGCGGCCAAAAGCCACGGCTTTGCCCGGGTGATTCCAGCCAGCAAAAAAAGGGGCGGCCAACTGGCCGCCCCTTGAGTTGCGCGCGTAAATCGCGCCGGACGTTCTAGCGATTGTGCCCGTCAAAGTCGAAGAGGTCGAACAGGTCCCCGAGCGCCGGCGAGTTGACCGGTACGTACGGGTTGCCGTCCCTGGTGATCGGGTTCGGGAAGTTGTCGCGGCTGCGACGCGTCACCGGCTCCAGGGCCCAGTTTCTCTCGATGAACTTCAGGATCGAGACGTGATCCGCGTACTCGTGCGAGATGTGTCCAGCGCGCGTGTACTTGGACACCACGAGCAGCGGGATGCGCGTGCCGTCGCCGAAGTAGTCCACCAGTTGCACGTAACCCGAATCGTAATAGCCGCCACCCTCATCGAAGGTGATGAAGATTGCGGTGTCCTTCCACAGCTGCGGGTTGGCCCTGACTGCATCCACGATCTTCTTGCTGAAGCCCTCGAACAGATCCAGCTTCGAGGAAGACGGGTGTCCGTCCACGAGTCCGCTGGGCTTGACGAAGGAGACGGCCGGCAGAGTGCCGTTGGCGATGTCGGAGTAGAGATTCGCCGTATCCTGGATGTGCGCGGTGCGCACCGCGGCATTCGCCATGATCGAGGTGTCGTACTGGAACGGGTTGCAGATGTTGCAGTACTCGTCGGTCAGCGCGCCGATGGCCCCGTAGTTGAGCTGGTACGGGTCG